>ERZ827512.4-NODE-4-length-384451-cov-7.147793_pt1 | contig 384451 bp, 369 predicted proteins | sample MGYA00519916_ERZ827512 | MGnify/ENA primary metagenome ERZ827512 (study PRJEB31778, sample SAMEA3449335) | human gut metagenome | biome: human gut; feature: human-associated habitat; material: faeces | place: United Kingdom | collected 2010/2012 ...
AAAAACCTGTAAAGATATATAACCTTGATATGATTATTGCAGTTGGATATAGAGTTAATTCTAAAAAAGCAACAAATTTTAGAATTTGGGCAACAAAAATATTAAAGGAATATATGATTAAAGGCGTAGTTATGGATGATGAAAGATTAAAAAATCCTAATTACATATTTGGAGAAGATTATTTTGAAGAAACACTTGAAAGAATTAGAAATATTCGCTCAAGTGAGAGAAGGTTTTATCAAAAAATAACAGATATATATTCTTCTTGTAGTATTGATTATGATAAAGACTCAAAAATAACAAAAGAATTTTTTAAAACTGTTCAAAATAAGTTACATTATGCAATAACAGGAAATACTGCAGCCGAAATAATATATAATAGAGTTGACTCAGAAAAAGAACATATGGGTTTAACTAATTGGAAGAATTCTCCTGATGGACCAATCTATAAATATGATGTTGATATTGCTAAAAATTATTTAAATGAGAAAGAATTAAAAGACTTAAATAGAATAGTAACAATGTATTTAGATTACGCAGAATTACAAGCAGAAAATCATAATGCAATGACAATGAAAGATTGGGTAGAAAAGCTAAATGCATTTTTACAATTTAATGGTAAAGAAATATTGCACAATGCTGGGAAAATATCTGCAAAAGTTGCACAAGAGTTAGCTTATAAAGAGTATGATAAATTTAAAATCAAACAAGATAAATTATATAAATCAGATTTTGATAATTTTTTAAATGAAGCAAGAATGATAGAGAATGGAAGGGATAAATAATGGATGTGTACCAAAAAAGAGAGATGAGAAAAAATAAAAAGATGGATGAAAATACAAAAAGTTTACCATCTACGAGTATCAACTGGTATCCAGGTCATATGGCTAAGACTAAACGAGAGATTTTAGAAAAACTTAATTTAATAGATGTTGTTTATGAGGTTGTTGATGCTAGAATGCCTTTATCATCTAAGATAGTTGATATAGATGAGTTAATTAAAGATAAGCCTAGAATATTAGTTATGACTAAATATGATTTATGTGATAAGACTGAGACTGATAAGATTATTAAATATTATGAAGAATTAGGTTATAAAGTTGTAGCAGTTGACTTGATGAGTGGATTAAATGTTAAGAAGATTCTTGATTATACTAAAGAAATAATGGATATAGAGAATAAAAAACGTGAAAGTAAGGGGATGAAACCTAGAGCAGCTAGAGCCTTGATAGTAGGTGTTCCTAACGCTGGTAAGAGTACTTTAATAAATAGATTAGTTGGTAAGAAGTCAGCTGGTGTTGGAGATACTCCAGGATTTACGAAGAGTCTTAGCTGGATTAGAATTAATAAAGATGTAGAGCTTTTGGATTCTCCGGGTATCTTATGGCCTAAGATGGAAGATCAAGAGGCAGCACATATACTTGCGTGTTTATCTTCAATAAAAGAAGAAATATTAAATCCAGATGCAATTGCGGTTTTTATATTAAGAAAACTTTATGAATTATATCCAGAAAGATTAGAAGAAAGATATGGAGTAGTAGAGTTGGATGAAGATTTAATAGAAGTATATGATACTATTGCGAAAAGACGTGGGGCTTTATCTAGAGGTGGAGTTGCTGACTATGATAAGGTATCTAATATTATTATTAGAGATTTAAAAAATGGCTATTTTGGTAATATTACTTTTGATAGGTTAGATGTAAAGAAGTAGAATAAACTACTTTTTTTCTTTCTTAATAAAATATTAGTGTGTTAAAATATTTTTTGGTGAAGTATATGAATGATAATTATATGTATGAAAGAGAATTAAGAGAAAAGGGAATTAAATATATAGCAGGAGTAGATGAGGTTGGAAGAGGGCCTTTAGTTGGACCAGTAGTAGCAGCTTGTGTTGTATTGCCTGAGGAATTTAATTTAGATGGGTTAACTGATTCTAAAAAATTATCTGAGAAGAAAAGAGACTTCTTTTTTGAAGAGATAAAAAGACAAGCACTTGGTGTTGGTATTGGAATAATTGATGAGAAAAAAATAGATGAAGTTAATATATATGAGGCTACTAAACTTGCTATGAAGAAGGCAATTGATGAGTGTAATAAGCAAATAGGTATAGAACATATATTGATAGATGCTATGCCATTAGAGTTAGATATTCCAACAACTTCTATTATTAAAGGAGACTTAAAAAGTATTACAATTAGTGCGGCTTCAGTTATTGCGAAAGTTACAAGAGATAGAATGTTATATGAACTTGATTTAAAATATCCAATGTATGATTTTAAACATAATAAGGGTTATCCGACAAAGAAGCACTTGGAAGCAATTGATAAGTATGGGATAATAGATGAACATAGAAGAAGTTATGGACCAGTTGCGGATTACGTAAAAGAACATAATTTATAATTTTTTTTAGAATATCTATAAAATTATTCGTATAATAATTATAGAAGAGATTGACAAATAGTTGTTTAATCGTTATAAGTTAATAAGGGAGGGATTTTATGCCTAAAAATTTAGTTATAGTGGAAAGTCCTAGTAAAAGTAAGACAATTGAAAAGTATTTAGGAAAAGATTATAAAGTAGTATCATCTAAGGGTCATATTCGTGATTTAGCAACTACTGGGAAATATGGTTTAGGTGTTGATATAGATAATGGTTTTAAACCTAGTTACGTTCCTATTAAGGGAAAAGGTAGTGTTATTAAAGAGTTAAAGAAAGATGTAAAAGATTCTGATATGGTATATCTAGCAAGCGATCCTGATCGTGAAGGAGAAGCTATTGCTTGGCATTTAAAAGATGCTTTAGGTATTAAAGATAAGAATTATAAGAGAGTATTATTTAATGAGATTACACATGATAAAGTAGTTGATGCAATTAATCATCCGACTGTTATTAATACTGATTTAGTAAAGAGTCAAGAAACTAGAAGAATACTTGATCGTATTATTGGATTTAGACTTTCTAAGTTGCTACAAAGTAAAATTGGAGCTAAGAGTGCTGGTAGAGTACAAAGTGTTGCTTTAAAATTAATTGTAGATAGAGAAAGAGAAATAGAAGCATTTGTACCGGAAGAGTATTGGACAATTACGGCTAAATTTAAAGATTATGAGGCTAGTCTTTTTAAGTATAAAGATGATGATATTGAGTTAAAAACTAAGGAAGATGCAGATAAAGTACTTAGTGAAATTGGTGATACTTATACTGTTATTGATATTGATAAGAAAGAAAAGGCTAAGAAGAGTAAGACTCCTTTTATTACTTCTACATTACAACAAGAGGCTTCTACTAAGTTAGGTTTTCCAGCTAAGAAGACTATGAGTATAGCTCAGAAATTATATGAAGGAATTGATTTAGGCAGTGAGACTGTTGGTCTTATTTCATACATGAGAACTGACTCTATTCGTTTATCTGATGAGTTTGTTGGACCAACTATGAAATATATTGAAGAAAACTATGGAAAGAATTATGTTGGGTATGTAAAGAAATCTACTAAGACAGAAAATGTACAAGATGCACATGAAGCAATTAGACCAACTAGTATTTTAAGAGAGCCTTTAAAAGTTAAACAGTTTTTGAGTAATGATGAGTTTAAGTTATATAGTTTAATATATAAGAGAACTTTGGCTTCTTTAATGAGTGATGCTAAAGTTAATCAGACTACAATAGTTTTTGATAATAATGATTATAAATTTAAGACTACTGGTCAAATAATGATTTTTGATGGATACTTAAAAGTTTATCAAGATTATGAATCTAGTGAAGATAAGATTTTACCTGAACTTGGTAAAGATGAGAAATGTATTACAACTGATGTTTTATCAGAGCAACATTTTACTAAGCCTCCAGCTAGATATACAGAAGCTAAATTAATTAAAGAAATGGAAGATTTAGGAATTGGTAGACCTTCTACTTATGCTAAGACAATTGATACTATTAAAGAACGTAATTATGTAGAAATGGAAGATAAAAAGTTTAAACCAACGACTATTGGAATTGAGACTACTGATAAGTTACAAGAGTTCTTTAGTGATTTAATTAATGTTGAATATACAAGAGATATGGAAGAAGAACTTGATGATATTGCGGAAGGTAGTTTAGTTTGGAATGATGTTTTAAAGAAATTTTATGAGTTATTTGAGCCTAGAGTAAAAGATGCTTTTTCTGATATGGAAAAAAAGGCTCCAGAAGAGACTGGAGAAGTTTGCCCAGAATGTGGTAGTCCTTTAGTTAAGAGAAAGGGACGTTATGGAGAATTTGTTGCTTGTAGTAATTATCCAGAATGTAAATATGTAAAAAAAGAAGAAAAAGAAGTAGTTGAAGTTATTGATTGTCCATTCTGTAAGGATGGAAAGATTGTAGAGAAAAAGACTCGTAAGGGTAAGATTTTCTATGGATGTAGTAATTATCCAAAATGTAAGACTGCTTGTTGGGATAAGCCTACTGGAGAAATTTGTCCAGAATGTGGTAAATTATTAGTTTCTAAAAATGGAACTATTAAATGTAGTGAATGTAGTTATGAAAAATAAAAATATTTAGTTTTTTGCTAAATATTTTTTTGTTTTATTATTTTTTCTGTTATACTTTAATTGTAGGATTACTATGTTACTAGGAGGGTAAGGTATATGGGATATCGTTTATGGTTTGGAGAATTTGAAAATATAGATTTGTCTTCTTCTTTGATACCGGCACAACTTGATATGTTTGGAGGGGAAGTTAGAGAGAGTGCTAGAGCAATTACAATTGATGGAAGAGATGAGTTTAATATAGAAGATATTGATTCTTTAACAACACTTTTTAGAGATGAAGATGAATTTAGATTGTGGCTTATTTCTACTGGAGATTTTGAAAATGATTTGGATTCGCATGTTATATTGACACATAAATATAGGGCGTTAAAAGAAGATTATGTTGTTTATAATAATTCCTTCCTTGGAAAATGTGCTAGAGAAGTTCAAAAAATGCGACTTAGAGGATTTTTAGATAGTGATATTTGGCTAGAAAGGACAGATGAAATAATTTCTTTTGCAAGAGGTATTACAAGATATTTAAGAAATGTTGATACAAGGAATGAGTTACTTGAACTTGGGCTTGCTCCTAGTCTTTATAATGGATTACTTGAGTATTCTAGTTTACGAGAAGATGAGAGTTTTAATATGATAGTTAATGGATGTTTAAGATATAGAGATTTAAGAAAACTTATAATTTGGGAAGATAAAAGAAGAGTTTTAAGAGAGATGGAACTTGTTCAAATATTAGGGTCTGATATAGCTGATAGAGAATTAAAAAGTAGTCCAATTAAGAGTCCAATAATAGAGGAAATTTATAATACTAGAGATTTTTTAGGAGAGATAGATTGGGAACAAGTTTTTAATTCTATTAGTGCAGATGATTTATTTAGACGTGAGAATTTTACTGATTTACAAAAAGTTGGATATTTTAAAAGTTATGAAACGAGAAAGAGTTCGGGGTATGATGGTAGGTGATATAAGTAATGATAAAAGAATTACAAGAATATTGTGATTATTTAAAATATCAGAAGAATTATTCGGAGTATACTATAGAAAATTATTGTAGTGATATTATACAGTATTTAGATTATTTAGCGAGTGAGGGTATTAACTTTAAAAAGATCGAGTATAGTGATTTAAGATTTTATCTTATGTATTTAAAAGAAGAAAAGAATGAGAATAATTCTTCGATAGATAGGAAACTTAGTGCTTTAAGAGGATTTTATAGGTTTTTAGCAACAGAGAAGATTACAGATAATAATGCTTTTTCTTTAGTAACTGGATTAAAAAAAGAGAAAAAATTGCCTAGATATTTTGAATATAATGAGTTAGAAGAATTATTTAAAGTACCAGATTTAAGAACGGCTCTAGGACAAAGGGATCGTTTAATACTTGAAATGTTATACGCTACTGGTTTACGAGTTGGAGAACTTGTGTCAGTAAAAGTTAGTGATATTGATTTAGGTAGTAGAGTTATTTTAGTAGTTGGAAAAGGAAATAAAGAAAGAAGAGTTACTTATGGAGATTATTGTCATGATGCTTTAAAACTATACTTAAGTGATGGATATCTTAAACTTAATAAGAATGTTAGTGATTACTTATTTTTAAATAATAATGGAGAAGTTATTACAGAAAGAGGTATTAGATATGTACTTGATCAAGTAATAAAGAAGACTAGTTTAAATAAATCTATATCTCCACACGTTCTTAGACATAGTTTTGCGACACATTTATTAAACGAGGGGTGTGACTTGTTAACAGTACAGAAATTACTTGGACATGAGAGTATTAGTGCAACACAGATTTATACGCATGTTACGACAGAAAGATTAAAAGAAGTATATTATAATAGTTTTCCTAGGGCGATAAAAAAAGATGATAATGATAACTAGAGTTGGATATTCTAGTTTTTATTATGTAAATTATTTGATTTTACTTTATCTTTTTTGACATTTTAGTTATAATAATGTTGTCAATGAAGGATGTGGTGTCTTTTTATGGATTTTGAATTTTCTAGTAAAGAAGAACTTTATCAGAGAGTTAAGCCAGCACTTAGAGCTAAAGCCATGGAGCTTAAAAGACTAGGTTATTCTCATATAAAAGAGAATGACGTATGGAATTATTTAATTGAAACTAAATGGTGTAAGGCTCATGATTTAATGCTTTCTGATATAGTTAATGATATTTTAAGAGCTAATAATGAGAAGATAGATGAGTATTTAAAAGAAAAATTAAATGGTGATAGGACACAATATTTTGATAAGAATTTAGAAATTTTATGAGGTGAGGTTACATGAAAAGTAAAAATGGTAAAAAGAATGTTATTATTACAGCTATTTTAATGAGTTTATTAGCAGTAGTAATTTGTTTGTTATTTATTCCTCTTTTTAAGAATTTAAAATTTGGATTAGATTTACAAGGTGGATTTGAAATATTATATAAAGTTGATTCTATTGATGGGTCTAAGATGAATAGTAGTAAGTTAACAGCTACTTATAAAACTTTAAGTAAGAGAATTGATAGTTTAGGTGTTAGTGAACCTGAAATAATATTAGAGGGTAATGATAAGATCAGAGTTAAACTTGCTGGAGTTACTGATCCTGAACAAGCACGTACACAATTATCAACTGTTGCGACATTGTCTTTTAGAGATACTGATGATAATTTATTGATGACTAGTGAAGTTTTAAAAGCAGGAGGAGCTAAAGTTAGTCAAGACTCTTCTGGTAATCCAGCTGTTTTATTAACAGTTAAGGATAAAGATAAATTTTATGAAGTTACTAATAAAGTAAAAGATTATGAGAAGAATATGATCGTTATTTGGCTAGACTATAATGGTATGACTGATAGTTTTGCTAAAGAGGGTAGTCTATGTGGTACTTCTGGATCTAATTGTTTAAGTGCAGCAACTGTATCACAAGGATTTGCTAGTGATGTAATTATTCAAGGAAACTTTACTGAAGATGAAGTTAATAATTTAGTTGATTTAATTAATTCTGGGTCTTTACCTAGTAAATTAAGTGAAATATCTTCTAAGACAGTTGGTGCTTCGTTTGGTGATGATACTTTACAAAAAACATTAATTGCAGGTGTTATTGGTGTTGTATTAATTGGTGTTATATTAATTGCTATTTATCACTTTGCAGGATTTGTTTCAACTATATCAATGTTGTTATATACATTCTTAGTATTCTTAGTATTCTGGCTTGTAGGTGGAGTTTTAACTCTTCCTGGTATTGCTGCTTTAGTACTTGGAATTGGTATGTCAGTTGATTCTAATGTTATTACCTTTGCACGTATTAAAGAAGAATTATATAAAGGTAAGAGTCTACCTTTAGCATTTAAAGAGGGTGTTAAGTGTAGTTTTAGTGCTATACTTGATTCTAATTTAACTACTTTGATAGTTGCGATTATTATGTTTATATTTGGTGAATCTAGTATTAAGGGATTTGCTACAATGTTAATTATTACAGTTATTGTTACAATGTTTACAATGGTATTCTTAACTAGAATTTTATTAAATTTATTTGTTAAGACTGATTACTTTAATGATAAGACAAAACTATTTATTGGAGTAAAGAAGGAAGATATACCTAACGTAAGTAAAAATGAAAAAGTAAAGAAAGTACCATTTGCAAAAGTTGATTTCTTAAAAAATAGAAAATTATTTGCTGGGGTATCAGCAATCATTATTTTAGTTGGGGCAGTTACTATTGGTTTCTGTGGATTAAATTTAGGAATTGATTATAGAGCAGGATCGGATATTACAATAGCAACAGATAAGAATTTAACTAAGAAACAAATAAATGGTGATTTAAGTGAATTAAAATTAAAGAGTTCAGATATTACTATTGGGGATGAAGAGACTGTAATTAGAATTGATTCAGCACTTGATGGAGATAAAGTAAAAGAAGTTAATACATATTTTGAAGATAAGTATGATGCTAAAGTTAATATTGGAGTTGTTTCTAATGTTGTACAAAGAGAATTAATTAAGAATGCAATTCTTTCAGTGCTATTAGCACTTGTTGGTATTATTCTTTATGTATCATTCAGATTTAAGTTTAGTTATGCTGTATCAGGAGTTGTTGCATTATTACATGATGTATTAATTATGATAGCTCTATTTGGTATATTTAATATCGAAGTATCATCTATGTTTATTGCAGCACTTTTAGCAATTATTGGTTATTCAATCAATGATACAATAGTTACATTTGACCGTGTAAGAGAGAAATTAAAGAATGAAGATGAATCAAAGTTAAGTTATGATGAGTTTTATGATTTATGTAATACTAGTATTAGAGAAACATTTGGACGTACAGTAAATACTACTATTACAACATTGATACCAGTTATTACATTAATAATATTAGGATCTAGTGAAATACTTTCATTTAACTTAGCAATGTTAATTGGATTAATTGCTGGTACTTATTCAACTATTTTTATAGCAACAGCATTATTCTTAGTATTAGAAAAGAAAAATTTAGGTAAACCTAAAAAAGTAAAAAGAGTTTATACAGATGAATTTGAAGAAAAGAAAATAAAGGGAATTAATTGTTAGAGAGGAGTTGGTTCCTACGTCAACAAAACATGATAAAATTACGTTTGATGATGTACTAGAATCTGTTAGTACATATATTGAAGATGAGGAACAGATTTCAGTTATAAAAAAAGCTTATGACTTTGCAAGTGGTAAACATGCAGGTCAACTTAGGAAGTCTGGAGAGCCATATATTATTCATCCTTTGAATGTGGCTCTAATCTTAAGTAAAATTTATGCAGATTATGAAACTATTTCAGCTGCTTTACTACACGATGTATTAGAAGATTGTGATTGTACAGTTGAAGAGATGGAAGATAAATTTGGAATTAATATTACACGTTTAGTTACTGGTGTTACTAGACTTAGTAGAATTAATTTTTCAACAGAAAATGAATATTTGATTGATTACTATAAAAAAATTATTGTAGGTATGAGTGAGGATGTTAGAGTAATCATCGTAAAATTAGCAGATTGTCTTCATAACATGAGAACTTTATGGGCACTTCCAGAAGATAGACAAAAGGCTAAAGCACATGAAACATTAGATATTTTTGCTCCTATTGCACATCATTTAGGTATTCATAAAATTAAGAGTGAATTAGAGGATTTATCGCTACGTTATTTAAAACCAGATGTTTTTTATGATATAGCAGAAAAACTTAATAAAACAAAACTAGAACGTGATAAGACTGTTTTTGATATGCAAAAGTCAGTTTCAGAACTTTTAGATGAACATCATATTAATCATGAGATTAAAGGTAGAGCTAAGAGTATATATAGTATCTATAATAAATTAGATAAGGGTAAGAAGTTTAGTGATATATATGATTTATTAGCACTTAGAATTTTAGTTCATACTGAGCAAGAATGTTATTTAGCTCTTGGTATTATTCATTCTAAGTTTAGACCTTTACCTAAACGTTTTAAAGATTATATAGCAATGCCTAAACCAAATATGTATCAATCATTACATACAACAGTATTTGGAATAGATGGATATTTATTTGAAATTCAGATTAGAACTTATGATATGGATGAAGTTGCAGAAAATGGTATTGCTTCACACTGGGCTTATAAAGAAGGCTCTGGTCCAGTAAGAGTAGATGTTATGAATCAGACGGAACAAAAACTTCAGTTCTTTAAATCAATTATTGATTTATCTAGAGATAAGATGAGTAGTGAAGATTTTGTTAATAGTGTTAAAGATGATATTTTAAATAATAATATTTATTGTTTTACTCCTAAGGGTGATGTTATTGAACTACCTGTTGGCTCAACTCCTTTGGATTTTGCATATAGAATTCATACAAGAGTTGGAGAAACTACAGTAGGAGCAATTGTTAATAATAATATCGTTCCTTTAAATTATGAGCTTAAAAATAATGATATAGTTAAGATTAATACTAATAAGAGTTCAACGCCTTCTAAAGAGTGGATTAACATGGTTAAGACTACTCAGGCTAGAAATAAGATAAAGAGTTTCTTTACGAAGAGTGAGAGAGAAGTTTATGTTGAACGAGGAAAAGATGCTATTGAAAAGGAACTTCGTAAGAGAAAGATTGCTTTTGCTGATTTCTTTACAGATGAAAATATTAAGACTATTTGTGATGAGATTAATGCAGATGACTTAGATGAAATATACTTAATGGTAGGTAATGGTAGATCACCAGTTAATTCAGTTATTAATATAATTGATAAAACTCATGAGACTTTAGCACCTAAAAATATTAAAGTTACACCTACTAATACTGATGCAGATATTATTGTTACTGGTATTGATAAAGTAAAAGTTAATTTAGCTAATTGTTGTAATCCAGTATATGGTGATGAAATAATTGGTTATATTACTAAGGGTAATGGAATATCAGTGCATAGAATTAATTGTCATAACTTAGAGATGTTAGAGGATAGAACTTTAGAAGTATGTTGGGGTAATAATATTAATAAGAGATATTTAACTTCATTACTTGTTTATACTAATGATAGTAGTAATCATATGTTAGACTTAATGCAAGCAATATCTATGCTTAATGTTAGTGTTGATGAAATTAAAACAATTAACAGAGGAGATAATGCAATGTATGAAGTTGGATGTTATGTTACAGGTCTTGAACAATTAAATAAAGTTATTATGACTCTTACTAAGAGTAGTTATGTTGAGAGAATTGAAAGGGTGATGCGATGAGAGCTTTACTACAAAGAACTGGAAAAGCTAAAGTAGATGTTTCTGGTAAGACAGTTGGTAAAATTGATCAAGGATTAGTTGTGTTTGTTGGTTTTACTGAGGGAGATACTTTAGAAAAAATAGAATATATGGCTAAGAAGATTGTTAATCTTAGAATCTTTCCAGATGAAAATGATGTTATGAATAAGAGTATTTTAGATTATGGGGGCAAGATACTTTCAGTTTCACAATTTACATTGTATGCTAGTTGTGAAAAGGGTAATAGACCAAGTTATATGGCTGCTATGAAAAATGATGAGGCTATTAAATTTTATGAGATGTTTAATAGAGAACTTGAAAAGTACATAGAAGTTGAAACTGGTGAGTTTGGTGCTGATATGGATATTGAAATTAATAATATTGGTCCAACTACTATTTGGTTAGAGAGGTGATTTTCTTGTTTCCTAATAAGTTGAATTATAAAATTATAAATTTAACATTTTTACTAGGACTTTTATATATTGCGGTTACTAATATTGGTGTTTGGTGGGGAGTATTATTAAAGATAATTTCTGTTATGGCGCCATTTATAATAGCTTTTGTATTTGCATATGCTATTACACCTTTTATTAGACTTTTAGAAAAGAAAGGCCTTAGTAAAAACTTAGCAATTTTAGTTACAGTACTTGGACTTGTCTTATTAGTTGGAGGATTGATTGCGATAGTATTACCATTATTTTATGATCAGTTATCTTTACTTATTAAGATGCTTAAAGAAGTAATTGAAAATGTTGGTACGAAGTTTAATCTTAATTTAGGAAGTTTTGAAATTAAAGTCACTGATTATTTAAATGATGCTTTGAAAGATGTTGGAGGAATTATTTCTTCGACAACAATAGATGTAGTTTCTAAGTCAATTGGATTTGCTGGTAAGTTTATTGTAGGATTTGTAGGGTTTATTTATTTCTTAGCTGATATGGATAAGATAAGACATTGGTTTAGAGAAATGCTTTTATCACTTGATAAAAAAGCATATAAGTACTTTAAATGTTTGGATGTTGAAATTAGTAATTATTTAAAAGGACTTGGAATATTTATGTTAATTCAATTAGTTGAATATAGCTTTTTATTCTTTATTATAGGGCATCCAAACTGGTTAATACTTGGACTTCTTGCTTGTTTAACGACAGTTATACCTTATTTTGGTGGACTTATTACAAATATTATTGCTATAATAATGGCAAGTGTTGTATCTACACCTTTGGTTATAGCAACGATAGTTATTTGTTTAATATTCCCACAAATAGATGGATATTTTACATCACCTAGAGTTTATGGTAGAACAAATGATATAAATCCACTTATTACAATTATGATGGTATCAGTTGGTGGTACACTAGCAGGAATGGTTGGTATAGTTGTAGCTTTACCATGTTATTTACTAATTAGAACTACTTATAAGTTCTTTAAGAAGGATTTAGAAAAGGGATTAGATAAAGTTAAAGAAGCTATATAGATGGCTTCTTTTGTTTAGGGGGAAATATTTATGAGGTTGAATGCAGATTATAGTGATATTAAAAGACAACTTATTGAGTTAGAAGAGGGGTTAAAACATAGTCCTGATAAAGATGACTTTTATAGTAAGTATATGACTTTTGGAGCACTTAACTATGTATATGGTTTGAGAAGAAGAAGTAATATATTTTTATCAAATGAGATAGAAGAGTTTGGAATAAAGTGTTATGATGAGAGTTGTCTTAAGGCTAAGGAAAATTTCTTAAGTAATAAGTTATATCACAGAGAAATTTTAGGAAAGAGTTTTGATGAAGCTAGTGAAGCAATGGTAGAGATTGCTCTTAGTAGATATTTTAGAAGAAAACATTTTCCTAGAATTAGAGATGGAGAACGTAGTGAGATATTAGAAGCATTTTTTAAGGATTCTTTTCCTGAGGGAAGAGATATTTTAGAAGAATTACTTGAGGATGGACATTTATATAGATTTGATTCAATTACTACGATGGGAGTTCCTGCTTTTACAATATTTAATACTGATGAGAAGTTTGGTAATGTATTTTTATACAAAAAACCAAGGTCAGTAGTAACTTTGGCATCTTTGATTCATGAGATGGGACATGTTCATGATTATTTGGATGTTACTAGTACTTTTTCTAATAATGGGATAGTTGATTATTCAGTAAATAGTATTTTTGTAGAGACTTTGTCTTGTTATTATAATCAACTTTTCTTGGAGTATTTATTAAAAAATGGAATTAGAGAAGAAGAAGTTATATTTTCTTTTAAAGAGTTTTTTACTAGTTTATTTTCTTATTTAGAATCAGGACTATTACTTACATTATTATCAGAAAATGAATATAGAAAAGTATGTGATGGGAATGTTATGAAGGAAGTGGTAGTTAAGAGTCTTTTAGAGAAGAAAATAATAGAAGAGGGAGAATATTCATTTTCTTCACTTTCTTCTATGATGAGTGGAATAGATGAGAATCGTTATAGTTATGGAATTTTAATTTCTAATATGATTATTAATGGAGAAATTTCTTTAGATGACTTTATGAGTATTAGGGGAAAAGACTTTAATAAAGAGAGTTTAGAAAGTATTGGTTTTAATGCTTCAAAAGCTACGAAGTCTTTAGTTAGGACAATGAATAGAACAATGATTAAAAAAATATAAAAAAAGACTATCTTTTTAGAAAAATATGTTATAATATTCATATCTTCTTGAGAAAGAGTAGACTTTATAAATGTTTTAGAGAGAGTATGGTTGGTGAAAATACTTATTATTTAGAAGTTGAAGACATCTCATAAATGGGAAGCGAGTTACTTCGATATCGGTTTTTAAAGTATAAAATAAGGTGGCACCACAGTAATAATACTGTCCTTTGTAAGTGTCATCTTTTTATTTTAGGAGGTTATTTATGATAAAAAGGCAAAAAGGATGTAACGATATTTTTGGAAGAGAAGCTAAGATTTGGAAGTATGTTGATAGTGTAATTGATGCTGTTATGGAAAAGTATAATTATACTTATATTCGTACACCAATCTTTGAGGCTACTGAATTATTCCATCGTGGTGTAGGAGAAACTACAGATATTGTTACTAAGGAAAGTTATGATTTTATAGATAAGGGTGGAAGAAATATTACATTAAGACCTGAGGGTACTGCTGGTGTTGTTAGAGCTTACATTGAAAATAAAATGTATGGTGATGCTAATCAACCAATAAAGGTATACTATAATGGAACAATGTATAGATATGAGAGACCACAATCTGGAAGAGATAGAGAACTTACACAATTTGGAGTTGAGGTTTTGGGTACTGATGATCCAATGAGTGATGCTGAGGTTATTTCTTTAGCTGTTAATGTATATAGAATGCTAGGTTTAAAAGAGATAAAAGTTAATATTAACTCACTTGGTGATGATGAGTCAAGAGGTGCTTATAGAGAAGCTTTAGTTGAATATTTCAAACCACATATTGATGAGCTATGTGAAGATTGTAAGGCTAGATTAGAGAAGAATCCACTTAGAATATTAGATTGTAAAGTTGATGCTGAAAATGAAATAATGAAGAAGGCTCCTAAGACTTTAGATTATTTAAATGATGAAAGTCGTGATCGTTTTGAAAAGGTTTGCGATTATTTAGAGGTTTTAGGTGTTAAGTATGAAATTAATCCTAGTATAGTAAGAGGACTTGATTATTATAATCATACAGTATTTGAAATAGAAGCTAAGGTTGAAGGATTTGGTTCTAACAATGTAATTGGTGGAGGGGGACGTTATAATGGTTTAGTTAACCAACTTGATGGACCTGAAACTGCATGTGTAGGATTTGCTTCTGGTATTGGTAGAATTGTTAGAGCTTTGGAACTTGAAAAAGTTAAATTACCAATAGTTGAAGATATAGATTTATTCTTAATGTATGTTAATGAAGAAGAGAAGAAATATGCATTATATTTAGCACAAGAGTTAAGAGTAGCTGGATTTATTGTTGATACTGAATATACTGGTAGAGGATTAAAGGGACAATTTAAACAAGCAGATAGATTAAATGCTAAATTTACTTGCGTTTTAAATAGTGAAGATTTAAATAATAATGAAGTTAAAATTAAAAATAATAAGACTAAAGAAGAAGAAATTATTAGCTTAGATGCATTAATTTATTATTTAGATGAAAAGACTAGTGCTATGGAAGATGATGAAGATGGTTGCGGTTGCTGCGGTGGTTGTTCTTCAGAGTGTGATGGAGACTGCGACTGTGATGATGATGGCTGTGGTTGTGGTGGATGCCATAAATAGGAGGTGTAGTAGATGAAAGAGATTAATAATAATACTTTGAGAATTAGTGATGTAGAAAAAGAAGTAACTTTATATGGTTGGGTACAAAAAAAGCGTGACTTAGGTGGAGTTTGCTTTATCGATTTAAGAGATAGATCAGGAATTGTACAATTGGTTGCTAGAGAAGGTAAATGTTATGAGATTGCTAGTCAATTAAAAAGTGAATCAGTAATAAAAGTAGTAGGAGTAGTTAGTGAGAGAGAATCTAAAAATAAAAATATTCCTACAGGAGATATTGAAGTAGAACTTTCTGATATTGAGGTTTTAAATTCATGTAAAGATTTACCATTTGAAATAAGCGATGATACAACGGCTTTAGAAGATACAAGATTAAAGTATCGTTACTTAGATATTAGAAGAAGAACAGTTACAAATAATTTAGTAACAAGACATAAAATTACAATGGCAATTAGAAACTTCTTAGATAAAGAGAATTTCTTAGAGGTTGAAACACCAGTACTTTGTAAGTCAACTCCAGAAGGAGCAAGAGATTACTTAGTACCAAGTAGAGTAAATAAAGGTAAATTTTATGCTTTACCACAATCACCTCAAATATTTAAACAACTTTTAATGGTTGGTGGAATTGAAAGATATTTCCAAATTGCTAAATGTTTTAGAGATGAAGATTTAAGAAGTGATCGTCAACCTGAATTTACACAAGTAGATTTAGAGATGAGTTTTGTAGATCAAGAAGATGTTATGAGTCTTACTGAAAGATTAGTTGCTCATGTATTTAAGGAAATTAGAGGTATTGATATTAAGTTACCATTAATGAGAATGAAATATGATGTTGCGATGGATAAGTATGGTTCTGATAAGCCTGATTTAAGATTTGGTCTTGAAATACAAGATATTACTGAGGTGTTTAAAAATACTGAGTTTTCTATGTTTAAGAATGTTATAGAAAATAAAGGTATTGTTAACTGTTTAGTTGTCAAAGGTAAAGCTGCAGAATTTTCTAGAAAAAAGCTTGATGCTTTAACTGAGTTTGTTAAGACTTATAAAGCATCTGGTCTTGCATATTTAAAAGTTGAAGATGAAGTTACTGGTAGTATTGCTAAAGCTATTAGTACAGATGAGGTTAATTCTTTGAGAGAAGTTTTAGGACTTGAAAAGGGTGACTTAGTATTAATAGTTGCTGATAGTAAATATAATATCGTTAAGGTATCTTTAGGAGCATTACGTTGTAAGTTAGCAAGAGATCTTGACTTAATTAAGAAAGATGACTTTAAGTTATGCTGGATAGTAGAGTTCCCTTCGTTTGAATATAGTGAAGAAGAAGGAAGATATGTAGCATGTCATCATCCATTTACTTCACCACTTGATAGTGATGTAGATAAACTTATTAATGATAAAGCTCATTGTTACTCTAAGGCTTATGATATAGTTATTAATGGATATGAAGCAGGTGGTGGCTCTATTCGTATTCATGATGAGAAAGTACAAGAAAAGATGTTTAGAGCTTTGGAACTTACTGAAGAAGATATTAAAAATAAATTTGGTTTCTTTGTAGAAGCTTTAAAATATGGTACACCTCCACATGGTGGTCTTGCATTAGGACTTGATCGTTTGACAATGCTACTTACAGGAACAGATAATATTCGTGATGTTATAGCATTCCCTAAAACAGCAAGTGCTTCATGTTTAATGAGTGAATGTCCTAATACAGTAGATAAAAAACAATTAGATGATTTAGGAATTATGATAAAATAAGTTACGTAAAATCGTAACTTTTTTCTTTGCTAGTTATGTTGTTTTTATATAAAATATGATATACTCTTAGTAGATGAAAATATGGTGAAAAATATGGAAGAAAAAGAGATTAAAAATAAAAAAATTAGTAGTAGCCAAGATAGTAAATCTTTAAAGAAAAATGATAGTGTTGGTATTAGTGATGAAAAGACTGGTATTAAGACAGATAAAAAGGCTTTAAAGAAGCAAGATGATAAGAAGAAAAAGAAAGATAAGAAAAAAGACAAAAAGAAGCTTACACAAGCTGATATAAAGAAATATTCTTCGACACAGATTGATCATGTTATTTTAAAGATTAAGGCTAATGAACATAAATATACAATTATTTCAGTATGTATTATCTTATTTGCATTTTTAGTTTGTTCTTATATTATTTTTTCAGCAATACAAGAATCTAACGTAAAGCCAACTTTTAAAGTTGGTAAACTTTATTACGAGTTTAATGAAACTAAAAATGGTTTAGGTGATGTAATTAGTTTAGTGGATGTTTCGCCAATTAGTGATGAAGATGGTATGAAAACTAGGACTTATACTGTTAAGTTATATAATTCTGGTAAAGAAAAACAGAAGTTTAAGATATTTATTTCTGATGATAAAGAAATGATTGCTTTTGATGAGTGTAGTGATAAAGTAGTAGAAAGAGATTTTATAAAATATAGTGTTAATGATAAGAAGGTTTTATTACTTGATAATGATGAGGAAGTTAGTATTATATCTAGTGAGTTAGCTCCTAAGGAAAGTAGAGTTTATACAATTAGATGTTGGGTTAGTGATACTTATACTAAGAGTGATGTTGTACATTATCATGGTACTATTTCAGTTAAATTAGATAATAGTGAAAAATAAAGCTAAGTAAAGCTTTATTTTTTTTGTTCTTTTATAAATTCTTGGATTATTTGATTGGTTAAGTATGGATATTGAAGATAAGAAAAGTGGTTTCCTTTAGGAAAGATTATTAAAGCTGAGTCCTTTATTAAGTTATTCATTTTATAACCATCTTTTAGAGGCGTTGTATCATCTAGTTTACCCCAGAGTAGGAGTACTTCACTTTCAATACTTTTTAAGTAATATACTAGGTTTTCATTAACTATATTTTGAAATGTTTTATGCATATTTGGTGGGAGACTTTGATAGTCAGATGAACCAAATATTCTTAGTAGTTTTTGTTTGTAATACTCTTGTTTTAGTTTTGGAAAGAGTTTGATTAGTTTTTTTAAGAGTTTATAAGTTTTTTCTTTTAGAAACCGTTTAAGAGTTTTTTTAGGTTTTATTGTTGCTGCGTCGATATAGATAATTTTATCTATTTTTTCTTTATAATAACCGGCTAGGAGAGTAGTTATTCTTCCTCCAAAGGAATGAGCTATAATGATGGGATTTACGATGTTATTTTCTTCTAGAAAGTCACGAATTATATTTGTGTAGTCATAGATTGTTAGTTCATCTTGAGGAATAGGACTATTACCAAAACCAGGATAATCTATTATATAAATTGTATAATCTTCTTTGAAAAAGTTTATTATATTTGTAAATGTTGTTCTTGTGTTTCCCCAACCAGGTAGAATTAAAATTACTTTGTCTTTGGTGCCATATTTTTCATAATAAATCGATGTGTTTTTGGTATTAAAATACATATATATTCACCTATAGTAATGTATGTTAAAGTGTCAATTTAGTGAAAAGGTATTGTATAAAATTTTCTTAATATGGTACAATAATAGTGTCAGATGGATGCGACACCGGCACTTTTAAAACCGACTAAAGTGACGATACGGGAGTTCTGATCTGTTATTGGTGTTGAAGGCCTGTATTTATATAGGAATCCTAAAAATAACGTACGGACACCCACCTGGACGAAAGAACAGGTTTTATCGTTTGTTAGGACGCTCTGGTCTGACTTTTTTTGTTGTTTGTAAACACTTTTTGTGGTATAATAAGCCATGCGAGGTGATTAGAATGTTAGTTTTACCAATTATTAATAGAAATAGGATACTAAATGTTAGTGTTAGCTATAAAGAAGCTACTAAGATTAGAGTAGATGTAGAGTTAGAAAATACTTTACCTAGTGATATTATAGTTAGTGGTAAAAGTTTTAATTCATCTGCCTTTTATGATTCAAAAGATAAAAATAATATAATTGAATTTATTAGAAATAATTCTATTTTGTATAGAAGGAGTGTTTTAGTTACTACTAAGAATAGAAGTGATAGTAGTAATTATGATGTATATGATGTTGGAGTTGCACCTAGGAAAATTAATAGGGCTACAGATATGTTATATATTAGAGCTATTTTAGATTTAGAAAAAGAGTTGCCTGGCGTTGTTAGGGGAAAGTATTTATCTTTTGAAGAGTTAGGTTTTGGAGAAGTTTTTTCAGATGAGAAGATTTCTAGACTTAGGAGTATTGTTACTTCTAATCCGACTAGTAGTTGGGAGAAGCTATTTAGAGAAAATGCTCTTATGGATATGATAGAGACGTTAGATTTTCTTAAGAGTTTTGATTGTACTGTTGTTAGTGAGGCATCTATACCAGATGAGACTATGCAACAAGTTTTAGTTAGTTTTGGGAAGATTTGTTCTAGGGATACTAAGAGTTTAAATAAGTATTATAGTATGGCAGAAGAGAATAGAGATTTATATGCGAAGATGAGTTATGTTAGTAAGTTGGTTTATGGTAAGCCACTTGATTTAATACAGTCAGAGTCACAGAAGAATAGACAGTTAATTAAAAAAGATGAGAATTGGGAGAGTAAAAAGAGTGCATAAGTTTGATAGATTTAAAAAGATAGTTGGAGAGAATAGAGTTAATTATCTTGGAGAAAAATGTGTTTTAGTGCTTGGTGTTGGTGGCGTTGGAGGATATGTTGTTGAAGGACTAGTTAGATCTGGTGTTGGTAAGATAATTGTTGTTGATAAGGATGTTGTTGACGAGACTAATATTAATAGACAGATTATTGCAACGGAGAGTAGTATTGGTAAGAAGAAAGTTGATGTAATAGAGAGTCGTATTAAGGATATAAATAGTCTTGTTGAAGTTATTAAGATCGATAAGTTTATTGATAAAGATAATTTAGATGAATTATTTGGATATCATTTTGATTACTTAGTTGATGCTTGTGATACTGTTAGTACTAAGTTAGCTGTGATAGATAGATGTTTGGAGGATAAGAGAAGATTTATTTCTAGTATGGGTACTGGTAATAAACTTGATCCTAGTATGTTAGAAATTATTGATATTAGAAAGACTGTTAATGATCCTTTAGCTAGAATTGTTAGAAAACATGTAAAGGATAATAAGATTAATAGTAAGGTTATGGTATTATCTTCTAGAGAGTTACCAATAAAAACTGGAGATAGGACACCGGGATCTAGTGCTTTTGTACCTAGCTCTGCTGGTTTATTGATTGCTAGTTATATAGTTAGACAATTTATTGAAGAGATTTAAGATTAGGCAACAAAAAAAGTCAGAAAATTTTCTGGCTTTTTGTTTTAAAATCTACGATATAGGCCTACGGCTTTACCTAGTATTGTTACTTCTTTTAGAATAATTGGTTCCATAGTATCATTTTCTGGTTGTAATCTAAAATGGTCTTTTTCTTTATAGAAAGTTTTAACTGTTACTTCGTTGTCACTATTCATTGCTACTACGGTATCACCATTATTAGCTGTATTTTGTCTTTCAACTATTAAGATGTCACCATCGTATATACCAATATTTATCATGGATTCTCCAGATACTTTTAAAGTAAAAGTTTCTTTTTTAGGATTAATTAGGTTTGCTGGTAGAGAAAAATATTCATCAGGTGTTTCAATGGCCTCTATTGGTGTACCAGCAGTTACTTTACCAAGTAGAGGAACTTCGACAACGTTTTCTTCCTTTTCAATATATTCATTTGGTACTAGTATTTCAATAGTTCTATTTTTACTACTACCTTTTTTTATGTAGCCTTTTTCTTCAAGTTTAGTTAAATGAAAATGAATAGTGGCAGGGGAATTAAGATGAGCTTTAGTACCAATTTCCCTGACAGTAGGTGGATAACCATTTTTAGCAACAAGTTGTTTGATTACTTGTAATATATATTCTTGTCGAGCAGTTAATTTTTCCATATAATCACTCCTTATGACAATAGTTTAACATTATAAATGTAAAATGTCAAACAAATGTTTTATTTAGTAATTGACACGAACAAGTGTACGAGATATAATAGATTTGTAATTGAGAGGAGTGATTAGTATGACAATAAAATTTGACTTAAGAAAGGGATTGATTATATTAGCGATATATTGTTTTATAACTTTATGTTTATTTATGGCTGCTGATCATTTGAAGAGATTGGAGAATACTTATAACGAGACAGTTAGTTGTACAAATATTGACAAGTAGAATAGAAAAAGAAGGAGAGTTTGTGATATACTAAGTTATAGGTGATAAAAATGAAAAAGATTATTTTAGTAGATGGAAACAATTTATTATTTAGAAGTTTTTACGCTACAGCTTATCAAGGCGTTATTATGAGAAATTCTAAAGGTTTTCCTACTAATGCATTATATGGTTTTATTAATATGATGAATAAAATTATAAAAGAAGAAGAACCAAGTTATATATTAGTGGCATTTGATAAAGGGAAAACTTTTAGACATGATAAGTATTTAGAGTATAAAGCAGGAAGAGTTGCGGTACCAGATGAATTAAAACAACAGTTTCCAAAAGCTAAAGAAGTATTAGATGCTTTGGGTATTAAACATTTTGAAATAGATAATTATGAGGCAGATGACATTATTGGAACACTTGCTAGAATAGTTGATGAAGAAGATGAATTTATTGCGACTATTGTTAGTAGTGATAAAGATTTATTACAACTTATTAGTGATGAAGTTACTGTTAAATTATTAAAGACTTCTGGACATATAATGATGGATAGAGATGAGTTTATGAAGACTTATCAAGTAGAACCAGCTAGGATGGTAGACTTAAAAGCACTTATGGGAGATGCTAGTGATCATATACCAGGAGTTAAAGGAATTGGAGAAAAGACTGCTATTAGTTTACTTGTTAAGTATGGAACTTTAGACAATTTATATGCAAATATAGATTCAGTTACTGGTAAAACTAAGGAGAAATTAATCAATGATAAAGATAATGCTTATATGAGTTATGATTTAGCAACTATATATAGACAGGTACCTTTAGATTTTACTTTGGAAGATTGTAAATATAATTTTGTAAATAACGAAAAATTTGTAAATATATTGGAAGAATTAGAATTTCATTCATTGCTTAGAAAACTAAGTTTAGATACTGGTGTTCCTTCAAAAAAAGAAGAAGCTAAAGTAGAAGAAGAGATTACGGTTGGAAATATTAATGAGTTTAAAGAAAGAGATTATGCTTTTTATTTAGAAACTAGAGGATCTATATATAGTAAGAGTGAAGTATTAGGTATTGGTATTTATGATGGAGAGAATGGATACTTTATAAGCCGAGAAGAAATTGATAAATATAAATATCTATTTGAGATGGATTGCTGTAAATACACATATGACTATAAGAAGAGTTTAGTTGTTTTAAATAAATATGGGGTTAAGTTTAAGAATGTTTATTTTGATACGATGATTGCTACTTATTTACTTGATTATGTAGTTAAAGATGATATTAGTTTTGTGGCTAAAAGTTTTGATTATCAATTACCTGTTTATGAAGATGTATATGGTACTGATAAGAGACCGATAGATGTTAGTGAAGATACTTTGAAAGATATTTGTATTAGAAAGGCTAAGTTTATTTATGAAACAAGGGAGAAGATACTTAGTGAATTGAGTGAAGATGGAGAACTTGATTTGTTTACAAATATTGAGATGCCTTTAACTGAAGTTTTAGCTGATATGGAAATTACAGGTGTTAAAGTAGATGTACCATATTTAAGTAAAGTAGAAGATGAACTTGCTGAACAATTAAAAAATAAGGAACAAGAAATATATGATCTTGCGGGAGTTAAGTTTAATATTATGTCTCCAGCACAACTTGCTAAAGTTTTATTTGAGGATTTAGCAATTCCTTATCCTAAAAAAGTTAAAGATAATAAGTATTCTACAAGTAAAGATATTTTAGATAAGATTGTATTTGTTCATCCTATAGTAGAAAAAATATTAGAATATAGAACGCTTGCTAAACTATATACAAATTATGCAGTAGGTTTAAAAGAAGAAGTAAGAGAAGATGGTAGAATTCATACTATCTTTACACAGACTTTAACTAGAACAGGAAGACTTTCTAGTATTAGTCCTAATTTGCAAAATATACCGGCTAGATCTGAATATTCAGCTTTAATTAGAAAAGCTTTTATACCAGATGAAGACTCTAAGATGTTATCAAGTGATTATTCACAAGTTGAACTTAGAATATTTGCTTCTATGTCTAAGGCTACTAATTTGATTAATGCTTTTATACATGAAGAAGATATTCATGCTAGGACAGCTGCTGATATATTTAAAGTTGATATAGATAAAGTTACTAAAGATATGAGAAGAACGGCTAAAGCAGTTAACTTTGGTATTTTATATGGAATTAGTAGTTTTGGATTATCAGAAGACTTAGGAATAGATGTTAAGACCGCTAAGAAGTTTATTGATGATTATTTGGAAACTTATCCAGGTATTAGAGATTTTCAGGCTAAGGAGATAGCAGATGCTTACGCTAATGGATATGTTAGAACTTTAATGAATAGAAAAAGAGTAATAGAAGAGTTAAAAAATAAGAATTATATGATACGATCTTCTGGAGAAAGAATGGCTTTAAATACACCTATTCAAGGTACAGCAGCTGATATACTAAAAAAAGCAATGGTAGAGATTTTTGGAGAATTTAAGAAGCGTGGTTTAAAGAGTAAAATGTTAATTCAAGTACACGATGAACTTGTGTTTAATGTTTTAGATAGTGAACTTGATGAAGTAAAAGAGATAGTTAGAGATATAATGGAAAATACATTTAAAATAGATGTGCCATTAAAAGTAGATATTGAAGTTGGTAGTAATTGGTACGAGGCTAAGTAGGCATGGAGTATACATATAATATTTATGATGATATTTATTCTTTGATGTTGTCTGGTAAGAAAAATGTTGAAGTTAGATTATTAAATGAGAAGTCGGAGAAGATCTTGGTAGGAGACTTTATAACATTTAATAACTTATCTTGTGAAGGTAGATATATTAAAGTTAAAGTAACTAGTAAGAATATTTATAATGATGTTGATGAGATGCTTTTGGATAATGATATTGAAAAGATTTTTCCAGGTAGTTCTAAGGAAGAGTTAACTAAGTTATTAGTTCAAATATTTGGAGAGGCTGCTAAGAAAAGTAAGATTGTTACGTTTTCATTTGTAGTAGTTGATACAGATTTAGATATTGAAGTTGATAGGGCTAAGGATATTTATGAAAAGGTGTTAACTAATGACAAAGTTATTAATATAACTGGTTCTTCTGGTTCTGGTAAATCAACTTATGTTAGTAAATATTTTAATGGTGATGAATATATAGTTGTTGATACCGATGAGATATTTGTTGAACATAGGTTTTTAGAATCTACTGGTATTAATAAAATGTTAGGAGAGTATTTTAGAGGCAAATATAGTACTATGCCTACTTTAGAAACTGATTTTGATTTAATATATAAAGAAATATTAGAGTATTTTAAAGATAGTAGTAAGACTATTGTTATTGACTGTGAACAGTTTAAGTATTGCCAGGATTTTAGTATTTTAAAGGGAAAGGTTATTGTAATTAGAACTGGTGTTGATACTTGTTATGAGAGATGTCTTTTAAGATATAAAAAGACACATGATGAGAAAAGTGTAAGTTATACAAAAGAAGAGTTTGATGCGTATGCTGAAAAGAAAAAAAGAATTTATCTTTGGAGAAATGGATTAAATATTTTTATTAGAAAGATAGATTGTTTGTAGTTAGAAGGGAAGATGTTGTTATGCCTGAGAAGCCTGAGGTAATTACGGTTAGTAATAATTTAAGACCAAGATTAGTTGGAAAGAAGATTACGGGATGTAATGTTTACTGGGATAATATTATTGCTTATCCTACGACAGATGAATTTAAAAAAGACGTTATTGGTCAGAAGATTCTAGATGTTACTACACGTGGTAAATTTATTAAAGTATTATTGGATAGAGATGTTTTACTTATTCATTTGAGGATGGAAGGAAAGTTTTTCTTTAGAAAGAAGAATGATCCAATTGTAAAACATGAACATGTTGAATTTATATTAGACGATGATATTAGTTTTAGATATCATGATGTTAGAAAATTTGGAAAGATGTATTTAATTGATAAAGATAAAGTTAATGATGTTAAACCTTTATCAGAACTTGGATATGAATTTGACGATAGTGATTTAACTAAAAAATATTTATATGAAAAACTTCATAATAAGAAGTTACCAATAAAGACAGTTTTACTTGATCAAAGTATTATTACGGGTATTGGTAATATTTATGATGATGAGATACTCTTTAGAAGTAAGATTAGCCCATATAGAAAGTCTTGTGATATTTCTTTAGAAGAATGTGATGAGATAATTAAAAATACGAGATTAGTATTAAGTGAAGCTATTAAAAAAGGAGGTACTACAATTAAGAGTTTTACTTCTAGTGAAGGAGTACATGGTCTGTTTCAAAATGAGTTATTAGTACATGGTAAAAAAAATGCCGAATGTCCTGTTTGTGGTAGTAGAATAGAAGTATGTAGAATAGGGGGAAGAGGTACTTATTATTGTAATAAGTGTCAAAAATAATAATTAGAAGATGTTACTTTATTAATACTTTCTGTAGTTATTAGTATGAGTACAGTTATATATTTAAAAAAGTAACTAAGTGATAAAATTATATTTTTTTATATGGTGTTTTCTTTGAAAACATCTTTTTCTTTAGGAAAAAGTTAGAATTTGAGGTTTTATCATTGACAAAAACGATTAATTCTTTTATTATAGTGAGCTAATTCAGGAGTATATTTTTAGTTAACTATATTAAGGGTTCGGTTGATTATAATTATCCTCTTGATAAATAGGAAAAATTATGTATAAAAGAGCATAGTTTTAAAAAAAATAATATTGGGAGGAAAATATGAAAAGATTATTACAAAATGTTTTATTTGTACTTGTTGTTGCATTAGGATTTATGTTAGTTAGTACTAATGTATATGCAGAAGAAGTTGGTAGTGATGTTTCTAAATGGACTGTACCACCAATAGAAAAATTAACTACAAGTGATGGAGTTGATATTGTTCCTGATACATCAAATATAGTTATTGATGTTGGTCCATATTGGGCAGAAGTTAGTGGAGAAGTTATATTAAATATAACAATCAAAGAAGATTATGAAAAAGATGAAATTGTTATTGCACCTGAGGTATTTCAAACAATTTCAAGAGAAATCTATAGTGTCTTTAAAAAAGCAGGTATGGAACAAGGGGTAGATGAAGACTACTTTAAATTTAATAATCCATTCCAGGCAGGAGATAGTTTTAGAGTTAGATTAGTAATTACTAATTTATCTAAATTCAATTACTATTATGAAGAAACTTCATTTGAAATATTTCCTACAGAGCCATTAGTTTATGGAAAGTCTACTGGAGAGACTACAGGAGATAAGTTCTTTAATGGAATTGAATTACCTGAAGGATTTACTTTTAGACGTACATATAATACTGCACTACAAGATTTAATATCTAATTCAAGTGGTAGAAATATGACAGATGATGTAGTTGGTGCTGCTTTAACTGAAAAAGGATATAATGGTATTGCTGATTATGCTAAGTATTTATTAGACTTCTATAATGAAAAATATGGTACTAGTTATACAAGACTTGATCAATTTAATAAAGGTATAATTAGAGAAATGTTTAATGATGTTGATCCTTTATATGGACCTTGGGTTGCTAGAAAGTTAGGAGTTTTTGTTACTCCAGCTCTTCAAGGTAATCCTGAAAAATTAAAGGCAGAAATATTAGATAAACTAGCGGAAAAAAATTATGATAATGCCTTAGATTTTGTTTTAGAATATTTTGGCATTTCTAACATTTCAGAATTAACCGATGATATGATTTATGAGTTTTTTGGAGAAGCAGGTGGTGAGTCAGGTAGTTTTGCTACCGAGACTAACAAAACTATGTTAATCCTTGCATATAATTATTTCTATAATGAAGGATTAGGTTTCTATTTTGATACAAAAGATGAAAATGGAAATTATAGTGAAAATCCAGAAATTAGCAATAGTAATTATAATGGTGGAAGTTATTCAATTGGTTCTTATCTACGTGATGAGACAAAAGGCGATGAAGAGATTAAAGAACGTGCTGGTACGTTAGAATCTAATTCAGAAAATACTATTTCAGGAACATTAAAAAATGTTGGTAATTATACGCCTAATGCCTATTTAGATTATTTCTTCATGGTTAATTTACAATTAAGATATAAAGCTAAATATGGTAACTTAATAATTAAATATGTTGATAGAGAAGGTAATGAATTACTAAGTGATGTTACTAGTAGAGAAATGGTTGGTAGATATTATCAAACAAATGCTGAAGATATTAAGAACTATGAATTAGTTGAAATTCAAGGTGATGAAACTGGTAAATATATAGATGGAACAATCGTTGTAGTATATGTTTACGATAAAGTTGGTGGAGAAGAAACTGGTGAAATTACTCCTCCAAATACTGGTGTTTCTGTAGGAAATGATAATTTACTATTATTACTTTCATTAGTAACTGTTGGAACAGTTGGATTTGCTTTAGCAAAGAAAAACTAATTGTAAGTATAGAATAAAAGAGGGATGTTTGTGAAAAAGAAAGTTTTCAAAATTAGTTTCTTTATAGTAGTTGTATTTATTGTTGGTTTGGTGGTTTATAACAATAGTCAATTTGTAAAGAATAAAAAAGAACAATCTAATTTAGAAAAAGTAGTGATAAAGTATGAAAAGATTAGTAAAGAAGGAGATAATTCTAATGTTGTTTTAGAATATCAAAAGGAATTTGATAATACAGATATTCTAGGGGAGTTATCTATTTCTAATACTAATTTAGTAGTACCTGTTGCTCAAGCAAGTGATAATGATTATTATTTGAATCATTTACTTGATAAAAGTTATAATACGTTAGGTAGTGTATTTTTAGATTATAGAAATAAAGTTGATGATCGAAAGATATTAATATATGGACATAATTCTAAGTTAGCTGATACAGAGTTTAAGTTACTTGAAAATTATGCGGATAAAAATTATTATATAGAGCATAGTGATATTTATTTTAAAACTATAGATAGTAATTATCACTATAAAATATTTTCAGTTTATATAGCAACTACTGATTATCGTCATGTTAATTTAAGATTTGATGATAATGGCTATATTGAACATTTACGTTGGTTAAAGAGTCAGTCTTTATATGAAACTTCAGTAGATGTTTATAATGAAGATATTTTAGTTCTTCAAACTTGTTACTATAATCCAGAAGGGTCATTTCTAATAGTAGCAGCTAAGAAAGTCGCTTAAAATAAAAAGAATTATCAAATTAATGATAATTCTTATTTTTTTGTTTATAAGGAATTTGCTCTTCAAATGTGTAATTAAAATAAAATATACTATTCCATATTGACAAACGTTTGTTTAGATATTATTATAGTAAGTCAAGATGATGGAGGTGTTACATGTATAAAGCCTATAAGTTTAGATTGTATCCAGATAGTTATCAAAAACAATTGTTAAGTAAAACTTTTGGTTGTGTTAGACTTATTTATAATTATTTTTTGGATAAATGTATGAAAAATGGTTTTATCAAGGCTTTTGACATGTGTACAGAAATAAAAGAATTGTATGTTGAATATCCATTTTTGAAAGAAGTAGATTCTTGCAGTTTAAGATGTGCAGTTTTTAACTTGGAAGATGCTTTTAAAAATTGTTTTTCTAAACGTAGTAATTATCCTAGATTTAAGAGTAAATATAATAAACAAAGTTATAGAACTACATGTATCAGAAGTACATATAAAAATAGAGAATATAGTAATATAGAATTGGACTTAGTAAATAAGAAAGTTAAATTACCAAAACTTGGATTAGTTAATATAAGAGGTTATAGAAATTTAAAAGAAATAAGTGGAAGAATTATAAATGCTACTATTGAAAAAGAAACAACTAATAAATACTATGTAAGCATCGTAGTTGAGGAAAAAGAGTTCATATCTAGTAAAGTTATTCCACAGAGTATAGTTGGAATCGACTTAGGCATAAAAGATTTGGTTGTGACTAGTGATGGAGAAAAGTATAATAATCCAAAAGAAGTATTAAAAAGAGAAAAGAGATTAAAAAGACTACAGAGAAAATTATCAAGACAAATAAAGGGTAGTAATAACTATTATAAGACTAAGAAAAGAATAGCTAGAATTCATAGTAAAATAAAAAATAGTAGAAAACATAATATAATTAATATTGTAAATATACTTGTAAAAGAACATGATATAGTAGTTAGTGAAAAACTAAAGGTACAAGAAATGACACAGAATCACAATTTAGCTAAAAATATTTTAGATGCCAGTTTTAATAAAATATGTCAAATACTCAAATGGAAATGTAGTATGTTAGGAAAATATTATTATCAAGTAGATACATATTTTCCGAGTAGTAAAAAATGTAGTCATTGCGACAATATAACAAATAAAACGAATAATTTGAATGTTAGGAACTGGATATGTGATAAGTGTGGATGTGAAAATGATCGAGATATAAATGCAAGTATAAATATTATGTTTGAAGGACTAAAAATACATTATCAAAGTAATTAAATAGATATGAATAAATAAAAAAATAAATTGAGTACGGTAGCGACTATCGGAATTTAAGCCTATGGAGAATAGAGGGTACTCTATCTATGAAGTAGGAATTTTGATCGGTGACGACCAAAGCGACAAATCAAAATTTGTCTTTTGTTCTTTTTTCTAGTAATGACCAGTACTGTTTATATAGTTTTTGAACACTATTTTCTAAGAAATAATAATAGAATATATATGGTATAAATAGTACCATTGTAGCAAGAAATGGAATGTATAGTATTACATTGTAAACGTTTGCAAATAAGAAAAATAATATAGCCATACTACCAACAAAGACTGTTACAATTAAGTGGACTAGTCTTTCATGTTGCCAAAACTTTATTTGTGTTAGATGATTTGTAGGTAGGTCTTTTTCGATTTTTTCATCTTTTAAGACTTTGTCGATATATTCTAAATATTCTTTTAAATTTTCTTTCATATGAACTCCTTAATATCTTTTAAATCTTTTCTGTTATAGTTGAATTGTCATAATCTTCTTCCATTAATAATTCGTGGATTTCTTCTTCTTTAGTATCTAGGTAAACTTCTTCAATACGATCAACACGACATTTTTCAGCTTTAATGATAGCTTCAACTTTATCTACTGTATCTTCTAAGATGTCATTTACAACTACGTAGTTATATTTAGTTACTTCATTTATTTCTTTATAAGTTTTATGGAAACGTTCTAGTAATTTATCATTACTATCAGTATTACGTTTTTTTAATCTTTTTACAAGAGTTTTTATAGATGGTGGCATGATAAAGATAAAGATTGATTCTGGAAGAAGTTTTTTAATGTTACTGGCTCCTTCTATTTCTATTTCTAAAATTACATCAATACCTTGGTCTAATTTTTCTTTAATTGGACCTTTTGGAGTACCATAGTAGTTTCCTACATAGTTAGTGTATTCTAGGAAGTAGCCTTCTTCTATTTCTTTTTCAAACTCTTCTTTAGAAACAAAGTTATAAGTAGTACCTGGAATATCATTAGCTCTTATTGGTCTTGAGGTAGTTGATACAGATAACCATAAATTTTTATTTCTTTTTAGAAGTTCTGAAATAACTGTTCCTTTTCCTCCTCCTGATGGGGAAGATATTACGATGACTTGACCTGTTTTTTTACTTTTTATCATATTATTCTCCTTTTATTATATGTTGATATTCTTGTTTAATTAGTTCTACTTGTTTTTCATTAGGTAGACTTAGGGCGTATATTTTAGTGGTTTCTATTTCAAAAGCTAACATAGGATCTTTTTCTTTAGTTATTTTACTAATCAGTGGAATTGTTAGATCTTTTTTGATAGTGTTTAAGTACTTTCTTCCTGTTTCATTTAATCCTAAGATTCTAATATAGGTTATGTTACTAAATTGTTCTTTTTCTTCTTTAGTAAAATTACATAAAATATGAAGTAACATTCTAGATAGTTTGTTGTAAGTATATCTTTTACTTTTAAGACGAGTTATTAAATCGTTATAAGATGTTGCGTTTAAGATTTCTTTTTTTAATAATTTATCAATTCCTTCATCGACTGTATTATAAATAGATAAATCTTTTTCAGTAATTATTTTATATTTTAAGAGTGGATAATAATCTTCTATAAAATGAAAATCTGTTAAGTACTTTTTGGTGTATTCTGGTACTTGATTATCAATATTTTTATTTTCTTTTATGGCTAGTCTTATAGAAGTTGCACTTGATATTTCTTCTTCAATATTTTTATCATGATAATCATTTGTTCTTTTAATAGTTTCAGGTATTATTTTATAGTTATTTTTTAGAATTGTTTTGATGTAACTTACTCCTAAAAGATCGTTTGGAGTAGTTATTATTTCATTAGTTAAATCTTTGATTGCTAAGGAGATAGCTGTTGGATAATTTTTACCAAACTTAGAGTAGATTTTTACTAATTTATCAAAATCAGGATTATTATTTTGAGTCTTAGCAATTAATTTTAAAGTTTCTATATCGTTTGATTCACTACCGAAAATAACTTTTGTAACATGAAGTTGTTCAAGAAGAGTTATGGCACCATAACTAAAGTAGTCAGCACTTTGAGTAGCAAATGGAAAGGGTAGTTCTATTACTAAGTCAGCACCTGAGGACAGAGCAATTTCAGTTCTTTTCCATTTATCAATAATTGCGACATCTCCACGTTCTGTAAAGTTCCCTGTCATTACTAAAATAATAGGAGAATCTTTATATTTTTCCTTAATCTTTTTTAAATGATAAAGATGTCCATTATGAAAGGGATTATACTCTGCAATAACACCAATACTTTCCATATTTTTACCTCGTTTCTTGGTATTTAGTTTAACACAGATTTTAGTAAAATACAATTTTTGAAGAAGTTCTTTTATTTACATATTTGTTAGTATGAGTTATAATTTATTTGAATATGATTAAGTAGAAATTTATCTTTAGAATGGGTGATATGATGAGAGCAGTTGTTGTTGCTGGTGGTACTGGGGGACATATATATCCGGCTATTGCGATTATAAATAAAATTAAAATGATGGAACCAGATAGTTCATTTTTATATATTGGAACAACAGATAGGATGGAAAAAGATATTATTCCTAAACTTGATATAGAGTATGTTGGTATTGAGATGGCTGGTTTAAATAGAAAGAAGATATTTGATAATTTTAGGGTTTTAGGTTTATATAAAAGGGGCGTTAATAGAGCAAGTGAAGTTATAAAGAAGTTTAATCCAGATGTAGTTATTGGAGTTGGTGGTTATATAACAGCACCGGTATTATATGCAGCTCATAAATTAAAATATAAAATAGTTATTCATGAGCAAAATTCAATACCGGGTTTATCTAATAAGTTTTTAGCAAGATATGCTGATAGGATATTTGTATCTTTACCAGGTAGTGTTAAATACTTTAATAAAGATAAGACTATTTATACAGGAAATCCTAGAAGTGAAGAGATTATTGATACTAAGATAGTTAGTAGAGAAAAATATGGTTTTGTTAAAAATAAAAAATTAGTTATAATAGTTATGGGATCTTTAGGATCTGTTACGATGACTAAAAAAATACAAGAGTTAATACCTTGTTTTAATGATAAGAAATATCAAGTATTAATTATTACGGGTAAGAATTATTATGATAATTATAAAGATATAAAAGTTAATTCTAATGTTAAAGTTTTACCTTTTATGGATAATTTGATTGGGTTAATGAAGGATACTGATTTGATTGTTTCTAGAGCTGGAGCTTCAACAATAGCAGAAATTACCGCTATTGGGTTACCAGCTATACTTGTACCTTCTCCTTATGTTGCTCATAATCATCAATATATGAATGCTAAAGAGTTAGAGGATAATTCAGCTTGTTGTATTGTTAGTGAAGAAGATTTTTCTAAGGAAGTTTTGGTTGGTAAAATTGATGAATTATTAGAAAATGATGAGTTATATAAAAAGATGCATGAGGCTAGTAGAAAGTTTGGAATTACTGATTCAGCAACTAGAATATACAAAGAAATTAGAAAGTTAGTAGGGTGAGATACAATGGATATATTAGAGAAAATTACAAAGTCTGAACTGGGTAAAGTAGAAGTAAATCCACTTTTAAGTAAATATACGACTTATAAAGTTGGTGGTAAGGCTTTAGCAATTGTTTATCCAAAAAATACTAGTTGTTTAATTAATTTAATAAAGTTACTTAAAGAAGATAATGTTAAATATAAGATTATAGGAAATGGTTCTAATTTACTTTTTAGTGATTCTTTATTTGATGGGGTAATCATTAAATTATCCTCTTTTGATGAAGTTCAGTTTTTAGGAAATAATAAAGTTAAAGTTGGAGCTGGTTTTTCATTAATTAAGCTTTCTTTACTTGCGGCTAAAAAAGGTCTTGCTGGATTGGAGTTTGCATCTGGAATACCTGGTACAGTAGGTGGAGCTATTTTTATGAATGCTGGGGCTTATAAGAGTGATATGGGATATATTGTTCAAGAAGTTAAAGTACTTACGCCAGATTATAAAATAATTACACTTGAGAATAAAGAATTGAACTTTCATTATCGTAGTTCTTTTTTACAAAAACATCCAGAGTATATATGTTTAGAAGCTATTATTAAGTTACAACAAGGAAATAGAGAGTTAATAGAAGATGTTATAAGAGAAAGAAGAGAAAGACGTATTAGTTCACAACCATTAGAATATCCATCAGCTGGTTCTGTATTTCGTAATCCAGAGGATGGTTTTGCTGGGAAGATGATAGAAGATTTAGGATTAAAAGGATATAGAATTGGTGGAGCTATGGTTAGTGAGAAACATGCTAATTTTATTATTAATTATGATAAAGCAACTGGTAGTGATATAAAGAATTTAATTGATTATGTACATGATCAAGTATTAGAAAAATATAATGTTGATTTAAAAGTAGAACAAGAATTTGTAAACTGGGAGTAGATTAGATGAAGAAAAAGGTAGTCAAAAAGAAAAAACTTAAAATTATACCATTTTTTATAGCTCTTTTGATTATAGCTTTAGTTTCTTTTAGTGTTGTCCAAATATTACAAGCTAAAATAAAGAATATAGTTATAACTAATGGAGATTATTTAAAAGATGATTATATTATAGATTTAGCAGGGATTAGAGATTATCCAAGTTTTTATTTGACTAATACTTTAAAAATTAAAAAGAATCTATTAAAATCTCCTTATATTAGAGAAGTTAAGGTAAAAAGAGAGTTTTACCATGTATTAGAAATTGAGATTGTTACTAATAGTCCATTATTTATTAACAGTACTACTAGTGAAGTGGTATTTGAAGATAAAAATACGGTTAAAGTAGATGATGAGATTGATTTATTTAGAGTTCCTAGACTTATGAATTATGTTCCTGATGATAAGTATAGTACTTTTATAGATAAGATGGCTAAAGTTGATAAGGGAATTTTAGGAAAGATATCAGATATTGAATATGTACCTAATGATTATGATAAAGATAGATTTCTTTTATATATGGATGATGGTAATATGGTTTATTTAACTTTGACGAAGTTTAAACAGATAGAATATTATAATGATGTTTTAAGTCAGTTGGAGGGTAGAAAGGGTATTTTATATTTAGATAGTGGTAATCATTTTCAAATTAAGGAGTAAGGTATGAAGAAGGAAAAAGTTAAAAGTATAATTAAGTATATTTGTATTTTTAGTTATTCTTTTCTTTGCCTTCTTTTTATTTATACTTTATCTAGAGGAGATTTGTATGTTAACTATGGTTTTAGTTACGCAATTAGTAGAGGAGAAGTTCCTTATGTTGACTTTAACTTAGTAATACTTCCATTTGCTCCTTTTCTTTATGCAATATTTTTATTGCTTTCAAAATCAATTATTTGTTATTATTTAGGACAGTCATTATTATTAACTGTTTTTTCTTACTTTGTTTTTAAATTATTAGATAAAAAAGCCTTTTGTTATTTTGCTGTTTTATTAATGCCTTTTCCAATAGCGATGGCTTCAGTTATATTTCCGGGATATAATTTTTTATTGTTACTACTTACAGTAATTGTTATTTATTTGGAAAAAAAAGAGAAGTCTGATTATTTAATTGGTATTTTACTGGGATGCCTTTTTCTTACTAAACAAACTGTTGGAGGACTTTTATGTCTTGTTTCGATTTATTATTTATTTAGAGATTGGAAGAAGGTTTTAAAAAGAGTTTTAGGTTTTTTTATACCAGTTTTAGTTTGTATTTTATACTTAGTTTTAAGTGGTGGTTTAACATCAGGCATTGATTTATGTTTCTTAGGACTTTTTGATTTTGGACATAGTAATTTTTATTATGAGAAGTTTTATTTGATATGTTTAGTTATAGCTTTTTTAGTAGTAGTTTATAGAACTTTTAAGAGACCTAAAGATATAGATAATTATTATTTATTATTATTTATGAGTTGTACTTTTCCTTTGATTGATTATTATCATGTTTCGCTATTTTTAGCATTGTTTTTTTTAGTAATTTTTTCGGATTTAAAGATAAATGTTAATTTGGAAAAACAGGCAATTGTTTTTATATTAGCAATTGGTTTTATTTGGAGTTTTGTAGAAACTAAATGTATGGGAAACTTAAAAATATTTAATTATCAGAATTTAGAATTATCTATTTTTTCTAGTAAGTATATAGATAATGTAGAGAGACTTGATAATTATCTTGATAATGAAAAAAGAGAAGTTATTTATTTTTTAAGGGGATCAGAGAATTATTTTTATAAGATTAAGAGTAATTCTTCAATTACTTATTTTGATTTACCTAACTATGGTAACTATGGTTATAATGGTACAGAGAAGATAATTAATATGTTAAAAGATTTAGATGACGTTTTAATTGTTATTGATAAGGAATGTTATTTAGAAGAGTCTTTTTCCCAACAATATTTAAAAGAAGCTGTTACTTATATTATTGATAATTGTAAGTTTAAGAAAAGAGTAGGTAATTATGAGATTTATTTAAAGGAGTAGTTAGAGATAATGATAAAAGATAATAAAATATTTAAGTTTATAAGAGAAAATATTAAGTATGTTTTTGTTTTTTTAGTAGCACTTGTTGCGTTAACATTTTTTAGTAATTTAAATTGTTATGATGCAGCTTGGAATTATGGATTTAGTTATGCTTTTTCTAAAGGAGAGATTCCGTTTAAGGATTTTAATATGATTACTCCAGGATTATATAACTTTGTTATGTCTTTAGGATTACATATATCACATAATAATTTGATGTTTTTAATTGAACAATCATTATTAATTACTTTAACTTTTTCTATAGTTTATAAAATGTATGGGAAGAAGTCTTTTCTATTTTTATTCTTTATGGCTTTTCCAAGTTTTTTTGCATTTACACCGACTTATAATTTCTTTTTGATGTTTTTAATAATACTTCTTATTTATTTAGAGAAAGAAGAAAAGTCCGATTATTTAATTGGGGTTGTACTAGCTTTATGTATTTTAACTAAACATACTGTAGGAGTATTTTTAATTATTCCAAGTTTTATATTTTATTTTAAAGATAAGAGTAAGTTATTTAAAAGATTTATTGGTTGTTTAATACCTGGTGTTATATATATAGTTTATTTACTTATTATTGGGGCATTTAAATATTTCTTTGATCTATGTGTACTTGGTCTTTTTGACTTTGCTAGTAAGAATGGGGAGTTTGTTTTAGTATATGTAGTTTTATCTTTTATACTTTTGGCTTTAAATATTTTATATATTATTTTTAATAAAAAAGATATAATGGGTTATTATATACTTTGTTTCTTTTCAGTTATGATACCAATATTTACTTTTTATCATTTTAGTGTTTATTTAGCACTTTGTTCATTAATGTTACTTTCTATATTGAAGAATAAAAATATTTCAGATAATTATATTGGATTTTTAGGAATTATTTTAACATTAATTACTTTTAGTTTTAATTTGATTATTGTTAGAGGAGAATATTTCTTTCATGTACATAATTTTGATTATTTATATTCTAATAAGGAAAGTAGAGATAATTTTAAGAGATTAGATAGTCTTTATTTAAAATATAGGGATGATTCTAGTGTTAATATACTTTCTAGTAAGGGAGTATTAATTAAGATTATTAATGAAGAAAAATTAGATTATTATATGGTTCCACTTAATGGTAATTTTGGTTATAATGGTACTTTGAAGATGATTAATAAAGTTAGGGATAATGATAAAAACTATTATATTATTGATATGAAAGAGTATAGGAGAACTAAAAAATATGGAGGACAGTTTGCTGTTGATTTATGTGACTATATCATGAAAAATAGTAAAGTAATAGAAGAGAATGAGGACTATAATGTTTATTATTATGAGGGTGCGGTATGATAAAAAAGTATTATAAAAAAATAATATTAGGAATATTTTTATTTAATGTTTTCTTAGTTTGGAATCTTATTTTATATCCAGTTAATTTAGATGAAGTTTGGAATTATGGATTTAGTCATAATATATATTCTTTACTTATTCCATATAAAGATTTTAATATGGTAATTACACCATTTTATCCATTTTTAATGTCTCTTGGATTTCATTTATTTGGATCTAGTATGTTAGTATTTCATATAGAACAAGCACTTATTTCAGTTGTGTTTTGTTTTATACTTTTTGCATTATTAAAAGAAAAGGCTTGGTTTATTATTCCACTTTTATTTGTACCTATTAATGTATCATTTCCAAGTTATAATATATTTTTATTTTATTTATTAGTTTTGTTAGTGTATTTAGAAAAAAATGAAAGGTCCGATTATATAATTGGATTTATATTAGGACTTGTAGTTTTAACAAAACAGAGTGTAGGGGTATGTTTATTATTACCAAGTTTATATTATATTAAGAATTTTGATAAAATAAAGAAGAGAATTATAGGATTTATAATACCGATAAGTATATTTGTTTTATACTTAGTTTTTACAGGTAGTTTATATTCATTTTTAGACTTATGTTTATTTGGACTTTTTGACTTTGCTTCTGGTAATGGAGGAAAGTTTAGTATTTATTTAATTTTATTTATACTGATGATTGGAATTACTATTTATTTTATTTATAATGATAAGAAAAATATTGTTAATTACTATGTACTTTTCTTTTATAGTATTATGATACCTTTATTTGATACTTATCATTTTGCGGTAGCATTTTTAGCATTTTTACTAATGATATTACTTAAGATAAGAAAAAATATTATGAAGCCAGAATTATTTGGAATTAGTATTATTATTTTTGCAGTTATTCTTACTTGTAGTTTTAGACTTAGGGGGAGAATAGTTTATCCTAATAATATTAGACATTTTGAGTATAGGTTTATTGATTATGAGTCGTTAGTCTTTACTAATAAAGTTAATGAGTTTATAAATAAAAATAAAGATAGGGAGTTTGTTTTTCTTAATTCGAATGGGTATTATTTTAGAATTATTAATGATATGAAGATATCTTATATAGATTTAATTAATACTGGTAATTTTGGTTATGATGGGAGTAATAAATTACTTAGGGAAATTAAGAAAAAGAAGAATGCAATATTTTTAGTTGATAGAAGTGAACTTTCTTTAGTTAAACAGACTGATAAACAAGCTTTAAATTATGTTTTAGATAATGGAAAAAGAATTGGAAAGATAGATTTTTATGAAATTTATGTTTTAAATAGTTAAGAATTTCAGAATTTGTATTTTACAAATCTTTTTTTTATAGTATAATTGAATTTAAGAATAGGAGATGCTAGGATGAGTGATATTTATACTTCAATTGATTTAGGTACTAATAGTATTAAAGTTGTTGTATGTGAAAAACATAATGATGATTTTCATGTATTAGCTGCTGTTAGTAGTAAGTCTCAAGGTATTAAGAATGGACAAATTGAAGATACTAAGTTAGCTGTTACTAGTGTTAGAAATGCTATTAAGAAAGTTAATGCAATGCTTGGTATTAAGATTACTAAAGTACTTGCATGTGTTCCTCCAACTGGTTGCAGAATGGATATTGTTGTTGGTTCTGTTGATGTTATCGATTATGAGAAGATAACTGGGGAAGATGTTAGGGGTGTTTTAAAAGATGCTTTAGTTGGACATATAGATGAGGAATATGAAATTGTTACGGCTTCTCCTATTAGTTTTACAGTAGATGATAAAGAAAATATTAAAGATCCTAAGGGAATGTCTGGAAAGTCACTTGAAGCTAAAGTAGTTGTTAGTACATTACTTAAGGAACCATTATATAGAATATTACAAGTTTTAAAATTAGCAGGATTAGAAACTATTGATATGGCTTATAGTTCTACAGGTGATTATTATACTATTGCTAGTGAGAGAACTAGTGATGTAGTTGGTGCTATTATTGATATTGGTGAGAGAAGTACTAATGTTTCAATATTTAATAAAGGAATACAAATTAAAAATGATGTTATTCCTATTGGTAGTTTTAATGTAGATCAAGATATTTCATATATTTTTAAATTAAGATTACCAGATAGTCGTAAGTTAAAAGAAACTTTTGCAGTTGCTTCAGCTAATTATGCGTCTGGTAGTGATGTTATGGAATGTTTAACTATGGCAGATGAAAATAAGGAAATCTCTCAAGTAGGAGCTTCTAAAGTAGTACAAGCTAGAATAGAAGAAATATTAAAACTTGCTAAAATATCAATAAAAAACTTAACAAATAGAGAAATACGTTATATAATTGTAACAGGTGGATTGAGTGAGTTAGCCGGTTTTCAGTATTTACTTGAAGATACTTTTGGAACTAGAGCTAAAGTTTGCAATATACCGGTTATGGGATTAAGACATAATAAATATAGTAGTGTTTTTGGAGTTATAAAGTATTTTGATGATAAACTTTTACTTAGAGGTAAAAGATGTAATATGATTGGAGAAAATGATAGAGAAATTTTAATATCTACTGGACAAAAGGCTACTATTAACGATAATATAGTAAGTAGAGTGTTTGGACATTTTTTTGATAATTAAGGAGGTCTAGGATGATAGGCGGATTAGAAATGGATATGGTAACAACTATAAAGGTTATTGGAATAGGTGGCGGTGGTGGAAACGCTATTAACAGAATGGTTGAAACAGGTGTTAAGGGTGTTGAGTTTATTGCTGCTAATACAGATAAACAAGCTTTGAATCAGTCTAAAGCAGATGTTAAAATTCAATTAGGGACTGCCTTAACTGATGGAAAAGGTGCTGGTGCTAATCCAGCTATAGGTAAAGAGGCTGCTATTGAATCAAAGAAAGAAATTGAAGAAGCTTTAACTGGTGCTGATATGATATTCGTTACTTGTGGTATGGGTGGAGGAACTGGTACTGGTGCTGCTCCTGTTGTTGCTGAGATTGCACAAAGTCTTGGAGCATTAACTGTTGCTATTGTAACTAAACCTTTCTCATTTGAGGGACCAAGAAGAATGAAACAAGCAGTAGCAGGTATTGAAGATTTAAAGAAACATGTAGATACATTGATTATTATTCCTAATGATCGTTTAAGAGAAATTATTGATAGATCAACTCCTATGTGTGAGGCGTTTAAAGAAGTAGATAATGTTTTACGTAGAGGTGTTCAATCAATTTCAGATTTGATTGCTGTAGTTGGACTTATTAACTTGGATTTTGCTGATGTTAAAGCAGTTATGGAAAAATCTGGTCAAGCAATTATTGGTATAGGTATTGGAATGGGTGAAGATAGAGCAATAGATGCGGCTAAGCAAGCTGTTTCATCACCATTACTTGAAACGTCAATAGAAGGTGCTACAGATGCAATTATTAATATTACTGGTGGAGTTAATTTAACATTATTTGAAGCTGAACAAGCAGCTGAAGTAGTAAGAGCTGCTGCTAATACTGATATTAATACAATATTTGGTTCAGTAATTAATGAAAACTTATCAGATGAAGTTATTGTTACAGTTATTGCTACTGGTTTTGATAGAAATAAAAAGGCAGCTGTTAATACTGCTCAAACTCAAAATGAACAACCAGTATTTAGTAATGCACAACCTACTAGAAGAAGTAAAGAACCAGAAATTTTACAAACTAGTGATGATGATTCTGATGGTGGAGATTTTGATATACCAGCTTTTTTAAGAGATAGAAATTATTAGAGACTTAGGTCTCTTTTTTGTTTGATAAAAAAAGAAGTAAACTATTTTAGTTTTACTTCAAATTCATTTTCATTTTTCTTATTAACAGCATTTATTATTTGAGCTAGGATATTTAGAGCAATTTGTTCTGTTTTTCTATTTTCATCTCGAAGAGGATTGAATTCGACTAAGTCATAAGAAGTTATATCTTTCATGTGAGCAATTATTAATTTATTAATATTCATAACTTCTTCTTCACTCATACCATCAAATTCAGGTATAGATACACCAGGAGCAATACTTGGATCTAGTAGACCTAAATCAAAACTAATATGAACTCCTTTTGTACGTTCATTGGCAATGGAGAAAGCTTCATTGATTACTGTTTCAAGTCCTTTTTGTTTAATATCTTCACTAGTGAAAACATTTAAACCAGAGTATTTTACATTATCTTTTTCCCAGTCATCAATACTTCTTGCTCCAACGACAACAGTTTTAGTAGGTTGAATAACATTACCATCATGATAGTAACGTAGTTCACTATTTTTATAACCGTTTATAGCAGCTAGAGACATACCATTAATGTTACCTGATACAGTAGTATCAAAAGTATTATAGTTAGTATAGGGAGAAAATAAAATCATACCAATATTTTCACGAACTTTAGAACTAGCTAGAGCGATTGGAATAGTAATAGAACTATCACCACCAATTACAATAGGGAAATAATTATCTTTTTCCTTTTCAAGTATAGTATTGTATATTTTAGTATTTATTTCATCGACTTCATATTCGTTTTTTCTACGATCAGATAAATTTCTGCTCTTTAGGATATCTTCCTCTTGCATAATAGTTGTTGTTTCACCATTATAAAAACTTTTTATATCATTTATTAATTGTACTGGGCCAAGAGATGAACCATCGATGTGAACACCTAGGTCACTTCCAGCTCCAATAATTATTGATTTCATATAACCACCTTATATAAATTTTAACGTAAAATATAATGTATATCAAGAAAAAAACTTTGAATTAGTATATATTTACTGTATAATTTGTATAGGTGAATAGTATGAAGAGGCTAAATGATTTGTATCCAGGAATTGGGACTGATTTTGTTATTAGAAATATAAGATGTAATTCTAGTGAAGTAGAAAAAGATGATTTATTTGTTTGTACGATTGATAGTAAATTAGATAGACATAATTGTATAGAAGAAGCTATTAGAAATGGAGCTAGTACAATAATAGTTAGTAGGGATGTTGTTGATCCTAGAGTTGCGATTATAAAAGTTCCTGATACAAATAGAGAGTTTCCATATTTATGTCAGAAGTTTTATGATTTTCCAGATAAAAAATTAAAGATGATTGGTGTTGTTGGTACTGATGGTAAGACTAGTACTGGTAGTATTATTCAGAGTTTATTAGGTATTAGTAAGACGGGTTTTATTGGGACAATGGGTAGAAGTTGTGCTGCTTTTAATGATAATAAAGCTACTAGAAATATAGATGCTGCTAGACTATATGATGGATTAGAGGAGTTTGTAAAGTTTGGATGTGGATATGCAGTTATTGAGTCTTCTAATAGTGATATAGCATCATTAAATTTAGTAGCTCTTAATTATGATATGTTAGTGTTTACTAATCTTGCAAATGAATACTTAGATGATAATGAGGAATTTGTTGAATATTTTAATATTATGAGTGATCTTTTTAGACAAGTAAAAGAAGATGGATGGTGTGTTCTTAATGGTGATGATCCATACTTTGAAAGTGTTAAGAGCGTATGTAGAGGAAATATAGTTACATATGGTAGAGTGGAGGATGCTACATTACAGATAGTTGATTATAGTATTAATAATTCAAAGACACTTATAAAGTTTAAATATAATAATGAAGAGTTTGATGTACTTAGTCCTTTACTTGGAGAATTTAATATATATAATTTAGCAGCAGCAATATTATGTGTTTTAACAATAGGATATAGGAAAGAAGAGTTTTTAAATAAGATAAGTGATTTAGTAATACCAGGTAGAATGGAAATGTTAAAGACTGATGCTAATTACTATGTTATGGTTGATTATGCACATACGATTAATAGTATTGTTAAACTTGTTAATTTTGTACATACGTTAGGGGTTAATAATATAATAATTGTACTTGGTGCTGTTATGGATAAAGACTCTAGTATGTTAGCAAGTATTGGTAGTTGTGTTTGTGAGATGGCTAATAATGTAATATTTACTTATGATGATCCTAATGATATGGCTATGGTTAATAGTGTTAATATAATGTATGATGCTATTAAAGATAAATATAATAATATGATGATTGTTCCAGATAGGAAACTAGCAATTAGAAGTGCAATAGAGATGGCAAAAGATAGAGATATAGTTTTATTACTAGGAAAGGGAAGAGAAGTATATCAAAAGTTAGAGTTTAATGATGTAGATGTAGCTTATCAAGAGATTGTTAATAGAAAGATAAAGGAAGAAAATAGTTAATGGTACGTAAGATAATAAAAATAATATTAATAGTATTGTGGTGTAGTTTAATATTTATGTTTTCTAATGATACAGGGGGTACTTCTACTAAGAAGAGTGATGGATTAATAGTTAGAACCGTTGAAAAAGTAATAAAGAGAAGTTTGAGTAGTGAAGAGAAAGATAAAGTATTAAGATATTTTGTAGTACCAGTTAGAAAGAGTGCACATTTATTTATATATTTTATATTAGGTATTTTAATTATTAGTTTACTTAGAGAGTATAGAGATATTAATATGAAAGTAGTTCTTTTAGCAGTCTTTTTTGCATTCTTATATGCTTGTAGTGATGAGGTGCATCAGTTATTTGTTGTAGGAAGATCTGGACAAGTAAAAGATGTTTTTATAGATACGTTTGGGTCGTTTTTAGGAGTTTTACTATATAGTTTTATTTATAGATTTAGAAGACGTAATAATAATTAAGTTACAAATAAGTTACAAATTTAGACATATAATTTAGTAGGAGGATTATATGTTTTTTAATTTGTTAGATATTTTAAAGAATTTATTTTGTTTTACTGGATCTTACTCTAATGATGTTTTTCCAGAACCCTTAAGTGTAGAGGAAGAAGAGAAGTGTATTAAGGGTAAGATGGAAGGTAATATAGAAGATAGGAATAAACTTATAGAACATAATTTAAGATTAGTTGCTCATATTATAAAAAAGTTTGATAATAAATATGTAGATAGTGATGATTTAATTAGTATTGGTACTATTGGATTAATTAAAGGAGTAGACACTTTTTTTAGTGATAAGGGAGTTAAGATTACTACTTATTGTGCTAGATGTATAGAGAATGAAATACTTATGTATTTTAGAAGTAATAATCGTTATAATAATGATATTTCAATAAATGATGCAGTTGGGTTTGATAAAGATGGGAATGAAATAGCGATAATGGATGTTTTAAAGACTCCTAATCCAGATTTTGTATCAGATATAGATTTAAAAGATAATATAGAGTTATTAAAAAAATATATTAGTGTATTAACGCCTAGAGAAAAGGAAATACTAATTAGAAGATATGGATTAAATAATCAAGATGAAGAGACACAGAAAACTATTAGTAAGAAGTTGGGTATTTCTAGAAGTTATGTTTCAAGGATTGAGAAGAGAGCACTTACTAAAATACTTAGAGAGTTTATTAAGAATAATAAATATGATAAATAGGTTTTATAGACAATAGATAATATTTTTAGTATAATTGTAGTAGAGATGGAGAAGTTTTATGAAAGAAAAACATATTAATAAATATAATAGACAATGTATTAGACATTTTAAGAAGAGCAACTCTTCTCTTATTGTTTGTGGAGTTGTTGTTCTGCTTTGTGCTTTAGCTTTTGCAATATATGACTTTTTGTTGATGCCAACTATTAATTTGAAGGGATCTAGATATGTAGAAGTTGGATATAAAAGTACTTATGTTGAAAAAGGATATAAGGCTAAGTTTTTAGGAAAAGATGTTAGTCGTAATGTAGTTGTTAATGGTAAGGTTGATACTTCGAAGCTTGGAGTATATGAAATTACTTATAAAGTTAAGGAAGGGTATTTTTCTAAGAGTGTTACTAGGAAAGTAAAGGTAGTAGATAAAGTTGCTCCTGTAATTAAGTTAGTAAGTAAAGATGACATATATGTATGTCCTAATAGTACTTATAAAGAAGAAGAATATAGTGCTATTGATGACTATGATGGAGATATTACTTCTTTAGTTAAAGTAGTACAAGATAAAGATAAAATCACTTATAGTGTTAAAGATAAACAGGGTAATAAAAGCAGTATTAGTAGAAGGATTATTTATAAAGATAAGACTAATCCTTCTATTGAATTAGTAGGTAGTGATGTTTCTTATTTATATGTAGGAGATAATTATAATGAACTTGGTTATAAAGCAAGAGATAATTGTGATGGAGATATTACAAGCAAAGTTAAGGTAAGTAATAATATTAATACAAATAAAGTGGGAGACTATAGTGTTACTTATACTGTTAGTGATAAAGCTAATAATACTTACAAGGTAGTACGTAAGGTAATTGTATCTAAGAGAGATTCTAAAGGAACAATTTATTTAACTTTTGATGATGGACCTAAGTATGGGACAACAGATGCTATTTTAGATATATTAAAAGAAGAAGGTATAAAGGCTACTTTCTTTGTTACAGGTTATGGACCAGATGAATTAATAAAAAGGGAATATGATGAAGGGCATAGTATTGCTCTTCATACGGATAGTCATGATTATAGTGCAGTGTATCAGTCAGTTGATGCATACTTTAATGATTTAGGTAGAGTATCAGATAGAGTAAAGAGAATTACTGGAGAAGAGAGTAAGATAATCAGATTCCCAGGAGGAGCAAGTAATACAATTAGTAGGCGTTATTCTCCAGGAATTATGAGTATTTTAACTAAGGAAGTATTAAATAGAGGATATCGTTATTATGATTGGAATGTATCTAGTGGAGATGCAACTAGTGACCCACGAGTTACTTCAGATGTTATATATAATAATGTAGTTTCAAGATTATCAAAAGATAGAGTTAATATGGTATTAATGCATGATGTAAAACCATATACAAGAGATGCATTAAGAAGAATAATTAGATATGGGAAGGAAAATGGCTATACATTTGATAAGATAACGATGAGTACAGAAATGATTAGACAGAGAGTTAATAATTAATTGTAGGTGAGAAGATGAATTTATTTAGACCTAATATGTATAAAAAAAATATATTTGAGATAGACTATAATAAATTAAAGAAACAAGGAATTACATGTTTAATATTTGATTTAGATAATACATTAGGATTAATAGAACATGAGAAGTGTCCTTTAAAGACAAAAAAGTTATTAAAAGAATTACAGAAAGATTTCTTAATATTAATAAGTTCTAATAATACAAAGAAAAGAATTGCTCCATATTTAAAAGATTTAGGAATTGGAGGAGTGGCTTTTAGTTTAAAGCCTTCTACTAAAGGATTAAGAAAGATAAAAAAACATTATAACTTAAATAAAAAAGAAATGGTTATGATAGGAGATCAAATAGTTACAGATATCTTATCAGGTAATAGATATAAAATAATGACAATATTAGTTGATCCATTGGGAGAAAAAGATTTAAGAATAACAGGGTTAAATAGAAAAATAGAGGCTAGAATAATAAAATACTATAAAAAACGAGGAATGTTTGAGAGAGGTAAATATTATGGGTAATGAAGAAGTTAAGACATGTTCGGGATGTGGAGTTAAGTTGCAAGATGAGAATGTATTACAAGAAGGGTATACGACAAGTTTAGATAATGATATATGTCAGAGATGTTTTAGAATGAAAAACTATGGAGAATATCAGATGGTTACGAAGTCAAATGATGAGTACTTAGAGATATTAAAAGGAGTAGGACAGACAAAGGACTTAGTTTTATATATTACAGATTTACTTAATTTAGAGAAGAATATAGAACAGATTAGAACAATTATTCCTAATAAAATGATTTTAGTTTTAAATAAGAGAGATGTATTACCTAAGTCTGTAAAAGAGACTAAACTTATTAAGTATTTAGAAGAGAAAAATATACATTTTGAAGAAGTAATTGTTGTTAGTGTAAATAAAAATTATAATATAGATTATTTACTTAAGAGAATTAAGTTTTATCAAACATCTAAGAATGTATATGTAGTTGGACATACTAATGCTGGTAAATCTAGTTTAATAAATAAACTTATTCAAAATTATTCAGATAATTGTCAAGAACTTACTATGTCTCCATTACCTTCGACTACTTTAAATACTGTGTCTATTGAAATTAATGATTATTTAACTTTGATAGATACACCTGGACTTGTTGATTCAGGATCAGTTTTAAATCATGTGGATGCTTCTTTAGTAAAGAAGATATCTGCTAAAAAAGAGATAAAGCCTAAGACATTTCAACTTAGACCAAATCAATCTATTATTATTGAAGATATAATAAGAATTGATTATGTAGAGGGAGAGAGAAACAGTTTTACATTGTTTGTTTCTAATGATTTAAAGGTAAGAAGATTACTTAATTTACTTAATAATAATGAACTTAGAGATAAGAATAAGATTACTTATCAAGTTAAATATGACGAAGATCTTGTTGTTGATGGGTTAGGATTTATTAAGATAGTTAATAAAGGTGTAATAGATGTTTACATTGATAAAGATATTGAAACATTTATGAGAAAGTCATTGATATAGAGGTGACTTTCTTTTTTATTTCGATGAAAAAACTATAGTGATTTTTATTTAAAAGGAGATTTATCTTGTCAAAATGTTACTGATATGTTTAGTGTTTCAAATCCAAAAGCAAAATTAACATATCCTGTAGGTTTGTTAACGGGGAAGAAACTGATATGTTTTCTGGTTCTTTTGAGATTTCAGAAGACTTTCATTTGATGACACCGGCTGGCATTTATGCTGATCAAAATGGTTCTCGTGCAAGTAATCTATATTTTGATGCACGTGGTGATGTTAATATTGATGTGAGTGGTTCTGAAAAAGGTTTAAGACCCGTTATATCTTTAAAAGCTGCTACTACATATGTATCTGGTGATGGTTCTACTGATAGGCCTTATGTTGTAGAAACAAACTGATAACAAACGATTGTATGGATGACTTTTGTCATCCTTTTTGTTTGAACAAATAGTTTTTTTACTATATTTTTGTGCTTTAAACCGTTTTTATTTGGTCTTTATTGAAAAAAGTGTCAAAATATGATACAATATGTGTTGTTTAGAAGGAGTGGTGTCAGTTGAATAATGACTTAGCGAATGAAATTCGTAGTAAGACAGATATAGTTGACATCATAGGAGAAAGAATTCCTTTAGTAGCAAGAGGTAAAAACTTCTTTGGAGTTTGTCCATTTCATGATGATTCCAATCCTTCGATGTGCGTTTCAAGAGAAAAACAAATTTATACTTGTTTTTCTTGTCATGCTACTGGGAATGTTTATACTTTTTTAATGAATTATGAGCATATTGATTTTAGAGAAGCTTTAAGATATTTAGGAGAAAAAGTTGGAGTAAATGTTTCTTCAGTAAATATTGTGAAGAAAACTACTAAGTTCGATCATTTATATGAGGCTTATAACTTTGCGGTTAAATATTTTCAAAATAACTTGTCGGCTTCAGTTGGTAAAGAAGCAAGAGCATATTTAAGTAAACGTGGTATTAATGAAGAAGCAATTAAAGAATTTGAAATAGGTTTATCATTAGAGAGTCGAGATGATTTGACTAAGTTATTAGTTAGTAAAAAGTATGAACTTAGTACATTAAATAGAATTGGATTATCTAGTGATGATCATGATATATATGATGATAGAATTATGTTTCCACTATATGATGTTTCTGGACAAGTAGTTGGATTTAGTGGAAGAATATATAAGGATGTAGATCAGAATAAATACTTAAATACAAAAGAGACAGATATCTTTAAAAAGGGTGAAATGTTATACCATTACCATATTGCGAGAGAAGAGTGTAGACTTAAGAAGTCAGTTATAGTAATGGAAGGTTTTATGGATGTTATTAGAGCAAGTATTGTAGGAGTTAAAAATACAGTTGCTTTAATGGGAACAGCTTTAACTAATAATCAATTTAATTTGATTAAGAGACTTTCTAATAACATTATTTTATGTTTAGATGGAGATGATCCTGGAGTTAAGGCAATGCTTAGTATAGGGGAGCATTTACTTGATGAAGGAGTAGAGGTAAAAGTAGTAGTTTTACCTGATAATGATGATCCGGATTCATTTATATTAAAACATGGAAAAGAAAGATTTATTGGGCTTGTTGAGAATGCTTTAAACTTTAGTGATTTTAAAATGCAACAGTTACGAAAAAATGTTAATTTTAGAAGTGATGAAGAAAAAGCAAATTATATAAATGAAGTTTTAAAAGAAACAGTAAAAATAAATGATACGATTAGAGTAGAAATAGTACTTAAAAGACTTGAAAAAGAATTTGATATAAGTTATAATACACTGGAAAAACGTTTTAAAGACTTGGTTGAGTTTAAAACGACAACTAAAAGAGTGGTTCCAGAGGTAGTAAATAAAGTAGTTAAGAAAACAAAGTATGATAAAGCAGTTGAACAAATACTTTACTTTATGCTTAATAATGATTGGGTAATTAGTCAAGTAGAGAGGGAAAATATAGTATTTCCAAGTGAAGAGAGTAGAATACTTTCTAGTGAGATTATTTATTATTATAAGTTGTATGGTAATATAAATGTTGCTGATTTTTATACTTATGTTCAAGATAAAGAAGATATTCTAGTTTTACTTAATTCTATATTAGCAGATAGTTATAGTGAGGAGACTACCAAAGAAGAGTTATTTCAGTATTTTAAGGTTATAAGAGATTATCGATGTAATCAAGAAATTAAAAGATTAACTAATTTGATGAAAAAAGAAGTAGATCCATTAGAACAAGCTAAGATAGCTGATAAAATTAGAAAGTTAAGAATGGGAGAATAGAGCATGGTTGGAGAAATAAAAACACTTGAAGAAAGAAAGAATAAATTACTAGCAAAAGGTAAGAAACAAGGTTTTATTACTTATGAACAATTAGCAGAAGAATTAAAAGGATTAGATGTAGATAGTGATTCATTAGATGATTTATATAATACTTTAGTTGAGGCAGATATTGATATAGTTACAGAAGATGGTAGTGATGATGCTTCTGGAGAAGAAATTACAGCAGATGTAGCAGTTGAAGATATTACATTATCTAAAGATGTTAAAATTAATGATCCTGTACGTATGTACTTAAAAGAGATTGGACGTATTAACTTGCTTACTTCAGATGAAGAGTTTGAATATGCTAAGAGAGCTGAAGAAGGAGACGAAGAAGCAAAGAGAATGCTTGCTGAATCAAATTTACGTTTAGTTGTTAGTATTGCGAAAAGATATGTAGGACGTGGAATGTTATTCTTAGACTTAATTCAAGAAGGTAATATTGGATTAATGAAAGCAGTAGATAAGTTTGATCCTACTAAAGGATATAAGTTCTCTACATATGCTACTTGGTGGATTAGACAAGCAATTACAAGAGCAATAGCAGATCAAGCAAGAACTATTCGTGTACCAGTACATATGGTTGAAACAATTAATAAATTAGCACGTGTACAAAGACAATTAACCCAAGAGTTAAATCGTGAACCAACAGATGAAGAAATTGCTAAAAAATTGGGAATTTCTATTGATAAAGTTCGTGAAGTTTATAAGATTTCACAAGATCCAGTTTCATTAGAAACACCAATAGGTGAAGAAGATGATTCACATTTAGGAGACTTTATTAAAGATGAGAGAACTATGGGTCCAGAAGAGTATGCAACAGTTGAAATGTTAAAAGAAGAGTTATCTGGAGTTTTATCAACTTTAACAGATCGTGAAGAAAAAGTACTTAGACTTAGATTTGGACTTAATGATGGACAATGTAGAACACTAGAAGAAGTTGGACAAATATTTGGAGTTACTCGTGAGAGAATTAGACAAATAGAGGCTAAAGCACTTCGTAAATTAAGACATCCTTCTCGTAGTAGAAAATTAAAGGATTTCTTGACTGATTAATGAAAATTAATGATAGATTAAAACATATAGGGGATTTAGTAGAGGCTAATTCCTTTTGTTTAGATGTTGGTTGCGATCATGCTTTTTTAGATATTTACTTAGTTAAACAAAACAAAAATATTAAAGCAATTGCTTCTGATATAGCAGAAGGTCCAGTTAAACAGGCAAGAGAGAATATAAAAAGAGAAGGGTTAGAGAAGAAAATTGAAGTTAGACTGGGAAATGGTTTAGATACTTATTCGGATGAGGTTAATACTGTGATTATTTCTGGTATGGGTGGAAGAAATATGATAGGTATATTTAAAAATAATATGAAAGTATTAAAAAAAATAGATACTATTATAGTTAGTCCTAATAATTATCAGATAGATGTTAAGAAGTTTTTAACTAAGAATGGGTTTTATATTGATGATGAAGAATTAGTTAAAGATAAGAAATTTATTTATCAGATAATTAAATTTAAAAAGGGAAAGAGACATTATACTAGAAGAGAATATTTCTTTGGACCTGTACTTCTTAAGAAAAAGGGTAGTTTATTTGAAGAGTATTATAAAAGAGAAAAGTTATCTAGAGAGATACTTATTTCGATATTACCTAAGAATTATAGATATAAGAAATTTATTACTAAAAGGGAAATTAAAATGATAGAGAAGGAACTGTAGAGTTCTTTTCTTTTACAAAAGTGTGATAGAACTAGTTTCCTTTTTGATAAATTTTTGGAAACTATATATTTAAATAGTTTCTTTTTTTGACTTTCTATGATTATGTAAACTTGACATTGTTATTCTTCTATGCTACTCTTTTTTTATAATATGGAGGGTTAAGTAGTATGAGAAATGTTAATGTTAATAGAGAAGAAATTGAAGAGTCTTTAAAGAGAAGTAAGAACGGAAAGTTTTCTGTTAAGAGAGCTGCTTCTGCTCTTTTAGCTGGTCTTATTATTAGTGGTAGTGCGATTGGACTTTCTGGTTGTAATACTAAAGATAATCAATCTAAATATCCTGATTATGTACCAGGTTATTCTAGTGTTTCTGCTGTAAAAGATAATACTGATGATAGTTTTGTTATTTTGGATGTTGGTAATCATAGTAGGCAAAGAAAAATATCAGAAATAAAAAAGGGTAATGAAAAAGATATTTCACTTGGTCTTGTTATTTCTACTGATGCTGATAGTGAAGTTGCGATTTATGATGATGTTGAGTATGTTAGAAGTTTAATAAATAATTATGATGTTAATTTTCCAGTATATTTAAATATAGAGGGTATTATTAATAATAAGTCTTTAAATAATGAGATGAAGGGTAAATTAATATCAGACTTTTTAGGTAAGTGTTCAGCTAATCATATATTTGTTGGTGTATATGGTAGTGATAGTACTCTATGTACAGCTTCTAAATATTTTGATTTTAAAGACTATGATGCTTTTGTTGTGATGGATAGTGATAGTATTAAATATACTGGGGCTTGTACAGTATTTCAGACAACGGATGGAGAGATTTTTTCTAAAGAGGATCTTAGTAAAACTATTCAGGAAAATGGTTTAAATGAAGCAGATGCTTTAGTTAATGATAAGAGGTCTTTTGTTAAAGGTAGTGATGAGTTACTTCAATTATCTTTAGAATGTGGACTTAGTTATGATGAGTTACTTGAATATAATGGTCTTAAAGAAAAAGACTTGGAAGAGGGTTGTGAAGTTAAGATACCTTCTAGAGTTGGAGCAAGTGTTAAGACATTAACTGATGATAGTTTAGATGATGAGATGATTATGGGATGTGATATTTCATATTGTCAAGGTAATGTTGATTGGAATAAAGCTAAGGAAAACTTTGACTTTGTTATTGTAAGAGTAAGCCAAGGTATTTCACTTGATGAGAGTTTTACTTCACATATTGAGAATGCTAATAAGAATGGTGTAGCAGCTGGTATTTATTGCTTTAATAATTATAATGCTAAGTCATGTGAGAATTTAGAAAGATTTGTTGAATTAGAAAAGAATCAAGCTGACTTTGTTATTAGTTCTTTACAAAATCATAAGATTGATTATCCAGTATATTTAGATATTGAACGTTGGCGTGAAAATGAATTTGGTGTTTCTTGGAATGAATTATTACCTAAAGATTATACTGTTTCAATGATTAATACTTGGTGTAGTAAGATTGATAATGCTGGTTATATTCCTGGACTTTATTTTAGTGAGGATTGCTACAATTATTTATCAAATGTATGTGATACTATTAAAAGTAGTGATAGTAAAAGTGAAGCAGAGGCTAAGTTTGTTAGTAATTTTGAGAACGCTCGTAAGTGGTTAGCTGGTGGAGAACAGTATGGTAATACATCATATGATATATCAGAAGTTAGAGAACCTTCAGAAGAGAGACAGAATAAGTTTGATGATGTTGATGTTTTCCAAGTTACTTCTACAGCGACTAATTCTGGTGCTGGTAATTGGCATGGACATGTAGATGTTAATTTCTCTAGTACGGATTATAGTAAGGCTTCTACTGGTGATGGAGATGCTGTAGAGAATGTAGATATAAAAGAGTTTGATAAAAAAGAAGAGATACAAGGAAAATTAGTTGGAATGTTACCTACTGCTGGAGTATTTTTAAGTGGTGCTGCTTTAGGTACATATTTGGATAGAAGACATTTGAAAAAAGAAAGACAAAGAAGAGAAGAAAGAAGAGCTAGGAGAGAAGCAAGAGATAACGATCAAAGACGAGGAAGCTATTAGAAAGATCAATAATTTTATTGGTCTTTTTTTCTTTTCTTTACATATTCTTTATATTGTGGTATACTTATAGAACTTTTGTGTACAGAGGGGAGAAATATAAATATGTTAGATTACGAAAGAGAAGATTCAGTAGACAGAATAATTTTTGATTATATAAATCAAGCTTTTCCTATTACTTTTGGACCTAATTATAGGGGACCTAGAAATGTTACGTTTGGTAAAAATAAAGAGATGAAGGATTTAGCTTATAAATTAAGAAGAAATGGAATACAGTCAGAAGAAGTATTAAAACTTTTGCTTAGTGATAGGCCATTTGGAGAGATAAGTGATGATACTTATGTTGATTTTATTTACCGATATATTAATTTAGTAGTACCTGGTAGGGATGAAGAAGTTTATAGTGAACAAATAGATTTTCGTGATATGTACTTTGAAAAAGTAAATGAGATTGTTTCTAAAGGATATGGAATGGATGTAGCTTTTAGATATGTAGTTAGAGGAGAGATTCCAATAAAATCAATAGTAATAGTTAATCCAAAACAATATGTAAAGACAAATAAAAAGAGCTAAGACTCTTTTTTTCTATTTATACCAATCATACTACCTAGTATTGATGTTATAAAAATAATAATATAATAAATTAAGACTTTTAGTTTGAGTGGGGAAGAAGTAATTAGAGAAGTAAGAATAAATATAGGGATAAGTATTAAAGCAAGTTTAATACCTTCTAGATAACCTTTACTAGTTGTTGATTTACCTAGGATAAAGCTACTTATAAATATATTTACTAAGATAATTATAATTTTTAAGATCTTATTTATATTGGGACTAATTAAATTAAAATAATAAAGAAGAGATACTATAAATAAAGAAATAATTATAGAGATCATTGTAAATATAAGTCTTTTACCATATCTTTTTATATAAGTCATATTACACCTCAATTAATATTATGTTTAAGTATAAAAAATATGATTTTAGACATGATATTAATGGTGATATTATGGAATATTTATTAGTCTTTGGGAAGAGTTTATTTTTTTATATATTGATAACTATAGTATATAGAGTTATGGGTAAGAGAGAGATTGGAGAATTATCGATAATGGATTTTATAGTATCAATATTTATTGCGGAACTAGCTGCTATATCGATAGAGAATTATGATGATAGTATGTTTTTATCTATTATACCTATTGGAGTATTAGTAGCTTTACAAATAATTACATCAAGAATATCTTTAAAGAGTGAGAAAGTTAGAAGTGTTATAGATGGGAATCCTTCGGTTATTATTAATAGAGGGAAGATTAATTTTGAGGAGATGTTAAAACAAAGATATAATTTAGATGATTTATTAACACAACTTAGAGCTAAGTCTATTAAGTCAATAGAAGAGGTAGATTATGCAATATTAGAGACTTCTGGGAAGTTATCAATATTTAAAAGAGAAGATGATAAGAGTAGGACTTATCCTTTACCAGTAATTATAGATGGAAAAGTACAAGAAGATGTATTAATACAAATTAATAAGAGTAAGAGTTGGTTAGAAGAAAATTTAAAAAGAGAAGGTTATTTATTAGAAGATATATTTTATGGTTTTTATAGAAATAGGAGATTATTTTTAATTAGAAATGAAAATATAAAATGACAAATTATTTGGATTATTTTTTATATAGTATTATTGGTGATACTTATGAAGAGAATAGTCTTAATAATTTTTTTATTTGGGTTAGTATGTATTGGTATTTTTAATAATAAGGGAGTTAAAGATGAGAGGGGTGTTAAGGATATGGAGAAGAGGGGGGTATTTGTTAGTTATATTGATATTGGTAAATATATTAAGAATACTGATGTTAATACTAGTAAGATGAATATTATTAAGATGCTTGATAATATTTTGAATTTGAATTTTAATATGGTTATTTTACAGGTTGTTAGTTTTAGTGATTCTATATATAATTCTAATATATATCCTTGGAGTAGTGTTATTTCTTCTTCTGAGGGTATTTATCCTGGATATGATGTATTAGACTATTTTTTGGATAAAGCTCATGAGAGGGGCATTTCTGTATATGTATGGGTTAATCCTTATAGAGTTAGAAATACTAATAATATAGATAGTATTAGTAGTAGTAATCCTGCTTATAAATATATAGGTAGTGATACTTTATACGTAAGTAGGGGAATTTATTATAATCCTGCTAGGAGTGAAGTAGAAGATTTAATAGTAGATGGAGTAGAAGAATTAATTAGCAATTATAAAGTAGATGGAGTACTATTTGATGATTATTTTTATCCTGATGGGGATATTTCAATAAAGGAGTATGAGGAGTATTTAGAGAAAAATAAGAATATTAGTTTTTCTGAGTATAAGTTAATGATTATTAATAAGATGGTAGAGAGAGTTCATAAGGTATGTAGGGAACACAATATTTTATTTGGTATTTCACCTGATGGAAATATTGATAATAATTATAATAGTGTATTTGCAGATGTTATTACTTGGATGCAGAGTGATAAGTATGTTGATTTTATAATACCTCAGATATATTATGGTTTTTATAATGAGAGTAAACCTTTTTTAAGAGTTATTAATGAATGGAATGATTTAATTAAAAATGATGATATTGATATGTATGTAGCACTAGCTTTTTATAAGGTTGGTTTGGTTGATACGTTCGCTAAAGGAGGAAAGTCTGAGTGGGAAGTTAATGATAATATTATTATGAAAGAGATACTTGTGAGTAGGAATTTAAAACATTATAAGGGCTTTGTTTTATTTAGATATGGTTATTTATTTGATGAGAAGTTATATTCTATTACTACTTTGATGGAAATTGAAAATATGAAAAAGTTTATAAAATAATATTAAATTATTTATATTTTCTGTTATAATTGTTTTAAGGTAGGTGAAGATGAAAGTGTTAAGAGATAAAAAAGGTTTTACTTTGGTTGAATTACTAGCGACAGTAGTTATTTTGGGTATTATTATGATCGTTGCTGTTCCTAATGTTATGGGTATTTTAACTAGAAATAGGTCTAATACGTATTTGGAAGATGCTAAAAAGTTATCTACTTTAGCTGAGTATCAAGTTAGATCTGGTAGTAATGTTATTCAAAAACCAGCAACTGGGCAATGTATTGTAATGACTTTATCATATTTGGATAATGCTGAGTTTGAGGATGCTCCTAATGGTGGAGAATATTTAAAAAATGTTTCTTTTGTTGTTGTTAAGAAGGAAGGAAATGAACTTAAATATTATGTACAATTACTTGAAAATTATAAAAATACGTATAGAGGTGTAAAGTTGATTGGGACTCCTAAATTAGCTGAAAATGGAGCAGTAAATAATTATGTTTCTAATGCTAAAAAAGCTGATGTAGAGAGTATTACAGGCTTAGATAAGGATAATTTTTTAACTTTTGCTCAGAAATTTAATAGTAGTTTTTCTTGTACTTCTGTTAATTCTGTTTATACAAGATAGGTTTTTGTAAAGTTTAGTAAAAAGTAAAAAAAAGCAGTTGAATTTTGAAAATCGATATGCTATTATAAAATTGTAAACAAAATAGAAAGAGAGAGTGAATTGTAATGAAGAAGATTAATGATAAAGGTTTTACATTGATCGAACTTTTAGCTGTTATCGTAATCATGGGTATCTTAATGATGGTTGCTATTCCAGCTGTTTCAAGAACTATTGAAAATTCAAGAAAGGATACATTTATTGACATTGCTAAAAACTATGCAAATGCAGTTACTACTTTATGGTCTGCTGATGGGTTAACTTGTGCTGGTACAGTTTCTTCAGCAACTGCTGATGGTGATTACTATGTAAAGATTAATTCTAATGGTAATACAGTAGATACTAACGGTACTTCATTTACTTCTACTGCTGATACTGATGTTCCAACATTACTAGAATCAGGTGGTAAATCTTCTTGGGGTAGTCGTGATGTATATGGTTATGTAAGAGTTAATGTTGCTACTACTCCTGATACTTGTGTAACTTCTGCTGGTGCTGATACTCCTTGTACTACTCCAGGAGCAATCATTAAAACTCGTGGTAAAAGAACAACTAAGTATTATGTAACTTTATCTGATGGTATTCGTGGTTTAGCTAGTACAGTTGCTACTGGAGCTAATGCTATTGAATCTTCTAAAATAGTTCGTGGTAATTTAACAATGTCTGGTTTAAAATATAGCGATGTTGCTATTCCAACAACTCCAGCAGCTGCTATTACTTGTGTAGAAAACTAATTAGATAGATAGAGATTATTAAAGACTTAAGAAAGATACCTTAAGTCTTTTTTTTGTCTTTTTTTTTTGATATACTTTGATAGAGGTGATTAGAATGTTGATACTTGGTTGTCACGTTAGTTATAAAAAAGATAGTCAGTTACTTGGGAGCTTAAATGAGGCATTAGGGTATGGTGCTAATACTTTTATGTTTTATACTGGTGCTCCTCAAAATACTAGTCGTTATCCAATTAATGATAATTTAACTTTAGAAGCTTTTAAAAAGATGAAGGAGATTGGTTTTGACTATTCAAAAGTAGTGGTTCATGCTCCATACATTGTTAATTTGGCTAATGATGATGAAGTTAAATTTAATTTTGCAGTACAATTCTTAAAAGATGAGTTAAAAAGATGCAGTCAGTTAGGGATAAAGAATGTAGTATTACATCCAGGTAGTCATGTAGGTATTGGAATTGATGCTGGTATTTGTAATATTGCTAGAGGACTTAATATGATACTTGGAGAAGTTGATGTTAGAATTCTTTTAGAGACAATGGCTGGAAAAGGTAGTGAAGTTGGTTCTAAGTTAGAAGAGATAAAAAGAATAATTGACTTAGTTGAAGATAAGAGACATATTGGAGTTTGTATAGATACTTGTCATTTAAGTGATGCAGGATATGATCTTAGAGATTTTGATAGTTTCTTAGATAAGTTTGATGAAGTTATTGGAATAGAGAATATTGGTTGTGTACATGTAAATGATAGTAAAAATGATCTAGGTAGTCATAAAGATAGACATGAAAATATAGGATTTGGTAAGATTGGCTTTGATACTTTGATGGGAGTTATTTATAATAAGAGATTAGAAAATATTCCTAAGATATTAGAAACACCATATGTAGATAGAGAATATCCTCCATACAAGTTTGAAATAGAGATGATTAAGAATAAAAAGTTTGATGAAGAATTGATTAGTAAAATTAGAGGTGAGTAAGAATTGAGTACTTTGACATCTTATTATTATGATGGTAGTAAGTTTAGTAAGTTACTAGATGAGAAGTTTCCTAAATCTATGGGTATTGATTTTTCTGTTGACTTTAGTTTATGTAGTAGGCAAAGTATTGATGAAATTATGGATTCTTTAAAAGAAACTCTTGCAAATCCATTTATGAGGCAAGTTGAGGTTTTAGATAGTGTTAGAGAAAATATTACATGTTTACCGGACAAAGTTAAAGATAAAATAGTTAGTTTGTTTGATGATGATAATTTACTTTTATATGGTCATGGTGGCAATGCTGATGAAATATTAAGGGAAGGTAAGATGAGGTGCAAATATGCAAATATTTCATCACACTTTATACCACTTTCACAAACTAATAGTTCATTAGATAATCTTAATCATTGGCCACATAGAGATGCTAAAAAAATACTTATTATGGGTATTGATAGGAGAGAATTTAATCCAATATATAGAAGAGAGGATAATGGTTATAGTATTCCTAGTGAATATTTTTTAGGATATTATGATAAAGATTTAGAAGAGTTTATAGTTAATCCTCTTTTTAAGAGAAGACATGAGTATAAAGAGGAAGATCCTTCGATTGAACTTCATACAGGAGAATATCATGCTAGAAGTCTTTATTCAGATCAAGAAAACTTTCAACATATTCTTGATAATTTGACTAATATAAATATGATTCTTAATTTATCTTCGTATTTACCATTAGATCAAAAGGGTATTACAGGAGTTGCTGGACAAGTTTTGCATTTGGTAAAAGATACTTATGAGGAAGTGGAAAAAATTACTCCTGAAGTAGTTAGTGCATATAATAGTACCAAGATTACTAATAATGATAGAGTTAGTAATGCTAGTACTGTTACTGATGAAGATTGGACATTTGATTTTGACGATAATGAGTTAAATATGATGCTTTCTGATGGTAATAAAACAAATACTAGCACTAATAGTAAAGAAAATAAATCTATTTAAAAGAAAGAAAATAAGGCTATAAGTATTTAGCCTTATTTTCGTTGTAGAGAGAAATAATTTTATCAAAGAGAATGGGACGAAGTTCTAATTTTAAAAGATTAAATACAGAAGTATCATTATTTAAAAGTTCGTTGTAATGACTTTTAATAAAATTATAAATAATTAATAATTCACGATCTGTTACTTCTATATTTTGTTTTAATGCATATTTTTTAATGTCATCTACTGTTAAATAATTAATATATTTTTTTATTAGATCTTTATAGATAGTATCACCTCATAAAAAATATATGAAATAAGATTTTAAATATGAGACAAACTAATAATGGTGATTAGAATGGGAAGAAAGAAAAATAATTATGAAGTAATTATTAATAAAAGAATATTTTTTGTATATATTTTAACAATTGGGCTTTTTTTAATATTATTTGGAAAGTTATTTTCAGTTATTATTGTACATGGATCTTTTTATAGTAGGAAGTTAGATTCTTTAACTAATAAAAGTATTAGTTTTGGTAGTTCTCCTCGAGGAAGGATTTATGATAGGAACTATAATGTTATAGTGGATAATAAAGCTATTAATACAATTGTATATAAGAAAGAGAAGGGTACTACTACTGAAGAGATGGTTAGTCTTGCATATTTAGTTTCTAAGCATTTAGATTTAGATATTAGTAAGCTTAATTTAAGAGCTAGAAAAGAGTTTTATTTGGCAAAGTATCCAGATGTTTGTAATTTAAAAATTACAGATAGTGAAAGAGAGTTAGTTAAACAGAGAAAATTGTCTAATAAAGATATACTTGAATTAAAGATAGAAAGAATTAGTTTAGATGATATTTCGGTATTTAATGAGGATGATTTAAGAGCAGCTTATTTATATTATTTAATGTCTAAGGGTTATGCATATGAGGAGAAGGTTATTAAGAGTGGTGTTACTGATAGGGAGTTTGCTTATATTTCAGAAAATGTTAGTGAGTTAGATGGGTTTAATACGAGAGTTGATTGGGAGAGAGTTTATCCGTATGGAGATAGTTTAAGAAGTATATTAGGTAGTGTTTCTTCTAGTAGTCAAGGTATACCAGAGGAAGAGAAAGATTATTATTTGAAACTTGGTTATTCTTTAAATGATCGAGTTGGACTTAATTATTTAGAAAAGCAATATGAAGAGTATCTTAAGGGAGAAAAAAGTATTTATGAGGCAGTTAATTCACATGAAGTTAGATTAGTTAAAGAAGGAAATAGAGGTAATGATATAGTCTTATCTATTGATATGAATTTGCAGCTAGAGGTAGAAAAGATTATAGATGAACAATTGATTAGGACTAAGAATGAGGCAAATACAGAGTATTATGATCATTCATCAGTTATTATTTCTGATCCTAATACTGGGGAGATTTTAGCGATGGCATCTAGAAAATTAGTAGGAGATAAAATAATAGATAACGTTAATAGTATTTTGATGTCACCAATTACACCTGGATCTGTTGTGAAAGGTGCTTCAATGTTAGTTGGATATGAAACAGGAGCAATACATTTTGGAGAGAAAATGCTAGATGAGTGTGTAAAGATAGCAGGAGCTCCTGCTAAGTGTTCGTCTGTTTTAGACTTAGGAGTAATTGATGATATTACAGCTATGGCTAAGAGTAGTAATGTTTATCAGTTTAAAACGGCTATTAGAGTTAATGGACAAGAGTATTTTAGAGGAATGAAGCTTAACTTTAATCAGAAGGCTTTTGATACTTATAGAGATATGTATCATAAGTTTGGACTGGGAGTTTATACTGGTATTGATTTACCAATTGAAAGTAGAGGATATTCTTCTACTGATAAGGCAAGTGGTAATTTACTTGATTTTGTAATGGGACAGTATGAGACTTATACTCCGATACAGTTATTACAGTATGTGTCTACTATAGCGGAAGATGGTAAGAGGATTAGACCACATCTATTAAAAGAAGTTAGAACTAGTACTGATGGAGATAATTTAGGAGAAGTTTTGTATTCTTATAAGACTGATGTTTTAAATACAATTGATGTTAAGGAGGAAAACTTAAAGCGAGTACAACAAGGTTTTTATGCAGTTATGCATATGAGAGGTGGTTATGGTAATTACTATACAGATGATAGATTAGATGCAGCAGGTAAGACTGGTACTTCACAGAGTTTTATTGATACTGATAATGATGGAGTTATTGATACTGAAACTATTACAACTTCGTTTATAGGATATGCACCTTTTAATAATCCAAAGGTTTCATTTATGGTTACTTCACCTAATTGTTCACACTTAAATTCAGGGTATGATTTTATGAGTTTAGTTAATTATAGAATTACTAGAGCAGTTACAGATAAGTATTATGAGATGTTTGGAGTATAGAAATTAGTAAAAAGTACAAAAATCTTTTGCAATTTGGGAAAATTTTGGTATAATACCTATAGACGTAAGGAGGGATAGACATGGCTAAAGCAGGAAATAGACAATTCAAAACTCTATTTTGTACTGAATGTAAGGAAGAAAATTATAGAGTTGAAAGAAATGTTAAGAAAACAGACCGTCTTGAATTAAATAGATACTGTCCTAGATGTAAGAAACATACTGTACATAAGGAAAAGAAATAATTTGATTGGTGGAAACTATAATGTATAAAAATTTAAGAACACCAGAAAATATTGATAAGTTGATTGAACGTCAAGCTGGTACTCCTAGCTATGTTGACGGACTTTATCCTCCTGTTAGTAATAATGGTGGAGTAACAAAAGACGCCTCAAAAGGCAAAATTTATGTAAAGAAGTATAATAAATCAAAAAGAGGAAAATAGGAGGTTCTTATGATTAGTACTAACGATTTAAAAAATGGTATTACTATCGAAGTTGATGGTGCTATTTTTGTAGTAATGGATACACAACATGTTAAACCTGGTAAGGGAGCTGCTATTGTTAAGGCTAAATTAAAGAATTTAAGAACTGGAGCTATCTTCGAAAAGACATTTAATGCAGGAGTAAAAGTTGCTACTGCTAGAATAGAGAAGACATTAATGCAATACTTATATTGTATGGGTGAGACATATTATTTTATGAATATGGATACTTATGAACAATTAGAACTTGATAAGTCTTCTATCGGAGATGGGGCTAAATTCTTAAAAGAAAATTTAGAAGTATATATTACTACTTATGAAGGTGAAGTATTAGGTATTGATTTACCAGATAAAGTTGAGTTAAAGATTACTCATACTGAAGCTGCTGTTAAAGGAAATACTACTAATAATGCTTTAAAAGATGCTGAATGTGAAACTGGATTAATGGTTCGTGTACCTTTATTTATAGAAGAGGGAGAGACTATTATTGTTTCAACAGCAGATGGTAAATATGTGTCAAGAGCATAATGATTGGTGCTCTTTTTTTGTGCAATTTTTTGGTTTGAACTAGAGAAATTTAGCTATTTATGATATCATCTTTATAAGATGGATGATAGTGAGGTGCTCTTGTGAAAAATAATAATAAGGGATTTACTTTGATTGAAATTTTAGCTGCTATTACGATATTAGCAATTATTTCTACTATTGCGACAGTTGCTGTTTTTAGATATCTTGATAGAACTAGAAAAAGTTCTTATGAGACAATGGAGAAGAGTATTTGCGATGCGGCTAATAACTATGTTATAAATGAAGGATTAGAGTCTGATGTAGTTGAGGCAGGAGACAATGGTGTTACATATGATGCTAAGGAACTTATGTCTTCTAAATATTTAGAAAATTTGATGGATCCTAAGAATAATAAAAAAGTATGTAGTGCTAATGTTAATGTAAGAGTAACAGACGCTACGTTAGATGATGATGCTATACCTGAGTATTATTATTTTGTTAAATTAAGATGTAAAGATTATAGCTCTGATGTTGGTTTTTCTAGTGGATGTGCACTTAATAAGAATGTTAGTGATCCTGGTACAGATGAGCCTGTAGTTGAGCCGGATGATGATGGTAATGGAGATAATACACCTGATACTAGTGATAAGACTTTGTATGGTGTTGTTGCTAAGAGTTCTAATGGTACTGATGTTCATATTAGTTATTTACCTACATTTAGTACTGGAGTCTATACGATGCGAGAAACTCTAAATGATAATTTTCCAATTCATTATTATAGAGGAAATGTTGACAATAACAATGTTGTTTTTCAAAATTTCTGTTGGAAGATAGTTAGAACTACTTCTACTGGAGGAGTTAAATTACTTTACAATGGTGTCGTTAATGCAGATGGTGGATGTAATAATACCGGTACTGCAAGTCAGATAGGTACTAGTTATTTTAATAAGTTTATTGATGGTGACTATTCACCAGCTGATACTGGTTATATGTATGGTGAACGATATACAATTAAGAATTATCACAAATTTATGTATATATATGATGGAGTCTATTCTAATGGTTATCTTCATAGTAAATCTGTTACTTATTCTAATGGAGTATATATTTTAGTAAATGCAGAAACTAGAACTAATTCTGATGATAATACTGGGTATTATACATGTTTAAGTAAAAACGGTTCTTGTTCTTCTGTTTACTACATTGTTCATAATGGTTATGCTATTACTTTAAAAAATGGTGAAACTAATCCGGATAGTCAAGTATTTTACTTAGGAAAAGATTTTAAGGATAATGGTGATGGAACTTATACTTTGACTGATTCTATTGTTGTAAAGAAAAAAGATTGGTATACAGATTATGCAAAATATAGTGATTATTATTTTTGTGAGGGATTAGCAAGTACGACATGTAGTGATATACGTTATTTATATTCTTCTTATTATAATACTATGTATTATGATGATTCATTTAAATTTGTTTATGGTAGTGATGTATCCTGGGATGGCTCAAAATATACGCTTATTGATACATTTGTTTCTACTAAGCTTGTAAATGGTGATTATAGTTCTCTTTCCAAAAAGTATCGTTATACTTGCCTTAATACAATAGGTGTCTGTGATAAGGTTTATTATGTTGATAGTGTGCAAATGCCTATTTATTATTATATTTTAGAAAATGGAGACGATATACTTGATGCCATGGATAAGATGTTTGCTAGTACAAATTCCTCTATTGTAAAAAATAAAGTTGATTCATGGTTTCGAACAAACATGCTTAGTCAATCTCTTGAAGATACAGTCTGGTGTGCTGATAGGGAGTATGGATATGTTGGTGGAAACTTTTTTGGCTCTGAATCTGATTATTTTAAAAATAGTCTATATTATCCTTATAGATATGATATATCGGCGAGTCGTTCTTCTGTTGTTAGCTGTCCAAATACTTTAAGAGATGCTTATACTGTTTCTGAAAGTTCTGGTGGTAATGGTTTTCTTGATTATCCTGTTGGATTATTGACTGTCGGAGAGTCTTTACTTGCTGGTGGTTCTATGAGTTACTTAGATTCTGGTGAGACTTGGTGGACCATGTCACCTATTTCATACCATGGTGGTGCTGCTGGAGCTCTTGATGTTATTAAGCATGGTATTGTTGCAACAAAATTTGCAGCTTCTTCTGATTCATTATTGGGGATTCGTCCTGTTGTTTCCTTAAAACAAGGTATTGAAGTTAAATCTGGTGATGGAACAGTTAGTTCTCCATATGAGTTAGAATTATAGTCTTAGCATTTTTTACATTTAAAATTAGGAAGGATTTTCTACTTTTTTAATTTTTTTATAATGATATTGTGAAATGTAAATGTTTGTGATAGACTTTTTATAGTATATAAGATAGGTGAGTTTTTATATGAAGAATAATAAAGGTTTTACTTTGATTGAGATTTTAGCTGCTATTACGATATTAGCTATTATTTCAACTATTTCGGTTGTAGCTGTTACTAGATACGTTGAAAAGACTAAGGTTAAGTCTTATGAGACTATGGTACAAAGTGTTTGTGATGCTGCCAATAACTATATTATTAATGAAGGGTTAGAGTCTGAAGTTGCTGATGCTGGTACTAGTGGAGTTACATATGATGCTACTGATTTAATGCGTGATAAATATTTGGAAAACTTGATGGATCCAAATGATAAAGAAAGAAGATGTGGTGCTAATGTCAATGTTAAGTTAGCTAATGGAGCTACGGATGATGATAGTGTGTCAGAGTTTTCTTATTTTGTTAAATTAAGATGTAAAAGATATAATTCTGATGTTGGTTTTTCACATGGTTGTATTGTAAACAGTCGAGTTACAGATCCTGGTTCACCTGAACCTATTATTCCAGATCCTGTTGTTAATCCAAATCCAGGTGGTGGAGGCGGAACTGATCCTGATAATCCTGATCCTGGTGGAACTGATCCTGATACTCCTACAGAAGGTACTGGTGTTGGTAGTTCGGCACTTAGTTGTGGTATTTTGAAAGAAAATACAGTTTGGACTAGTCAAGTTCCAGTTGAGACTAAAATAAAATGTATTCCTAATAATGGTAATACTTGTCAACAAGATGTTTATACTAGAACATTTTATTCTGATATAAAAACAGATACAATTAGTATTGCTGACAATTCTGGAAATGCTAAACTTTGTAATGTTAATGTTTATATAGATACTAGTGAACCTTCTAGTGTTGTTGCTAGTAACCCATATGAAGATAAATGGATAAATAAGAGCTATTCAGTTTCTTTATCATCTGGAGATAATACTTCAGGAATTGCATATTTTGCTTATAGATATCCAAATTCTAGTGTAGCTAGTGAAAGAGAGTGGCATAAGTATGCTAATTCTTCTAAAGATCCTGGTGATACATCTTCATTTAAGACAACGAATTTTTCAAAAAAAAGAAATGAAATTGTTGAGTTTATTGCTTGTGATTATGCTGGTAATTGTACTGAACCAACTACAAGTATGATAAAAATAGATAAAACGGCTCCAACTTGTAAAAATGGAAGATCACTTCAAATGACTACAAAAGGTTCAAAAATAACTGGTTATTGTAGTGATGAAGGTGGTTCTGAATGTACAACACCTAGTGTTTCTTTAGTTATTCCTGAAGGAGAAAATGTTGAGGGTGTATCTCCAGGAACGGTATATGATAATGCAGGAAACTCTACAGTATGTCCAAAATTTTATCAATCTCTTACTGCTAAAAATTTGTGTTATTTTAATGCTACTACATCTGGTGTTACACTGGCTTTTATTGATTCTATTATTCCTGTTGCTTCTTATGGAATGAATATGGATGGTGTAAAAACATATAATAATGTTAAGACTATGCCACTTGCTGAAGGAAAGTTTAATGGATATGTAAAATATGAAGATGGAGAAGAAGTTAGTTGTTCTACTACTTTAATTTCTGCTTCTACAACAAAATATAATGCTACTGTTAATTCTTGTACTAGTTCACTTGCTGATTATAATTGTGCAACTAATGCTACGGTTAGTTATAGTTGTGGTGCTGGCTATACTTTAGATGGTACTAAGTGTACTATGACAAAGGCTGCTACAGAAGTAAAATTATATAATAAAAAAACAAGTGTATGTTCTGCTACTGCTAATAATAGTGCATTTCATTCTTGTACTGGTATTAGTAATCAAAATAAATGTAGTAGTACAAATGGTTGTTCTTGGAATGGTTCTACTTGTACAGGAACAGGTGGATATTGTGATTCGGGTTTAAGTTTGATTGGTACTGATTGCATGAAGTATGAATTTAAAGCAAATGCTAATACAGTTTTAACATCTAAGTGTACTCCTGATAGTGGTGCTTGCTCTGATTCAGAAAGCAGAAATAAAGTTACTTGTACATATGCTACTTCTACATATACTTGTAGTGTAGGAAAACTTAACGGTACTAAATGTGAAATTACAGTTGACGCTACTCCTAGTTATAGTTGTAGTACTGGAACTGTTAGTGGTACTAAGTGTTATGTTTATAATGTTTCAACTTGTCCTACCGGTTTTTCAATAGCAGAAAAAAATTATAATTATAGTTTTAGTACTTCAGTTTCTAAGAAGTTAAATTCTTGTGCTGTTGAGAATGCGTTTACTTGTAATGTTAGTACTTATGGTAAATCATTTATTTCAAATTGTGAGTTAACTACTTCGACAACTGCTAATTGTCCGAAAGGTTATACTAAGGTTGGAGATTATTGTTATATAAAAAGTGTTAAAGGTCCTATCGGCTGATAAGCCTTTTTCTTTTGTAAAGTTTTTGATTTTGTATTTTAAAAGTATATTATTTTTAGTATAATATCTATGTAATGATAGGAGTGATAAGATGGCTAAAAAGAAAAAGAAAAAAGCAGTTAAGAAGAGTTTTAATTATAGTGTTGAACTATATGGAATTATATTAATCTTAATAGCAATTTTAGGTATTGGGAAATATGGTCCAGTTGGAAGACTTTTTGCATCGTTTGGTTTATTTTTAGTTGGATCTTTATATAATGTATTTTTAGTTGTTATATTTCTTGTAGGAGGATATTTATTATTAAAAAGAGAATGGCCAGACTTTTTTTCGACTAAACTTATTGGTGTTTATGTATTTTCTTTAGGTCTTTTAATTATGATGCATAGAGAGTTTATATTACAAAATGATGGTAATATGACTTTAATATTTAAAGAGACTATTGATCAATTAGTTTTATCTTTTAATAGTATTATGTCTACTGGGGCATTAGATAATTGGTTAGCTGTTGGTGGAGGTTTAATTGGAGGAGTACTTGCATCTGTCTTTGTTAAATTGTTTTCATTTATGGGAATGCAGATTGTATCTTGGGTTTTGATGATAGCAGGTTTCTGTTTATTTACTAGTTTTTCTATAATAGATTTTATTAAGAATTCTATAGAGAAGAGTAAGGAGATTAAGATTCATAAAAGGGAAGAAAAAGAGGCAAAGGAGAAGAAGTCTTCAGTTATTATTAGTGATGGAGAAGACGAAGAGGATAGTGATAAGAAACTTCCAGGAAATAATCATATTAAAATTACTAGTATTGATGAGTTGACAAAAGTTCCTGAGAAGAATGAGAAGCCTGAGGTAGTTAGTAGTCCAGTTGTTACTAATGAGGTCAAAGAGACTCCAGCTTGTAATTTGAAATATCAATTACCACCTTTAAGTTTACTTGATCAGCCTAAGAAGAGAGAAAAAGGACCTGATAATGCAGCAATAGAGAAAAATATTGAAATACTTGAACAAGTACTTAAAGATTTTAAGATTGTTGGTAAAGTAGTTGAAGTACATATTGGACCTAGTGTTGCTCAATATGAATTAGAAATTGCTTCTGGCACAAGAGTTAATAAAATTACTTCTATTAATAGAGAGATAGCTTTAGCTCTTGCTAAGAAGGATGTTAGAATTGAAGCTCCTATTCCTGGTAAAAATACTGTTGGTATAGAGTTTGCTAATGATAAATCTACTCCTGTTAGTTTCTATGAGATTATTAGTAGTAAGAAAATGCAAGATGCTATGAATAAGAAATTAATGGTACCTCTAGGTAAGAGTATTATGGGGGATGTTGAAGTTTGTGAAGTTAATAAGATGCCACATTTACTTATTGCTGGTACTACTGGTTCTGGTAAATCAGTTTGTGTTAATGGTATTATTTGCTCTATTTTAATGAGAGCTAGACCAGATGAAGTTAAACTTGTTATGGTTGATCCTAAAGTAGTTGAATTATCAGTTTATAATGGTATTCCACATTTAATGTGTCCGGTTGTTACTGATCCTAAGAAGGCAGCTGTTGCTTTAGCAAAGATGGTTGCTGAAATGGAAAGACGTTATGAGACATTTAGTGAGACTAGTACTAAGAATATTGAATCATATAATGATTATATAGATAAATGGAATAAGGAAAATGCTCATGATGATTATAAAAAGACTAAGATGCCTTATATTGTTGTTATTATCGATGAGTTATCTGACTTGATGATGGTAGCAGCTAAAGAAGTTGAAGATTCAATTTTACGTATTACACAAAAAGCTCGTGCAGCTGGAATTCATTTGATTGTTGCTACTCAAAGACCTTCAACTGAAGTTATTACTGGTTTAATTAAAGCAAATATTCCATCTCGTATATCATTTGCAGTTGGATCTGGAATTGATTCTAGAACAATACTTGATCAGACTGGTGCTGAGAAGTTACTTGGTAAAGGTGATATGTTATTCTTACCAATTGGAGTTAATTCACCAACTCGTATTCAAGGTTCATTTATTACAGATGATGAGATTAAACGTTTAATTGATTTTACAGTTGAACAACAAAAAGTTCAGTATGATGAGTCATTATTAAATCTTGAGGCAATTGATCATAATGCAGTTGATAATGCAGTTATTGATGAAGTGGCTGGAGATGCTGATAGTGAAGAAGAATTGTATCAACAAGTATTAGAGTTTGTTGTTAGAACTCAGAAAGCTAGTGCTTCACTTTTACAAAGAAAGTTTAAGATAGGCTATAATAAAGCAGCTAGGATGATTGATACTTTAGAGGAGAGAGGAGTTATTGGTCCAGCTACTGGTAACTCTAAACCTAGAGAAGTACTAGTACAATTTGATGAGAGTTCTACAGGAGAAGTAACAGAGTAATCTAGTTACTTTCTTTTTTTAAGATGTATGTTATAATGAAATAGGAGGGATAGAGATGACAGCACATATAGAAAGTAGTAAAGATGATATAGCAAAGGTAGTATTAATGCCAGGAGATCCGTTAAGAGCAAAATATATAGCAGAACATTTTTTAACAGATTACAAATTAGTTAATAGTGTTAGAAATATGTTTGCCTATACTGGTTATTATAAAGAGAACAAAGTTACTGTATTTTCATCAGGTATGGGAATTCCAAGTATAGGAATTTATGCCTATGAATTGTTTAAGTTTTATGATGTAGAGAAGATTATTAGAATTGGAACATCTGGTACTATTCATAAAGATGTTAAATTACTTGATGTTATTTTAGCGACTAGTGCTTATTCTGTTAGTACTTTTCCATTATTATTTGATGGAGATACTGATAGAGAATATGAATCTAGTAGTGAGTTAAATAATTTGATTATGGAAAAGGGAAGAGAACTTGGTGTTAATATAAAATCTGGTAAGATTATTACGAGTGATGTTTTTGATCCATATGTAGATGGAGAAAAGTTTATGAGTAATTTTCCAAATGAAGATTTTTTAGCTAGTGAAATGGAAGCATTTTGTCTTTTCTATTTAGCTAAAAAATTAAATAGACAAGCAACATCACTACTTACAGTAGTTGATTCAAAATATGATAAGAGAAGTTTAACTAGTGAAGAGAGAGAACAATCATTAAATGATATGATTAGTTTAGCTTTAGAGAGTGTTTCTAATAAAAATTAAAATACTGAATATACTAATTGATAGAGGTGAGGTATGGAATATATAAAGAAAGATTTAGGTTCTTATAAATTGCATTTAATTAAAACTGATAAATTTAAATCTATTACTGTTAAAGTTTCATTCCATAGAGTAATAAAGAAGAATGAGATTACTATTAGAAATATTTTAAGTGATATGTTTATGCAATCTAGTAAGAAATATAATAGTAAAAGAGAACTTACTATAAAAGCACAGGATTTGTATGCTGCTGGTCTTAGAACTACTAATTCTAGACTTGGTAATTATATTAATACGGATTTTTATTTGACTGTATTAAATGATAAATATACTGAAGATGGTAACTTTGCTAGTTCTTTAGAATTTTTAAGTGAGATTATATTTAATCCTGATGTAGAGGATGGAAAATTTAATGAGGAAAAACTAGATATAGTAAAGAGTACTTGTCGTAGTGCTTTAAATTCTATTAAGGAAGATGCTAGTAATTATAGTTTAATACGTATGGCTGAGGCATTTGGTGAAGGAGAGCCTATTTCTTATAGAATGATGGGTTATTTAGAGGATTTAGATAATATTACTGGTACAAGTCTTTATGAGTTTTATCTAGATATGATTAAGAATGATTTTGTTGATATTTTTGTTATTGGAGATATTTCAATAAAAGAGACAACAGACTTAATCAAGATGTATTTTAAGTTTGATATTTTAAAGAAGTTAAAGATGCCTTTTATGGTTGATGAGAAGAAGCCTAGAAGAAGTAAATTGGTTTTTAATGAGAAAATTGATAATACACAGTCTAAACTTGCGATTGGTTGTAGAATAAATGGACTTAGTGAATACGAGAGAAATTATCCTTTGACATTATTTAATGTTATCTTTGGAGGATGTTCTGATTCTAAATTGTTTAAAGAAGTAAGAGAAGAAAATTCTTTATGTTATACAATTTATTCTATTACTAATAAGTTAGATAATGTTTTATTAATTAGAGCTGGTATTGATAAGGAGAATTATAAGAAGACTGTTAGCTTGATTGAAAAAAACTTAAAAGATATGTGTAATGGTAAGTTTGATGAGACTGATATTTTAATGGCAAAAGAGTATTATAATACAGCGTTAGAAGAGATTGAGGATAGTCAAAGTAAAATTATTAATAATTATTTAATGATGGAATTAATTAATACTGATGATATAGATGTAAAACGTGAGAAGATGAGTAAAGTTACAAAGAGTGAAATAGTTAAGGTTGCTAAAAAGGTAACTATTGATACGATATTTTGTTTAGAAGGAGTTAGGAATGAAGAAGATTTATTTTAAGGGATTAGATGTTAGTTGTTATAAAGAAGTTCTTGATAATGGATTAGAAGTATTTTTGATACCTTTTACAAATAAGAAGAATTATTTTATGGCTTATGCTACTAGATTTGGATCTGAGATTACTAATTTCATTCCAGCTGGAGAAGATAAGGAAATTAAAGTACCTGATGGTATTGCTCATTTTTTGGAACATAAGATGTTTGAGCAGGAAGATGGAATAGATCCGTTTACATACTTTTCTAAATCTGGTACTGGTGCTAATGCTTTTACGTCTTTTGATAGAACACAGTATATTTGTTATGGTACAAAGAATTTTAATGATAACTTGGCCTTTTTATTAAGTTTTGTTGATTCTCCTTACTATACAGATGAAAATGTAGAGAAGGAAAAGGGTATTATTGCGGAAGAGTTAAATATGTATGCTGATATGCCTGATTGGCAAATTGAGACTAAGTTGCGTGAAGCTATTTACGTAAATCATCCTAGACGTATTGATATAGGTGGAACAGTTTCAGAGATTAATAAAATTACTAAGGAAGATTTATATACTTGTTATAATAATTTTTATAGTCCTAATAATATGTTTTTGCTACTAGTTGGTAATTTTAATATAGATGAGGCTCGTGATATTATTAATGAAGAAATGAAGAGTCGTAAAAATATGGGTAAACCTGTAGTTACTGAAGTTCTTGAAGAGAAAAAGGTTAATGTTCATGAAGAAACTTTCTATACTAATGTTAAGGTACCAAAAGTAGCAATTGGTTTAAAAGTTCCTACTGATGATCTTAGTAGTTATGATGATTTGACTTTAGATTTATATTTACAAATGTTTAGTACACTTGCTTTTGGTAGTTCTTCTTTATTTAGAGAGAGAGTTAGAAATAAAAAACTACTTAATAGTTTTAGTGCTGACTGGGAGTCAATTCCGGGATTTAAAAATTATTTAGTGATTGTATCTACAGATAATCCAGATGAGTTTATTGATGAGTTTAAGAATGAGATTAATAATATTAGTATTTCAGAAGAAGCTTTTAATAGAATGAAGAAAGTATGGATTTCTAGTGAAGTTAAATTATTTGATTATGTAGATAGTGTTGCTAGTAATGTTTCTGATGACTTGATTAGGTATGGTGATGTTATTCCTGATAAGATTGAGAGATTTAGAAAGTTAAATATAGAAGAAATGAATGACATTATTTCAAAGATTGATTTTGATAATATTTCTTATATTAAATGTTTAGGCAAAGAAGAATAGTTATTGTAATAGCTTGTAATTTATGATATGATGAATACAGATGAAGGAAACTTCATAAAATAAAAATGGAACACTTAATTTTCGTGTGTTGAGTGTTACCTTGTTTTTTTGGTAATCACCTAACAACTAGTTAGGTGATTTTCTTTTATACTAGAACTATTAATAGTAGAAATAGTAAAAGGTAGATGATTATTACTAAAGAAGTAATTAAAGAATCTTTCTTGTTCATAATATCGCCTCCTTTCCTAAAGAAAGGTATCACCCAACAATTAAATATTCCAACGTTATAGTAACAGATAAAAATAGAGTATGCAAACTGGGTAAAAGTAGCTTTTTTTAAATTTTAAATATAATATTTAATGATTTTGTGATGAATATTAAATTTTTGATTATAGATAGATTTTAATATAATAATTTTAGAGTTTATTTTACTTAGAAAAAAATTTTATATTTTCTTTGATTTACTAATTACTGTATGACATGTTATAATAAGTAAGCGAGGAAGATGTATATGAAACAGGAAAATATTAGAAATTTTTGTATTATAGCACATATTGATCATGGTAAAAGTACTTTAGCGGATCGTATACTTGAGATTACGGGTGCTATACAAAAACGTGAATTAAAAGAACAGATGCTTGATTCTATGGATATAGAAAGAGAAAGAGGCATTACGATTAAATTAAATGCTGTACAACTTACTTATAAATATAATAATGAAGAGTATTACCTACATTTAATAGATACTCCAGGTCATGTTGATTTTTCTTATGAAGTAAGTCGTAGTTTAGCTGCATGTGAGGGAGCAATACTTGTAGTTGATGCGGCACAAGGAATTGAGGCGCAAACATTAGCTAACTTATATTTAGCACTTGATAATAATTTAACAATTATTCCTGTAATTAATAAGATAGATTTACCATCAGCTGATGTAGATAAAGTTATTGAAGAGTTAGAGATGATTGGTTTTTCTAAGGATGAGATAATTTTAACTAGTGCGAAGAATGGTATAGGTATTAAAGAATTAGTAGAAGCAGTTATTGAAAAAGTTCCTGCTCCTAAGGGAGATATAAATAATAAATTACAAGGATTGATATTTGATAGTTTATTTGATGCTTATAAGGGAGTAGTTGTTTCCGTTAGAATAGTTAATGGTAAATTAAAAGTAGGAGATACTATTAAGATGATGGAAACTGGTGCTACATATGAAGTTACATCAATTCATATTAATACTCCAAAAGAAGTAAAAAAGAATGAGTTGGTTGCTGGAGAAGTTGGGTTTATTTGTGCTAGTATTAAGACAATTAGTGATATTAGAGTAGGAGATACTATTACTTTAGCTAAAGATCCAGCTGAAGAAAGATTACCGGGATATAAACCAATGAAATCAATGGTGTTCTGTGGAGTTTATCCTATTGATACTTCTAAATTTGAAGATTTAAGAGAAGCTTTGGAAAAGTTAAAATTAAATGATGCATCTCTTGTATTTGAACCTGAGACTTCATCTGCTTTAGGATTTGGTTTTAGATGTGGTTTTTTAGGATTACTACATTTAGAAATAGTAAAAGAGAGAGTTACTAGAGAGTTTAATATAGATTTAATTACGACTGCTCCTTCTGTTGTATATGAAGCTGTTTTAAATAACGGGGAGAAAATACTAGTGGATGCTCCTAATAAATTACCAGATAAAGGTAAAATTAAAGAAGTACTTGAACCATTCATTAAGACTAGTATATTTACACCAAAAGAATATATTGGGGCTATTATGAAATTATGTCAGGAAAAACGTGGAGTTTATTTAAGTATGGAGTATATTGATACGAGTAGAGTTAATATACATTATGAATTGCCTTTATCAGAGATTGTGTATGACTTTTTTGATAAGTTAAAATCTTATACTAAGGGTTATGCTTCATTTGATTATGAAATGGTTGGATATAAGCCAAGTGATTTGGTAAAGATGGATATTTTATTAAACGGCGAAGCAGTTGATGCTTTAAGTGTAATTGTTCATAAAGATTTCGCTTATCAACGTGGTAGATGTGTAGTTGAGAAATTGAAAGAGTCTATTCCTAGACAATTATTTGAAGTACCAATTCAGGCGGCAATAGGTAATCATGTTATTGCGAGAAGTACTGTTAAAGCACTTAGAAAAGATGTTTTAGCTAAATGTTATGGTGGAGATGTTACACGTAAGAAGAAACTTCTAGAAAAACAAAAAGAAGGTAAAAAGAGAATGAAACAAATAGGTAGTGTTGAATTACCACAAGAGGCATTTATGAGTGTTTTAAGTATGGATGAGGAGTGATAATATGTTAGGTGATGAAAAGACTAGAAATAAACTATTATTAGCAGTAGAAGTATGTAGATTGTATTGTATGACTGGAGCTTCTACGACAAATATTTCTGAGGTTACAGATATATCAAAAGCATCAGTAAAAAGATATTTGACATGTATTAGAGATAGAAAAGAAGAAATATTGAAATTATGTCCTGAATATAAGGAAGAAGAACTTGATGCTTTAGAAGAAAAAGTTGAGTTTTTAAGAGAAGAGAATATTAGAAGTAATAAATGGGCTAAATCAGAAGTTTCTTTTATAAATTTTCCAGGACAACTTGAAACTATTGCGAAATTAAAAAAACAAGCAGATTCTTTTGTTTCAGATGCAGAAAAGGTAAAAATTAAAGATTTGAGAATTAATGCAGAGGCATCATATAGAGTAATTAGTAATGAAACTGGAGTTTCACTTTCACAAGTATATAGAATTGCTGAAGGTAAAGATCAGAAAAAAGGTAGTTCTCCTAAAGGAAGAAAATAGTGAAATCTGTATATATTGTATATATACATATACCATTTTGTGAGAAGATTTGTTCTTATTGTGACTTTTGTAAAGTTTTATATAATAGGCAATTAGTAGATAAATATTTAGATAGTTTAGAAGAAGAAATTAAAAGTAATTATTTAGGAGAAGTAATTAATACAATATATATAGGAGGAGGTACTCCTAGTAGTTTAAGTGTTTTACAATTAGAAAGACTATTTAAAATAGTTAGTATTTTTAAGAAACGTGAAGATATAGAATTTACAATAGAAGCTAATTTTGAAAGTATGAGTAAAGAAAAGATTGATTTATTTAAAAGATATGGAGTAAATAGAATTAGTTTTGGACTTGAAAGTACTAATAAAAAACATTTAGAGTTTTTAAATAGAGATTTTGATAGATGTCATGTTATTGATATTGTTAAGTATAGTAAAAGTGTGGGACTTGATAATATAAATATAGATTTGATTTATGCACTAGAGAATCAGACTATCGAAGAGTTAAAAGAAGACTTGAACTTTATTATTAGTTTAGATATTAAACATATTTCTACTTATTCATTAATAATAGAGAAGAATACTTTACTTAGTGTGTTAGGTACTAAGAATATTTCAGAGGATATGGATTTTAAAATGTATAAATTTATTTGTGAGTATTTGAGTAATAATAATTTTAAACATTATGAGATTAGTAATTTTTGTAAAGATGGGTATCATTCTAGACATAATACAGTTTATTGGAAGAATTTAGAGTATTATGGATTTGGACTTGGAGCTAGTTCTTATATTCAAAATAAGAGAAGTACTAATACAAGATCATTTAATAAGTATTTTTCTAAAGATTATGTTTCTAGTGTTGAAGAAGTTAGTACTGAAGATTTAATGGAATATGAAGTTATGTTAGGATTAAGACTAAGTGAGGGAATAGATAAGAATAAGTTTAGAAATAGATTTGGTAAAAGAATTGATGAGTGTTATAATTATAATGAACTTATAGATAATGGCTTTATTATTGATGATGGTGATAATTTATTTATTCCTGAGGATAAGTTTTATGTAAGTAATGAGATTATTGTTAAGTTTATTGAGGGAGAGAAGTATGAGTAAGAGAGAACATTTTAAAAAAGAGTTAGAATATATTAAGAGTGAAAAAGTAAAAAATGCTTGTGTAGAAATGATCGAATTATTACCAGATTATTTCTTTGAAATACCAGCATCTTCTACTGGTAAATATCATCCAGAGTATGCTTTAGGTAAAGGTGGACTTTTACGTCATACTAAAGCTGCTGTTAGAATAGCTTATGAATTATTAGGTGATGAATGTATTGGTAATAAGTATACCTCTAATGAGAAAGATTTAATGATTATGGCTTTAGTGTTACATGATGGATTAAAGTCTGGTTATGATTATGAAAAATATACGAGATTTGATCACCCTATATTAATGGCTGATTATATTATGGATAATGAGGAAAGGTTAGGATTGGAAGTAGAAGAGATTGAGTTTTTATGTGATGTAATTAAGACACATATGGGTCCATGGACAAAGGACTATAATGGAGTAGAAGTATTAGAAAGACCAAAGACAAAGTATCAGAATTTTGTTCATATGTGTGACTTTTTAGCAAGTAGAAAGTGTATATTAGTGCCGTTTGATGATAATGATGAAATTAGTGTATAATTTCGTCATTTTCTTTTATAAGTATTGTGAAAAAAATAAAATTTTGATAGACTAAAGGAGAAGGTGAAATTAAAATGGGTGAGAAAGAGAATTATACAAAAGAAATAATTACTTCAATTTTAGGGGTTTTAATATTATTAGTTTTAATATTTGGAACTAGCTATGCCGTGAGTGTAAAAGAAAGTGATGTTAAAATAAATACACTTACGATGGGGTATTTATCTTTTAATTTCACTGAAGGTAATAGTAATACAATAGATGTAGTTAATGCTTTAGGTATTAGTGATAATGAAGGAATTAATTCTAGTAATTATTATGAATTTAGTGTATCTAATGATTATGATAAAAGTATTAATTATGAAATATTATTAGAACCAATTATAAATGAGTTGGATGGTAAATATATAAAGTTTTATTTGACAGATGATGAAAATAAAGTGATTAAGAATTTTGAAAATAGACCATTAACTTTAAATGAACTTAATGATTCAGAAATAGATAGTAATAAAGTATTATATAAAGATGAGTTAAAAGCTAAAACTAGTAAAAAGTTTAGACTTAGAGTTTGGTTAAGCAATGAATATGAGTCAAATAATAATGTATCCTTTTCGTTTAAAGCAGATGTAAAAGGAACTGTAAAATAACGAGGTGAAATTTATGAAAGGTAAAATTATTGTCATAGAGGGAACTGATTGTTCTGGAAAAGAAACACAATCAAAATTATTAGTAAAAAGATTAACTGAAATGGGGAAGAAGTGTGCTTGTTTTAGTTTTCCAATGTATGATACTCCAACTGGTAGGATAGTAGGAGGGGCATATCTAGGTAAGCCTGAAATATGTGCAGGATATTTTGAAGAGGGTGCTCCTAATGTAGATCCAAAAGTATCATGTTTGTACTATGCCGCTGATAGAAAGTATAATATAGATAAGACATTAAAATTATTAGATGAAGGATATTATGTTTTCTTAGATAGATATACGACTTCTAGCTTAGCACATCAAGGTAGTAAGATTAAAGATAAAGACGAGAGATTTAATATGTATCAATGGATTGATAAGTTAGAATATTGGTTACTACAATTACCTAAACCAGATAAGACAATATTTTTACATGTTCCATATGAAATTTCATGTGAGTTAAAGAAAAACAGAGAAAATTTAGATGAAAATGAAAAGTCTCCAGAGCATTTACAAGGAGCTGAAAGAGCATATTTAGAGTTAGTTGAACTTTATAATTGGGATAAGATAGAATGCGTAAAAGATGGAGTGCTTAGAAGTATTGAGGATATAAATGATGAATTATTAAATATAATAGAAGAAATGTAACTACTAGTAATAGTAGTTTTTTCTTTTCTTATTTTTAATAAAAATAATTTTATCTACTTTTATTATATTAATTGTTGTGTTATAATTTTTTTATCATAGATAAGATGTAGTGATATGTTCTTTATTTGCAAAGGAATAGCTAGTATTTTATTGGAGGGAGATTTATGGTAAAAAATAAAAAGATAGTTTTACTTGTTGTACTAGTTTTAGGGGTGTTACTTGTTGGAGTTGGTGTATTCTTAGGATTTGGAAGAAAGAGTAGTAATAATACTTCAAAAGAATTTGAACTTTCTGGAAAGTATTTAGTTAGAATTAAAAATAATTTAATTTTAGGTAATGGTAAGAAATATGCTTATTATGATTTAAACGGTAAAAAGGTACTTGATTTGGAAAGCGAAAATGAATTTTATGATTCTAGGGTTTTAGGGTTGATGGATGCTAAAGATGGGTTATTTGTTTCAACTAAAGATGGACTAACTTATGGAGTTGTTGATTCTTCAAAAAATGAAGTATTGGCAAATAAGTATTATTCAGTTGCTATTGTTTCAAAGAATTGTTTTATCGTTCAAAATGAAGAAAATAGTTATAGTGTAGTTAATGCTAATGGTGAGAATTTACTTGGTGTTAATTATGATTATTATTTTAGTTATGATGGAGCAGGGGTTGCTCTTATGCTTGGAGATAAATGGAATTTAATTGATCAGAATGGTAATTTAATATCTAAGGGTGATTATGCATATATTGCTGATTATAGTTCTGAAAATAGTAAATCAACAGTTTTAGTTGGACAAGGTGGAAATGATACTAATGATATATTTATATTTAAGAATGGAGCATTAAATGTTATTGAAAAAGTAGGTAGTTCAGTATTTGTAAATGAAAACTATGTTTATTATGCTGTTAGTGATGGTTCTTTTTCTTCATATAGTTTAGTAGATGGAAAAGTTGCTAAAAATGCAGAAGTTGATTTTTCAGAGAATGGTATGATAACTACTATTTCTGAGAGTGGATTATTAGGGTTTAAAAATACTGATGGAAAGACAGTTATTAAAGAACAATATCAAGTAGAAGGAACATCTAACTTTACTAAGTATGGTCTTGCGGTAGTTAGTCTTAATAATTTAAAAGGTGTTATTGATAAGACTGGTAAAGAGATAATTCCATGTAAATATAAATCTATTTATATATTTAGTGATAAAGTTTTTGCTGTTAGTGAAGATAATAATCAAACATATTATTTAATCGATAATAATGATAAGAAAATATATGATAGTGTTTCATATGATGGTGTTTCTGATTTTGTAGTTGCTTATAGTGGTGATAAGTGTGGTATTGTTGATAGAAATGGAAAGACTGTTACACAGTTAAATAATAGTAATTGTCAAGTATACTATGATATGTACTATGTAAAGAGTAGCGATAATAATTGGATAGTTGGACGTAAAAAATATAATTGTACAGATTAAAGATATGTTAGAGGAAGCGTGATTTTACGTTTCTTTTATTTTCTTGTAAAAAGATTTTTTTGTTAGGTGTACAATGGTTCTTTTGTTTGATTTTTTTGTATTTTCTATTGTAGAATTTTTTTAGGTTGTGGTATAATTTATATATGATAATAATAAGGAGTTTATGGTTATGTTTAGAAGGAATAATAAAGGATTCTCTTTAGTTGAGTTATTGGCTGCTATTGTTATTATGGGGATACTTACAGGAATTGGTATTGTAAGTGTTACATATTTAATCAATAAGACAGAAAAAGAATATTATAAAGCACAAGAATCCGAGATAATTATGGCTGCTAAGAGTTATACACAAGATAATAGAAGTTTCTTGCCAAAGAGAGTTGGACAAAAAAATCAAGTCTATTTAAAAACTTTACAAGATAAAAAGTATATTGGTGAGGTTATAGATAGGAATAAGAAGATTTGTGATCCTAATCAGAGTTATGTACAAGTGTATAGATATAGTAAAAACGACTATAGTTATGTAGTTAATTTAGTTTGTGATGGCTATACTTCAGAAGATAGTAGTCCTACTAATTTGGTTGGACCTGATATTAAATTTGTTTTTGAAGGAATAGGTGCTAATGATAATTACGATTTAGCTAAAGTAACTATTACTATTGAAGATGAAGATAAGATATCTGGTTATAGATATATAATTACTAAAAATGGTAATGAAGTTAAAAACTCGGGAGATATTGATGGTAAATTAGAAAAGAAGATTGAATTTACTTTACCATTAAAAGAATATGTTCCTGGCGTTATAGAAATAAAGGTTATTGCGACTGATTTTTATGGAAATGAAAGTAATAAAAAAGAACAAAAAACCATTGTTAATTCTACTGCACCTACTTGTACAGTCCTTAAAGAAAATACTACTTGGACAAATGGTGTACCAGTAGAGACACAAGTTAAGTGTAATGATTTTACTGGTTTAGGATGTAAAAAAGATGTATACACCCAAGACTTTTATAATGATGCAAAAGTTAGTGTTGTTGAAATTGAAGATAATGCTGGAAATAAGGGAATATGTAATGTAAATACTTATATTGATGTTACGCCTCCAACTGTTCCGATAATTGAAAATGCTTATGAAAATACATGGACAAATACTAGTTATACAATAAAAGTTACTTCAGTTGATGAAATGTCTGGTATTGCTTTTATAGAGTATAGATATCCTGATTCTGATGGAAAAGATGGTAATGGTAATCCAGAGAATGAATGGCATAGATATGCAAACTCTTCTAAGGATCCTGGCGATAATACACCATTTGTAACAACCGCTTTTTCTAAAGAAAGAGGAGAGTATGTTGAAATAAGAGCTTGTGATAATGTAGGAAATTGTTCAGAACCTGGACGTAGTATGATAAAAATAGATAAGACAAGTCCTTCATGTTCAGTACACAGAAGTCCATCTAGTCCAAATGGTAATAACGGATGGTACAATACAAGTGTTACTGTATCAGTTACTTATAGTGAACCTGATGGTACAGGAGATAGAGCAGTAGCAAGTCCTGTATCTTATGGACTTAGTTCTGGGGGTACAAGTACTACTCAATCTGATACAGCTGGTACTTCTTATTCTGGATATGTAAGCGATGCGGCAGGAAATAGTTCATCATGTAGTTCTGGAAGTTTCAAAGTAGATACTGTAGGACCTAGCATTTCATTTGGAATCAGAGGAACTAATGGAACTACTGCTACTAGTACATGTTCTGATTCGTTGAGTGGTTTAAGTGGATCTTCAAGTGGATCTATGGGATTATCTGGAAAAAGTAGTGTAACATATACTAGAACTTGTACTGATAAGGCAGGAAACTCTACTACTAGCTCACATACTTATAGCTATAATTCTTGTAAGTCTAAGAAGTGTGTAGGTGGTCAATATTGTAGTGATTGCTATACTGGTAGCCCGAATACGTGTGTTGGTGGATACGTTAATACCACTTGTAAAAGATATAATATATCTAGAAGAAAGTGTCCAGTATCGGTAGGTGGTAATATTACAACTCCTGCTGTTTGTGATAGTGCTTGTTATTCTACTGGTGGTGATAATTATATTTGTGATGTAAAAGGCAGCTGTGCGGAATATAATAAGTCTTATGATAGTTGTAAAACGACAAAGAATACTTGTGCTCATGGATGTGATCCTTGGGATGATTGCTACACAAAAAAATGTGTTGGTGGATTTGATTTTTAAATTATAAAGAGTACTTAAAGTACTCTTTTTTTTATGTTAATTTACGAATTAATCTTTACTTTTTATATGATAAATGTTAGTTATATGATATACTATATGTTAGGATGAAGTGTATGAGGAGGATGTATTATGGTAAAGAAGAATAGCAAGGGTTTTTCACTAGTCGAATTATTAGCTGCTATTGTTATTATGGGAATTCTTTCTGGTATAGCAGTAGTTGGTGTTACTTATTTACTTAATAAGACAACAAGAGAATATTATAAAGCTCAGGAATCGGAAATTATTATGGCTGCTAAGAGTTATACACAGGACAATAGAGGTTTCTTACCGAAAAGAGTAGGTCAAAAAAATCAAATTTATTTGAAGACTTTACAAAGTAAGAAATATATTGGAGAGGTTTTGGATAGAAATAAGAAAAAATGCGATCCGGATAGGTCTTATGTTCAAGTATATAGATATAGTAAAAATAATTATAGTTATGTTGTTAATTTAGTTTGTGATAGTTATACTTCAGAAGATAATAGTCCTACTAATTTAGTTGGTCCTAATATTACTTTTAATTTTGAAGGAATAGGGTCTAATGACAATTATGATTTAGCTAAAGTTACTGTTACTATTGAAGATGAAGATAAGATATCAGGATATAGATATATAATTAGTAAGAGTGGTAATGAGGTAAAGAACTCAGGAGACGTTGATGGTAAATTAGAAAAGAAAATTACTTTTACGATACCATTAAAAGAGTTTGTACCAGGTACTATTGAGGTAAAAGTAGTAGCAACTGATTTTTATGGAAATGAAAGTACAAAGAAGGAAACTAAAACTATTAAGAATTCTAAAGCTCCTACTTGTACAGTTTTAAAAGCTAATACAACATGGACTAATAAACCTCCAGTAGAAGTACAAGTTAAATGTATTGATTATACAGGTTTAGGTTGTAAGAAAGATGTATATACACAATTGTTTTATACTGAGGCTAAGATAGGTTTGGTTGAGATGGAAGATAATACAGGTAATAAAGGAGAATGTTCTGCAAATACTTATATTGATTTAACACCGCCTAGTACACCTGTAATTAAAAATACTTATGAAAATAAATGGACTAATAAGAGTTATACAGTACAAGTTACTTCTGTTGATAGTACTTCAGGAATTGCTTATTTTGAATACAGATATCCTAATTCTGTTGGAAAGGATGGAAGTGGTAACCCAGAAAATGAATGGCATAGGTACAAAAATTCTTCTAAGGAGCCGGGTGATAATACTCCTTTTGTAACTACGGCATTTTCTAAGGAAAGAGGAGAGTACGTTGAGATAAGGGCATGTGATAGAGCTGGTAACTGTTCAGGATCTGGACGGAGTATGATAAAAATAGATAAAACTAGACCTACTTGTACAATTACAAGAAACAAGGTTAATCCAGATGGATTAAATGATTGGTATAAAACGAAGGTTACTTTAACTCTTAGTACTACTAATCCAACAGGAACTAGTGATAGAGCAGTTGCGAGTGGAATAAGTTATGATCTTAAGAATAAGAATTCAGCTTCTTATAATGGAGTAACAACTAATACTCAGTCTGATACTGCTGGTATAACTTGGTATGGATTTGTAAAAGATGAAGCTGGTAATAAAGGAACCTGTAATTCAGGTAGTTTTAAGGTTGATACTTCTAAACCAACTTGTTCTCTTTCTACTTCCGGAACTGAAGGTGTAGAAAAATGGTTTAGAAGTAATGTTACTGTAAAATTAGCAAGAAAAAGTGATAGTTTATCAGGCGTTGCTTCTTATGATGTATCATCATCTAGTTCAGCATCATATTCTAATAAAACTTCTGGTACGGCCAGTTCTGAAGGTAGTAGTATAAAATGGTATGGTTATGTAAAAGATAAAGCGGGTAATGTTAATTCTTGTTCTACTACATTTGGAATAGATAAAACTAAACCTAGTATTTCAACAGATAGTGTTGGTACTGGTACTACATGGTGTTCTGGAAAAGCTATATCTGTAAGTTGTTCTGATTCTTTATCAGGGATGAGAAGTGGAGGAGCTGTTATTGAAGATATGGGTACAACAACTACTGGAACATCTTCTGCATCTGATTCTTTAGGTACTCCAAGATCTGGTAATACTACAACATATTCATGTACTGATAAAGCAGGTAATACTTCTACTGTTACTAAGTCATTTACAGTTGTACGTAAATCATGCACATCATATAATTCATGTAGGCATAGTAGTTTTGGATGTGATGCATATTATCAAAAATATGATCAATGTACATATCTGTCAAAAGTTTGTAATTCAAAGGCTACGAGTACTAATATATGTCTTAAAGTTACTGGTTCAAATGCTTCAGAAAGAAGAAAAAAATGTGAGGCTATTTCAGGCTGTGTTTATAAACAAATGACTTGTGCTGGTACACATTGGGTATATAGTTGTCCATCAGGATGGACATTGAGTGGCAAATATTGTATTAAAACTGTTTCTGGTAGTGCTAGTTGTTCTCCTGGTAGTGTTGTGAATAATAATTATGGCTGGGTATCTGGCTTTTCTGGTGTTGGTGTTCCTGCATGTTCTCTTGGTGTCACTAAACCTTCTTGCTCGGAGTTTACTCATGGTTTAACTTATACAACTAGCTGTACTTGTCAGTCATATAAATATGGAACTGGTTCGGTTTGTGGATGTGCAAAATACAATTGTACTGATTAAGATAATAAAATAAAAGAAACGAAAAAAATCGTTTCTTTTTCTTTGAATTAAAAAAGAGAAACTATTGAGTTTCTCCTAATTTTGGTAATTGTACAGTTGCAACTGGTTTTACTTGTTGATGAGTAACTTGTTGTACTTGTTTTATTGGAATTTGTCCAATAGGCTGTGTTTGTTTAATACTTGGTGTTACCTGTCCAACGGGTTGTACTGTTTTTTGATTATTTACTAAACTTGGTGTTTGATTTACTATTTGTCCAACCGGTTTAATATTTTGTATTACTGGTTTTGCTTGTTGTGATATAGCTTGATTAGTAGGTTGTACTATTTTTTGATTATTTACTAAACCTGGTGTTTGACTTGTTGATTGTACTAATGTTGGTTTAGTGTTTTTAGTTACTGGTTGAACTTGTTGGATTTGTTTAGCATTTTGCATTACTGGTTGCTTTGAATCAGTTATTAAACTTTGAGGTTGTAGAATTGGTTTATTTATTGTAATAGGTTCTAATACTTTATTATTTGGAATAGTACTTTGTTTTTGTTGTATATTAGGTATTATTGGTTGTTGAGGTGTTACTGGTTTTACTTGATTTGGAATAATTACAGGCATCTCTTTTGTAATTGGTGCTGTTTGTTTAGCAATTGTTTCTGGTTTTACAATAGGGATAGTAGGATTCTTATCAATATTTACTGCTTGTTGTTTTGGTACAGGTGGTGTTATTACTTGAGTAGTAGAAGATTTTACTTCTTGTCCTTTTATTTCTTCAACCTTTGGTTTTTCTGGAACTATATTAGGAATTGGTTCTTTAATAGTAGGTGGGGTAATAATTACTTCTTGTTCATTTTCTTTAACTTCTTCCTTCTTTTCTACTTTTACCTCTTCAACTTTTGGCTTGTTTTCTGGAACTGTTTCCTTTTCCTCTTCTTTTTCTTTCTCTTTATTTTCTTCAGTTTTTGGAATTGCACTATCTAATATATTTTCATCGTCAATAGATTTTGTTAGTGAACTTCCAGTTGAATCATCATCTGGATCACTTTCTATTTCAATAACTCTGTATACTTCTTCGAAGCTTGTTAGTCCAGCGATACATTTACCTAGAGCGTCTTGTAACATAGTAATTGTTTTATTTGTATATACCATGTCACTTAATTGTTCTTTTGATAGTTTTGTATCATTTAGAGCATTTCTTATTTCTTCATCTAATTCTAGTACTTCTTGAATTGCGATACGTCCTTTATAACCTTTACGACAAGCTTTACAACCTTCTGGGTTAGCATCATATATTTTTTCAACGTCTTTATTCATGAATTTTTTAAATACTTTTTTCTCGTATTTTGTTGTTTCTCTTTCAACTCGACATTTTATACATAATTGTTTAGCAAGTCTTTGAGAAATGATACCAGTTAAGGCAGTTGATAATAAGTAACGTTCAACATCCATATCAAGTAAACGTTCAATAGTTGATAGTGAGTTATTGGTATGGATTGTTGATAAAACTAAGTGTCCAGTAATTGAAGCACGTACGGCAATTTGTGCTGTTTCAGAGTCACGAATTTCTCCGATTAGAATAACGTTCGGGTCTTGACGTAAGATAGAACGAAGAGCAGCAGCAAAAGTCATACCAATTTCAGCATTAACTTGAACTTGGTTCATACCTTCAATGTTCATTTCAATTGGGTCTTCAACAGTAATAATGTTTATTTCAGGCTTATTTAGTCCTTGCAATATAGAGTAAACTGTTGTAGATTTACCAGAACCGGTTGCTCCAGTTACCAAGATAATTCCATTAGGAACACCCATCATTCTTTTTAATTTTACTAAGTTAGCTGGATTAAAACCTAGACTATCAATACCTTGTAAACTTCTGGTATAGTCTAAGATACGAATAACTATTTTTTCACCCTCATTTAAAGGAAGACAAGATACACGCATATCTAAGTATTTTCCACCAAATTCACCTTTAATAGCACCATCTTGTGGTAGTCTTGATTCAGTTATGTTCATGTTAGCTAAAATCTTTAAACGAGTAGTTAAGTTTCTTTCAAAAGCTTTTGGAATATGTGTATAATCCTGTAAATCACCGTCGATACGAAATCTAACCATCATACCATCTTCTCTAGGGTCGAAATGGATATCTGATGTATTATTTTTTGATGCTGTTATAATAATATAATCGGCAATTTGAGTAATTGGAGTACGTTCAAAATCAAACGCAACCATATTAGTTTCTGCCTTTTTAGCAGCCTTTTTTGTTTGCTCTTCTACCATTATTTCAACCCCTCTTTTTGTTTACTTTTGTATGGTATTTTACTATATTTTATTATATAATAGATTTAGAAGAATAGCAAGGAGAGAAGTGATAAATTGTTAAAATTAAATAATAAGGGTTTTGTTCTGGTTGAAACTTTAATAAGCGCTGTATTTATTATGTCTTTGTTTTCAATTATTTATGTGAATTTTTATCCAATAATGGCAGAGTATGAAAAGAGAGAGGCTTATGATGATGTTGACAGTAAATATGCTACTTATTGGATAAAGAAAGTTATTCAGAGTGGGAGTGTTTCATTTGATGGGACTATTAGTACGGACATAGCCAATAATAAATATCATAAGTTTCAATGTGCAGATATTGATCCTACCGATGTTACAGCTTTAAATTACTGTAATGAGTTATTTAGTGAGTTTGAAGTTGCTAAAGATGATGCAGGTAAACTTAATATATATATAACTAGTTATAAAATAGGAAATAGAAATGATATGAATGATAAAAATAATTTTAAGGGAGTAGTTGAAGAGAATACTGGAGGGGATTTTACTTCTGGATTTCAAGATTATGTAAGCTATTTACCGACATACTCAAAAGTTTCATCTTTAAATGGTGCATGTTATAGAGTATTAGTTGAATTTCATCATACAAAGAATGATAACGATTATTGGACTTATTCAACATTAGAATTAATAAAAGGAAATGAGAGGTGTTGGTAGTGAAAAAACTTAATAATAAGGGCCTTACAACTATTGAACTTTTAATTTCATTTGTTTTACTTGCTATATTAGTGGCTTCTTTATATGGAACAGTTGAAACTTATAAAAATAGACAAAGTATAGAAGAATTTAAAGATGAGATTTATACTTATAAAAATCTTTTAACTAAAGATATTCAAAGTGATTTAATAAAGAAGGGGTTAATGGATGTAAAAATAGAAAGCACCCCTTTGGATGCTAGTAATTCTAGTAATATTATTCCAGAAAAATATAAGGCAATATTTTATTTTAAGGATGGTAGTCATACTGTTTTAGAAACTACTAGAATAGTTGCTGATGATTATGGTGCTTCTGCTGCTACTGCTACTACTTGTCCATCTGGTCGTAATGATAAATTTGTAGTTAGTTATGGAACAGATGGAAATATGTATGATTATCCATTACCTAGTGTTGGTTATGGTACAAATGACGAAGGATGTAGAATAGAGGATTTAAGAATATCTTCTGTTAATATGACTGCTACTAATAAAGTTTTAAAAATACATATTATTTTTTATCACCCAGATTTTGGAAATAAATATGGAATTAATATAGTAACACCAATTAACTTTAATAGATAAAATACGATAATAAGAAAAGAATTGTTGCGAATAGTATTTGAAGGAGTCTTCCAAGAATAAAATATTTATATTTAAGAGAAGTATTAGTAATAATACTTTTTATTTGGATATGAATAGATAAACTACCAAAAGAGAAGAAAATTATAATTAGAAGAGATTTTAATAATTTATTTGATAATAGAGAAATAGAGAATAGACCTTTAGTTAGATCAAAGATACCATTTAATAGGACATGAGATAAGACATTTAAAGTTAAATATTTATTTATGATTACTGTTATTAAATAGAAAAATACTGAAGTACCATAGATTATTAAGATTACTTTTAGAGAGTCTATGATTGCTTTAGATAAGGACTCTGAAAAATCTTTTGATGGGGAGTCATTTATAATAATGACTTCTTTTTTTGGTGGTTTAAATATTAAAGCAATTATTAAGTTACTTAGAATTAGACAGATTAGTATTTTTAGAGCAAGAGTTTTATTAAGAAGAATTGTTACAGTGTTTAGAACAAACATAGGATTTGGAAAATGGGTAAATGCTAAAAGATAATTAGCAGTTTTGGTTGATATTAAATCTTTTTCTAGTAAGTCTTTTGTATATTTAGAGCCTGATGGGATACCAGATAAAATACTCATTATAGTTACATAGAATATACTACCATTTAGTTTTAACTTATTATTTATTAACTCTATTAAGCCTTGATCTATTAAGATGGTTGATAACATAAAGAAAACAAAGTTTGTAGGAAAAAGTTTTGTTATGAAGAGGTTGGTATAGTCTAAAATACTTTTAATTACAAGAGTGGAATTAATAGTATAGAGAATTAACAGTGTTAATAGAAATGTAATAATAATAATTCTTTGATAAGTTTTTTTCATATTTCTCCATTTCTTTGTTATAATTAAACAAGGTGATATGATGATTAAAAAGTTTTTTAATGATATAGTAGAATTTATTAAGGAAGAATATAAGTTTATTATATTTTTGCTACTTAGTGTTATTTTATTCTTATTCCCAGTTAATTATTATATTATTGTAGGTGGAGATATTAGCAATATTGATGAGAGAGTTATAATTAGTGATTCTTATAATAGTAAGGGGAGTTTCAATATATCTTATGTTTCAGAGTTAAAAGGTAGACTTGGCCCTTATTTACTTAGTTATATTATTCCTGGATGGGAAAGTGAGAGTGCTAATGATTATAAATATGTAGATGAGGAGACTATTCAAGATATTGAGTTTAGAAATAGACTTGATTTAGTTAGTACTAATGGTAACGCTATTAAATGGGCTTATGAGTTAGCTAGTAAGGAGTATAAGATTGTAGATACTAAGGTTTATGTTATATCTGTTAGTGATGATATGCCTAGTAATTTAAAAATAGGAGATAGGATTGTTAAGTTTGATGATAAGGAAATAGAAAATGTTAATAGTATTAGAGAGTATTTAGGAAGTGTTTCTAAGGATGAGGTTACTATTACAGTTATTAGAAATAATAAGGAAGTTAATATAACTGCTAAAGTTTATTCTGAAAATGGTAAGAAATTAATTGGTGTTTATTTACAAGAAGTTAGTGAGTATGAAACTGATCCAGACGTGGAGATTAAGTTTAAGAGTAGAGAGTCTGGTCCATCAGCGGGTTTAATTACAACTTTATCTATATATGATAAATTAACAGAAGAGGATTTAACTAAAGGATTAAAGATTGCTGGTACTGGTACAATTGAAGCAGATGGGTCAATTGGTAAAATTGGTGGAGTTAAATATAAGTTAGCAGGAGCAGTTAAAAATAAGGCCGATGTGTTTTTAGTACCTAGTGGAGATAATTATGAAGAGTGTGTTAAATTAAAAAGAGATAATAAATATAAAATTAAGATAATAGGAGTTTCAACAATAGAAGAAGCTATAGAAAAATTAGAAAATTTGGAGGTTTGATTTGAATGAAAATAGGAATAGATATAGATAATACTATTTGTTCAACAGATGAGGTAATTGATATAAAGATAAAAGAATATATAAAAGAACATGGAATGAGTCAGGAAGAGTTCTTTGGTGATAGTAGTAATATGGATAAATTTTATAAAGAGAAAATATTAGAAGTAATTGCTGAAGATCCGGTAAAGGATGATTTCTTGAGAGTGTTAAATAAACTTAAAGTAAATAATGAAATAATAATAGTAACAGCACGTAATGAAAAGCTTGTAAAGATTTATCAAAGTATGAGACAAGCTACTAAAGATTGGTTAGCTAAAAATAATATTTATTATGATAAGTATTTTGATGATGCTTATATAGAAGGAAAAGTTAAGGTTTGTAAGGATGAGGCAATTGATATTATTATTGATGATGATATTAATAATTATATAGCTTTTAAAGAAAATGGAATTAAAACATTGCTTTTTGATGATAGAGGTAAATATTTAGATGTGGTTGATCGAGTTGGATCTTGGAAGGAAGTAGAAGATATTTTATTTAATAATTAAAATATTAGGAGTTTTGGTATGAAGGAAGATTTAATATTACTTTTAAAAAGTTATAGAAGTAAACTTAAAGATATTGATGAGAATTCGTTTAGAATATGGGCTGAATCTTTGGGAAGCAAGTTTGTTCCAGAAATAAGATATAATGGGGTTTCTAAAAGTGATTGGCTAAGAAAAGTTGAAAAAAGTATTTTGTTAGTAGGGAGAGATAAAGATAAATATGAGAAGTTTGTATCTGAAATAATTACTGATAATTTTAAAGATGGGGAATGTAATAAGAGTTCTATAGGTTTTATAAATAAGTTTTTTCCTAATCTTTTAGATGACATAATTCTTAGTCTTTGTAATACTAATGATTTAGAAAAAGTTATCGATATAGTTGATTGTATGAGGTTATATCCAGAAGAAAGAAAAAGTGAAATATTTCAAATCATTAAAGATAGTTTATCAAAAAGAGCTTTAGAAACTGATTCTAGTGGTAAGTGGAAGTATTTTGACTTTTCAATACGAGATAGAGATAATTTTTCTTTGTTGAATCCAGAAGATATTTCAAAAGATGAATTGAAAAGTCAATTAAAAGATTTTTCTGAAGGATCGGTAGCGTTAGAAATGTGTTTAAGAGTATTATGGAAAAGGAATGTTCCTACTAAAGCTTGTTGTAAGGGTGCACACTTATCATATACTCATGATGGATATGTAAGTCTAGCTGTTGATCCATATATAGCATTTGTGCCTGGATGTGAGTGGCAAAAATATTTACCAAAAGAGATATTAGAGGATGAAGATGTTTTTCTTGATGAAGATGCTATACATTATTTTGGTAATAATATAGATGAATTTTTTTATACTTTAGCTTTTTCTGTTATTGTGGGAGAAAAAGATAATTCTAAGGAGGTTTCTTCTAAATTTGCTAGACAGCCTGAGAGTGTTGATTTGCTTTTATATCAGTCTTATGTATATTCCTTGAATAAAGTTGGCTTTGATAATAAACAGTGTGAGACTTTAGCTAAAGAAGAATTGGACCTTTTAAATGCTGCTTATTTATCAAGAGAAGTACTAATAAACGCAGCGTTATTACATCAGGATACTTTAAAAAGATATGTGGATGAAAATAATCAGAAGTTGATTAGTAGTAAGCACGAAACTCAAGAAAGTAATAATAAAAAATAGAACTGAGACTTGTCAGCAGAGATAAGTCTTATTTTTTTCACATAATTTCACATAAAGTTCCAATAATTCGACAACAATTAAGTGTTACTATAGAGGTGTAGAAAGGAGGAATTAGTATAAGGTTAGATAATTAGAAAAATGCAAATGAATGTTAAACTACTTTATATATATAAGGAGGGTTGCTTATTAGATTATAGAATAATTTAGAAAATAGTGTTATACTATTGGTGGTGATATGATATGTATACTGTTTGTTTGGTAGAAGATGAAGTCGATTTAGCAAACTTAATTAAGACTTATTTAGAAAAAGCTGGGTATAATGTAGTTAGCTTTACTAAAGGAAGTGATGCAATTAACTATATTGGAAATAAAGTACATATTTGGATTTTAGATATTATGCTTGGCGATGATATTAATGGATACGATATAATTAAAGCTATTAGAGAAAAAGATGAAGAAGTTCCAGTTATATTTACATCAGCAAGAGATCAAGACTTAGATAAAATACTTGGACTTGAACTTGGTAGCGATGATTATATTACTAAACCTTATTCCAGTAAAGAATTAGTTCTTAGAGTTAATAAAATTATTAAAAGGGTTTATAAAGATGAAAGTACAACATTGATAACTTATGAAGATTACAGCGTAGATTTAACGAAGAGAATGGTTTTTGAAGAAGGAAAAGAAGTAAAATTAACAACATTAGAGTTTGACTTATTAGTACTATTTTTAAAGAATAGAGATAAGTCGTTTACAAGAGATGAAATATTAGATGCTATATGGGGTAGTGATTACTTTGGTTCTGATCGAGTTGTAGATGACTTGGTTAGAAGACTTAGAAAGAAACTTCCAAAGCTTAATTTGAATTCAATCTATAGGTATGGGTACAGACTATCATGAAGCGTATTAACAAACTTAGTAAACAATTAGTTTGGCTTGTAGGTTTTATATTCGTATTACTTTTTATATTATTAGGTTTAGTATTACCTAAGATGTTGATTCCAGTTGCTGAAAACAACATTTATAATTATTTAAGAGAACCATTACAATTAGTTAATGCCAATGTTGACTATAAATTACTTGATACAGAGATTGCTTACATTTATGTTGTAGGTGATAGTGTTTTAACAACAGAGAACTTGAGTGGTGAACTTGGTATTGATAATGTTACAGCTTTGTTAGAAAAAATAAATAATGATTATGGTAAGATTCAGTATAAACATAAGTTTTATTACTATTATGCTATCGAAAATGAAAAAGTTAAAAAGATCGCTATTACAAACGACAGTTATATAAATAAGACAAAGACAGATATATTGGGGGCAATATTTCCAATAGTATTAGGTACATGTTTACTTATTGGTCTTATTCTAATTGCTTGGTCAACAATTATAGTTAAAAAGATTGAGAAGTTGAAGAATAAGATCGATAATATAGATAATCCCGATTATAATCATAAAATAGATTTTGAAGTAGATGATGAGATTAAGTCACTTGCTTTAGCAATAGAAGATATGCGAATTTCTTTAATAAATCAAGAAGAATATCGTAATCAGATGTATCAAAATATATCACATGATTTTAAGACACCTCTCACCGTTATAAAATCATATATAGAAGCTGTTGATGATAAAGTTGAAGATGAAGCTACAGCACTTAACGTTATTAGAGAACAGACTTCTAAATTAGAACAAAAAGTACACTCACTTCTTTACTTAAACAAACTCGATTATCTTAAAAATTCTAAAAACATAAAGTTAGTACCAGTTGATATGGAAAATATTATTAAGACGGAAGTAGAAAAGTTTAAGTTCCATAGAAAAGAATTGAATTTTATAGTTGAATATGATAAAAAGAGTCAATTCGTGGGAACTGTTGAAAACTGGGAAACAATACTTGATAATTTACTTAGTAATTTTATAAGATATGCTACTACAACTATAAAAATTACAGCTAAGCAAAATAAATTAATTTTATACAATGATGGAGATAATATTAATAGTGATTTCCTTGATGGAATATTTACTCCGTTCCGAAAGGGAATTAAAGGCGAATTTGGGCTTGGCTTATCTATTGTTAAAAAGACTCTTAATCTTATGAACTATGATATTGTTATAGTTAATGAAAAAGTCGGGGTATCGTTTATAATTACAAAGGGGACTCATAAATAGAGTCTTTTTTTGTTTGTATTAAAGACAAATTTAGGGTTTTGGGTTATAATAATGTTGGTGATATTATGAAAATAAAAGATTTAGTTTTAAAGTTAATAGATAGAGAAAAAACAATATCTTCAATGGAGTCTTGTACTGGTGGAGGTTTTGCTAATGAAATTACTAATATTGAAGGAGCAAGCGATATATTAAAGTTTAGTGCAGTTACTTATTCTAATGAATATAAGATTAAGATGGGTGTTTCTAAAGAATTAATTGATAAGTATTCAGTATATAGTTTTGAAGTTAGTGATAGTATGGCTTTAAATATTAGTGAGTTTACAAATAGTGATTTTGGGGTTGGTATTACTGGTAAGTTAAATAGAGTTGATAAAAATAATCCGTATGGAGAAGATAATGTTGTTTTTGTTAGTGTTTTTGATAGAGAAAATAAGAAGTATTATCATAGACTAGTAGAAGCTGTTAGGGATAGTAGATGTAATAATAAGGAACTTGTTATTGAAAATGTTTGTGATATTTTTGAAGAGTTACTTAAATAAAATATAGTGGAGGATGTTATGAGTAATATAGTTGGAGTATTTGATTCTGGTATTGGTGGTTTAAGTGTACTTAGGGAGTTAGAAAAGATATTACCTAATGAGGATTTTTATTATTATGGAGATAGTTTAAATAATCCGTATGGAGAAAAAAGTGATGAAGAGTTATTTAGTATTACTTCTGGAGTAGTTGACTATTTAGTTAATAAAGAATGTAGAGTGATTGTTATTGCTTGTAATACGGCTACTACTAGATGTATGAAGTATTTAAGAGAGAAGTATAAAGATATTATTTTTGTAGGAACAGTTCCTGCTATTAAAGTTGCGTGTGATAGAGATTTTAAAAATACTCTAGTAATGGCTACTCCTGCTACTATTGAGTCTGAAAGGACAATGGAACTTATTCGAGATAATATAAGAAAAGATCAAAATATTTATTTAGTTGCTTGTCCTGGTCTTGCTAATGCTATAGAGGATAATGATCAAGAGAAAATAAAAGAAATATTAAAGGATACTTTTAGGGAATATAAGGATAAGAAAATCGACTCAATCGTTTTAGGTTGTACACATTATCCATTTATAAAAGAGGATATTCTTAAGGAAATGCCAGGAGTTATTTTACTTGATGGATCTAGAGGAGTTGCTATGGAGGTTAAAAGACAACTTGAGAATAACGGTCTTTTAAGTGATAAGTCAAGTAGAATAATAGTTATATATAATTCACTTACAAAAGAAGAAGTTACGAGATAGAAATATTTATTGACTTTTTCTTTTTACATGTTATAATGGTAGTATAAATTATAGTAGAGAGGTGTAGTTATGAAATTAAAAAGAGGAATTTTTATTTTGATGTTTTTAGTGGGTATTTTAATATTACCTAGTAGTGTTCAAGCTCTAGATTTAAAGCTTACGTATAATGACACTTGGAAGGAATGTTTTGAGCGAGTTGTTGTACTCCCAAGTTATGATAATGATGGTAATATTGATGGTTATTTATATTCAACTAACAATGGTATCACTAAACAAGATCTTGATAATAAGATAGTTTATGAAAACAAAACTAGTAATGCTTCTAATGTTGATGTTACAACAATTGAATCTTCTAATAGTGATGGTTACGTTGTTAAAGGAGAAACTGATATTTTAGTTACTGTTAATGATGGTAATAATGTAATTTTTCAAAAACAATATGGTGGCAATGGTATTGATGAAGATATAGAAGCCATTAATTCATATGATAATAATGGAGTTTTAGATGGTTATTTAATTTCATTTATTACAACTTCTTCTGATTTAGGTACTGAACAAGGCATTGTTATGTTAAAAATCAATTTAGATGGAGAGGTTGTTTGGATAAAAGACTTTAATGAGTCATTTCGTTTAGAAGCTTTGGTTTATACAAAAAAACAATCTATTCATGCTATTGGAGTGACAAATAATACTAAATTGACAAGTGAGGATTTGTTTACTAATGATGTTGATTGGGAAAAAGATACAGGTATTAAAATCAAAAATATTAATTATAGTTATGATAAAAATGGTAAAATTGATGGTGTTGTAGTTGCTGGATATATTAATAATAATATTTCTGTCGGAACAATAGCTAAGTATGATTTAGCCGGTAATCTGGTTTTTAAAAGTAATTATGATGTTTCAACTATTGATTCTATGTATACTGATGTTATAAGTAGTTATTTACCTGATAGAACTTATGACGGATATATAGTTACGGCTATTTCAAGTGATAATAGGACTTTTCTTGTAAAATATGATTTGAATGGTACAAAGGTATATGAAAAAGTTTATTCAAATAAGAGTAATATAATATTTACAATTGTTAATAATTTTGATAGTGATGGAAGACAAAACGGATATTTATTATATTCTTCTGGTTTTGTATCTTCTGATCCAACACCAGTTAGTCTTGATGAACAAATACAAACTTATGGTTCGTGTGATCACTTAGTTGTTGCTAAATATACTTATGATATATTTTCAGTTGCTAAGGAAGAAGTTGATGGAGGCACTATTAGTGTTAAATCTGATGCTTATCCAGGAGAGATAGTTAAAGTTAAGGTAGCAGTTAAAGAGGGTTACACTTTAGCTAGAATTATTGTTAAAGATGAGAATGGTAAAGAGATTGAAGTTAATAGTGATGGGACTTTTGTAATGCCTGAGGGTAAAGTTACTGTTAGTGCAATATATAAAAGAGTAACTAATCCTGATACAGTATCTGCAGCTTATATGGTGCTTGGAGTAGTACTATTGATTGCGGTTGGAAGTTTAATTGTGATAAAAAATAAGAATAGGGATATATAGATTTTTTTAAAGAATTATTAAATGTTTGTATTTGATAATTCTTTTTATTTTGGTATAATGTTTGTATAAGATAGAGGAAGTGTGATTATGAAAAAACGTTTGTTTGTGTTAGGTATGATGTTTTTTTTGCTTTTTTTAGTTGATGTTAAGGCATTACAATTAGAACATTTTAAGGATAGTGTTGTTGATGGGGATAGTTCTATAGATGATGTTTTCATTACATATAGTTATGATAGTACTTTAAATAATGATGGATATTATTTAATGTCTACACAAGGTGTTACTAAATATGATTTGGCTCTTAATAGAATTTATATAAAAAGTAAGGATGACATTATTGATTTATCTTATAGTATGGAAGTTACAGAGGTTGATAAGACAGTTAATACAAATGTTAAAGGAAATACTGATTTATTGGTTGTATTAAAGGGCACTAATGATAAAATTATTTTTGAAAAATTATTTGGTGGTAATGGCGAGGAGAATGAGTTTTTTTCTTTTCCAACATTTAATAATGATGGTGATTTAGATGGATATGTTATACGTCTTGCAACGACTTCTAATGATTTAAATGGGGTTAAGGCTGGATATTTAGTAATTAAATATGATTTAGATGGAAATTTATTGTGGCAACATAATGACATATACAATGATATTTTTGTGTATGATAATATGGGCAATATTGAATCTTTGTTTATAAAAAATGGGGATAATATATCTAGAAAAAGAGTTGAGGGATTTGTAGATTTATGGTCTGTTCCTAAAGTACCATATAATGTGTTTTATAGAACTAGTTATAATAAGTTAGGTAATGCTGATGGATTAATTATGACAGGTGTCTATATTTATAGTATGGGGTGTGAACAGGGTAAGATTGTTAAGTATGATTTGGATGGAAATAATGTATTTGAAACTAAAGCTGATAGTTGTGGTAATGATTATTATAATGTTGTTAATTTTAAGAATGAAAAAGGTATCATTGATGGTTATTTAGTTAGTGGTACTATTCAGAACTCTAAGGCTGGATTGTTTAGATATGATTTAGATGGTAACCTTATTGAAAAGATTTCAAATGATAGTATAACTTCATATTATTATGCTATGGAAAGTTTTAATGAAAACAACAAGTTTAATGGGTATGTAGTTCTTGGAAAAGATGCAAATAATAAAACATTTATATCTAAATATATATATCCTAGTTTTGAGATAAAAACTGATTTTAGTGATTTTGGTACTATTAATGTTGATAAAGATGCTATTCCTGGTACTTTGGTAAGCGTAAGTGTAGTTGTAAAAGAGGGATATAGTCTTGATAGAATTATTGTAAAAGATGAGGCTGGTAAAGAGATAAAAGTTAATAGTGATGGTACTTTTATAATGCCAGAAGGAAAAATAACAGTTAGTGCAATATATAAAAGAATAACTAATCCTGATACAGTATCTGCTGCTTATATGGTACTTGGAGTAGTACTATTGATAGCTGTTGGAAGTTTAATTGTGATTAGACAAAATAATAAGAAAAACAACTAAAATTAGATTTTAGTTTGAGGTAGCAAATAAAAAAATATTTGCTATTTTCTTTCTTTGTACTATAATTGATATTGTAGGAGAAAAAAATGAAGAATTGGTTTTATAATATAATTAGGGTGTTTTTAAAGATAAATGTTTATTTATTTTTTCATCCTAAAGTAAAAGGAAAAGAAAATATATTAGAGAGTGGTTCTATAGTTTTAGCGGGAAATCATACCAAATGGTTAGATCCTTTATTGCTTATAGTGACAGTTCCTAGAAAGATTCATTTTATGGCTAAGATTGAGTTATTTAAGGGAATAGAAGGAGTTGTTGTACGTAGTATGGGTTGTATTCCAGTAAATAGAAAGATACATGATAAAGATTCTTTAAAGAGTGCTAAAGATGAACTTAGAAAAGGAGAAGTAATAGGTATTTTTCCAGAAGGGACTATTAATAGAACAGATGAAGCTGTTATGCCTTTTAAAATAGGGGCGGTGAAAATGACTAATGATACAGATAGTTTATTAGTACCATTTGTTATTAAAGGTAAATATAATATTATTGGTAAAAGTGTTAGTATAGAGTTTTTAAAAAGTAGAAAGATTACTGATGATTTAGATAGTGAAAATAAAAAATTAATGGATGATATTTCTAAAAAATTGGAGGAATTTAATTGAACGTTATAAATTTAATAAAACAAAAATTAATTAAAACACCTTGGGCTAAGTATTATAAAAAAGAAGATTTAAAATTAAAAGTACCAGATATTTCAATGTATGAGGCTTTAAAAGAAGTTGTATTAAAATATGAAAGTAGAACAGCTATTAATTATTTTGGAAAAAAACTTAGTTATAGAGAATTTTTAAATTTAATAGATAAAGCTGCTTTAGCTTTTAGAAGTCAAGGAGTAAGAAGAGGAGATATTGTTACTATATGTATGCCTAATACACCTGAGGCAATGATAGCGTTTTATGCAATTAATAAGATTGGGGCTATTAGTAATATGATTCATCCTTTGTCTGGAGAAGTTGAAATAAAGGAATATTTAACTAGTACTAATAGTGTTATGTTAGTTATGATAGATGTTTGTTATGATAAAGTAAAAAATATTATTAAAGATACTAGTGTTTATAAGACTATAGTGGTTTCTGCTAGAGATAGTATGCCTTTTTTTACAGGACTTGGATATCAGATTAGTCAAGGTTTTAAAATAAAGGGGCCTACTAAAAGTGAAGCTTATTTATATTGGAATGATTTTTTAAAGAAAGCTAGTGGTTATAATAATTTACTTGATATTAAAATTTCTAGAGATGATCCAGCAGTAATACTTCATTCTGGGGGAACTACTGGTAAACCTAAAGGTATTATTTTGTCTAATGGGAATTTTAATGCTTTAACAGAACAGGCTAAAATAGTTTTTAATGATGTAGAGGTTGGGGATAGAGTACTAGGGATAATGCCTATATTTCATGGGTTTGGATTAGGGGTATCTACTATTGGACCATTTATATTAGGGTGTGAACTTATAATGGTACCACAGTTTAATGCTAAAAAGTTTGATAAATTACTTGAAAAATATAAGCCTAATGTAATATTTGGGGTACCAACATTGTATGAGGCTTTGGCTGGTACTAAGAATGATTATCTTGATTTAAGTGGTTTAAAATATGCTATTTCTGGAGGAGATAGTTTATCTAGAAATTTAATTAAGAGAGTTAATGATTATTTAAGCAGTCATAATGCTAAGATTAAGATTAGTCAGGGATATGGAATGACTGAGTCTTTAGCAGCAGTGGCTTTATCCTATGGTGAAGCTTATAGGGAAGATAGTATTGGAATACCTTTTCCTGGTAACTATATAAAAATAGTTACTCCTGAAACACAAGAAGAAGTTCCTTATGGAGAAGATGGGGAAATATGTATATCTGGGCCTACTGTTATGCTTGGTTATTTAGATAATGAAAAAGAGACTAATGAGATGTTACAAATACATAAAGACGGTATGATTTGGCTTCATACAGGGGATATTGGTATGATGGATAGTAATGGTATCTTATACTATAAACAACGTCTTAAAAGGCTTATTATTAGCTCTGGATATAATATTTATCCTAGTCATATCGAAGAAGTTATTGAAGGACATCCTTCAGTATTAAAATGCAGTGTTATTGGAATACCGCATCCTTATAAAGTAGAGGTTCCTAAGGCTTTTATAGTTTTAAAAAATGATTATAATCCTTTGACAGTTAAAGCTAGTATAAAGGAATATTGTAAGAAGAATTTAGCAAGTTATGCTATTCCTAAAGAGTTTGAGTTTAGGAAGAGTTTACCTAAGACTTTGATAGGTAAAGTAGACTTTAAAAAATTAAGGGAGGAAGAAGTAAAAAATGAAGAAAAATAGTGAACCTGATAAAATGAGATCTTATAGATTTTTTAAGGCTATTTTAGTACCTATATTTAAATTTTGGTATAGACCAACTATTATTGGAAAAGAAAATATTCCAGAAGATGGAGCTATATTAATAGTTGGTAATCATAAACATGTATATGATCAATGTTTAGCTATAATGGCTACTAAGAGAACTATACATTATATGGCTAAGAAGGAGTATTTTGAAGGAAGACATGCTTGGTTTTTTAGAATGGTAGGATGTATTCCTGTTGATAGGAGTAAGAAGGATACTGAGGCTGTTAGTGTTGCTCTTGATGTATTAAACAAGAAGGAAGCTTTAGGATTGTTTCCAGAAGGAACTAGAAATAAAACTGATAAGTTCTTATTACCTTTTAAATTTGGGGCTGTTTCGATGGCTCATAAAACGGATGCTTTATTAGTGCCATTTGGTCTTACAGGAGATTATAAATTTAGAAGTAAGAATTTAACAATACGTTTTGGTAAGCCATTTAAAGTAGGCAATGATTTAGAAAAAGCAAATAAAAAATTAGAAAAAGAAGTAGAGAAGTTGATGAGAGCTAATTTAGATTAGTTTTCTTTTGGTGTGGAGGTGGCTTTAAATGAATGTTGTTGATTTACTCCGACAAAGTAGAGTTAAGATTCCGTGGAAAAAGTATTATACTAAAGAAGAGTTAAAGTTTAATGTAGAAGATATTTCTATTTATGAGATGTTTAAAAGAAGTGCCCTTAGTAATTTGAATTGTCCGGCAGTTAATTATTATGGGAGAGTGTATAGTTATAAAGAATTTTTAAAAAGGATTGATAGAGCGGCTTTATCTTTTTCACGTATTGGGGTAAAAAAGGGAGATATTGTTACAATATGTATGCCTAATACGCCTGAAGGGTTAATTAGTTTTTATGCGGTTAGTAAGATAGGTGCGATTAGTAATATGATTCATCCTTTATCTGGAGAAGAGGAGATTAAGAATTATTTAAATAGTACTAAGAGTAAATATTTAGTAATGGTTGATTTTTGTTATGAGAAGGTTAGAAATGTTATTAGTGAGACTGATGTATGTAAAGTTATAGTGGCTCCTGTTAGTAATTCTATGTTTCCTCATATGCAAGCAGGATATAAGTTTAAGACTTGGAGAATGAAGAAGCCCAGGAGAAGTAAGTTATATACTTATTGGAATGATTTTATTATTAGTAGTTATTTTGAAACTGAAAAACCTATCTCTTGTAAAGCTGAGGATCCAGCTGTTATACTTCATTCTGGAGGAACTACTGGTAAACCTAAGGGTATTGTGTTATCAAATGGTAACTTTAATGCTTTAGCGTTACAAGCAAGAGTTATTTTTAAGGATTTAAAACCTCGTGATAAAGTGTTAGGAATAATGCCTATATTTCATGGGTTTGGGCTTGGTGTTTCTTTTCATATTCCATTTGGTTTAGGCTGTGAAGTTATTTTGGTACCACAGTTTAATGCTAAAAAGTTTGATGAATTACTTGAAAAGTATCGTCCAAATGTTATATGTGGTGTTCCTACTTTGTATGAAGCTTTAACTAATACAAAAAATAAAAAGTTAGATCTTAGTATGTTAAAATATGTTATTTCAGGAGGAGATTCTTTATCTAGTAATTTATCGGAGAGAATCAATGACTTTTTACTTAGTCATGGTAGCAAGGTTAAAGTTAGTCAAGGTTATGGAATGACAGAGGCTTTAGCGGCAGTTGCGCTATCATTTGGAGATGCTTATAGAGATGGTAGTATTGGAATACCTTTTCCTGGTAACTATATAAAGATTGTTAAGCCTGGTACACAGGATGAAGTCTCTTATGGGGAAGATGGTGAGATTTGTGTGTCTGGTCCTACTGTTATGCTTGGTTATTTAGATAATGAAAAAGAGACTAATGAAATGTTACAGAAACATAATGATGGTATGATTTGGTTACATACTGGGGATATTGGTATGATGAATGAGAATGGAATTATTTATTATAAACAGAGATTAAAGAGAATGATTATTAGTTCTGGATATAATGTTTACCCTAGTTATATTGAAAAAGTAATAGAAGAGCATCCAGCAGTTTTAAATTGTAGTGTTATTGGAGTACCGCATCCTTATAAAGTAGAGGTTCCTAAGGCATATATAGTTTTAAAAGATGGCTATAGTCCAATTAGTGTAAAGAGTAGTATAAAGGAACATTGTAAAAAGAATTTAGCAGTTTATTCTATTCCTCATGAGTTTGTATATAGAAAGAGTCTTCCTCAGACTTTGATGGGTAAGATTGACTTTAAGAAGTTACAAGAGGATGACGATGAAGAAGAGTAAGATGATAGGTTTTAGGTTTTTTAAGGGAGTACTGGGAATATTCTTCTTAATCTTTTTTAGGCCTAAAATAATTGATAAAAAAAATATACCAAAAGATGGTGGAGTAATACTTGCTGGAAATCATAGGCATATATTTGATCCTTGTATGCCAATATTATCTACGAAAAGGCCAGTTCATTATATGGCAAAGAAAGAATTGTTTGATAGTTCTGTTGGATGGTTTTTTAGAGTAGTTGGCTGTATACCAGTTGATAGAGGTCATGATAATACGAATAGTAAGGAGGCTGCGGTTAGAGTACTTAAGAATGGTGAAATACTTGGAATATTTCCAGAAGGAACTAGAAATAAAACTGGCAAGGAATTATTACCATTTAAGTATGGAACAGTTTCAATGTCTTATAAGACTAAGGCTTTGATTGTACCTTTTGCAATAACTGGTAAGTATAGACTATTTAATAATGGATTAACTATTAGATTTGGAAAAGGTTTTTTAGCCGATGATGATCTTGAAGAATCTAACAAAAGACTTGCTAGTGAGATAGAAAAATTAATTAGTGAAAATACTGGTAAATAGTGTAAAGTGAGAAAAGTTTGAGAGAGAGAACTTTTCTTTTTATGTTATTATATAATTGGTGGTAATATGAAGACAACAAATGTTAATAGTTTTGATCAGACACTTAAATATAAGTTATATAGAACTGTTTATGAAATTATTCATCCAACTATATCAAAGAAAAATATTTCTAGTTATAGAATAGTTTTTAATGATGATGTTTTACCAGTTAGAGTCTTTTATCCAAAGAAAGTTTCTAATATTTCGAGGGTTATTATATATGTTCCTGGTGTTACAGAGGTTACTGGTTGTTTAGGCGACTATGCAGAAATTTGCAGAAATATTTCTCATGAAACAGAAGAGTTAGTTATAGCTTTAGATTTGGATGATATAGATAGTTCTTCTTTTTTAGATGTATTTGATTGGTGTTATAGAAGCTTTTTATATTTAAGAACAGAGTTAGAAAAACTTGGTATTTTAGATAATAATATTACTTTGATGGGGGATTCTATTGGAGCTAGTACTATTTTAGGAATAGTTAGAAAGAGTGGAACTAAAGATAGTAGATTAGTTTTATTTTATCCTGTTGTTTCTGATGCTTGTTTAGATAAAAGCTCTAAAGGAATTGATTCTTTAGTTATAAAAAAGATAAAGAAGTTTTATAAGGAACATGTTAAGAATAGGAAATTACTAAGTAATGAAATTATTTTTCCTGACTGTAATAAAGATTATAAGTATGAAAATGATATGCTATTTATCGTAGGTAATGCTGATCCTTTGAAGAAAGATATTTTGGAGTATTATAATAGAATTAATTATGATGGAAGACTAGAGTTTTTAGAACTAGAGTTTTGTGGACATGGATTTTTAAATGAAATGGATGAGTTTTTAGTTAATGAAGTATCAAGTAAAGTGGTTGACTTTTTGAAGTAGATTAGTAGTGAAAAACTACTTTTTCTTTTATGTTTTTTGAATTTCGTGTTATAATTTTTATGGTGATGATGTTATGGAAAAAAGAAAGACTAAAAAAGATATTGTTAAAATGTTATTAAAGAATTCTGAACTTGAAGCACAAGATGAGGAAGAGTTATTGGATTTATTAGTTGAACAACCTATTGCAATTGATGTTGATAAGCAGGAAGCTCAAAAAATGTCGTTTGGCGATAGGGCTGCTGATAAAGTAAGTGAGATTGCTGGTAGTTGGACTTTTGTATTAGGATTTTTGTTATTTTTAATTGTTTGGATTATTGTTAATACTTTCATTTTGATGGATGAAGGAGCACCAGATCCATTTCCTTATGTACTTCTTAATTTGGTTTTATCTTGTATTGCAGCAATTCAGGCTCCAATTATTATGATGAGTCAAAATAGGCAAGCGGCAAAAGATAGTTTAAGAAACCAAAATGATTATAGGACGGATTTAAAGAGTGAACTTATTTTAGAGTCTTTACATGATCATATTAATGAAGTATTAAAGAATCAAAAGAGAATTATTAAGTTGTTAGAGGATGATAATGATGAAGAGGTTGTTGATAAATAGTGCTATTGTTGCTACTATGGTTTTTCTTTTAACTGGTTGTACTACTGGTAATGTGGCTAGTGCTGATGGTAAGAAGATTTGTAGTAGAACTGGAACAGTTACTAATGGTACTTCTAAGATGAGTTATGAAGTTTATTATGAAGATGATTATGTTACAATACTTCATTCAACAGAAGAAGTTACTAGTGATGATAGTAGTGTTCTTGATACTTATGAAGAAGCATATAAGAATATTTTTAAACAATATGAAGGATTAAAATATTATGATAATATAGTTACTAGAACTGATAATTCTATAATTAGTGATACTACTATTAATTATGCTAAGATAGATATTGATAAACTTTTAGAAATTGAAGGCGAAGAAGATAATGTTATTGAAAATGGAAAAGTAAAATTATCGACTTGGCTTAGTTTTGCAAAAAAGTTTGGAGTAACTTGTGAGGACTAGTTCCTTTTTCTTGTTCGAGTAGTTTAATGGATAAAATATTTCCCTCCGACGGAAATGATGTGAGTTCGATTCTCACCTTGAACACCATATTGAATATAAGTAATATGTAATGAAAGATGGTGGTAGTGATGAGGAATATACCAATAAGAAATTTTGAAACTGAACACTTACTGATAAAACAACCCACAATGAATGAACAATATGAGTTGTGGCAAATACTTAAGGATGAGAAGGTAAACAGATATTATTTTCCTACGCCTGATAGAATATTCGAGAAGAATAATTTGTCTAAAGATAAAATTGAGGATATGGTTGTAGCAAGGAAAATATTTATGGATCAGTTAAATGATTGGGAAAGACAAAAGCCATTTTATGAGAAAAAAATTGAGAGTATTGTTTCTGGAGATAATAGTCAGAAATTTACTTGGAGTATTTTTACAAAAGAAGGAGTGCCAATTGGTCAGTTAACTGTTCAACCTAATGATGAATATTCTTCACAACCAGAAATAAGGGATATAGGGTGGTTTATTAGTCCAATGTATCAAGGACATGGCTATGCAACAGAGGCAGCAAGTGCTGTTTTAGATTTTATGTTTAATGAAGTGGAAATTGATAAAATAATGACTTCTGCGGCTACTATTAATCCGGCTTCATGGAGATTAATGGAAAAGTTAGGTTTTATTAGAACGGCAGAGAAGACTTCTACTTTTTTTGATGATGATAAAAATATTTTAAAATCTTATTGTTATGAATGCGATAATGAAAAGTTTAATAATCGTAACATTAATAAATAATTCTTGTGTAGAGAGATTATAAAATCATTAATTAGTTTTGTCAATGACTGTATGGGTTGTAAAGTATATTACTTTATGATAATATAGTCTTATGCCGATATAGTATAGTGGCAATACAGGTCCTTGGTAAGGATCAGCGGCAAGTTCAATTCTTGCTATCGGCACCATTGGGAAATCTGTCCAGACTTTTATAGTCTTGGATTTAATATAGAAAATATCAATTTTTAAAAGAAGTTGGTATTTTTTTGTTATTAATTAAAGAAAGGACAGGTTTAAATGATCAATATTGTAAAGAAAGAATTAGAATTTGATGATGAATTAGTAAGGAGAAAATAATTGCTGATTATTTAGAAGTTATAATAGTAAGTTTAATATTTTATTAAACAAAAGGTATAAAAGAATGATATAATTATTTTAGAAATGTAGTTTGTAGTTACTATAGATATAGGAGTAAAGTTTATGTATAATGAAGCAATTAATACAAACAATAAAATTATTTCTACTAATTTAATAGCAAATATATTTAGTAGAATGAATGAAGTAATGAAGTTATATACAACAAGAGCTAGAAAAGAAGAACAAACATATGATAGTTTACCTTTTGAAGAACAACTTAATATGAAAAGAAAATATAATACTTTTGTATCAGACTTTTCTTTTAGTGTTGATTTTTATGATTCAACAATTATAAAAATAGATAGTTTTGAAAAGTTTATAGGAATATTTAATTCAAGAGTACCAGAGATTAAAAGTATCGTCAGTAATTTTAGTATTAGTTATTTTGATGAGGAGAATAAGTATCATTCTAATTCGATTGGTTTTATGATTTATGAGAATAGTTTTGATATAAATGTTGCGATAGATACTACAAATGAGGAAGTGGTTGAATTATTTGATTATATAAAAGAATCTATTTCTAAAGCTCCAGCAAAGTATGATTTTGTAATGAGAAATAAGAATAAAATTTGTTTTTCATATACTTTTGCATCAGGGTGTCTTGTTGCAATTATATTAGCTACTATTTTAGTTTGTATACCTCCTGTATTTTCTGTATTTATAAATGGTGGGTATTTGATATTATTTCCAATTTGTTGTTTAATACTAGGATATTCTTTAGGATTTGTATTGTTTTCAGGTTCTATTAATGATTTGTATAAGAGTATTGATATGGAGAAGATATATGATGGATATGATCCAAATACATTTGAGTCAAAATATAAATCTGATAAGGATAGTTATATAAATAGTAGTGAAGTAATTATCGGGAAGAATGTTCACAATTTGAGTACTAGGAAGGAAATAAAACATTTATATCGTGATAAGAAAAAGTATATTAAATACGAATTAATTGCGATAGCAGTTATTACATTGATTTTATTTTTACTTCAATATTTGATTGGGTGATAGATTATGAAAAAAAGAATAGCAATTATTTCTGATATACATGGGAATTTAGAGGCACTTGAAACAGTACTTAACGATATAAAAACACAAGATATAGATGATGTAATATGTTTGGGAGACTCTATTAGTATTGGTCCTAATTCAAAAGAATGTGTTGATTTATTGATCAATAATAATATAAAATCAGTTTTAGGTAATCATGAAATATATTTACTTAGAGGAGTAGATTTTGATTCATCTATTATGGGTGAAGAAAAAGAACATTATAAGAGTGTTTGGGCTTCATTAACTGAGAGGGAAGTTGATTATATAAAAAAGTGTCCTCTTTATTATGATGTAAATATTAGTTATGATGATGAGAAGTTTAATAAGAAAATTATTTTGTGTCATTACTTAATTAATAATAAAGATGATATATATCCTTTTGAGAAAGATAATTTAAAAAGAAATATTAATTTATGGAAAAAGTATAATGATGATAATATAACTTATTTTATAGGTCATCTTCATAATTCGTTTGATGTTAATGAAGTTGATGGTATATCAGGTGACTATATAGAAGATGATGGAACACTTACAAATATAGTTGTTGTTGATAGTTGTGGTTGTAGAAAAGATGAATATACTTCTTATATGATTTTGGAGATTTCTAAAAGTATAAAATATGAAAAGAGAAAAGTTAAGTATGATAGAGATAAGTTTATTGATAAAGTATTAAGTCATGACTTTCCTGATAAGAAGAATATACTTAAGTATTTTTATGGAGTAGAGTTGTAATTTAACAATATAAAAAACTACATTCATTTGATGTGAAAGTAGTTTTTTTGTTTATTTTAGCATATTACTTCTTATTTTGTATAATTAACTTTAATTATTGTTACTTATATTTTTTCTTGTTGACATGAAAAAAATTAAGTTTTACTTTTATTTTGGAGTTTTCTTTTTATTCGTGGTACAATATTAGCATAGGAGGTTTTATGAAAAGAGAGATTGAAGTAATGCCTGGTAAGGGACTTGAAGATGTTGTTTCGGAATTGATTACTGCTAGAGAAAATGGAGAGTCTGTATATTGTAAGTTTAATGGACATACATTAGATTCTGATACTGTTACTATGGATTCTGCTTTTTTAGAAGTAACTGGTAGATCTAAAGATGATTTTATGAGAGCAAGAGAAGAGTATTTAAAAGCATTAGAGAGAAGTTATGAGGGAATAGATATTCCTAAAGAGTTTGATTTAGGAGCTATTTTAAATATAACAACAGGACGTCTTTTTACGAATATGGGTGATGTTGAAGAAGTGTGTACTTTCTTGGCTCGTAAGGCTAAAGATAAGATGGGTTCTTTATTAGATCAAGGCGTTATGCGTGATTATGTTTTATCAGTATATCCAGAGTTAACTGGTGTTGGTAATGATGTTGTAATTAAGGATTTTGATGATGCTAAAGCTTATGTAGATAGTCAAAAGAAGGCTTTTGGAGAGAAATTACCATTAACTCCTATGTCAAAAGGTTACATAAGGGAACATTTAGAAAAAAGTAGTAGTGATACAAATAAAACAGAAGGGCATAAGACAATGTAATATCTTAGGCAACAGTATGTTGCTTTTTTTATTTTCATTTTGGTATACTTATTTTAGTAATGGAGGTAATTTATGAACGATAAGATAGTAGTTAAGAATTTAAATGATATGGAAGCTAAGTATAAAAATGAGCATGATGGGTATGAGTATAATAAATATGAAGTTACTAAAAGAAGTGATTTTAGTCAGGCTTATATTTGTTTTTATGAAATAATGCCTGAAAAGGCGGCTTTTCCTAAACATTATCATTCTTATAATACAGAGTGTTTTTATATTATTAGTGGAGAAGGAGTTGTTCTTACTAAGGGGGAATCCATTAAAGTTAAAACAGGTGATATTATAGTATTCCCGTGTGGAGAGAATGGTACGCATAAATTAGTTAATACTTCTAAGACAGAAAAATTATTATATATTGATTTTGATACTACTAATTCTCCAGATATTATTCATTATGTTGATTCTAATAAGATTGGTATTATTGAACATAATATTTCTAGTACTTTTTATAGAGTTGGTGATGATGTTTCTTACTTTGAAGGAGAATAGACTAAATAAAAAAACTACTGTAAAGTAGTTTTTATTGTTTTTTATATTCTTTTGGCATTAGTGTTTTAGCAGCAGCTTCATCTATTACACTATCTTCTAGCGTTGCTCTATTGTTACTCATTCGCCAAGTATCTAGATGATCAAAAAATGTTTCTAAGTATGGATATTTTTCTTTTAGTTTAGTTGCATCAAGTGCACCATTATATTCTTGTGATATTGGACAAAGAATTGATAAAACTCTATCGACATTTTCTTTTTTACTAAAAGCACTTGTTATTTGAGAGAAAAAACGATATGTTTCTTGTTCTATTACAACAAAATAACTATATGGTTTTTCTTTTTTTACGAAATCTTTTGTTTCAATAAATGTTTCATCTAAATATTTGTATGAACTTAATGTTGGAACATGTGAAGAATCTTCTGATACTTTGGTTATCCATTCTTTATGAGCTTTACTATTGAATTTTAAGATTCCACATATATAGTTAGTACTTTCTTTTTCAGATATTATTGTAGATAGTGTTTGAGAAAGCTTTCCTGTTATATTGAATTGATCACGATATTTAAAATCTTTAAGTTCCATGTGAACCTCCTTTGTATTATTTATTATATATTAAATATTGGGAAAGTCAAATGATTAGTTTGAGTAGTAATTACTAATTTTTATTTTATATTAAGTTATGATATAGTATAAATAGGTGGAAATATTATGAGGATACATAATAAAAGTGAGAGTTTATATTATTTAGAAAAGCTTAGACTTAATCATTTTACAGAAGAGGTTTTTGATCCGAAAGATATGTTTATGATGAAGAGGGTTAGAGAGTTTTTAGAGGAGAATAATCAGAATTTATATGTTTTAAGAGATCCGACTAGGTGTTCTGGAAATACTTATTTTAATGTTTCTAGAGAAGAAGTTTTAGAATTAGTTAGACAATATACTGATAAGTTTTCAGTAGCAGTTAGTAGTAGGGCGTATGGGAAGTATGTATTAATTGGAGATATTTATATTAGTAGAGATTTGGAAGAGTTTTGGTTAATTGCTTCTGATAATCCTGATTATAATACGAGGATGGTCTTAAGAGAGCCAAAATGGAATATTAGTACTTATTATTATGATAAAAAAATAAGAAATATTCCTAATATTGATAAAATAATTGATTACATATTTAAAAAAGAATTATTTGATATGGTTGTTGAGTTTGCGGTTTATTTAGAAAAAGTTGGTAAATATAATGAGTATGTTGCGATATTTGAACTTAGAACAGATTATTAGTTTACTTTGTATAAAATTTTAAATTCTACTTATATTAACTATAGGAGGAATTTTATGGAAGAGAATATTAATGCTTTAGATGAAGTAAATAAGGGTGCTAGCATAGGAATGGAAGCAATTAGTTTTACGATGGATAAGGCAGAAGATGCAAATTTTATTAAAGTACTTAAAGGAGAATATGATAAGTATAAGGTTATTTCAGAAAAAATAGATAAAATATATAGAAAGTATAATGATACTGATACACCACATGAAGTTAGTCCAATTACAAAGACTATGACTTGGTGGGGAATAGAGATGAAAACTTTTAATGATAAGAGTAATTCTAAGATTGCAGAGTTATTAGTTAAAGGTACTAATATGGGAATTATTGAAGGAAGAAGAATTTTAAATAATAAAAATATAGGTAAAGAGGTAGAAAAGTTAGTTGATGAATTTGTTAGAATGCAAGAAGATAGTCTTGAGATATTGAAAGAGTATTTATAGAATCAATTCAATTGAATTGTTTTTTCTTTTGTGATATAATTAGTTTGTTAGTATGTGCCGAATTAGCTCAGTTGGTAGAGCAGTGCATTCGTAATGCAAAGGTCGAAGGTTCAAGTCCTTTACTCGGCACCATTTTAGTGAATAAAGAGTTGACTTTTTAATTAACTCTTTTTATTTTTTAATAATTTTATGTTATGATACTTTTAGGAGGAGTTATGAAAGTAATTACCATTAAACAACCTTTTGCTTCTTTGATAGCAGCTGGTATTAAGGAGTATGAGTTTAGGACTTGGAAGAGTAAATATAGGGGGAAATTGTTAATACATGCCGGTAAGGGTATTAATAAGAAGGCAATGGAGAAGTTTAAATGTTACAACTTAGAATATCCTAGTGGTTGTATTATAGCGATATGTGATATGGTTGATTGTGTGAAGATTGATGATGAAGTACGTATGATGTTACGTGGTAAGAATGAACTTGTTTATCATAATACTATAAATGATACAAGTAATGAGGGTTATGGTTTTAAATTAGAAAATGTTAAGAAGATAGAACCTATTTATGTATCTGGTAAATTAAGTTTATGGGATTATGATTATAAGGAGTAAGTATGCTAAGTTATAATAATAAAGATGATGTTTTAAAAATGATGCAGTATCATAGGACTAGAGATATGATTAATTTACTTAAGTATTTTCCGGATTTGAGTCCGGTTAAGGACTTAACTATAGTTAGTAGTATTGAAGACTTTAAAAATAATTATGAGTATTGTAGTAGTTTTATGTGTGAGAGAAATGATACTTTAATTACTAAGCCTTCAATGGTTAGTGTTGAGGCAAGTGAACTTGATAGAGATCTTTTAGATATTTTTAAAAGAGTTAAGAAACTTGATAGTGATGGAGTACTTGTTTTATTTAATTTGTCACATGAAGCTAGTGAGAGATATGAAAGATATGCTGGTATAAGTGTTGGTGTTAGTGTAGGAAGAGGAGTATATATTGATGCGGTAGGTAAAGGGTATGATGGAAGAGAAGTGTCTAAAGGACTTGATTGTCATGAGAGATATTATATTCCTTGGTTTGATATTAGAAAGTGCAATATTAGTAATTTTAAAAATTATAGGACTTATTTAATTAGTGATGATGATTATACTTTGAGTAGAGAAAGGCGAATTGACTTTTTAACTAGTGTTGGAATAGATAGAGAAGTGGCTTTAGAAAATGTTCCAGAGGTTTATAGAGAGATACCTGATTTTATATGGATTGATATAATTAAGAATTTACTTAAGAGACTTGAGTATATGGAAGAAGAATTAAATTCAATTGGATTAGTTGAATTTGCAATGAGTGGGCATACTGAAGGAAGACATTTTTTGCCTTGGCAGATGTTTGATAAGAGTAGATATTGTTCATAGAAGTTTTACATATTTAAATAGTCATGTTATAATTATTTTTGAATGGGAGTGATGTTTTTTGACAACACCTAGAAAAGATGAGAATGAAATTAATCAGGGGAAAATTGTTGATCAAATTAGATGTTTAGGAATTGATATGATTAGTGAGGCTAATTCTGGGCATCCAGGTATTGTATTAGGGGCTGCTCCAATACTTTATGCTTTATATGCACATCATTTAAGAATTGATCCTAAGAATCCTAATTATTTTAATAGAGATCGTTTTGTAATGTCTTGTGGACATGGTTCTGCTTTATTATATGCAACACTTTATTTAGCAGGATATCCTATTAGTCTTGATGATTTGAAAGCTTTTAGACAAATTGATTCTATTACACCTGGACATCCTGAATATGGAGTTACACCAGGAGTAGATGTTTCTACGGGACCTTTAGGACAGGGATTTGCGAATGCTGTTGGTATGGCTATGGCTGAGGCAAACTTAAGAACTAGATATAATACTGGTAAGAGAGAACTTATTGATTATTATACTTATGTTTTAGCAAGTGATGGAGACTTAATGGAAGGTATTAGTTATGAAGCTGCTTCTTTAGCTGGTACTTTGAAACTTAATAAGTTAATAGTTTTATATGATTCTAATGATATTTGTTTAGATGGTAAGACTTCTTTAACTTTTAATGATAATGTTTCAATGAGATTTGTATCACTTGGTTGGAATGTTATTACAGTTAATGATGGAGAAAGTTATGAAGCTGTATCTAAAGCAATAGAAGAGGCTAAGACTAGTACTGATAAGCCTACGCTTATTGAGATAAAAACAGTAATTGGAAAATATTCTAGTTTAGAGGGAACTAATTTAGTACATGGTAGTCCTTTAAGTAGAGAAGAAATTACTAAGATAAAAGAAAAACTAGGAGTTAGAGATATACCATTTACTGTATCACAAGGTTTATGTGATGATTTTAGATATTTTATTGATAAGAGATGTTCTGATTTAGTAGAAAAGTTTAATAAGACTTTGGATAGTTTGGGAGAAGAAGAACGAAGTGAACTTGATTATTTTATGGGTAATAATAAGGCTATACCTATAAAAGAATTTATTTATGATGCACCTGAGGATTTATTAGAGTCTCCTCGTGATACATCTTCTAAGTTACTTAATTCAGTAGTTTTAAAATCACCATTTATACTAGGTGGTAGTGCTGATTTATTTGGAGCTAATAAAACTTATATTAAAGATGGAGGAGATTTCTCTTCTAATAATTATTTAGGTAAGAATATATTCTTTGGAGTTAGAGAAGGAGCAATGGGTGCTATACTTAATGGTCTTGCTTTATGTGGATTTAGAGTATATGGTTCTACTTTCTTAGCATTTAGTGATTATATGAGACCTGCTATTAGAATGGCTTGTATGATGAAGTTACCAGTTATATATATATTCTCACATGATTCAATTAGTGTTGGAGAAGATGGCCCAACTCATCAACCAGTTGAACAATTACTTGGTTTACGTAGTATTCCTAATTTGGAAGTATTTAGACCAGCTGATGCTAATGAAGTAATTGGTTCATATAAGGCAATAGCAGAGAAAAATGATTGTCCGGCAGTAATTACTTTATCACGAAATAAATTACCAATTTTAGAAACTACTAATGCTGCTTCTGTTAGTAGAGGTGGATATGTAGTATTTGATAGTGAAAGAAAACCAGATGGTATAGTTATCGCAACTGGAGAAGAAGTGCATCAAGTTATTGAGGCTGCTAAAAGATTAAAAGTAAAAGGAATAAATATTAGAGTAGTTTCAATGCCTAACTTAAATAGATTTTTGAAAGAAACTTCAGAATATATAGATGAAGTATTGCCAGTAGAAGTTAGAAAAATAGTAGTAGAAGCAGGATCATCATTTGCTTGGAATGGATTAATATTTAATGATAAGTATTTAATTACACTTGATCAATTTGGTGCTTCTGGTAAAAAAGATGATGTTTATAAAAAGTATGGCTTTGATGTAGAAAGCTTAGAGGAAAAAATAGAAAACTTATTAAAATAAAATTCGACAGGAATAGACTTTTATATTTGCTAAGATGTAGTTGGTGATAATATGAAAGTCTATTTTATTTTTGATGTAAAAGAGCAATTTATAAGTTTGTATCAAAATAATTATAGAGTTCTTTATAATATTTTAAGACAGATATATTATTTAGATAGGGAAGAAGTTAACTATGCATATACATTATTTAGACAGCTTGTTAATACAATTGATAAGAATACTATGGATAGAGATATATTTTTAAAACTTCATAGAGATATACCTTATTCTAAGAGAGGTAATGTTCATTATATTAATAATTTGTATAAAGATGAAGTTAGCAGACTTACTATAAAGAATAGTTATATTAGGTTAGAAACAGAACAGTTAAATTCATCATTTTTTGAAGTGTTAAAAAAATATTCTAATAATTTCTTTGTCTGTGATTTTAAGAATTATAACTATTTTTTCTTAAGTAGTTATAATTTAATGGGAACATTAACTTCTTCTTGATATCATTTAATTATAATGGTACAATAATTATGTATTAAGGAGATGAGATAAATGTTACATGATATATTAATGGTTCTTGTAGGACTAATTATTGGTGCTGTAATTGGTTTTTTTGTAGCACGTAAAGTAATGGAAAAATATTTAAAGAAAAATCCTCCAATTAATGAGGATATGATTAAGACTTTAATGATGCAGATGGGTAGAAAACCTAATCAAAAACAGATTAATCAAATGATGAAAGCTATGGAGAAGTATAGATAATACTTTTCTTTTTTTTAGATTTATTTTATAATTTAGTTGGTGTTTATTATGAAAGACTTTAGAGAGAAATTAGCTTTAGTACCTACTAAACCAGGTAGTTATCAGATGAAGAATAAAGATGGGATAATTATTTATGTAGGAAAAGCAAAAAATTTAAAAAATAGACTTAAAAGTTATTTTACTGGTACAGTTACTGGTAAGACTAAGATGTTGGTTGAAGATATAGATGATTTTGAATATATTGTGACATCATCCGAGTTAGAGTCGTTGATACTTGAAATTACATTGATAAAGAAATATGATCCTAAGTATAATATTATGCTTACTGATGATAAGACTTATCCATATATAGAACTTACTAAAGAAAAGTATCCAAGACTTAGAGTAGTTAGAAATGTTAAGAGAAGAAGAAATTTAAATTACTTATATGGACCTTATCCTAATGTTAGTGCAGCTAGAAAGACTGTTAATATGTTAAATAGACTTTATCCACTTAGAAAGTGTGAACATCTAAAAAAAGAATTATGTCTTTATTATCATATACATGAATGTTTAGGATATTGTGTTAAGGAAGTTGAACCTAAAGTTATTAATGAAATGTCTAAGGAAATTGTTTCGTTTTTAAAGGGAGATAGTAGTTTTATTAGAGAGAAGATTAATAAAGAGATGATTGCTGCTAGTGAGGCTATGAATTATGAGAAGGCTTTAGAATTAAAGACTATGTTAGAAGATATTGATATTACTTTGAGAAGACAGAAAATTGATTTAAATAATAATTATAACTTTGATTTAGTTAATTATTATGTAGATAAGAATTATTTATCTATTCAGGTATTCTTTATTAGAAATGGATTATTAGTTGGTAGAAATAAAGATATAATTAGTAGTGATTTAGATATTTATGAGCAAGTAGTTGAATATATTATTAAGTTTTATGAAAAACATACTGTATTACCACATGAGTTATTAGTACCAGAAGAGATTGATGGAAGTTTATTAGAAGAATATTTAAAAGTAAAGGTTACTTCTCCTAAGAAGGGTAAATTAAAGAAGCTTCTTGATCTAGCTAGGGATAATGCTAAAGAGGTTCTTGAAGCTGAAGAAGAGATGTTAAAGAAGAATGATGATTTAAGACTTGAGGCAATAGATGAGTTAAAAGAACTTTTAGGGACTGATAAAGTTTCTAGGATGGAAGCTTTTGATAATAGTCATTTATTTGGTACTTTTTATGTAGGAGGTATGGTTGTATATGAAGACTTTTTACCTTTAAAGGATGAGTATCGTAAGTATAAGATTTCTAGTGATGTTAAAGATGATTTAGGTGCTATGAAGGAAGTTATTTATAGAAGATATTATAAAGTATTAATGGAGGATCTTACTCCGCCTGATGTAATTGTTATGGATGGAGGATTTAATCAAGTTAAGATAGCAGTAGATATTATTAGAAGTTTAGGACTTAATATTAGAGTTATTGGACTTGTTAAAAATGATAAACATAAGACTAGTTCAATTATTGATGAAGAGGGTAGAGTTTTAAATGTAAAAAGTGATAGTAATTTATTCTTATTTTTTAGTAAGATACAAGAAGAAGTACATAGATTTGCGATTACATATCATAGAAATATTAAGGCTAAAGGGGCATTATCTTCAGTACTTGATATGGTTCCTGGAATTGGGGAAGTTAGAAAAAAAGAACTATTAAAAAAATTTGGTTCTTTAAAGAAAATGAAGGAGGCAACAGTAGAGGAACTTAGTGAAGTTGTATCGCATGATGTTGCGGTAATATTGTTTGATTATTTACAAAAAATATAGTATTATATAGTTAGAGATTGGTGGGGAGAATATGACTAATGTTAATAGTTCTTTAGTTAAAAGAAGAAAAACAGTTATTGGAGTTATTGTAGTTTTGATACTAGTAGTAGTTTTTGTTTATTCTTATGTTGTTTATATGAATGCTAAAAAGAGTAAGACTTATACTACTATGGAAAGAGAAATGTATATGGCTGCTAAAAAATATGTTAGTGAGGTACAGCCTTTTGATAATGAAGCAACAGTTAGTTTAGATATTGATGCTTCTAAATTACTTGATACAAAGTATTTAGGTAGTATGAGAGATCCAGAAGATAAAAATAATGTTTGTACTGGTAGTGTTAATGTTACTAAGACTAGTGGTTCAGAGTATGAATATATAGTTTTACTAAATTGTGGTCAATATAAAAATAATGGTGTTAAATATAATGAAGATGGTAAAGTATTAGAGTCTAAAGTTTATACTGATAATAGTTCTAGTGATAATAATAATTCTAATACTAATACTAATGATGATAATACTACTGATGTTCCTGATAATAGTTCTAATAATAGTGATACAGATAATAATCAAAGTAATAATGTAGTTATACCTAGTACTGATAATAGTAGTAATAATAGTAATAACAATAACAATAGCAGTTCTGGAACAGGTAATGTAATTGATGGATCAAATATTATAGGTACAATTGATTCTTCTACTAATGTTGTTGAACAACCAATTACATCTGGCACTATGGTTAATGGTCGTATGATTAAGATTGTTGATCGTTCTAGTGGAAATTGTGCTCAAGCTATTGAATATTATTATTCAGATAGTAAATATAAATATTACTTTAATTGTATTTTAAGTCCTAGTATATTTGTTATAATAGATGGAGTTGAATATAATTTAAAAGTTGCTCTTAATAGTAGTGTTGTTAGTATGGCAGAGTTAGAAAAAGCTGGATTTAGACCAATGAAAAAACCTAATAATTTAGTGGATAGATAAGATAATTTAAATAGAGAATAATAAGAGTAGAATTTGTTGGTGTTAATAGCATTTGATAAATTCTATTTTTTATATTTTGAGGTGGAAGTATATGTCAAAGATTAAAGTAATGGATGAAGTTTTAGCTAATAAGATAGCGGCTGGAGAAGTAGTTGAAAAGACTATGAATGTTGTTAAGGAATTAGTTGAAAATTCGATAGATGCGAAAAGTAGTGAAATAACAATTAAGTTAATTGATTCAGGTGTTAAAGAGATTGAAGTTAGTGATAATGGTGTTGGTATGGATAAAGAAGATGCTATGATGGCTTTTTCTAGACATGCTACATCTAAGTTAAAGAATTTGGATGATTTATTCTATATTGAATCTTTAGGTTTTAGAGGAGAGGCACTTCCTTCTATTGCATCTGTTTCTAATGTTAGGTTAAAGACTTCTGATGGAGTAAAAGGAACTCTTGTTACGTTAGAAGGTGGAGAAAATATGCAGGTTTCTTCATGTGACTTACAAGAAGGAACGACAATTACAGTATCAGATTTATTTTATAATACACCAGTTAGATTAAAATATTTAAAGAATTTATATATAGAACTTGCTAATATAGTGGAGTATGTAGATAAGATGGCTTTATCATATCCAGATATTAAGTTCTGTTTAATAAATAATGATAAAGTATTACTTAGAACGGATGGGTCTGGGGAGTTACTTAAAGTGATTTATCAAATATATGGTGCTGATATTACTAAAAAGATGATTAATATATCAGGAGAAAATGATGATTACTATGTATCTGGTTATATATCTTATCCTGAGGTTACTAAGAGTAATAGAAATGGGATTACAACTTTAGTAAATGGAAGAGTTATTAGAAATAATGAGTTAAATAAGATTATTACTGATGCATATCATACTTATATTCCTAAAGACAAGTTTCCAATAATAGTTTTAAATATAGATGTTGATCCGATACTAATAGATATTAATATACATCCTACTAAGATGGATATTAAGTTTTCAAAGATGGATACTTTAAAAGAATTAGTTATTGATCTTATTAGTAAGAAATTAAAACAATTGACTTTAATACCTACGGCAGCTGTTAGAGATGTTTCTTCTGTTTCAGAAGTAAGAGATCAAATAAGAGAAGAAAAAGAAGATATAGATAGTGATTATAAAGATGTGTTTGGGAAGAAGACTAGTTATGAAGAGATAAAGTTAGATTTTGAAATAGCTGAGGCAGAGGAGAATTATAAGAAGACTACTGAAGATGATACTAGTGAAGAAGATGGGGAAGTTTCTGTTAAGGAAGAGTATAGAATAAAGAAGATGGAACCTAGAGGAATAGTTTATTCTACTTATATAATTGCTGAAAATGAAGATGGTATGTATATAATTGATCAACATGCTGCAGCTGAACGTATTAATTATGAGAAAGTATTAAAATCATTAAAAGAAAAACAAGTAGTAGTTGATTTACTTATTCCTATTAAGATTGAACTTAGTGCTAATGAATTTTTGGTTGTGAGAGAGAATTTTTCTTTACTTGAAGAGTATGGTTTTAAAGCAGAAGAGTTTGGTATTAATACAATTATTGTTAGAAGTCATCCTAGTTGGATTAGTGATGATATTGCGGAAGAGTGTATTCGTAAAGTAGTAGATATTATAATAACTAAAGAAGCATTTGATTTTGATTTATTTGTATGGAGAATGGCTGCTACTATGGCTTGTAGAATGTCTATTAAGGCAAATGATTATATTTCGTATGATGATCAAATTTTCCTTTTAGATACATTACGTAAATGTGATAATCCATTTACTTGTCCACATGGTAGACCAACAATTATTACTTATACAAAGTATGATTTAGAGAAGCTATTTAAGAGATCTCTTGATTAGTTTTGTTATTTATGATATAATAGCGGGACTTTAAGGGGGATTATAATTATGGGGTTTACAAAGGTTTATCCATTTACAACAGAGAAGTTGTCAGGGTATTTTCCGGTAATGGATTTAAAAGATAAGAGTGTCTTTACAGTAGGATCTTCAGGAGATCAAGTATTTAATGCTTTAGTATGTGGCGCTGGTAAGATTACTGTTTTTGATATAAATCCAGATACTTCTAAATTTTATAAAATTAAAAGAGATTTAATTCTATCTGTTCCAAGAGAACAATTAATTGATGAGGTTTCTTTAGTTAAAGATGTTCAACTTACTGCTGACTTTTTTTCAGAAGAGGCTATTACTAGTTTTAATAAATATTTACAAGATGAAGAATCATATCAGTTGTTAAGAGAAAGACTTAGGAATGATGATGTTTCTTTTGTTGTAGGTGATATATTTAGAATGAGTGATAGTATGGGAGATAAAAAGTTTGATAGAATGTTTTTTTCTAATATACTTCATTATATTGAATATTTTTTTCCTAATGATGATCCTTACTGGATATTAGAAAGTAATTTTGAGGAATGGAAGAGCCATTTAAATGATGGTGGAATATTACAATTACTTTATTTATATGATCATTCAATAGATAAGATTAAGACTAATGAAAGACTTAAGAGAATGAGATTAAAACAAATATTTCCTTCGGCTTCATATGATGTTTTTAGAGTACGTGAGACTTTAGGTAGTGATGGTTTTGATGTTATTGATTTTAAGGGTACTCAGGGACTTCCTTGGAGTAGAGATAGTATTGTTACTTATACAAAGAAGTGAGATGATTTTATGAAAGAGATTATAGTTATTGTTGGTCCGACTGGAGTTGGGAAAACAAAGCTTAGTATTGAACTTGCTAAAAAAATAGATGCTGAAGTTATTAATGGAGACTCAGTTGCGATTTATAGAGGACTTGATATTGGTAGTGCTAAACCTACTGTAGAAGAGCGAGAAGGAATAGTACATCATTTAATTGATATTTGTGATGTAGATGATAATTATACAGTTTATGAATATCAGAAGGATGTTAGAAGAAAAATTGATGATATTAGTAAAAGAGGGAAAAGAATTATTATTGTGGGTGGTACAGGATTATATATAAGAGCAGCTTTATATGATTATAAGTTTGTAGAAGGTACTAATAATAATGATTATAAAGATTTAAGTAATGAAGAGTTGGTAGAAACGATTAAGTCTTATAATGTAGAAGATATTCCTCATGTTAATAATAGACAACGTTTAATTAGACTTTTAAATAAGTTAGAAAATGGAGAAGAAATTGTTACTGAGAAAAGTAAATTATTATATCCTTGTAAAGTTATAGGATTAACTACTGATAGAGATTATTTATATGAACGTATAAATATGAGAGTTGATAAAATGATTAAGGAAGGATTAGTAGAGGAAGTTACGGGTTTAAAAGATAAGTATTTAACTTCTAGAGTTTTAAATACAGGGATAGGTTATAAAGAGTTTTATAATTACTTTTATAAAGAAAGTTCTTTAGATGAGGTAATAGAGGCAATTAAGTTAGATTCTAGACGTTACGCTAAAAGACAATATACTTTCTTTAATCATCAATTTGATACTAAATGGTTTGATGTTAATTTTGAAGACTTTTCAAAGACAGTAGAAGAAGTTTATGAATATATAGAGAAGTAGAAAATTTAGGGTTCTTTGTCAAATAGTGTTGCTGAATATTCACCAATACTATTTATAATACAAACTAAAAAAAAGAGATTTGAAATCTCTTTTTCTTTTGACTTATTTTAGTTCTGTATAGATATCTTGATTGAATTGATGTTCTGTTGTTTCTATTTCTAATAGTTTATTTGTATCTATTAAGAAGAAACTATTATCAAGAATTTGACTATTATCTGGTGTTACTGGATCATCCCAAGTTAAATCTAGATGATACCATTTATTATCTAAGTTAACACCGTTCCAGATATGGTTTTCACTAGCAACTTTGTAACTTATAATATTCATTCTTTCTAAGACTAATTCCATAGCATCGGTATAACCACCACATATTCCATAGCCTTGTATTAATGGACCGTAAGCGATATCTGATTCATAGTTTGTAGTACCATTACTTTTTTTATCTATATCATATTTGGTATTATTTATTATATAGTCATGAGCAGCTTTAATATTTTCAATAGTAGATTTATTTTTATCTAAGACATTTTGTTCTATGTAGTCTAGTTTTTTTTCTATTTCAGTTATTTCTTTTTCCGTATAACTTTTATGAATAGTTAAAGTTATTTTACCAAGACTATCATATTCTGTTTCAATATGTTGGAAACCATTGTAGGGATGAACAAAGTTATTTATATAAGATAGAGTTTCTTGATTATTAGCAAGTTCTTTTATATCATCTAGACAGGTTGTATAGTCTTTAGAACAGTAGAAAGTAAAAGTATTTTTACCGGCATTTATAGCTGTATAATAAATATTTAAAATATCTTGACGACACTCTGGAGTAAAATTATCAGTATTTTGAACATAAGAGAAGTCGTAGTTACGATAATATTTATTTTTTTCTCCTAGAGTTACACTTTGATTATTTAAATTAAAATAAGAATTTATAAAAGTAATAATTGTATCTTTTTGAGTTAGGATTACTCCTATAATTATCATTGTTAGACCTAAGTTAACTAGTTTTTTGACAGCTTTTTTCATATGCCCTCCGTTTATTCTAGATTAATTGTATCTTAAATTCTTATTATTGTAAAGCAAAATAAAAAGTCGTAGATACGACTCTTAATTCATTCCGTTTTTCATTTTTGTTAATCTTGATTTTAAACGAGCTGCTTTGTTTTTATGTACTAAACCTGATGACATAGCTTTATCAATTCTTTGAATAGCAATATTTAAGTTGTTACTTGCTGCTTCTTTGTTACCAGCTTTTGCTTCTTTTTCAAATTTTTTGATAGCAGTTCTCATACTTGAATTTACTAGTGTATTAACGTTAGTTTTATTTACGCTTGAACGCATACGTTTTTTTGCACTTTTAATATTTGGCATACTTTCACCTCACTTTTTGTAAACACATTAATTTTATCAAATATATAGTAAAAATGCAAATAAAAGTTATAAAAATTGTGAATATTATTAATGGTGAAGAAATATGCATACAATTGATTTAGGAAAATATAAATGTAGAACTGATCTAGTAGTTGAAGGTGATGGGTATAAATCTGATAGTAGTTATACTGTTAATAAAAACATTTCGGTTGAGAAAAAGTGTGATGATTCTGGAAGATATGTAACAATTAGTTTTTTAGATGTTACGGATAAAGATAATTATAAGATGGTTGAAAAGACTTTTATAACTGAATTAAAAGAGATACTTGGTGATGTTAAAGATAAAAAGATATTAGTAGTGGGACTTGGTAATTATAAGTCAACACCTGATGCTTTAGGACCAGATACTATTAATAATATTTTAGTTACAAGACATTTATTTTCTTTGGGAGAAGTTGAAGATGGTTATAGTAATGTTTGTTCTTTTAAACCGGGAGTTACAGGGGTTACTGGGATTGAAACTTCAGAATTAATAAATAACTTAGTTTCATTTTTAAAAATAGATTTACTTATTGCGATAGATGCTTTGGCTGCTAGAAGTATTGAGAGAGTAAATAGAACTATTCAAATATCTGATGCTGGTATTAGTCCGGGATCTGGAGTTTATAATAATAGAGGGGAAATTAGTACAAAGACTTTAAATATACCAGTTATTGCGATAGGAGTTCCAACAATAGTAGAAGCTACTGTAATAGTATCAGATACTTTTAATTATATGCTTAAACATTTTAGTTATAAGTTAGAAAATATTAATAATCCGAAGTTAAAACTTGTTATGGAAGATAAGCAAGATTATAGAGGACAAGAGATAAATTTAAGTGATATTGATAAGGAAAGAATTTTAGGAATGGTTGGTACTTTAAGTAAGGAGGAGTTAGATAAGTTATTTTATGAAGTACTTACACCAATTAATTTTAATATGATGGTTACACCAAAAGAGATTGATTTTATAATAGAAAAACTTAGTATGCTTATTGGTAATGGTATTAATAAAAGTTTGCATGATGCCTTTAATACGACAAATTAAGTGGAAGATCTTTAGTATATTTAATTTGGTGATAAGATGAAAAAGAGATTTATTACTAGAAAGAGAAAAAGATTTAGAGTACTTAAAATAGTACTCTTTTTGGCATTTTTTATTGGATCTTTAATAATTACTTTTCATCTTTTAAATAAGAGTAATATTAGTATTGATGATAAGAGATTGGTAGAAGTATTACTTCAATATAGTGATAGTAGTGAAGATAAGGGAATAATTAAGAGAGTTAAAAAGATGTTTAGTACGCCTGTTTTATTTTTAGATAATAATTATTTTAAGGTAGAGAAGGTTTTTAATGAGAAACCTAATTTGGATAATACTAGTCAGACTTTACCAACTATTTATATATATAATTCTCATCAAGGAGAAGAATATGCCCCTAGTAGTTTTGCTGAATATAGTGTTTCTCCTACAGTAATGTTTGCTGATTATGTATTAGAAGGTCTTTTTAAAGATAAGGGATATATTTCTTTAGTTGAGGAGGGAAGTATTAAAGAAATCTTAAATAGAAATGGATGGCGTTATTCTTATAGTTATATGGCTAGTAGAATTTTAATGGAAGAAGCTTTTAAAAATAACCCTAGTTTAAAATACTTTATTGATGTACATAGAGATAGTTTAGATAAAAGTAGAACTTCTGTTATGATTGATGGCAAAGTTTTTGCAAAAACTATTTTTTTAATTGGACTTGAAAATGATAATTATGAAGAAAATTTAGCGTTTACTGAAAAAATTAATAATCTTATGAATGAAAAGTATCCTGGTTTATCTAAAGGTATTTATAAGAAAGGAGGGGTAGGAGTTAATGGTGTTTATAATCAAGACTTTTCCAATAGAACAATATTAATAGAAATAGGAGGATATGAAAATACTCCATCAGAAGTTTTAAACTCGACTTTAGCATTTGCAGAATGTTTTTTGGAGGTGATTAAGACTGATGAAGGCTAAATACATAGTAAGGTTTTTAGGAATTATTATTGTAATACTATTTTTTGCTTTATACTTTGGACAGTACACTGGTTATTATAATATTTCTAATGAGAGGAAGACTACTCTTACAAAAGAGGCAATTGAGAGGTTTGAAAGAGATGTTTCTGATGGAAAAGAGATTATTGCGGGGAACTATTTAACGAAAGAGAAAAACTATAATAATAATTTATCAAAGATGGGACTTGGTATTTCGAGGTTAATTGGAGAAGGTTTTGATAAGATGATTAATACTATTTTTAAAGAGGTAGAAAAAGCGATAAGGAATTGATCAAAAGTCATTCCTTTTTCTATTTTTTTGTAGTATAATTTTCTATAAGAATAGGGTATTGGGGTGAAGTGATGCTAAAATATAATGATACTTTAAAACAAGTTTTAGATCAGTTGTCTTTAGAATTAACAACAATACAAATAAAACTAAATAATTTTAATACATCTCGTAATATAGAGTCTTATAAAGAAGATATATTACGTTTAGTAGATTCTAATACTTTATTACTGGCTTCATATTATATGGAGAGTAGTATTGAAGAGAAGAAGAAATTTGATTGGTTACTTAGTAAGACTTTTTCTACTAGTGATGAGAAGGATATCTTTCAGCAACAGTTAAAAAACTTATATTATCTTGGTAAAAATAAGTTATATGATACATCACAATATAAAACTATTAGTGATGAGATTTTGAAGTTTAGAGAAGTTCTTTTAAAGACAGTATTTCAAAGTGATGAAGATAAGGATGAAGAAGAAAAGTTATTACTTAGAATGAATAATTTAAAGAGAGCTAAAAAGTACTTTTTAAGTGATCATAATAAAGTATGTGTTAAAAGTATTGATAATTTAAGAGAAATAATTGAATCTTTAAATATGAGTGATACTTTAAAGACTGATGTTTTAATGATTATTTTTACTAATGAACTTGATTATTATAAAGCAGTACTTAGTAAAGAAAGAGGTAATATTGATGATGATATTAATAACTTTTTAATGGTTTCTGGACTTAGTAGTATTTTAAGAGCAAGTGATAATATTTATTTAACTAACGCTACTATGGAAGATGATTATAAGAGTGTTGTTACAACTATAAAGAATAGTTCTAAGTTAGATAAAAAGAATAAAGAGTAGGTGATAGACATGAATTGTGGTTATTTGGTACAATTACTTAGAAAAAATATTACAAATAATAAAAAATTAATTCATGATTATCATTTATATAGAGATGATTATCTAGATGAAAAACAGGAGTTAGAAAAGTTACTTTTTATTACTACTTTAAATGTTTCAACAATGTCTTTTGAAAAGATTAAGAATATAGTACTTGGTTTTTCAATTAGTGATGAAGAAAAACAAGATATGATAGAAGAGTTAAATGTAATTATGACTATACTTAAACTTAATTCTATTAATGGTACTAATATTTTGTTAGATGATGTACAGAATGAAGTTTTAGATAGATTTTTAAATTATTTACATGAATATATTTTAGTTAGAAAAGATTATAATACTAATAATGATATTGATATAGAAGAGTTGACTAATGTTAATGAGAAGTATAAGAGTCTTTCTACTAAGTTAAATAATCCTAAAAATACAAAGTTTATTACGGATTTAGATACGTTAAATACTTTATTTAATGATAATAAATTAGAAGAGAATGTTAAAAGAGATTTATTAGTTTCTCTTATTAAGTATAATAAGAATATTTTTAATTATAAAATTGGTTTTACTAATAATATGGAAATTGCTAGATATGGAAATATTGATATTGGAGAAGTTAAAGGTATTTTTAAAAAGTATGGATATGATTTTGATAGGTTAGATACTGGATTTCAAAATAAGATATTGGAGTTTGGTGTTATTGGAAAGATAAAGGAAGTTTTATGTGTACTTTATCAATTAAATATTAAAATAGATGAGAAAGAAAATGGATACTTTTTAATGAGTTTAGTACTAGCTGGAGATAAAGAGAGTATTGCTAGAACTATGAAGTTTATATTGAGTAAAAATGTTTTGGTAGAAAAGTTATTTAAAATACCTAGTGTTTTTATTAGTGAAGATAATACTGAATTTAATAGAGAAAAGACTAATCGTTTTAAAATAGTTGATTATTCTATATTTAGTGAAGATAAACCTTATATAGTTGGGACAGCTGAGAGATTTAGAAATAATACGTTACTATTAGAAAGATATGGTTTATCACTAAAGAGTATTTTAGATAGGTATCCACAAGTATTAATAGTAGATAGTGAAAGACTTTATAATAATTTAGAAATGTTTTTAGAGTATGGTTTTTCATTTACTAAGAATAAGAGATTGATTGATTCTTCTCTTAGTGCTCTTACTTCAATTAGGTTTTGTGATATAGTTGATCAATTTATAGAAGTGCATCCTTATGGTATTAAGTATTTAAGAGATAATTTAAGTTGTATTAAGACTATTAGTAGTGCTTTTGATGTTATATTTTATAGTATGTATTATTCTAATGTATTAGAGGGTGAAGATAGGGCTTTTAGAAGAATTATTAGTAATAATAGAGAATATTTATGCTTACAGGGAGATATTAATAATAGATTTGGAGAAGCTTATATGGGTATTACAGATACTAATAAAGTTAGTGTTACTAATACTTTTATTCCTAAATTTAAGGATCAAGATAAGTATAAAAATATTTTAGAAAAGAATAAATATAGAGTAATTGATGTAGATATATTTGATAATAGATATATTCAAAAGATTAATACTTTTTCAGATGATCAGGAACCATTAATATATAATTTTGATGGTATTAGAATATCTAAGATTAAAGTACTTAGAATATTTAATATACTAATTAAGAATAGTATTATAGGTAATTTAGATAGTTTTATGTTTAGTATTTCTTATAATACTATCATCAGTGAAGATAATTATAATAAGTTATATGATTTAATAAAAGACGCTATTAAATAAAGGTGATATGAATGGATTTTTTAATTGATAATGGTATTTCTAAGGATGTTATTGTAGAAATAGAAGATTATAATGATGATAGTTTAGTTTATAATTTTATTTGTAATGAGGCTAATGCAGTTAAGGTACTTGAATATTTTAAGAGTATTGGGATTGAGGCAATAAATAGATTACTTATTTATAAGTTAGAAGTATTTTTAATTGATTATAAGAGTATTGTTAAGGCTTTTAATAATTATGATGTTTCTGTTTTAGTTCAACTTATTAATGACGATATTAACGCTATTAACTTTTTATAATAGTAAAAGAAAAGAGTTTGTAAAAAGACAAACTCTTTTTTATTGATATAATTCTTGTTTTAGTAATTCTAAGTTTTCTGTAATTAGACTTTCATAAGTATCTTTATTTGCTCTTTGTTCATCTGAAATATTATCTAATTTATGTAATTCTTGTCTTTTAATATTTGCATATTCTTCTAATATTTCTTTAGCGTTATCACTTAGATTATCATTTTTAAAAGTGTAGATGTAATTTATTTTTTTCTCTTCGATTAAGTTTTTAACATCACTTATTGTTTTATCAGTAGCATCACTATCGATACAGTAAACTTCTAGTCCGAACTTTTCTAAGTATTTTAATGCTGAATTATCAACGACTATTTTTTTATTTGTAGTATTTTCTACTGTTAAACGGTAATCAGCATCTAACTCTGATAGTTTTATTTTTAATTGATCGTATGCTTCATCAATATCTTTTTTTAGATAAGTACTAGAAACGTATTCTTCTAAACCAATTCTTATGTTTTGAGCCATCATTAATAGTGAAGATGGGTTTAACCATAACTCTTCTGGAGAGTAGTCTGTTTCTAAGACATCTGAACTATCAATTATTTTTAAGTCTGGGTTTAGAGTAAGTAAGTCGATTGCCATATTTCTTTCACGTTCGATTAAACCATTGTAGATAAACAAATCTGATTTACTATAATCTTTTTTCTGCTTATCACTAACTTTATAATTAGTAATATCTATTCCATCAGGGTAAATAGAAGTTACTGTAGCATGTTCACCATAGAGTTCTTTTGTTATGTATTCGTTAGCATAATTAGTAACATATATTTGGATATTATCCATGTTATCATCGGTACAACCAGTTAATAAAACTGATGTAAAAATAGTTAGTATAAATAATAATATAAATTTAGGTGTTTTTTTCATTCTTTTTCTCCTTTACTGGTACGGGATCATATCCAGATGTTCCCCATGGATTACAACGTAATATTCTTTTTATAGTTAAATAAGAACCTTTTATAGAACCATGAGTTTCTATAGTTTCAATAGCATAGCTTGAACAAGTTGGTATATGTCTACAAGATGCATGAGATGATAAAGGCATTTTTTTATATAGTTTTATTAGTGATATTAAGAATTTTTTCATATATTTGCCTTTCATATTTATTTGTATCTTGCTTTTTTAATTTTACTATAATTCAAATAAAATATCAATTATAAGTATACTAAATTAATTAATTTTGGTATAATTATATTCGGTGAAGATTATGGATGAATTATTTGAAAAACTTGGTATTAAACCGAAAGATTTAAGACTTTATAATACAGCTTTTTTACATAGTAGTTATGCTAATGAACATAGAGCTAAAGCTGATTATGAGAGATTAGAGTTTTTAGGAGACTCAGTAGTTGATTTAGTTATTGCTGATTATTTATATTCGTGTGAAAATGAAGATGAAGGAGAAATGACTAAAGTTAGGGCTAGTTATGTATGTGAGAATGCTTTATATGAATACGCTACTAATTTAGGCTTGAATAGATATATTAAAGTTGGTCATGGAGAAGAAAAAGAGGGTGGAAAATATAAGAAAGCAATTGTTGCTGATATATTTGAAGCTTTGATGGGAGCAATTTATTTAGATTTAGGTTATGCTATGGCTAGAAGAACTGTTCTTAATATTATAGTTCCTTATATAGAAGATCCTAATGTAACATTCTTTAGTGATTATAAGAGTTCATTACAAGAATATGTTCAAACGACACAACAAAGTTTAATATATGATTTAGTATCAGAAGATGGACCAGCACATGATAGAACATTTACAGTAGAAGTTAGAATAGATGATATTGTATATGGTACAGGAGTTGGTAGTACTAAGAAGGAAGCTGAACAAGAAGCAGCAAAAGTGGCATTAAATAAGTTAGCTAGATAGAATTATTTGATGATATTTTCTTAGTTATTAGCAAAAAAAACAGTTGATAATTTGAAAAATAGGAAAATTAATGATATAATGGCTGTTGTAATTTATACCTTTGCCTTTATATCATTTATTAATTTTAAAAAGAGATGTATTTAAGAAAGGAGATATTAATGAGTAAAATAAAAATATTTAGTTTAGGCGGATTAAATGAAAATGGAAAAAATATGTATGTTGTTAACGTAGATGGTGATATTTTTGTTTTTGATGCTGGATTAAAGTACGATAATGATTTAAATTTAGGAATTGATTATATAATTCCAAACTTTGACTATTTAATTAAGAATAAAAAGAATATTAAGGGTATATTTTTAACACATGGACATGAATCTAATATGGGTGCTGTTCCTGATGTATTGGCAAAGTTACCAGATATACCTATATATGGTACAAAACTTACGCTTGAAATTGTAAAGAAAGATATGACTAAGGAAGAAATAGAGAGAACGAAGTTTAAGGAGATTAGACCTCATTCTAAACTTACTTTTGGTAAGAATGCTTTATTTCCAATAAGTGTTACACATTCTATACCGGATGCTGTTTGTTATGTTTTATATACTGAGGATGGAGCTATTGTTTATACAGGAGACTTTGTATTTGATTCAACTGTTCCTGATATATATAAAACAGATATTGGTAAACTTGCTTATGTTGGTAAACAAGGTGTTTTATGTTTAATGACTGAGTCAATTTATGCTGATAGATTTGGACATACTAGTCCTAATAATAGAGTGGCTGGATTTATTAGAGAAGTTCTTTCTAATAATCCTAATAGAATAATTGCAACAATATTTTCTTCACACTTTTATAGAGTACAAGAAATATTTAATGAGGTTTCTAAGACTCATAGAAAAATAGTTATTATGGGTAAGAGCTTACAAGAGACTATCAATGGAGCAATTGATGATGGATATTTAAAGATTGATAAAAGTAGAATTGGTAGTTTAAGTGATCTTGATAATAAGGATGTTGTAGTATTTATTTCTGATGAGAAGGAAAAACCTTTTGCTAATTTGGAAAGAATAATACATGGTTTTGATCGTTATATTAAGATTAAAGATACAGATACTATTTTTATTACTGAACCTAGTTATGCTGGAATTGAAAAGAGAACTGCTCTTATAATGGATGAGATCGCAATGCTTGGAGCTAATGCTGTTTCATTATCTAGTAAGAAACATTTATTACATCATGCTTCTAGTGAAGACTTAATGTTAATGATTAATTTGATGAATCCAAAATACTATTTCCCAGTTAAGGGTGAGTATCGTCATCAATATGCTAATGCTGAAATAGCAGAAGAGTTAGGTATACCAAAAGAAAATATTATTTTAAAACAAAATGGTGATGTTTTAGAATTAGTTGATGGTAAAAATACTAATTCAACTGAGCATGTTGAAGTTGATGAAATCTTAATAGATGGTAATAGTAATGGTGATATTGGAGATTTAGTATTAAAAGATCGTGAAATGCTTGGTGAGAATGGTATTGTTATTATTAGTTGTACTTTAGATAAACAAAGTAAAGCTATAATAGGGGGACCTGAGATACTTACTAGAGGATTTATCTATGTTAAAGAAAGTCAGGATTTATTAGAAGAGACTAAGAAAATTTCTAGGGAAACGATCGAGTCTAATATTGATATTGGTGCTAGTAGAGTAGATTATTCTAAGATTAAAAATGATGTTAGAGATGTACTTGGCAAATTCTTTTATAAAGAAACTGGTGCTAAACCAATGATTATTACAGTTGTACAAGAGATATAAATTACAAGATTAAGACTAGTTTTACTAGTCTTTTATTGTGGTATTTTTTAGTGGATTGGTGTATTATTTTAGTATGAAGAGAGATTTAAGAAGAAAGTATTTAAATATTAGAAAAAGAGTTTTAGATAAGAGCTGTAAGGATGATCTTATTTTTAATAAGGTTATTAGTGATGAAAGGGTTCTTCTTGCTAGAGATATATTGATATATGTATCTTTTGAGGATGAAGTTGATACGAGAAGACTTATTAATTATTTTTTGGATAATGGTAAGAATGTTTATGTACCGAGAGTTTGTGAAAAAGAGATGGATTTTTATAGAATTGATAGTTTTAATGATTTAGTTGAGGGGTATAAAAATATATTGGAACCTGTTGGGAATGAGAAGATAAGTGATTTTTCAAAAGCTCTTTGTATTACTCCGGGAGTTTGCTTTAATAGGTATGGCTACAGGATTGGTTATGGAGGAGGATTTTATGATAGGTTTCTTAGTAGAAGTGGTGTTTTTAGTATTGGGGTTTGTTACAAGGAGTGTTTATGTGATTTAGAGTTTAATGAAGAGCATGATGTAGCGGTTAATAGGGTTATTACTGACTAGGGGTGTTATTGGTAAAAATAGTTAAATATGTCTTTTAAAGATAAAGGTTTGGTGTTATAATTTTTTTAGTGGTTTTGTCCTCGTAGCTCAGTTGGATAGAGCGATCGCCTCCTAAGCGATAGGTCGTGTGTTCAAATCACATCGGGGACGCCATTTTTTTGTATGAAAAAACTTCAACTTATTTTGCTGAAGTTTTTTTATTTTTTTTTAAATTTTTCTAGGGAACCTCGATTTTTTTTCTAATAATATAATTGGGAATACATTAGTGGATTTAAGTGCTTGCCTCTAAAGAGAGGAGGTGGTGATAATGAAAAAAGTAGATTTTTTAATAATTGGATTATTTATTATCATTACACTTCTTATTATTCTACTTTATAAGTAATGATAAACAAAAAAGCACTTAATCACTGTATGTGACTAGGTGCAATACCCATATAGGTGAGTACTTAATCCTTACAAACATTAAGTATTTCCATTTTTATTTTATTCAAGTTTCCTTGATATATTTATCGTATCATAGATGTTTTTGTTTAACAAGATAAAAATTTTTATTTTTTTTAATTTTTTTCTAGGAAACCTCGATTTTTTTTCTAATAATATAATTGGGAATACATTAATGAATTTAAGTGCTTACCTCTAAAGAGAGGAGGTGATGATAATGAAGAAAGTAGATTTTTTAGTAATTGGATTATTTATTATCATTACACTTCTTATTATTCTACTTTATAAGTGATAATAAAAAAATAAAAGCACTTAATCACTGTATGTGACTAGGTGCAAAACCACTTTTGGTGAGTACTTAATCCTTACAAACATTAAGTATTCCCTTTAATATTTTGTACAAGTTTCCTTGTCATATTCATAATAACATTTACATGAGTTTTTTTCAAGTAGTTTATGGTTCTAATCTACTAGGGCCTCTAAATATAAACATTGTTTCTTTTAATGAACCAGTTTCTAATAATAACATAGTTATTCTATCTACTCCAATAGCAAAGCCACCATGTGGAGGACAACCATATTTAAAGAATTCTAGGTAGAATTTTACATCTTGATCTAGACCTTTTTCTTTAGCTTGTTTGCATAGTGTTTCATAGTTATTTTCTCTTAGAGCTAGAGTGGTTGTTTCACAACCTTTCCAGATAAGATCGGCTCCTTGAGGAATACCGTTTTCTCTTTTATGATAGAAAGCTCTTTTTTTAGCACTGAAATCGGTAATGAAGACAAATTCATGATCATATTTTTCTTTAACGTATTTAGAAGCTAATTTTTCGGATTCAGCATTCATATCACCAACATCTTCATAGTTCATTTTATAACCATATTCTTTTTCTAGAATTTTATATAATTCTTCTAGTTTGATCCTTGGAAATGGTTTAGTTGGAACTATTACTTCAACATTGAAAAGTTCTTTTATTTCTTTTCCATATTTTTCTTTTACAGCTGTTAGACCTGCTATAAAGAGATTTTCTTCAAAGTCCATTAATTCGTCTAGATTATTAAGATAACTCATTTCAATATCAAATGATGTGAAATCAGTTGTATGTCTGTATGAATTAGACTTTTCAGCTCTAAAAGCCGGAGCTATTTCAAAGACTTTTTCAAAACCGGCACACATGGCCATTTGTTTATAAAACTGGGGACTTTGAGCAAGATAGGCTTTTCTACCAAAATAGTTTACTTCAAAAACTTCTGATCCAGATTCGCTTGCGGCACTAATAATTTTAGGTGTGTGGATTTCTGTAAAATTATTTTTGACAACAAACTCTCTCATGGCATTAATCATACAAGTTTGAACTTTAAACATAAGAATATTTTTATCACTTCTTAAGTCTAAGAATCTGTAGTTTAATCTAGTATCAATAGCTGCGGACTTGCTATCTTTGTAGTTTAGAGGTAATTCTTCTAAACATTTACTAGTTACAGTTATGTTTGTTGGAATAAGTTCCATGTTATTTAGTTTTACTTTGTCATTTTTATGTAGAATTCCAGTTATTTTTACGGTACTTTCTGGAGTAATAGTAGAAACTATTTTAGTTAAAAATTCATTTGAAGTGTTTTTTTCAATAGTTACTTGAACTTTACCAGTTGTATCTCTGATAATTAGAAAATCTACATATTGTAAGATACGAATATTATCAACAAAACCTTCGATAGTTATTTCTTGTTCTAAATATTCGTTTAGATTTTTAAAATATATCTTTTTCATAATTAACCTCCTTTAAAATATATAATAAAAAAACAGTTTATTATCCACAAAGGGACGAATAACTGTTAATATCCGCGGTACCACCCAACTTATTATATAAAAATTTGGTTAATATATAATCACTTATTATAGATAACGGTTTAATCCGACTTGTCCTACTATTAGTTCAGATAAGTGGCTCGTAGGTGTCTTTTCATTTGATATTTATATTATCTTTCACCCAATGATAACTCTCTAGAATAAATTATAAAATTACTTTTCCTAGTCATAGCCGATGTATAGATTATAGCATATCTCTTTTTTTAGTGCAATATATGTTGGAAAAGGTTTTGTGTTAAAGAATAATTTTTTTATTTATTCATAGGAAAAATAAGACGGTCATGTTATAATAATTTTAGATTTATAGATAGTTGTTGATACATTTTATATGTAGAGGAGTAGTATATGAAGAAGTTTAGAGATTATTTTATAGTGGGAGGGATTTCTACTTTTATATTGAGTGTTTTATTTGTGTATTTTGGGATTTATCCATTTGGAAATAATACAGTCCTAACTGGTGATCTATATACGCAAGTATCAGCTCTTTTTTATCATTTATGGGATACTATAAGAGGAGGTGGATCATTACTTGTTGATTATACTTCTGGAGCGGGAGAAAGTTTTTTTGGAATATTTGCTTATTATTTAGTTAGTCCAATTAACTTAGTTGTTCTTTTATTTAAAAGAAATGATATTTATTTAGCAATTTCCTTAGTAGTAGCACTTAAAATAATTTTATCTAGTATTACTTGTCTATATTCTTTAAAATATATATTTAAAAAAGATAATTTGATGTTTGTACCATTATCATTACTGTATGCTTTTAGTGGATATACACTTGTATGTTATCAGATTACATCTTGGATGGATGTAGTTTATATGTTTCCTTTAATTGTAGTGGGACTTAAAAAATTAATTGATGAAGATAAGCCTATTATGTATGGGGTTACATTATTTTTAACTATTTGTTTTTCTTTTTACTTATCTTATATAATGATTATATTTATTTTCTTATTAGCTTTTATTTATATAAAGAATAATGTAGAAAAAAAAGATCAGAAAAGAGCTATGCTTAGTATTGGAGTTTATACAATACTACCAATGCTTATATCTTTATTTATTACATATCCTGCTTTAAGACAGATATTTGGATCGGCTAGAACTAATATATCTAAAAATATATTTAATAATTTACTAGGATGTTTATTTGATAAGTTAAATTACTTTAATATATCAATATTATTAGTTGTATTTACAATGCTTTTAATATTTGAGAGAAAGAATAATAAGAAGTTTTTAAAGTGGTATATACCAGCACTTTTAGTATTAGTTATACCTTATATAGTGGAACCATTAAATAAAGTATTTCATTTTATGTCATATTCATTCTTTCCTAATAGATATGGTTTTATATTATTTTATTTATTAGTTGTTGGAGGAGCATATTTCTTTAGTGCTAATAATAAAAATATAAAAAATAAGTTAGATGAGAAGTTAAAGATAATACTTGGAGTAGTTAGTGTTATTCTTTTAATAGGAATATATTTTATTGTATTTAGGTTTGTATATAAAGATTTAGAAGTAGCAGTTTATAGTATTTCAATGATATATGCAAAGAAGGCTTTTATAATACTTAGTTTATTATCTATAGTTATATTTGGAGTGTGTTTTATTCTTAATATATTTAGAGAAGAAAAGACTTATATAGTTTTAATGTATATAGTTATAATTAGTAATATTTGTTTTAATGCATTTTTATATATTGGACTTAGAGATTATCAGGGGATGATTAAAAATTCTTTTGGAATACTTGAAAAAGTTGAAAATAAAGAAAGCAGTAACTATTATAAATTAAAGACAGATATAAAGAATATAGATGACTTTGTTGTTAATGAGGGGATTGTTAGTAATTATCAAGCACTTGATCATTTTACTTCACTAGTAAGTAGAAATTCATTAGAGTTTTATAAGGGCCTTGGATATTCTAGTTTTTGGACAATGATCTTTTCTAGTGGAGGAACTTTATTTAGTGATAGTTTAGTTTCTAATAAGTATTTTCTTACAGATAGAGATATTGATAGTAGTTTTTATACTTTAAAAAGTAGTGATTATGGATATAATTTCTATGAGTTAAATTATGATATTGGATTTGGGTATCTTGCACGTAATAATTTTAAATTAGATAAGAGTGATACTTTTAGTTATCAAAATAAGATTTATGAAAGTATTACTGGTAATAGTGATCTATTTAGTGTTTATGATATTAGTAATATAAAAAATATAGATACTAAGAATAGTGGTAAATGTATTATTAAGAGTAATGATAATTATATAGAATATAATGTTAGTATTAAAGAGAAGAGTATTTTATATTTAGATTTAGCTTTAACAATGGAGGAGAGTATTAAGGGTAGTGTTAGTAATGTGATGATGATTTATATTAATGATGAGTTATATAGTGATAATTATCCTACTAAGACTAGTAATGGTATTTATGATTTAGGTGTTTATGAGAATCAAGATATTAATATTAAAGTTAAATTAATTAAACCGATTGATATTGAGAAATTAAGTATTGCTAGTATGGATGTTAGTAAGTATGAAGAATTTATTTTGAATAATAAAACTGATTTAGGTATTAAATTTGATAAGAATAAAATTACTATTGAGAGTGATGTTAATACAGCTGGTTACTTAGTTATACCAGTATCTTATAGTGATAATTATAGAGTAGTAGTTAATGGGAAAAGTACTGATACAGTTAAGATGTATGGGGGGGTATTAGGTGTTAAAGTAGATAAAGGACATAATCAAATTACTTATACATATATAAATAAAGATTTAGAGAAGAGTTTGATTGTTTCTTTGATTGCAACTATTGTATTTACTATAATATCAGTATTTTATAGTAAGATTAGTACTAATAAAATTTTAAGAGAAGTTGCTTATGGTACTTATAGTTTATTATTTTATGTAGCAGGGGTTTTATATGTAGGTATTATTTTGGTTTGGTTAGTTAAATTTGTAATATAAGAAGGTGTATTTACTTGGATTTAAATTTTTACTTAGCACAGATTACAGCGGTACTTGCTTGGTTATTTTTGATAATTAGTTATTGGAAGAATAAGAATGATAATTTACTTGTTTTACAGGTTGTATCGGGAGTTTTCTTCTTGCTTAACTATATATTTTTAGGGGCTTATACAGGACTTTTTGTAATATGTTTTGAGATAGTTAGAGATTATTTATATATTAAGTTTAGGGATGATAAAAAGACTTTTCTTTATACTTTGCCAGTGTATGCAGTAATTGGAATATTTAGTTATGATGGGATTTGGTCTTTATTTTCAATACTAGCATCGGTTAATGATGGGTTTGCTTTAACATATCATGGGAAGAAAGTCGTGTTTTTAGGGGTTGTAACTTATATTTTATGGATTGTTTACGATTTGTATTGTGCAAGTTTTGCGAATGTTTTAGCAGAAAGTATTGTAGTTATATCTAATTTAGTAATATTACTGAAGACAGGAAACAGTAAAAATAAAAAGATAATTTTAAGTAGAAGATAATTTTTTAATTATTTTCTTTTATTTTTTTTGAAATTATTTTATACTTATTCTAGAATAGGGTGATTATAGTGAAGAAGGTAATTGTTAGATTAGAAAACTTTTGCAAGAGTTATGAAAATAAGGAAGTAATTAAAGATATTAATTTAGAAGTTTATGAAGGAGAATTTTTAACATTACTGGGATCATCTGGGTGTGGAAAGACAACAATTTTAAGAGCAATATCAGGACTTGATTCGGTTACATCAGGAAAGATTTATATAAATGATGTAGATGTTACTAATTTAGATCCACAAGAAAGAGAAGTTAATACAATATTTCAGAATTATGCACTTTTTCCATTAATGACAATTGAAGATAATATTGGGTTTGGGTTAAAGATGAAGAAAGTTCCTAAAGAAGAGATAAAAAAAGCAGTAAAGGAAATGATGGAATTAGTACATTTAGAAGGCTATGAAAAAAGATTTCCTAGTGAATTATCTGGAGGTGAACAACAGCGAGTTTCTATTGTTCGGGGACTTATTAATAATCCAAAAGTATTACTTTTAGATGAGCCATTATCAGCTTTGGATATGAAATTAAGAAAACAGATGCAGATAGAGTTAAAGCAATTACAAAGAAAGTTTGGTATAACCTTTATATATGTTACACATAGTCAAGATGAAGCTTTATCGATGAGTGATCGAATAGTTGTACTTAATGAAGGTAAAATAGAACAGATAGGTACTCCTACACAGGTTTATGAGAAGCCTAAGAATTTATTTGTGGCTAACTTTTTAGGAGATTCTAATATATTTAAAGGAAAAGTTATAGATGATGGGGAAGCTATTTTAACAGAAGAGGGAGATGTCTTTAAAATTGATAAGACTCCTCGAGGAACATTAGAAGAAATTTATATAATGGTTAGACCAGAGAATATAAGAGTTTCATTTGAGAAACCTAAGGGTAATCACGTTTTGGGGAAAGTATATGAAAAGTCTTATAATGGATCAATGACTAAGATATTAACTAAAGTAGGTAAAAAGGTAATGACTGTAATGGTATTTGGTAATGACTGTCCTTTTAAAAGAGGAGATGAAGTATATTTATCTTGGGATGTAGAAGATCAAATATATGTAAATGGTGATAGTGATGAAGAATAAAATAGTAAAGATATTATTTACCTTACCAGTTATTGTTTATACATTAGTTTTAATTGCTCTACCTTTATTATATATATTTGGAATTAGTTTTTTTAAGAGTGATTCTTATGGAGGTGTTGTTAATACTTTTACATTAGTTAATTATATTGAGTTGTTTGATGCCGTATATATTAAGATTTTTATAAAGTCTGTACTTATTGCGATTGTGACAACAATTATTTGTATTTTGATTGCTTATCCTTTTGTTTTAGCAGTTTCTCATAAGAGTAAATTTAAACAGAAAGTCTTAATGACTGTAGTTATGGTACCATTTTTAACTAATTCATTAATTAGAATGTATGCTTGGATTGTTCTTCTTAGAAAGAATGGAGTTATTAATAATGTTTTAACTTCAATGCATATAATTTCTGAACCATTAAATTTAATGTATAACAACTTGGGTATTATTATTGGAATGGTTTATACATTGTTACCATTTATGTTATTACCTTTATATAGTAGTGTTTCAGCAATACCTAAATCATTGTTGGAAGCGGGATCTGATCTTGGGGCTAGTAAATGGAAGATATTTACGAAGATAATATATCCAGCTACTATTTCAGGACTTTTTAATGGGGCTTTAATGGTCTTTACTCCAGCTCTTGGGTACTTCTTTATTGTAGATGTACTTGGTGGTGGTAAGATTATGATTTTAGGAAATTTAATAAAGAATCAGTTCTTAACGGCACGTAACTGGCCATTTGGGGCGGCTATTGCGGTAGCACTTTTAGTTATTACATCGATAATTATTTATGTTTATAAAAAATTAGGTGGTAAAATGGATGATTTGGGTGGTGCTTAATGAGAAATAATAAAATATTAGATAATATAATTATTGGGATTGTATTAGTATTTTTGTTCTTACCAATATTTGTTTTAATACTATTTTCATTTAATACATCACAGTTAAATATAACATTCGAAGGATTTACTTTGAAATGGTATGGAGAGTTATTTAAAAATACAACGTTACTTTTAGCACTTAAAAATACTTTAATTGTAGCGATTGTTAGTACAGTAGTTTCAACTGTTATTGGAACTATTTCAGCTTATGGATTATATAAGTATGATTTTCCATTAAAAAAAATTGTTAATAGACTTTTATATATACCGGTTGTTATACCGGAGATTGTTTTAGGTATATCATTGCTTGCTATATATACAGTTTTTAAATTAGAACTTGGAATGACTACTTTGATTTTGGCACATATATCTTTTTCTATACCTTTTGTAATTATAAATGTTAGAAATATATTAGAACAGATGGATGGAAACTTAATTTTAGCGGCTAATGATTTAGGAGCTAGTAAGTTAAAAACATTTTTATATGTAACTATTCCTTCTTTAATGCCTGGTATTTTAAGTGGAGCAGAATTAGCATTTACTTTGTCTTTGGATGATGTTGTTATTAGTTATTTTACAGCTGGGCCTGGTAGTAATACATTACCATTACAAATATATTCAATTATAAAGACAGGTGTTACTCCGGATGTTAATGCTTTAATTACTTTGATGTTGTTAGTTATATTTATTGTTTTAACTGTATCAGTTCTTATTAATTTAAGAAAGATGAAGAAGGTGAGTAATTAATGAAAAGAAAACTTTTTGTTGTACTTTGTTTTTTGTGTTTAGTATTATCTGGATGTAGTAAGAAAGATGAGGGAATGGTACTTAATGTTTTAAACTGGTCTTCTTATATTCCAGATGAGGTGGTTAGAGATTTTGAAAAGGAGACTGGTATTAGAGTTAATTATGGAACTTATTCATCGAATGAGGAACTTTTAGCGAAAATTGCCAACTCTAAAGAAGGAACATATGACTTGATCTTTCCTAGTGATTATATGATAGAAATTATGAAGAGTAGAGGGTTACTTCAAGAACTTGATAAGAGTAAGTTAGATAATTATAAAAATATTGATAGTAATTATTTAAATTTAAGCTATGATAGTAATAATCGATATAGTTTACCTTTTGTTTTAGCAACAGTACTTATTGCGGTTAATAGAGATGTTATTAGTGATGAAGTTAGTTCATATAGTGATCTTTTGGATAGTAAATTTAAAAATGAGATAGTACTTTTAGATGATCAAAGAATTGTAATTGGAATGGGCCTACTTGCTTTAGGATATGATATGAATTCTACTAATACTAAGGAAATTGATGAGGCAAGAGAGTTTTTACTTGAATTAAAGAAAAATGTAAAGGCATTTGATAGTGATAGTCCTAAGAACTTTTTAATTACAGGGGAAGCTTCTATTGCGGTTATTTGGAATGCTGAGGCAGCTCTTGCGAAGAAAGCGAATCCTAATATAGAAATAATTTATCCAGATGAGGGAATGGCTCTTAGTGTTGATAATTTTGCAATACTTAAAGGGAGTAAAAATACAAGTGAAGCATATCAATTTATTGACTATATTTTAGATGGTAAAGTTATGAGTAAAATAATAGAGGCATATCCATATAAAAATGTAAATAAGGATGCTTCTAAGTACTTATCTTCTTGGTATTTAGATAATCCTGCAGCTAATATTTCTAGTGGTATTATTAGGAATGGTTTCTTTGTAAAAAACATTGGAAATAAGATAAAATTATATGATAAAACTTGGGCTTTAATTAAGTAAAAAGTTTTTTAAAAAAAAACTTTTTATTTTTTTTTAGGTGTGCTATTATATTATTATAGGAGGTGTAAAGATGAAGAGAGATTTTATTGATACTAGTGATTTTTCTAAAGAAGAGTTACTTGAAATAGCAAATTTAGGTATTCTTATTAAGAAAAACTTAAAAGCTGGGTATCCACTTAATGTACTATATCATAAGACATTAGGTATGATTTTTGAACAAAAGTCTACAAGAACTCGTGTTTCTTTTGAAACTGCGATGACTCAACTTGGTGGACATGCTCAATATTTAGCACCTGGACAAATTCAACTTGGTGCTCATGAATCTTATCATGACACTGCGAAGACTTTGTCTAGATTGACTGATATTTTGATGGCTCGAGTTCAAAAGCATGAAACAATCGTTAATCTAGGAAAATATGCGGATGTTCCTGTTATTAATGGCATGAGTGATTACAACCATCCAACACAAGAAATGGGTGATTTAATAACTATGTTAGAACATCTTCCTGCTGGAAAAAGATTTGAAGATTGTAAAGTTGTCTTTGTTGGTGATTGTACTCAAGTTTGTGCTTCACTAATGATGATCGTTACAAAACTTGGTGGACACTTTGTTCATTTTGGACCTAAGGGATTCCAATTGAATGAACATTTCCAAAACATTGCTTTAGAAAATTGCAAGGTTAGTGGTGGTTCTTTCTTAGTAACTGACAATGTTGAAGATATTGTTGGGGCTGATTTCGTATATACTGACGTTTGGTATGGTTTATATGAATCAGAATTATCTGAAGAAGAACGTATGGGTATTTTCTATCCAAAGTATCAAGTAAGTATGGATTTATTAAACAAAGCTTCAAGTACTGCTATGTTCATGCATTGTTTACCTGCTACTAGAGGTGAAGAAGTAACTGATGAAGTTATGGATTGTGAACGTTCTATAGTATTTGATGAAGCTGAAAACCGTTTAACTGCTATGCGTGCATTACTTGTTTACTTCATGGGTAAAAAAGATGAAACAATTGAAATTTGTCGTAAAAATCTAAATATTTAGAGGAGTATTTAAAATGGCTAAAAAGAAAAAATTTAGGTTGTTAGATGCCGTTTTAGCAACAGTATGTATTACATTAGTTGTTGAATCAGTTGCTCCTACAGCCGCAATTGGTAACTCACAATATTTTTGGTGGTTACTACTTATTGCTGGGTTCTGTGTTCCATATGGAATGATAACAGCAGAACTTGGTACTACATATCCATCTGAAGGTGGAATGTATGATTGGGTGAAGAAAGCATTTGGTGAGAAATGGGCTTCTCGTGTTGCTTGGAATTATTGGATTAATTTCCCATTATGGATCGCTTCTTTAGCCGTTGCAGTAACAGATGTTGTTGCTGGTATATTTGGAGTTGAATTATCTCTAATTTGGCTTTTAGTACTACAACTTGGATATACTTGGTTAGTATGTTTCTTAGGTACTAGAAGAGTTACTGATACTAAGTATCTAGTTAATTTAGGTACAGTATTTAAAGTAGTATTCGTACTTGCTTTAGGTGCTTTAGGCATCTATACATTTATTAAGACTGGTGAAAGTGCAAATCCAATCAAGAGTGTATCTGATTTATTACCTAGTTTGGATTTAGCAGGATTATCATTTGTTTCAATAATTATATTTAACTTCTTAGGATTTGAAGTTGTTGGAACTTTCGTTGATGATATGGAAAATCCTAAGAAAGATATTCCTAAGGCTTTAGTAGTTGGTGGAATATTAATGGCATTGTTCTACATTTTACCTGCTACAGGTGTTAATGTATCTATGAGTTTGGAAGATGCAGAAGTTGCTAGTATAACTGAAAGTTTTGCTATTTTACTTACTAATTTAGGAGTATCTAGTGATATTGTTAGAGTTGTTGTTATTGTAGCAGGACTTATGTTTATTTATACAATGGTTGCTAATATTACATCTTGGTCATTTGGTGTTAACTCAGTTGCTAAATATGCTGCTGATGATGGCGGAATGCCTAAGATTTTTTCTAAAACTAATAAGGATGGTGTTCCAAGTTGGGCTTCTTACATGAATGGTATAGTAGCATCAATCATTTGTATTGTTGGCATTATATTAGGATATGTAAGTGAGACAGCAAGTAACTTATTCTGGACATTCTTCTCATTAAGTTTAGTTACATTATTAATTAGTTATATACCATTATTTGCCGCTTTCTTAAAATTACGTAAGACTGATAAGACTAAGAGAGTTTATAAAATGCCTGGATCTGATGGCATGGTTAAATTCTTAACTTATTTACCTTTAGTATTATTAGTTTTAGGTGTAATATTTACTATATTTGGTGACTTTACTAAAGATTATATTGTTGGTAATTTACCATTAATTATAGGTGTTATTGTTTCATTTATAATTCAAGAAATTTTAGCATCTAGAGTAAAAGTTAAAAAAGTTGAAAAAGCTGAGAAATAATAAAAAGAAGAAAGAAGGGATATAGTGAAGAGATTAACTACATCACCTAGACATGATGGTTTCAGAATGCCTGGTGAATTTGAAAAACATAGAGGTACTTATATTATTTGGCCTGAGAGACCAGATAACTGGAGATTAGGTGCAAAGCCAGCACAAGAAGTATTTGTAAAAGTTGCTTCTGTTATTGGTAAATATGAGCCTTGTACTATGGTTGTTAGTCGTAGTCAATATTCTAATGCAAGAGGAATGTTACCAGACTATGTAAGAGTAGTTGAAATGAGTAATGATGATGCTTGGATTAGAGATTGTGGAGCAACATTTGTTATTAATAAGAAAGGTGTTATCCGTGGTGTTGATTGGACTTTCAATGCTTGGGGAGGATTAGTTGATGGTTTATACTTCCCATGGGATCAAGATGACAAAATTGCTCAAAAGATGTGTGAACTAGAAGATGCTGATAGTTATCGTTTAGATGATTTCATTTTAGAGGGTGGATCTATTCATACAGATGGTGAAGGTACTTTAATGGTTACAGAGGAGTGCTTATTATCTGAAGGAAGAAACTCTAACATGACTAAAAAGCAAATTGAGAAAAAGTTATGTGAATATTTAAATGTTTCTAAAGTTTTATGGATTCCTAGAGGAATTTATAATGATGAAACTAATGGACATGTTGATAATATGTGTAACTTTGTTAAACCTGGAGTTGTTGTACTTGCTTGGACTGAAGATAAAAATGATCCTCAATATGAAAGAAGTGTTGAGGCATATGAATACTTAAGTAAGCAAAAAGATGCTAAAGGTAGAAAGTTAGAAATACATAAATTATTAACTCCTGCACCTATTTTAATTACTAAAGAGGAATCTTTAGGAGTAGATGCAGTTGAAGGTACATTACCTAGACAAGAAGGAGATAGAATGGCTGCTTCTTATGTAAACTACTATACTGGAAATGGATTTATTGCTTTGCCAGTATTTGGAGATCCACATGATGAGCTTGCTATTAAGACTTTACAAGAGTTATATCCTGATAGAGTAATTGAACCAATCTATGCAAGAGAAATCTTACTAGGTGGAGGAAATATTCATTGCATTACTCAACAAGTACCTGCTAAAAAGTAGGAAAAACATTATAGAGATCATCTCCTTGGAGATGGTCTTTTAGTTTGACTTCAATATTTATTCATGGTATTATTAGTGAAACGATACTGTTTAGAAGGATGGGTTTATGGAGAAGAGTGAAGTAAATAAGGGTGCATTTGTTGATTATAGTGATTTTGTACAAAAAAATGGAAGAATTTTAGCTAAGAGAAAAGCTGGTTTTCATAGTAATGAAGTACTTGAAATGATGATAGAAGAGTATGTTTTAATGATACAGTCTGAGGTTAGACATTTGGATTATCTAGATACAGCTTTTATGAGTTCTACTAGACAAATTGCTATTTATATGGCAGAGTTAGCTGAATGTATAACTAGACGTTATTTTAAGGGCAGACATATGGAATTATCTGATTCAATGTTAGATTTATTAATTAGAGATTTTAGAACGGCTTTAAAAAGAGATGGGGATAGAGATGTTTCAATAAAGATGATACCAGCTACTGGAGTTAGTGAAAAAAATGGTCTTATTTCCAGTGTTAAAGGTTTTACATTTTATGTAGGTGATGAAGCTGTACTTGGTGTTAGAACTTTTGAAGATGATAGATTTAATAATGAGGCAATGGTTAGTTGTGATCAGTCTAGAGAAAATGGTTTTTATAAGTCTTGTAGAGTTATTTCTAAGAATTATATTTTTGGGGAGAATGGAGTTTTTGTTAATGCCAGTAGTAGGAGCTTTTTAGATACTTTTTGTGATACTGGTAGAGATGATTTTTTATTTAATCCAGAGTTAGAGTATTATTATTTTCCTTATTTAGGTTTTATTGATGGTGTAGGAAAATATGTATATATTGATAGAAGTAATGGTGTTAGAAAAGTAGTTTTTGATGAGGGAGAAAAGTTATATAGTTTTAGACCGGTACTATTGGATTGTGCTTTTGTAGGAGGACCATTAAAAGATAATGAAGAGATTATGGCTCAAGCATTTAAATGTGAAGAGGAGTCTTTTATACCTAAACAATTAGTTAAGTTAAAACAAGATGAATAGGAGTGATATTATGTCATTTGATAGAGCAAAGAGTGATTTAGTTAAACATAATTTAGAAAGTCATATATTGGTATTTGAAGAGTCTTCTAGAACTGTAAGTGAAGCTGCTTTAGCTGTTGGTGTTAGTGAAGGAGAGATTGCTAAAACATTGTCTTTTTATGTTGATGATAAACCGATTTTAATTGTAGCAGCGGGCGATGTAAAAATAGATAATGCTAAATATAAGCAATTTTTTGGTAAGAAAGCTAAGATGATTCCATTTGAAGAAGTAGAAGAAGTTATTGGACATAAAGTAGGTGGGGTTTGTCCTTTTGGGGTAAATCCGGGTGTAGATATTTTCTTGGATGTTTCTTTAAAGGAGTATGAGTGTGTTTATCCAGCGTGTGGTACAGGAAATAGTGCTGTTAAACTTAGTATAAAGGAGTTAGAAGATAGCTCTAATTATAAGGAATGGATAGATGTATGTAAAAGATAGCTTTAGCTATTTTTTTCTTGCTATTTTTTTAGGAATAGTATATTATATAGGCAAATTTTAAGTGGGTGGTATTGTGAGTGAAAAAGTAGTTGTTACATTGATGAAGAAAAGAAAAATTACAAATGAATGCTCAGTATTTACTGTTTCTTCTACTAGGATTGGTTATTATGATCCAAGAGTTAACCTTTTTTATGATAATAAGACTAAAGGATGTTATCCAAATATTAGAAATGTTGCTAGTTACAAGAAAGACAATACTTTAGCTTTTGATAATTTGGTAAGGTATGATGATTTGGAACAAGCAGTAGTTGATGGTGGTACTTTTAATGATGCTTTAAAGAGATATACTGATGATTGTAAGAGACATTTTTATGTAGTTATTTCTAGAGATGGAGTAAATAGTTCGGTTATTACTTTAAATGTTGATGACTTTGAAGATGCTACTGGAAAAATAAAAGATATTTCAGCTTTGATTAGTGGTATAAGTAGGGATGGGGATAATAGAGGCTTATTAAATATGGATGTTGATGAAGCATTACTTAGTCTTCGTGATATGATTACTGATGGTGGCAGAAGTAAGGAAGATTTGGAACTTTTAAAGAATGAACTTTTATATTATCGTAGTATTGTTAAGGAACTTTTAAACTTAGTGGCTTTTGAAATGAATGGAGTTAGAGATAATGAACTTGATGATAGTGATACAGTTAGTGTAGAAAAAGTTGATGATGGTAGTCAAAAAGTAATACTTAGTGATATAAATATTGATGAGTTAGTTGGTTTAGTAACAAAGACTGTTGTTCATCAAGATGATGCTGTTCGTAGACTTGTACTTGAAATTGAACGTAATTTAGAAAGTGATGGAGAAAAGGATGGTATTTTAATAACAGGATCTACTGGCGTTGGTAAGACAATGACTATTAATTTGATTGCTAAATACTTAGATAGACCGGTTAAAATAATTGATTCGACACAGCTTACAGTTCCTGGTTATGTTGGTAAAAGTGTTGAGGATTATTTATACGAACTTTTATGTGATTGTAATGGGGATGTTGAAAGAGCTGAACAAGCTATTATTTTCTTTGATGAAATAGATAAAAAAGGATCAGAAAAAAAGTCCGATATTTCAGGACAAGGTGTTTTAAATGTATTATTAAAGTTTTTAGATGGGACTGAATATGATGTTACTTCTAATAGACAAATTTCAAGACAGGTGCAAAAAATATCTACAAAAAATATGCTAGTGTTAGCTGGCGGTAGTTTTGCGGATGTTTATAAGAATAGTGGACCTAAACAGATTGGATTTTTAGATGGAGAGAAAAAAGAATATGTACCTAGTGCTACTGATTTTGTAGAGAAGGGTATGATGACAAAGGATTTTATAGGTAGATTTCCAATTATTATACATTATAATGATTTAGATGCAAAAGCCTTAGTAGATGTTTTAGTCAATTCTGAGGCTTCACCATTAAAAAGGGAGAGAGATGTATTTTCTAAAGCTGGAGTTAAGTTAACGGTAACAGAAGATTATATGGAAGCTGTTGCTAGAGCAGCTATCAATATGGAAACTGGTGCTAGAGGATTAAAAGGTATTGTTAAGAATACTACTTGGCCAAGTTATGATAAAGTTAAATCAGAGTCTGGTGTATATAGAGAAGTTGTTTTAGATGAGAAGACTGTTAGTGATAATAAAGTTTATGTATTAAGAAAAAAAGACGATTAATAAATCGTCTTTTTAGTTAATATGTTTTTCTTTGTAAGCTTTTCTTAATTGCTTTACGTCTTCTTTAGTTACGTCTTCAGCTGGTGTCAATTTTGTTGTATCAACGAATTGACAAGCTTCTCCGATACCATTTCCTGCGTTTTCTGTAATGTGTGTTAGGTAATCGTAAGCTTCTTCTTTACGAATAGGCGCTTCTCCATTTTCGGCATTTATTAATACGCCAAATCTGTTTTTATAAAATATTGCATCTTTTCTTATAACAGTACTTCCTGTAACTAAAGTTCTAACCCCATTATAAATTTTTATTCTTTCAACAGTCATTCTTTCAATATTTCCTCTATAATATTTTGACATTTTTCATCACCTGGGTCTTATTATACTATATTTTTCTTTTTATAGCAAACTTTTCTTCATTTTAAGTATATGCACTTGGTTTTGAAAAAAGTTAAAAAAAGTATTGAAAAACAAAAATCATTTTGTTATAATTAATTTGTTACTTGCAAATGGCGATGTAGCTCAGCTGGCTAGAGCGTCCGGTTCATACCCGGAAGGTCGGGGGTTCGATTCCCTCCGTCGCTACCAATTATGGATGTTAACTCGGAATGATTTTTCGAGTTTTTATTTTTGCTTTTATTTTTCTTTATTTTTTTATGATAATGTTGTAAAATTGAATTGTTAAGTTTATTGCCCTATAGCCAAGTGGTAAGGCAGTGCGCTCTGACCGCACCATTTCGTTAGTTCGAATCTAACTAGGGCAGCCAATATGGATATTAATACAGAGAGGTGTATTTATGAATAAAGAAGAAAGATGCGAATTAGCAGAGATTTTATTTCCTAATATTACAAAGACTAGAGAATATTATGAAGAATTATATCCAGAAAGAGATTTAGATGAAGGCGCAATGGTAACAAGATATGGACCTTCTCCAACTGGTAGTGTTCATTTAGGTAACTTATATTCAGCTTTTTGTGATATGGTTTATGCTAGACAAAGTAAAGGTGTTTTCTTTTTAAGAATTGAAGATACAGATCAAAAACGTATGGTTGAGGGTGGAATTGAAAATATCGTTAGTGTTTTACATGGATTTGATATTTTACCTACAGAGGGTTATAGCTTTGGAGGCAAATATGGATCTTATCAACAAAGTGAACGTGCAGAGATTTATCAAACTTATGTAAAAGATTTAATTAAACAAGGACTTGCTTATCCATGTTTTATGACTGAAGAAGAACTTAATAATATAAGAGAAGAACAAGAGATAAATAAAGTAAGAACTGGTGTTTATGGTATTTATGCTGTTGATAGGGATTTATCACTTGAAGAGATAAAAGAAAAACTTGCTAGAGGAGAAGAATATGTTATTAGATTAAAATCTCCAGGAGATGCTAGTAAGACAATTGAAGTAGTTGATTGCATTAAAGGAAAAATGAAATTTCCGGAACATGATACAGATACAGTACTTTTAAAGAAAAATGGAATTCCTACTTATCACTTTGCACATGCGATAGATGATCATTTAATGCATACAACTCATGTTATTCGTGGAGATGAATGGGTTTCTAGTTTGCCTTTACATATTCAATTATTTGAAGTTCTTGGTTTTAAGAAAGTTCAATATGCACATATTGCTCCTATTACAATTAAAGATCAAGAAACAGGAACAATTCGTAAAATAAGTAAGAGAAAAGATCCTTGGGCTGGAGTTAAATACTATGAAGAAGGTGGAATTCCAATAGAGGCATTACATCTTTATCTAGCAACAATTACAAATACTAATTTTGAGGAATGGTATTTAGCAAATCAAGATAAAACTATAGAAGATTTTACTTTTAGTTTTGATAAACAAGCTATTGGTGGAACTAGTTTTGATGAGGCTAAGTTTAATAATATTTGTAAAACATATTTTTCAAGAAAGACTGGCAAGGAAGTATATGATGAGACGCTTGTTTGGGCTAAAAAATATGATCAAGACTACGCTAAGTTATTAGAAGAAAATAAAGATAGAATGATTAAGTTCTTAAGTATAGAAAAAGATGGACCTAGACCTAGAAAAGATATAGCTAAGTATAGTGATGTTAAAGAGGAGTTCTCTTATGCAATTGATTCAATGTTTGAGAGTGAGAACTATTCTAAATATGATGGAGATAAGACATATGATGTTTCATTAGTAAGTGAATATTTAGATAATCTTGATTTAGATGTTACTAATGAAGAATGGTTTAATATGACTAAGGAGTTTGCTAGTGGTCATGGCTATGCAGCTAGTCCAAAAGATTATAAAAAGAATCCAGATGGATATAAAGGCCATGTTGGAGATATATGTGAAGCAATTAGAGTTATGGTTACAGGTAGAAGACAATCTCCAGACTTATTCTCAATAATGAAGATACTTGGAAAAGAAAATATAAGAAATAGAGTAGAACTATATAAGAAAAGTGTAGAGAAGTAAATTTTACTTCTTTTCTTTTTACTTTTAATTAAGATTGATTATTTTTAATTTTTGTGATATTATATAGACCAATTCTTAAATGAGGGGGATTAATATGTCAAAACAAGATATTAAACATAATTTAAGACGTTTATTAAATTATAATACTCTTTCTGATGCACAAAGAGTTACAGTTGAGAAATTACTTTCTAGATTAAAAAGTGATAATGATGATGGCTATGCTTTATATATGAGTAAGTATTACTTTTTAGATGGAAAATATAGTGAAGCTAAGAAGCTTTTACATGAAGTGTTAGAAACTGGTAAGAGTGATTTTTCTGTTTATTACGGGTTATATAAGATTGCAGTTAAAGAGGGAGAATTTGATAAAGCATATCAATATATTTCAATGGCTGATGCTGTTAAGACTGATCCTGGTCTTGATTTAGCTTTGGCAATTGCAGTTAGTCAAGTAACAAGTGATTTAGATAAAGATCCAACATTGTTAGAAGAGTCTGATTATCAAGTAGATATAGATACTAGTGCTTATAGAGCTAATAGTTTGATAAATAGATTATATGTTGAAGCTATGGAAGAGTTTAACAAAGGAAACTATATTACAGCTAGAAATAAGATTGCTAAAATAACAAGATTACCTAATTCGTTTGATATATCAAATATTCCATTTGCATTTTATATATTAGCAGATAATATGGATGCTTTAGTTATGAAACAAAAAGAAATCTTTTTCCAGGGAATAGAAGCAAATGATGGGAAAGTAACAATAGATGGAAAATTAGATAGTGTTAGTTGTCAAAGATTACTTAACTATATTTATATGGAGACTACTAGAGATGTTGATTTAGCTGAGAGATTATTTACAGAAAATGAACAATTATTTGTAGATGGTGCTAATTCTGTAGTTACTTATTTTGTTAGAAAAAGAATAGCAGAGAGAAAGTTTTCTAGAAATATGGATACAGAACTATTTAAGAAGTATAGAAGTTATGTTAGAAGTGTTAGAGGTCTTATTAAAGAAGAAAATTATGCTGATGCTATAGAGTTATGTGGAAGAGGAAAAGAAGAGACTGGTATAGCTGATTTTGACTATTATATAGGAAAAGCATTATTTAGAATGCAAGACTTTGAAAGTGCAGAAAAACAATTACTAGGTTACTTAGGTGTTGGATCATATAAAGCAGTTAAAGCAATGCACTATTTATTAACTATGTATAAAAGAGAAGGAAGAGTAGCTGAAGCTGGTGAAGTTGCTAAACAAATGCGTATGTTAGATGAGTATTTTATTGATGATACAGATATCTTTAAGAAGAGTAGAAAAAGTAGTGGCAAAAAATTAGAGAGTGATAAACCAGTAGTTACATGTAAAAGTATTAGAATGGATATAGATAAAGAGTTTGAGAATGTAGGAGAATTAAAACTAGAAGATTTTGAGACATATACATTTAAACAGAAGATGGCTATTATTAGAAATTTACATATGTGTAATAATCCTAAGTTAGCACAAAGACTTACAAAACAAGTTGCTGCTAGTACTACTGATCCATTATTAAGACAAGTAATTAATAAAGAAAAAGAAGGTATATCTTTATATAAAGCAAAAGGTAAATTTGGGAAGATTTAGTCCGGATTTATCTTTTTTTCTTTTCATTTATAATTAATTAGTTTATAATTTATAATAAGGAGGAGATAAGATGAAGAAGGGTACAATTATAGGTTTGGTTGTGTTAGGAGTTGTATTATTATTGGTATTTTCTTTAGTTGGTAATTATAATACTATGGTTACTAGTAGAGAGAATGTAGATACAGAGATGGCTAATGTTGATGTATATCTACAAAGAAGAGCAGATTTAATACCTAACTTAGTTAGTACAGTTAAAGGATATGCACAACATGAAGAAAAAGTTATTGATAGTATTACATCAGCACGAGAGAACTTATTAGCTGCTAAAAGTGTAGAAGATAAAGCAAATGCTAACCAAGAATTAACTAACGCTATTAGTGCATTAATGGTAGTAGTTGAGAATTATCCAGATTTAAAAGCTAATACTAATTTCATTAATTTACAAGATGAACTTGCAGGTACAGAAAATAGAATAGCAACAGCTAGAAGAGACTATAATAGTGCAGTTAAAGAATATAATACTTTAATTGTAAAATTTCCTAATAATATAATAGCTTCTATGTTTAACTTTAGCAAAGCAGATTATTTTAATGCAGATCCTGCTAAAGTAGAAGTTCCTAATGTAGAGTTCTAAGATGAGAAAAATATTAATTACAAGTATATTTATTGGATTATTTTTAATACTTATACCATTTAATGTATTAGGTTTGGTTGAGCCAACTAGTAATTTTTATATTAATGATTATGCTAATGTTTTAGATGATGAAGTTGAAAATTATATTATGAGTAGATCAGTAGATTTAGCTAATAAGACTTCAGCACAGATTGTTGTTGTTACTATTGATACTTTAAATGGTGAAAACTTAGAAGAGTATGCTACTAAGTTATTTAGAAGTTTTGGTATTGGAGATAGTAAAAAGAATAATGGATTGTTATTACTACTAGTTGTAAATGATAGAAAGTTTAGAGTAGAAGTTGGGTATGGTTTAGAGGGTGTTTTACCTGATGGGCTTACTGGTAGATATCAAGATGAATATATTATTCCTTATTTAAAAAATAACGATTGGAATAATGGTGTTAAGAATGGATATACAGCTTTTTATACTAAGTTGTGTGATTATTATGAAGTTGATGCTTTAAGTAATACAGATAGTGTTGTTACTGTTGGTGGTAATGATACAAATGATCCAATAGATACTTTAGTTTTTGTAATAGCTAGTGCTCTTGTAGGACCCTCTTTTATATTAGGACTTTATTTTAGATATGCAAGTAAAGCTAAAAAGAAGAAAATTAGTTTTATTTCTGTGATGTTATGTTTAGGAGATGTAATATTCATATTTATAATGAGCTTTTTATATGGTTCTATGTGGTTTGTATTTTTATTTTTACAAATAATTGCATTCCTTATTGCAAGATTTTGTAGTTTTGATTCTACATATAGTTCTAGAGGAGGATACTACGGAGGCGGTGGTTCTTCTGGTGGAGGATTTTCCGGTGGTGGAGGCTCATCTGGTGGTGGCGGAAGCTCAAGAGGCTTTTAGTTAAAAATAGTGAGTGAAAAACTTGCTATTTTTCTTTATTTGAACTTCTGTTTTTGGTATAATACTTGTTGTAGGTGAAGTAAAATGAAACGTAGTGAAGTAGATAGAGAAAAATTAAGTCCTATGATGCAACAATATATGGAAATAAAAGATAAATACGAAGATAGTATTATCTTTTTTAGACTTGGAGATTTTTATGAGATGTTTTTTGAGGATGCAATACTTGCTTCACGTATTTTGGAACTTACTTTGACAGGAAAACAAGCAGGATTAGAAGAGAGAGTTCCGATGTGTGGAATACCATACCATGCTTATGCTTCATATGTAGATACACTTATAGATAAGGGATATAAAGTAGCAATTTGTGAGCAATTAGAAGATCCTAAAGAGACTAAGGGAATGGTTAAGAGAGATGTAATACAAATAGTTACTAAAGGTACAAGACTTGATTCTAATATAGATGCTAAAAGTAATAATTATATTGCTAATATATATGACTTTTCATATTGCTATGGAATTGGGTATGCAGATGTATCAACAGGAGAAGTATATGTTACATTAATAGATGGAGAAAAATATAAAGTAATAAAAGAAGTAGTTAGAAATGGATTTAGAGAAGTAATAGTTAATGATTTAATAGATAGAGAAATAGTAGAAGAACTTAGAACTAATCATGGAATATTAGTTACTATTACTAAAGATGAGTTAGAAGATAAGAACTATGAATATATATATAAGAATTTAGAAGATGTGAGATTAGTTAAGACTTTAAAACATTTACTATACTATATAGTAGATACTAAGAAGGGAGATTTACATCATTTACAAAAAGCTGTAGTAGTTAAATCAAGTGAATACTTGGAGTTTGATATTAATACTAAGAAGAATTTAGAGTTAATAGAGACTATTAGAAATAGAGAAAGACAATATAGTTTATTTTGGTTACTTGATAAGAATAAGACAGCGATGGGATCTAGATTTTTAAAACATAATATAGAAAATCCTTTGACTTCTAGAGAAGAGTTGGAAAGAAGATATAACTTTGTATCTAAGTTATCTACTGAGTTTATTTTAAGAGATGATTTAATTAAAGCATTAGAAGAAGTATATGACTTAGAAAGAATTGCTGGAAGAGTTACTTATGGTAACTTGAATGCTAAAGATTTGTTACAATTAAAAGGATCTTTAGCAGTACTTCCTAAGATTAGAGATATATTAAAAGAAATAGGATATGATAAGACTATTGAAGTATTTGATGATTTATATTCATTACTTGATAGGGCTATACTTGAAGATGCCCCTTTTACTTTACATGAGGGACATTTAATAAAACCAGGATATAATAGTGAACTTGATGAATTAAAAAATATTAGTGCTGGATCTAAAGACTTTATATTAGAGATCGAACAACAAGAAAGAGAAAGAACTGGTATTAAGACTTTAAAAGTGGGATTTAATAAAGTATTTGGATATTATATTGAGGTTTCTAAGGGACAAAAACATTTAATTAAAGATGAGTATGGGTATGAGAGAAGACAGACTTTAACTAATTGTGAGAGATTTATTACTCCATTATTAAAAGAAAAAGAAAATATTATACTTGGTGCTGAAGATAAGATTGTTAACTTGGAATTTAAGTTATTTATGGATATTAGGGAAGTTGTTAAGAGATATGTTTCTAAGTTACAAAAACTTGCGAAAACTATTAGTGAAGTTGATATGTTACAGTCTTTTTCAATTGTATCTGATAACTATAAGTTTGTTAGGCCAGAACTTGTTAATGATCGTAATCTTAAGATGATTGGATGCCGTCATCCAGTAGTTGAACAAGTTATGAAAGATAAGTATGTTCCTAATGATATTGTTATGGATAAGACTACGGATATTTTATTAATAACTGGGCCTAATATGGCTGGTAAATCTACTTATATGAGACAATGTGCTATTACAGTTATTATGGCTCAGATTGGATGTTTTGTACCTTGTAAGAGTTGTTCTATGCCTATTTTTGATAAGATATTTACACGTATTGGTGCAACAGATGATTTAGTATCAGGAGAATCTACTTTTATGGTAGAAATGAAAGAAGCAAATTATGCAATCAGTGAGGCTACAGAGAATAGTTTAATATTATTTGATGAGTTAGGTAGAGGTACAGCAACATATGATGGTATGAGTCTTGCTCAAGCAATACTTGAATATATTCATGATAAGATTAGAGCTAAAACGATGTTTTCAACACATTATCATGAGTTGACTGTTTTAGAAAAAGACTTAAAACATTTAAAAAATGTTCATGTTTCAGCAATAGAAGAAGATGGAAAAATTACCTTCTTACATAAGATTAAACCAGGATCAGTTGATAAGAGTTATGGTATTCATGTAGCAAGTCTTGCTAAGTTACCTGATAGTTTAATTAAAAGAGCAGATGAGATACTTAATATATATGAGAAGAAAAATGTTAAGAAAGAGACTTTTACGCAAACATCATTATTTGAACTTAGTGAGAGTGAAGTAGAAGAGAAGAAAAATCCAATAGAAGAGAAAATAAAAGAAATAAATCCTTTGGAAATGACACCAATGGAAGCATTATCTTTCTTATATGAATTAAAAAAAGAAGTTAAGGATAAAAAATAGTAAATATATGATATAATCATATATATATAAGACTTTTTTGAAAGGATGAATTAAATGAAGAATAGAAGTGAGTTAAGAGAAGTAATTGTTAAAGTGATTTATCAGACTATTATTTTAGAAGAGGCTAAATTAGAATATAATGTTAATGATTTAATAAAAGAACAATTAGAAGTACAAAATGAGTTTGTAGATAGTTGTGTTCATGGTATTTTAGAAAATAAAAGTACTTTGAGTAGTCTTGCTAATAAATATTTAAGTAGTTGGACATTAGATAGATTAAATAAAGTTGATCAGGCTATATTATTACTTGGTATTTATGAACTTAAATATACTGAGACTCCTAGTGTAGTGGCGATTAATGAAGCAATAGAACTTTCTAAGAAGTATTCAGATGAGGCTGTTACTAAGATGATTAATGGAGTTTTAGATAAAGTTTATCATGAAGAAGAACAATAAAAAATATTTGGTGATGTTATGAATGATAAATATATTACTGTTACACAATTAACAAGATATATTAAGTATAAGATAGATAATGATGTTAATTTGAATGAGGTATTTTTAAAGGGGGAAATATCTAATTTTAAGGCTCATAGTAGGGGACATTATTATTTTACTTTGAAAGATGATGGTAGTAGGATTAATGCTATTATGTTTGCATCTAGTACTAAGAAACTTAAGTTTATACCTAGTGATGGTATGAAGGTATTAGTTACTGGGAAGATTAGTGTGTTTGAGGCTAATGGAGGATACCAAATATATGTTAATGATATGTTAGAGGATGGTGTTGGTAACTTATATATTGCTTTTGAACAGTTAAAGAAAAGACTAGGCGAAGAGGGATTATTTGATCCTAGTATTAAGAAAAAGATTCCTAAAATTCCTAGAAGAGTTGGGGTAGTTACAGCTCCTACTGGGGCAGCTATTAAAGATATTATTTCTACTATTAAGAGAAGATGGCCTTTAGCAGAGATTTATTTATTTCCGACTTTAGTACAAGGAGAAGATGCTAAAGAAGATATAGTTAGACAAATAAAGAATAGTGCGGATTATGATCTTGACACTTTAATTGTTGGACGTGGTGGAGGGAGTATTGAAGACTTATGGGCTTTTAATGAAGAGATTGTTGCTAGAGCAATATATGAATGTCAAACACCAGTTATTAGTGCTGTTGGACATGAAATAGATTTTACGATAGCAGACTTTGTTGCAGATTTAAGAGCACCGACTCCAACAGGAGCTGCAGAGATGGCAGTACCAGATATTAATGATATTAGGAGATTACTTGAACAGATTAATATTCGTCTTAATAAAGCTGTGTCAAATGACTTAAAAAGATATAGGGATAGACTTACATCTTTAATGGATAGATCAGTTCTTACTAATCCAATTACAATATATCAAAATAAAGAATTGGTATTTGATGGATTATTTGAGAGATTAAAATATAGTAGTAAGGCGCTTATTGCGGTAAAAGAAAAAGAACTTTTAAATATTAAGAATTCTTATGCTTTAAGAAGTCCTTTTCAAATACTTGATAAGAAAGCAAATAAATATTTACAATTAGTATCTAAGTTAGAAACTCTTAGTCCACTTCTTACAATTAAGAGAGGATACTCTATTACTAGATGTGGAGATAAGGTAGTTAAGAGTGTTAGAGACGTTAAAAGGGACGATTTATTAGAAATAGAACTTAGTGATGGAAATATTAAGACTAAGGTTTGTTAGAGGAGAGAGAGTATGGCAGAGAAGAAAAAAGAATTAAGTTTTGAAGAGAGTTTAGAAAAATTAGAAGTTATTGTTAAAAAGTTAGAGTCTGGAGAAGTACCTTTAGATGAGGCGATAGATAATTTTAATGAGGCTATGAAGCTTGCTAAGACTTGTGATGAGAAATTAAAGAATGCTGAAGAGGCTATTACAAAGTTAGTTAAAGATAATGGAGAAGTAGTAGACTTTAAAGTAGAAGAGTAAAAAGAAAAGACCTTTTGGTCTTTTTTGTTTTAATCGATAAGTTTCATTGCTTCTTCAAACTCTTTATCATTATCTAAAGGTTTTAAGATTTCTTTATTATCATGAGTATATTTTCTAATTAACATATCTTTATCATCATTAACGTTTGTTAAATAAAGATAGGTTTTATCGTTTAGAGTTTTTTCCATTACTATTTCATATTTAATATTATCTATTAATACGTATTCTACTGGTCTTTCGTTCATTTATTTTCCTCCTAAACCTTTTTCTTCTGTTTGGACATTTTCTTTTTTATCGCCTTTAAACATTGTAGATAATTCATCTTCTATTACTAAACTTCTTCTTATATTACTACGCCAAGCATCTACATCATTATAAAAGCCATTAGAAGTTAGGTTTTCTTCAATTGTTTTATATTGGGCATTTGGTAATTGAGATAGTACTTGATTTGTTGTACGTTCTCCCATAGTAGTATACATTGCATAGTAGTCAGCTTGAGTTAATTCTTTATTTTTTAATTCATCAGCAATATTTTCTATTTGGTAGTAGACACCATCATTAGTAAATGTAGGGGTTCTATTATCTTCAACATAGTTTTCTTCAAAAGCTTGAACATAAGCATTTAAAGTATCATTTCCTTCTTTATAATCTTTTATAGCTTCTATTCCTTTATAAGCCATAGCACCTGTTGTGATGTAGATTGCGGCTAGAACAGCAGCTTTTGCTTTTTGCCAGTTACCTTTCTTTTTAGCTCTTGATGAAGTTTCTTGATTTGCTACAAATCTTTCATTATATGAATCGTGTCCAGATGTAGACTTATCTCTTATATCATCTGTTTGTTCGTAATCTTCAATATTTGGATTTGCCATTTTTATTCCTCCTAATTTTTCTATCTTATATTATAATTATACTTTCATATTTTACATTTGTCAAAATAGTTATTCTTTTATTTGACGTTTTATTAGTTTAGCTTGAACAACAATTCTTCCACCATAAGCATTTTCACAAGTAGAAAGAGTTAGAATTTTATCAGATGTTGAGACAGTAGTTGTTTTTATACCTTGATTTCTACTTTGCATAGTATTTAACCAAGTTTCTTTATCTTTAGTTGTTTTAAAATTTGTTTCGATGTAGTAAGATTCTTTTTCAATTGTGTAGATAGAAAATATTTGAAACATCATATTTTCTTTTTCTGTAGATAGCCAAATAATATAATTGTCTTTATTATTTTGCCAAGATTTATTTAAAGCGTTTTTTAGAGAACCAAAGACAGTTTTATCTAGACGACCATGTCCATATATTACAGTGTTATCAGATAAGTTATCTATATTATTTCTGTAGTCCATAAAGACCCAGCCTGCAGCATTTTTTGTTTTATCATATGATCTAGATAAATAATATTCATTGTTGTTTGTTTGAACGACTGGGTAATTTATGTTAGTTTCAAACATATGAATGAAAGCAATGGTATCACTATTTTTTTCTTTTAATTTAGTAAAATCAACCTCATAAAAAGGAAGTGATGTGTAGTACCAATAATCATTCTCTTTATCATCTTCTTTTGGAGGATTTACTAATTCTCCTTCACTATCATTTTTAATTGGTTTTATATCATCTGCTAACTCTTTGGTTAACTCTTTAGTATGTTTATTATCTAGTGACCAAGTGTATACTTGATAGATAGAATAAGTTAAGATTGATAAGAAAATAATAAGAAATGTATAGAAAGCCCAAGGACGAAGTCTTTTTTTTCTTTTATTTTTAGCTTTACGATATTCTTCTCTTGTAATACTAGGACTTGTCATATAATTCACCTCGTATGATGTAATTGTATCATTTTTAAATGGTAATAACAAGATAGTTTAAAATTGGTAATTTTTTTATAAAATAAAAATTTAAAATATAATAATACTAATAATGTAGATTGGTTTTATGAGGTGATTTTTTATGAGAAATAAAAGCAAACTACAAATAGTTTTATTGGCTCTTCTTCTTATTTTCCCCATAAATATATTAGCTTATTCAGAACATGTTATTTCTGGAGGTAATACGATAGGAATAGAGGTTAATTCGAAAGGTGTTATGATAGTTGGATTTTATAAAGTAAATGATAATTATGTAGCAAAAGATGCTGGATTTGTGGTTGGAGATGTTATTTTAGAAGTAAATAATAATAAAGTTGATTCTATTTCTTCAATGGTTTCTTTAATAGGAGAGAATGAAGGTATTGTTAAATTTAGAGTACTTAGAAATGGTAAAAACAAAGATGTTAGTATGAGAGCAGTTAGAGATAGTGATGGTGTTTTAAAAACTGGATTATATGTTAAAGATAAGATTAATGGTATTGGTACTTTAACTTATATAGATCCGGAAAGTAGGATTTTTGGAGCACTTGGACATGAGATATTAGAGAGTAATACTATTTCAAAGTTTGAAATAAAGGATGGAAAAATTTATGATGCCTATGTATCTTCAATAACTAAGAGTAGAAATGGTAAAGCAGGAGAGAAAAACGCGGTATATGATAAAAATGATATTTATGGGATAGTAGAAGAGAATGAAATATCAGGTATATTTGGTAAGTATTCAAAAGATATATCAAAGATGGATGTGATAGAAGTAGGAAAAATTGATGATATAACGACAGGTAAGGCATATATTAGAACTGTTATAGATAATGACAAAATAGAAGATTTTGATATTAATATTATTAATTTAGATACTAATAGTAAAACTAAAAATATTCTGTTTGAAATTACCAATAAAAGATTACTAGAAAAAACAGGTGGTGTAGTACAAGGAATGAGTGGATCGCCAATTATTCAAAATAATAAAATAATTGGGGCAGTAAACTATGTTATTGTTAATGATACTAGTAAAGGATATGGTATTTTTATTACGACTATGTTAGAAGAAGGCGATAAATAAGAGACTAAAAGTCTCTTTTTTGGTTAATAATATTATTGGTGATTATTATGGATTTTAATGAAGCATTTATGATTGTACCAAGATCGTTAGTTAGTTTAATTATTTTGTTTTTTATAACGAAGATAATTGGAAAGAAACAAGTATCAGAGTTAAGTTTATTTGACTATGTTATTGGAATATCGATTGGTAATTTTACAGCTGAGATGACGATGAACTTCGATGGACAATATATTAATGGAGTAGTAGCAATGGTTACTTTTGGCGTGGTTGCTTACTTAGTATCAATTCTGTCAATGAAGAGCATTGGTATTAGAAGGGTTATTGTAGGAGTACCAACTGTTTTAATAGAAAATGGGAATGTATTACTTAAATCTTTAAAAAAAGTTAAAATAGATATAAATGACTTACTAGAACAAGCAAGAAATGCAGGATATTTTGATTTAGAAGAGATTGCTTTTGCGATAATGGAAGTTAATGGTAAGATTAGTTTTCTTGTGAAAGATAAGTATAGTAATCCAACTAAGAATGATTTGGGAATAAAACTTAGTAAAGATAATTTAACAGCAAATATAATAATAGATTCTAAATTAATGGAGGAGAATATTTCTAATACCGATCGAGATAGAGATTGGTTTATACAACAATTAAAAGTAAAAGGATATGATACGTATGAGTCTATATTACTAGCAACATATAAAGACAATAAAATAACAATATATAGAAAAGATTATAAAGAACCAAGTGATGTTTTAGAGTAAAAAAACTTTTAATTATTATTAAAATATGCTAGAATTATTATAGTCGAGGTGGTTAGTTAGATGTATATAGATTTAATAGTGTTAATAGTATTGATTTTAGTAGTAGTAATGTTTTTTAAGAGATTTTCATCATTTGTATTTTTTATGGCAATTGTTGATATATTACTTAGAATACTTACATTTATTAAGAATAATATAGGTTTACCTGATGTGTCAGCTTTAATTGGTAAATATGTACCAGAGAGTATTATTGGTATTATTAATAAATATTCTAGTGGAATAGTTAATACAATATTACAATGGGCATTTGTAATTATTATGATTATATTCTTATCATATATAATTAAGATATTTATTCATAAGAAAAAAATATAAAAGTACAAAGAAACGACAGATAAGTCGTTTTTTTATTGGTATAGTGTTTTTGGTGATATAAATGAAGATCTATTTAGATTTGGTAGTGCTACTAAATTTTTTCTTTGATTTTTTATTACTTTATGGAACTAGTAAAATACTAAAAGAAAGAGTTCCTATTAAAAGATTAGTGCTAGGAAGTGTAGTGGCTTCTTTATCAGTGTTTTTACTCTTTATAAAACTTAATTCAGTTTCATTATTTTTAATTAAAATAGTAATTAGTATAGGAATTGTTTTAACTACTTTTGGAAAGAAAAACTTTATTAAGAATATAAGCTATTTTTATTTACTTAGTATAGTTTTAGGAGGAAGTTTATATTTACTTAATATTAGTTTTACTTATCGAAATCAGGGCATTTTATTTATTAATAATGGTTTATCTATTAACTTTATTCTATTAATTATAGTTAGTCCAATTATTATATTTTGTTATGTAAAAGAACATATTTTATATAAGAATACTTATGGGAATATTTATGAGGTTTTAATTATTAATGGTAGTAATAAATATAAGTTAATGGGGCTTTTAGATACTGGGAATAGGTTAAGAGATCCTTATAAGGGACGGAGTGTTATTTTGGTTAATAATGATATTTTAATGGATGGAGATATTGTTTATGTACCTTATAAGGCTTTAAATACGACTGGGGTTATTAAGTGTTATAAAGTAGATAAAGTGATTGTTGAAGAGAAGGAGTTTAGTAATTGTTTAGTGGGTATTAGTAAAGATAAGATCGTAATAGATGGGGTTGAGTGTATATTACCAAATATTTTTAAGGAGGAGTTATAATGTTTATTATTAATTTTATTAAGAAGTTATTTTATAAAGTTACAAGTATTTTTTATGTAGGGGCTACAGATATGCTTCCTGAACCTTTATCGAGGGAGATGGAGGATTATTATGTGGGTCTAAAAGATGATGGAGATTTGAAGGCAAAAGATATTTTAATTGAACATAATTTACGACTGGTAGTTTTTTTGGCTAAGAAGTATGAAAATACAGGAGTTGATTTAGAAGACTTGGTTAGTATTGGTACTATTGGATTAATTAAGGGTATTAATACTTTTAGTAAGAGTAAGAATATAAAACTAGCTACTTATGCTTCTAGATGTATTGATAATGAGATATTGATGTATCTTAGAAAAAATAAAAGAATTAAGACAGAGGTTAGTATAGATGCATCTTTATCATTTGATGGGGAAGGGAATGAGTTGCATTTAGAAGATGTTTTAGGAACTGATGCTGATATTGTTACCAAGGGAATAGAGGAGGAGACTGAGAGAAATATAATGATTAATGAAGTAATGAGACTTAGACCAAGAGATAGAGATATTATGATACTTAGATATGGTTTGATGGGACATGATGAGTTGACACAGAAGGAGGTTGCAGAAAGACTAGGTATTTCACAGTCTTATATTTCAAGAATAGAAAAAAAGGTTATTAAAAGACTTAAAACTCTTGTTAATTATAATTAGGTTTTATATAATTGTAATTAAGATGGGAGTGTTTAGTAATGGCAAAATTATTTTTTAGATATGGGGCAATGAATTCTGGTAAAACGACTATTTTATTACAGACAGCTCATAACTATGAAGAAAGGGGAATGAAAGTTTTAATTATAAAACCAAAAGTAGATTCTAAGGGAGAGGATTATATAGTATCTAGGATTGGTTTAAAGAGAAAAGTTGATCATTTGATAGAGAATGGGGAAAATATATTTACTTATATTAAGGACCATGATGAGGGTGTTAAGTGTATTTTAGTTGATGAAGCTCAGTTTTTGGAAGCTATTCAAGTAGATGAATTAATGCAAGTTGTTGTTAGGCTTAATATACCAGTTATTTGTTATGGACTTAGAACTGATTTTAGAACTAATGGTTTTCCAGGAGCTACTAGATTATTAGAGATTGCTCATACGATAGAGGAGATGAAGACTATTTGTGCATGTGGTAGAAAAGCCATGTTTAATGGAAGAAAAATTAATGGTAAATTTATTTTTGATGGAGAACAAGTAGCAATAGATGGAGAAGATAAAATTACGTATGAATCTTTATGCCCATACTGCTATTATGATAAGTTGAGTAAATATAGAAAGTTAAAGGAACAACTAAGAAAGTAAAATATAGATTAGAAAAACAAAATAAAAAAAGAAATGTAGAGAAAGGTCTACATTTTTTTGATATAGGTTTCTTTTATGATAGTTGGGTTATATTTTGATAGGTTATTGTATGTTGATTTTGAAACATTTAGGTAATAGGTTATTTGTTCTTGATAGTCTTTTTTTAGGACTTCTTCATTTTTTAATAAATAATCTAGTTCTTTTTGCATATCATAATTAATGATAATTTTTATGGTGTAGCCTTTTTCTACTTCGATTGTGTTATTTTCAAGGGCTGTTGTTAGAGATTTGGTGTAGGCTCTTACTAAGCCACCTGCTCCTAGTTTGATACCACCAAAGTATCTTGTTGTAATAGCGAGAGTATTTATAAGATCATTTTTAATTAAGACATTTAACATAGGTAGACCTGCAGTACCACCTGGTTCACCATCATCACTTGACTTTTGACTATCATTGGTAATGTAGGCATAACAATAGTGAGTGGCATCAGGATACTTAGTTTTTATGTTTGCGATTAAGTCTTTGATGTTTGATGTTTCATCTATTTTGATAAGAGATGTTATAAATCTTGAATTTTTAATAATAATTTCTGTATCTTTGTTTTCTATTAGACATTTCATAAGATCACCTGTAATTATTATAATGTATTTTATGGCTTTTTACTAGAATTAGTGGTATAATAAGTAATAGTTTTTGGAGGTGTTAGGTAGATGTTTAGACGCAAAAAAGATGAAAAAATTGATATATCTAGTTTAAATGAGATTTTAGTTATTGGAAGTAAATTAACTAGAATTGTTTATATTGCGGTAATTGTTGCGGTAGTATTACTTGGAATTTATGTACTTAGAGAGTTAAAAATACTAGCATTTTTAAAAGAATTATTTTTAGTTATTTCACCGATATTTATTGGAATTTTAATAGCTTGGTTATGTGATCCTATTGTTAGATTTTTACAAAAGAAGAAAATACCTAGATTTGTTGCTTGTATATTAGTTTATTTAGTATTGATAGGACTTATATTTTTACTTTTATATGCCTTTTTACCTACTTTTGTTAGACAGATAGGAGAGTTTGTGGGTACGATTCCAGATATATTAAAAGATTTAAAAGGATTTGGTAATAAGTTCTTTGATAGTTTTTCTTCTACTGGAGTTGATGTTAAATCTGTACAGGAGAAAGTATATCAAACTGTAGAAGACTTTGGAATTGGTTTAACTACTAATTTACCTAATACAATTATTAATATTACAAAGTCTTTAATTTCTGGAGGAGTTAACTTTGTTTTAGGATTAATGATTGGTTTTTATATGTTATTTGATTTTGATAAGATTAATGTTACGGTTATTAATAATTTACCTAATGCTTGGAAAGATAATTATATTGAATTAACTACTAGAATAAATACATCTTTACGTAAGTATGTACAGGGAGTATTTTCAGTTATGTTTTTAGTGTTTATTACACAAAGTATTGGTTTGACTCTTGCTGGACTTAATGCACCACTTTTATTTGCTTTATTCTGTGCTGTTACAGATATTATTCCTTATTTTGGACCTTATATTGGAGCGATACCAGCTGTACTTGTAGGATTTACAATTTCACCTACATGTGGAATATTTTGTATAATATCAATAGTTATTGTTCAATTACTTGAAAATAACTTCTATCAACCATTAATTATGGGACATACGATGGAGTTACATCCAGTAATAATTATGATTAGTCTCTTGATTTTCCAACATTTCTTTGGTATTATAGGAATGGTAGTAGCAACACCAGTGGTTGCTTGCCTAAAAGTTATACTTATGTTTATTGATGAAAAAGTTCATTTTATGGATATGTTCAATAAATGTGAATTAGATCAATAGAAAATGATGATTAAAGATAAGTACTTAGATTCGACTTATAGAGAGTTAATAGATGGTGAAAGTTAACGATAGAATTTAAGGAAGCTACTTTAGGAGTTTTCTCGGTAGATGCCGTTATTAGAAATTAAGACCAAGATAGGATGGTACCGGACTTTGTCCTCCTATTTCTGGTCTTTTATTTGTATATGGGAGGGATAAAAATGAAGATATTTGTTATTGGGGGTTGTGCTAAGACTGGTAAGAATACATTTGGTAATTATTTAAGAGAAGAATTAAAGAATTATGGATATAAACCTTGTGTTATGCATCTTACTGAGCCTTTATATTCTTATGCGAGAAATTATTTTGATTGGAATGAGAATACAGGAGAAAAACCAAGAGAGTTTTTACAAAAGATGGGTATTGAAATTATAAAAGAAAAGATGCATAAAAATATGTTTTTAATAGATAGAACATGTGAAGATATAGAAATACTTAGTAATTTCTTTGATACTTTTATTATTACTGATGCTAGACTTATTATGGAGTTTAGTGAATTTAAGAAAAGATTTGATGATGTTGTTACAATAAAGATGGTTAGAGATGGATCTTTTGATAATGGACTTGTTGGAGATGAGAAATCTCATATTACAGAGACTGAGATTAGTGATTATAATAACTTTGATTATATAATTAAAAATGATGGTTTTGATAGTTTAAGAGAACAAGCTCATGAGATAGTTAAGAGAGAGGAGATGTAGGAGATGGCTAAGTTAGTAGCAGTAGTTGGTATGGCAGGATCTGGTAAGAGTATTGCGACTGATTATTTAGAAAAGAAGGGTTGGAATAAGATATATTTTGGTGGAGCAATAATGGATAAATTAAAAGAAGAAGGAAAAGAAGTTACTCCAGCAAATGAGAAGAAGTGTCGTGAAGATATTAGAGCTAAGTATGGAATGGCAGCAGTCGCGGTACTTTTAGAAGATAAAATAAAAAAAGCTTATGAAGAGAAAGATACAGTTTTAGATGGACTTTATTCATGGGATGAGTATGTTTATTTAAAGGATAAGTTTAAAGACTTAGTATTAGTTTGTGTTGTATGTGATAAAGAAAAAAGATATAGTCGTGTTGGTGTACGTGATATTAGACCATTTAATAGAGAAGAAATTGTTATTAGAGATGTTTCAGAGATTGAAAATTTAGCAAAGGGAGGACCTATTGCTTATGCAGATTATTATATTTTTAATAATGGAACAGTTGATAACTATATAGAAAGATTAGAAGAAATAATAGAAGAAATTTAAGATGATTATTAGACTTGAGGAGGAGTAGATATTATGAAATATATGAGTCATGATGATATTAGAAATACATGGTTTAAGTTTTTTGAAGAGAAAGGACATAAGAGGGTAGAGAGTGCCTCATTAATACCAGTTAATGATGATAGTCTATTATGGGTAAATGCTGGTGTTACACCATTAAAGAAATATTTTGATGGATCAGTTGTACCTGATTGTAAGAGACTTGTTAGTATACAAAAATGTATTAGAACTAATGATATTGAAAATGTTGGTGTTACAAAGAGACATCAAACTTTCTTTGAAATGATGGGTAACTTTTCAATAGGAGATTATTTTAAGAATGAGGCAATTGAGTATTCATTTGAATTGTTAACTAGTCCTAAGTACTTTGGAATAGATAAAGAATTATTATATGTTACTATTTATACAGACGATGATGATGCTTTTAATAGATGGGTAGAAGTTGGAATGGATCCAACACATATTGTTAGACTAGAAGAAAATTTCTGGGAAATTGGTGAAGGACCTTGTGGTCCTGATTCTGAGATATTCTTTGATAGAGGAGAAAAATATGATCCAGAGGGAGATGCTTTAAGTAAATTTAGACGTGATGAAGAACAAGAACGTTATGTTGAAATTTGGAATAATGTATTTAGTCAGTTTAATTCAAAGGCTGGTGTACCAAGAAATCAATATAAAGAACTTCCTAATAAAAATATAGATACTGGTGCTGGACTTGAGAGATGGTGTTGTATATTTCAAGGAGTAGATTCTAACTTTGAAACTGATTTATTTACACCGATTATTAATCATGTTATTGAGTTAGCAGGAGCTACTTATACTGGACAAAAAGAATATAAAGTTATAGCAGATCATATTAGAGCGATTGTTTTTGCTTTAGCAGATGGAGCTTGTTTTGAAAATACAGGACGGGGTTATGTACTTAGAAGATTATTACGTCGTAGTGTTAGATATGGTAAGATTTTAGGATTAGAGTGTCCATTTATGTATAAGATTGTTTCAGATGTTGTTGATGTTATGAAAGATGCTTATCCATATTTATTGGAAAAACGTCCTGTTATTGAGACTTTAGTGTTAGAAGAAGAAAAGTTATTCTTAAAGACACTTGAAGCAGGAGAAAGGAGATTAAGAGAACTAGTAGAAAATTCTGCTGATGGTTATATTTCAGGTGAAGAAGCTTTTAAGTTGTATGATACGTATGGATTCCCATTTGAACTTACTTTAGAATATTTAAATGAACTTGGTTATACTTGTTCTAAGGATGAGTTTGATAAGTTTATGAATATTCAAAGAGAACTTGCTAAAAAGAGTGTTAAGAATAAGGCTTCAATGGCTAGTCAGAAAAAAGTATTGCTAGATTTTAAAGATGAGAGTCAATTTGTATATGGTCTTTATAGATTAAAGGCTAATGTTATTGCAATATTTTCTAAAGATGAGATTATTGATAGTTGTAACCATGATTGTTATATAGCACTTGATAGAACTTGTTTTTATGCTGAGTCTGGTGGTCAAGTTAGTGATACGGGTATGATAGTTGGTAAAGGCTTTAAAGCTCGTGTTTTAGATGTGTTTAAGGCTCCTAATGGACAACATATTCATAAAGTTAAATTATTAGATGGAGTTATTAATATTTCTGATAATTGTGAAGTTATTTTAGATAAAGATAGACGTAAAAAGATTGAGGCAAATCACTCTTCTGTACATATTTTGCAATATTCATTACAACAAGTTGTATCTAATAATATTAAACAAGCTGGTAGTTATGTTGATGATGAGAAATTACGTTTTGACTTTACTTATTCTGGTAAGATGACAGATGATAAGTTACTTGAAGTTGAAGAGTTTGCTAAAGAGATGATAAGTAAAAATATTATTGTTTCAACTGAAATTATGCCAATTGATAAGGCTAAACAATTAGGAGCTATGGCTTTATTTAGTGAAAAGTATGGTGATATGGTTCGAGTTGTTAAGATTGGTAAGTCTATAGAGTTATGTGGTGGTACACATGTTGCGAATACTAAAGAGATAGAGAACTTTGCTATATATTCATGTGAGTCTAAAGGTAGCAATGTTTATAGAATTGAAGCTGCTACAGGAACTAGAAGTGAAGTTGCTTTATTTGAAACTATTAAACCTTATAATGATGAGATGGTTAAATTACTTGTTAAAGCTAGAAATATATTAGATAAAGCTAGAAATGAAGGTATAAAGTTAGATTTTGATATTGATATTGATAATAGTAGACCTACTTCATATAAAGATATTATCTTTAATAGAAATGAACTTGGTTATGTTCAACAAGAAGTAAAAGCTTTGGAGAAGAAGTATTTTGAATTAAGAGAAAAACAAGATTTATCTAATTTAGATATTTATAAGGAACATGTTAAGAATTATAATGGTACTTTAGGTATTGTTATGGAAGTTAGAGATAAAGATAATAATATTTTAAAAGCTGTTGGTGACACGTTAGTTGAAATTATGAACCCTGGATTTGTCTTCTTTGCTAATATTAAAGGAGAAGACAGTGTTAACTTTATTGTACGCAGTAACTGTAGTGTTAATGCTGGATTAATCGCAAAAGAAGCATCAATAGTGGCTGGTGGTAATGGTGGAGGTAGTCCAACATTTGCTCAAGGTGGCGGAAAAGATGCTAGTAAAGTAAGTGAAGTATTAGAAAACGTGGAGAATAGTTTAAGACATGAATAATTATTTGATAGAGGGAAGCGACTATATTAGTGTTAATAATAAGATAAGTGAGATCATTAAGAAAAATGGTTTTAGTGATGCTAGTATTAGTAAGTATGATTTAAGTGAAGGACTATTAGATGATGCTTTGGAGGACTTAAATACGTATGGGTTGTTTTCTGATAAGAAGATTGTAATTATTAATAATTTTGATAAAATGGATCCATTACTTAATAATATAGAAGAATTATTAAAATATGTGGAGAATAGTTCTTCTCTTAATTTATTATTTGTAGTTAGTGATAAGTATGATGATAGGAAAAAGATTATTAAAGACTTAAAGAAGAAAATGGAGTTTATTAAGATTAGTACGGATCCTGTGGAGTTTACGAAGAGTTGCCTTGAAGGATATAAAATCGAAAATGGAGTTATTAATTTACTTGTTAATAATACGTTGGGAGACGTTACAAGGCTTTATAATGAATGTAATAAGTTAAAGACATATAAGATTAATGATAAATATATTTCTAAGGATGATGTAGAGGAACTTTCTTTTAAAAAATTGGGGGATTCTACAGAGATTACGTTTCAGTTTAGTAGGGCTTTAGCGGAGAAGGATAAGAAGAGTGCTTTGATTTTGTATCAAGAATTATTGAATTACAAGATTGAGCCATTAAGTATTATTGGACTTTTAGCAAGTCAATTTAGAATAATGTATCAAGTTAAGAGTTTGGAAGAGAAAAATATGCGTAATGATGAGATCGCTAGTAGCCTTAAGGAAAAGCCATATAGAATTACTAAGACTAGGGAACTTACGAGGTACTATTCTAAGAAAGAAATATTAGACTTAATGATTAAGTTAGAAGATATTGATTTAAAAATTAAAACTACTAGTGTTGATGCTAATACATTGGTACAGTTGTTTATATTGAATATTTAGGTAAATTAGTAGACAGCATGTTTTTATACATGTTGTCTTTTTCTGTTACTTTTTTTCTTACTTTTGGTAAAATTAAAGTATAAGGTGAGTGATTATTGTGACGCTTGAGGAGTTGGAGCAAATAAGAGTTAAATATAAAAATAAGATTTTTCTTTCGATTGGAATAGCAGTTTTTTGGTTTTAACTACATTATTATTTCTTTTTATAAATAAACTTTATGATATAGTGCCCGTTGCTTTTATATTTGCTCTTATTTCTGGAGCAATTATTGGTGGTATTATTACTTCTAGTTCAGCAATAGTGTATACAAAGGATTATAAAGATTATTTTGTTAAGAAGGAATTCTTTTAGAGTGATGAGAATTTCACTCTTTTTTCTTTTTATGGTATAATCTTTGTATTGGGAGGTACTCATGAAAAATAGATTGGATAAAGAAATGGTTAGTAGGGGATTAGTGCCTTCTAGAAGTAAAGCAAAAGAATTGATTGATTCTTCATTAGTTTTAGTTAATGGAAAAGCTGTTAGTAAATGTGGATTTATAGTTACTGAGGAAAGTTTAATTACGATGCTTGATAATAATAAATTGAAATATGTTTCAAGAGGGGGATTAAAACTAGAAAAAGCAATAGAAGAGTTTGGTATTACTTTTAATGGGTTAAAAGTAATGGACATAGGATCTAGTACGGGAGGATTTTGTGATTGTGCTTTACAACATGGAGCTTCTTCTATTATTGCAATTGATGTGGGTAGTAATTTATTACATGATAGTTTAAGAAGTAATGAAAGAATCGATTTACATGAAAAAACTAATTTTAAAGAGTTAGATAGTAAGTATTTTAAAGATATAGATATTATAGTATGTGATGTATCATTTATATCATTAAGACAAATTATAGAGAAAATATATAAAGAAAAGATTAAAATAGATTTAGTATGTTTAATAAAACCACAATTTGAATGTGGTAAGGATATAGCAACTAAATATAAAGGAGTTATTTTAAATAAAAATATTCATGTTGAGATAATTAATTCATTGAAAGAATATTTTAATGGATTGGGATTTTATATTAATAATTTAACTTATTCTCCAATAAAAGGTGGAGATGGAAATATTGAGTATTTAGTTTATTTATCTAATAGAATTGATAAGAATAGTAATTTAAATATTCTAGGAGTAGTTAATAGATGTTTTTGTAATAAAGGGTGATTTATTTGAAGAGGATTGATAGGATACTATCTGAACAGACTAATTATAGTAGGAAAGAGATAAAAAAGTTTGTTTCTAAAGGTCTTGTTTTGGTAAATGGATGTGTTGTTAGAAAGTCAGATGAAAAATATGATGATGATAATATAAGTATTAAGATTAATGGGGAAGAGGTTAGGGTTAATAAACATTTTTATTTATTATTAAATAAACCTAAAGGATATGTATCTACTACTGTTTCTGATAACGATAAGACTGTTATTGATTTGGTTCCTGATAAGTATAAGACTAGAACTTTATTTCCGGCAGGTAGACTTGATAAAGATACGACAGGACTTATGTTAATTACAGATGATGGGGTATTTGCTCATAATATATTATCTCCAAAGAAACATATAAAAAAAATATATGAGGTTGTTATTGATAAAGATGTTAGTGATGAGATGGTTTATGGCTTTAGAGATGGCGTTAAGTTAAATGATGGAGAGTGTAAGAGTGCTTTACTAGAAAAAGTCGATACTAATAAATGTTTAGTTACTCTTACAGAAGGAAGATATCATCAGATTAAGAGAATGTTTGGGTGCTACAAGGCTAAAGTTTTAGAGTTAAAAAGAATTTGTATGGGTGAATTATATTTACCTAGTGATTTGGGAGTTGGGGAAGTTCGTGAAGTAAGTGATGAAGAGCTTTTAAAAATACAAAGTAAAAAATAGTGTAATGGCACTATTTTTTGTTTTTTAGGTGTTCTAGTTTTGTATAGATTTCTTTTATTTGTTTTTCATAACCAATATCTTTTGGAGTATAGTATTTTTTATTTTTAATTTTATCTGGTAAGTATTGTTGAACTACATAGGCTCCTTTATAGTCATGTGGGTATTTATATTCGGTAGATGAAGTTTTAATATGATTTGGGACATTTCCTACATTACCATTTTCTATATCTTCAATGGCTTTATCTAGAGCAATATGAGCTGTATTACTTTTAGGAGAAAGAGCCATTTCAGCAACTATTGTTCCTAGGGGTATTCTTGCTTCTGGTAGACCAACTCTTTCAGCAGCATTAATGGCGGCATCTACTCTAGGTCCAATTGCTGGGTTTGCTAGACCAATATCTTCATAGGCTATTACTGACATTCTTCGATATATTGAATCTAAGTCTCCTTCTATTATTAATCTTCCTAAATAATGAAGAGAAGCATCTACATCACTTCCCCGAATAGATTTTTGAAAAGCACTTAGTAAATCATAATGACCATCACCGTTTTTATCTGAGAAGAATGCGGGTTTATTATTTATAGTTCTGATCTTTTCTTCTGTTATTTTTTTATCATCTGTTGAGTAGTAAGATATTTCTAATAAGTTATAAGCATATCTTAAGTCATTTCCAGCGAGTTTTGCTATTAGATTGATACTTTTATCATCTATGTCAATTCCGGCTAAATCTGGGTGTTTTATGGCTCTTTTTAAGCCTTCTACTATATCAGTAGTATCTAATTCTTGTAATTCAAATAATTGACATCTACTTCTAATAGCAGGATTTATTGCATGATAGGGATTAGAAGTAGTCATACCTATTAAAGTAATTAAACCTGATTCTAATTGTGGTAATAAGACATCTTGTTTATCTTTATTTAGACGATGTATTTCATCCATTATTAGGACGATACCATCATACAACCTTGCTTCTTCAATAACAACATCTAAATCTTTTTTAGTATTAATAGTAGCATTTAAAAAACGATATCTAACATTCAAGTCTTTTACTAGAGCATTAGCAATACTAGTTTTACCAATACCAGGTTTACCATATAAAATCATTGAAAATAACTTTTTATTTTTGACTAAGTTTGTTAATATTTTATCTTTACCAATTAAATGTTTTTGTCCTATTACTTCCGATAAGGAATTAGGAGCAAGTTTTATCGCTAATGGTTTATCCATTTTTATCACCTTGTATTTCTTTTTTCTACTTAATATTTTAACAGAGTTAGCTATAAATATCTAGAAAGTTTAGATAATTTTGGTATAATATATATGGTGATAGTATGAATATTAGTGATGCTATTTTAGATTTTATTAATTATTGTACTTTTGAGAAAGGCTTATCTAGGAGGACTAATGAGTCTTATACTAATGATTTAGAAGTATATGAAGAGTTTCTTAATAGTAGAGGAATTAATTGGGTTAGTGAGATTAGTGATGATGATATTAAGGCGTTTTTAAAACTACGTAGTGATGATATGACGACGACTATTGCTCATAATTTAACGGTTATTAAGAATTTTCATTCTTATTTATTAAGGGAGAAGATTGTTAGTAAGGATGTGTCATTATTTATTGAAAGACCGAAACTTAGAAAGAGTCTGCCTAGGACTTTAAGTGTTTCGGATGTTGAAATTTTACTTAACATTAGTTTGGATACGGTATTTGACTATCGCAATAAGGCTATGTTAGAATTAATGTATGGCACAGGTTTAAGAGTTAGTGAGATTGTTAATTTAAGTGTTAATGATATTGATTTAACTAATTGTGTTGTTAGAATTATGGGTAAAGGTAGTAAGGAAAGAGAGGTTCCTTTAGGAGAGTACTCTATTTATTATTTAAAACTTTATTTGGATAGACGGAGAGAGATGTTGAAGGAAGGAAAACCTTGTGATAAGTTATTTTTAAATAATCATGGTACAGGTATGACAAGGCAAGGCTTTTTTAAGAACTTGAAACAGTTACTTTTGGAGAAAGGACTTAATCCTGATGTTTCGCCTCATACTTTGAGACATAGTTTTGCGACTCATTTATTAAATAATGGTGCTGATTTACGTAGTATTCAAGAGATGTTAGGACATTCTGATATTGCGACTACTAAAATATATACTCATGTTAGTGATGATAAAGTTATTGAGGATTATAAGAAATTTCATCCTCGTAGTCATAAAGGAGATGTTTAATCGTGAGATTTAAAAGAATTTTTTTATTAGTGCTTGATTCTATTGGTGTAGGGGAGACAACGGATGCTATTAATTTTAATGATAATGGAGCTAATACACTAGGACATGTTAATGAGGCTTGTGATTTATTTATACCTAATTTAAAGAAAATAGGTTTTTTAGATACGTTGACTATGAATGATAATCCAGGAGTTGATGCTTATTATACGATTGCTAAACCTATTAATGCTGGTAAAGATAGTTTAAATGGGCATTATGAGATGCTTGGTATTAAGAATGATATTCCTTTTAGAACTTTTAACGAAGGGTTTACTTATGATATTTTAGCTGGAATTGAGAATGTTACAGGGCGTAGAGTTATTGGTAATAAGTGTTCTAATGATGATGTTAGTATTATTAATGAACTTGGAGAGAGACAACTTAATTATGGGGCTTTAATCATTTATACTTCAGCTGACTCTGATTTACAGGTTGCAGCACATGAAGATTGTATTCCTATACCTACTTTATATCAATATTGTGAGAAAATTAGAGCTCTTACTTTGCATGAAGATTGGCGAATTGGAAGAGTAATTGCTAGACCTTTTAATGGTACTGTTGGTAAGTTTAAGTTAATTAATAGTGCTAGACGTGATTATGCGGTTAAACCTCCTAAAAAGACGGTTATGGATAGTTTACTTGAAGAGAGTTATAATGTTATTGCTATTGGTAAAATTAATGATATATTTGATGGTCAAGGAATAAATAAAAATATTAAAGCTAATAATAATGCAGAGGCTGTAAATAAACTTCTTGATATTATGGATAAGAATTTTACTGGTTTGTGTGTTACTAATTTAAGTGATTTTGATAGTTTGTATGGACATACTAGGGATGTTTTAGGATATGGTCGAGCAATTGAGGAGTTCGATGTTGATATACCAATTATTTTGAATAAATTGGAACTTGATGATTTGTTAATTATTACAGCTGATCATGGTAATGATCCTACTTTTAAAGGAAATGACCATACTAGAGAAAATGTACCGGTTATTATGTATAGTCGTAATTTTAAGAAGCCTGGTAGATTAAAACAATTTGATACGTTTGCTAATATCGGAGCAACTATTGCTGATAATTTTGAGGTTACTGCTCCAGAGATTGGTGTTAGTGTACTTGATGAGTTGAAATAACCTTAGATGAGAGGAAAAATGTTGTTATGAGAGAATATTGGTTAGATGAAATGGAATTATCATACAATCCAGATGAGGTGATAGATGAAATTTGTTCACTGGCAAAAGATGCAGATAAGTTATGTATTATACCATCGCTTGGACTATGGTCACTGGAAAATGATAAATTTTATGAGAAAATTATGTACGAAAAGTTCCTTTGTGAAAATTATGATAAACTAGTTGAATATAAGGATAAAATTTATTTGCATACTATAAATAGAGGTGAAATTCATAAACAATTTGTCGGACGTATGTTCAGACCATTTTGGATTTATGAAGATGTTTCTTTGAAAAGAATAAAAGAAGTTAATGATAAAATAGAAGTGTTTACTGCTGATATAAAAAAATCTAGTCTTTCTCCGTTTGAAAAAGTTATGGCAATCTATATGGTTGCTACACAATTTATAGAGAGTTACAAAGGTAACTCTGCAGATATTCATGATGTTGATTCTAGTGTTATGCACATTTTAAGTGATGGTGATGATGGCTATAAAATTCAATGTGCAGGGTATACGGATTTATTTTGTAGAATGGCATACGAGTGTGGTATTCACACTAAAGAATTAGAAATTAGTTTTATGAAAAACCATGATAAAAATGATTCTAGCGCACATTCTGTTGCAGTAGTTGATCTTGATGATGAAAAGTATGGAATACACGGTAGTTTTATTTGTGATGTAAGAGCGGATAGTGATATTACTTTCGGTTCTGCTAATCGCACTAATACTCCTTCTCTTAAGATGTTTTGCTTACCATTTTCTGATTATAATACTTTAGCTAGCTGGTTATATGGTGATGTAATGGCGTATAATATTAATACCGAAGAAATTACAGGAAAAGAAAAGCAATATCTTTCTGATGAGAGAATTGATTTTGATACTATCATTTGTCCTGCTTTACAGACGGTGGATGATTTTATATATGAGGCTACTAGTTTTGATGCATTAGTAGCAAGAGAAAGAGTGATACTATATAATATTCTTCATGTAAGGAGTCTTATTGATAAAAATAAACCTGATGTAAAAGATAAGGTGGATGTTAGTGAGGTTAGTGCTGACAGCTGTCATAAATAATTTCTACTAGGTATATGAAAGTAATAATTAACTAAAACAAATTTGCAGTACAACTCAATAGTAGATGTAATTAGTTCTGAAATAGAAAATAATAAGAAGAAAGGAAATTTTAATTACTAATAGTAATTATTTGATATGGTGTTTATTATGAGATATATTGAAATTCCATCTAATATGCTTGAAAAGGAGGCTACTTTAGTAGGTATGATTTTTCTTAGTAGAATGGAGTCAAATGATAAGGTATGTCTTAAACCTTCGTTTTTATCAAAGTCAGAGAAAGAAGATGAATTTTATGAGAGAATTAAATTTGAAAAAGCGTTTTGTGATATTTATGAAAAGATAGAACATCCAGAAGAAGTTTTTATTGAAGTACGCCAGGCTGGTGGTGTTACAGTAGATGGTAAGTTTGTTTGGATTTATGAAGATGTCCCTTTAGCAATGGTTAAAGAAGTTCATGATAAAATTAAATTATTTACTGCCGATATAAAGAATTCTAGTCTTTCTCCATTTGAGAAGACTATGGCACTCTATATGATTGCTACACATTTTATAGATAGCGATAAAGGGGACGGGAAAGATGCTGATGGTAAGATAATTGATTCAAGTGTTATGCACATTTTGAGTGATGATGATGACGGCTATAAAATTCAATGTGCAGGGTATACGGATTTATTTTGTAGAATGGCTTATGAATGTGGTATTCATACTAAAGAAATGCAAATGGATTGTGATGATTCGACGGAAGCACATTCTGTTGCAATAGTTGATCTTGATGATGAAAAGTATGGAATACATGGTAGTTTTATTTGTGATGTCAGAGAAGAAAGCGATTTTCAAGAGGTACACCAACAGAGAGTTAATGTTGATAATTATAATGGTTTTAATTATTTTTGTTTACCATTCAGGGATTTTGATGCTATGAGTAAAGTATTTACAAATGTGTCAAAAACTCGTCGGTATGCTATCAATAATATTGAAATAACGGGCGAAGAAGATAAATATATTTCTAACGAGAGAATGAAGAGCAGTGATATTTTTATAGCCTTAAACCATCTTTATAAATTTATTTTTGAAAATGATGGAAAAAGGCCATTTTTAAAAGAAGATGATTTTAATGGAATTTTTGTTTTAGATACTATAAGGGGTAGAATAGATGAGGCGAATAAAACAAGAGTAAGTAATAGCAGTAGTCATAAGTAACTTTACTAAGAAGAAAGTAGTAATGATTGAACTGATGCTCTTGATTTGCCAAAAAAATTAAAATGTATATTCAAATTTAATCAGTATCAAAATAAAGTAGGGGAGGTTCCCCTACTTTGATTATTTGAAAAGAGTAATTACTCCTCTTCTTTATCTGAATTAACTTCATATTCATTATCTGTAATTTCACCAGATGTATTTTCAAAACTTTGACAAATAGTTTCTTCTGTACATTTACAATTATCATTATCACATGTACAACTAACTGTAATTGATTCTAATTCACAGCAAGAATTATCTTTATCATTATGTTTACAAGTATCAACATCACATTTAATATTTTTATTTGTCTTTTTCTTAGACATATAGTTAATCCTCCTCTCTAATTTTAGTTTGTTTAAAATATCTTAATTTATACGGATTTAATATTTTAAATTGAGATGAAGAACTATACGTCTTTTTAAAGTTAAATTGATTAGAATGCATTTTAATATTTTTAATTTAAATAGATAATTTATTATTTTGAATTGAGATGGATAATTATTCATCTTTTTTAAATTAAATCGCTTAAAATGCATTTTGAATTTATAATGATTTTAGGTAGGGGAAGTATTTAGTTTTTTTAATATAAGAATATATATTAAGAATATATATATAGTTTAGTTATAGTGTATATTAGTATAATTATATAAGAATATAGGTATGTTATTGGTTATAGATGAATTTAGAAGTATTTAAGAGAATAATTTATTTAATTGAATAGAATAATATTATTATATTAATAGTATATAGTAAATCTTTATATTATATTTTATATTTATAGAAGTTAACATAATATCAATTATAGGAAGTTGTAATAAGAGGGGTAAATACTTAAATATAGTAAATATTAAGGTTTATTTATCTTTTGTTAGACTTGTTTTTTTGATAATACTTATTAATTATTAAGTATATTAATACTTAGATTGATATTTATATTTAGATAATTATATTTTGTTATTTTAAATTAATTAAATAATATTTTTATAAATTTATAGGAAGTAATTTTTTAAATTTTTATGCAAAAAAAGATTATATAATAGAACAAACGTATTATATAATCTTTTCTTTTTAATTTACTTTCCTACTACTCTACTACATTATACTTTTCGAGATTGTATCTCAGCTATTTTTTCTAATACTTCTTTAGCATTATCTTCATTTATTTCTGTATAACCTAACTCTTTTAGAGCTTGAATTTTAGCAGTATTTAATTCTTGAGTACGAGATAGTTTTTCTTCATTCTTATGTTCTATATCCTCTTCAAAACGTTTATGAGAAGCAGCTAGTCTTGTTTTAGAAGCTCCCCCATTATTATATAGAGTCATAGCACTGAACATAATACTTTCAAAAATAAATTGCTTATCCCCGTTGAAAGCAAATTCCATAGGTGGTGTAAATCCAAGGGATTTTGATACATATCCTAATATATATTTTAATTCTTGATTAGTTTCCATTGATTGTAGAAAGTGATATAAATATAAATATGTATTATAAGTATCTTTAGTTTTATCAGATGATAATTTTTCTTTTAATAAATTAATAATATCAGATAATAGTTCTTGTTCCTTTTTATTGAAACCTTTTAGGTCTGCGATTATATCTTTATTAGAAGTGTCTTTTACACCTTCATTTAACCTATTCTCTACTTCAATAATATATTCACCATTTATTTTTAAAGAACCTAATTGTTCTATATTCTCAATATTTAATAGACTTAATAATTTTGCTGCTTTTTCTTTGGGCCAATTATTAATATTGTCGATTGCTAAATAATTATATAGCATTTGTCTTGAAACTCCTAGGTATTTTGCTAAACGAACTTTGCTAATTCCTAATTCTGTTAGGACTACGTTTAATTCTTTCATATTTTTACCCTCCTAATATAATTATAGACAGGTTTGTGTAAATAATCAAGTGTAAATTGACACTTTATAAATAAAAAAATATATAGAAAAACTATATATTTTTTTTTAGAGAGTTTTTTCTATTATTCCTCCACCTAAACAGGTGTCAGATTTATCATAAAAGACTATTGATTGACCTGGGGTTATGGCTCTTACTGGTTCTTTAAATGTTACTATTAGTTTGTCATTTATTTGTTCTATTTTTACTTCTTCTTTAGGACCTCTAGACCTTATTTTAGCTAGTGCATTTGCTGGTAATTTATCTACTAGTATATTTATGTTAGTTGCTTGTAATTTGTCTTTAAATAGGCTTTTATTTGGTCCTACAATTAATGAATTGTTTTCTACATCTATTTTCAATACATATAATGGTTCTTTGTAACTTATGTTAAGACCTTTTCTTTGACCAATTGTATAATATATTAGACCATGATGCTTACCAATTAAACTATTATCTTCTAAATAGATATTTCCAGGTAATGGTTTATTTTTTAAATTATTTTCTAAATACTTAGCATAGTCATCATTTGGAATAAAACATATTTCTTGACTATCTTTTTTATTACTAACATCTAGTCCAGCTAAGGCAGCAATATTTCTTACTTCATTTTTATTATGATAATCTTTTAAGGGAAATATTACTTTATCTAAGACGTTTTTATCAATACTATATAAGAAGTATGATTGATCTTTATTTAGAGTGTTACAAGCCTTTAATTTAGAGTTTTCAATATTTGCATAGTGACCTGTAGATATATAATCTGCTTTTAATTCTTCTTTAGCTTTTTTATAGAAGATACCAAATTTAAATATTTTATTACATAATACACATGGATTTGGGGTTAAACCTTTTTTATAAGAGTCTATAAAGTTTGCTATTACTATTTCTTTAAACTCTTTTCTAAGGTCAAATACATAGTGCTTAATACCAATAGTTTTAGCAACTTCTTTAGCATCTTTTATAGCTTGAAGAGTCTTTTCATCATCTAAAAGTTGCATAGTTGCACCCACAACGTCATATCCTTCTTCTTTTAATAAGTATGCAGCAGTAGATGAGTCTACTCCTCCACTCATCGCAACAACAACTCTTTTTTTATTTTCCATAGTACTTCACCAGTTAAAATTATACAGTATTTTTAGTATTTTTAAAAGATTATGTTAAATAAAATAGCTTAGGCAAAATAAAAGTTTCTATTACAGAGGTTAGAATAGATATTAGTAGTGATAATATTAGTAATTTTAAGTATCTATTTACAATTAATTTTTTATTATATTCTTTTTTTCTAAATAGATAGTTAAATAACATTAAAGAAAAATTTATAGAATAATATGTTAAGACAAATAAGACAAATAAATTTATTATATTAGGAATTATGTATATTATTACTTTGATAAGACCATTTAATTTATAAGTATAGAGAATACTTGAAATAGTAAAGCCTATGGTAAGACTTTTAAAACCTAAGATAATTAGAACTATAGGTAGTCCAATTATAGATATACCTAGTAACCAGACTATAATATTAATTATTAAGTTATTAGTTATACTTTTATAGAGTAGTGTTTGAGTATTTAATTTGTTTTCTTTGATATTATTAAAGAAGGTAGTTAGACTTGTTGTTATTAATTCTTTATTATCTTTTGATTCAATACTTACTAAGAGTATTCCTATTATGAATGCTAGAAGTGTTACTATGAAAATTATGATAAATACTTTTTTAGTTTTTAGTTTTTTTAGTAGTTCTTTCATTATTATCATCCTCAGTTAAATATATTAGTTATTAGAGTGTTGTATGTGAAAATATGTTTTACTTTTTATGACAAATAATTTATAATTAATAGAGAGGTGGATACTATGAATAAAAAAGTTGTTAAAGTTGTATCAATTATTTTAGTTTTAGCTATGTTAATTGGTTTTCTTAGTGTTTTATTTTACCTATAAAAAATAAAGTCATCGGTTGATGACTTTTTATTTTGATATATATCCTTCTATTTCGGGATAAATATTTTTTATTACTTCATTATTTAAATTATATTTATTAGCAATATCATTTATTCTTTTATAGTCTTTTGCTAGATATAGTAGTAAGATTCCAGAAATACGATTAGCTGTATATTGACTCATTTTTGCATAGTCATTTTCAGATATATTGTATTTTTCTTTTACTTCGGCTGCTGGACCGTAAGCATATAAATAATTGGTTAGTGATCTACTTACTAATTCTATTTTTTTATTTTGGTCTTTTAGACGTACTTTTGTCCATACTTTCATATTATCCCTTCCCTTTTCTTGACTTAGTATAATAACATAAGATAAGAAAAAAAGAAAGAATATCTTTCTATTTTAAGTATGGATTGTGTTCTTTTTCATATTTTAGAGTAGTCTCATCATCATGTCCTGGATATAGAGTTATACTTTCGTTAAATGTTAGTAGTTTATTAAGACTTTCTTTCATATCGTTATTGTCTCCACCAGGTAAGTCTGTTCTACCAATTGATTCTTTAAAGATAAAGTCTCCTACAAACATACAATTATTTTCTTCAAAGAAGAAACTTACAGAGTCTTTAGAATGACCTGGAGTATAAATACATTTAAATTTAAAATCTCCAATAGTATATTCTTTTTCTTCTAGACTACTTTTTTTGAATATTTTTATAGAGCGTTTTGTTAAGAAGTTTCTTAAAGCTCCGATGTGATCAAAATGAGAATGAGTTATTAAGACTGCTAAAACTTTATTTTCACCAATTGCTTCTTTAATGTCTAAATAGTCATCTCCTGGATCTATAATGATTGCAGTATTATTTTTAATTAATACATAACAATTCTCATCTAATACTCCTGTTATTACTTTTTTTATTTCCATAATTTTCACCTTATTTCTATTGTTCTAATTCTTTACTTAGTAATACATAATTATAATTTGTATCTAGTTTAAATGTATATTTATATGTTCCTGATAGTAACTCTTCTGGTAGTTTTTGACCTTCACTACCTAGATATTTTACTTTTTCGTATAAATAGATTGTTGATTCTTTAGAGATGGCTTTTTCAAGTTCTTTTTCAACATAGTAACTTGTAGTTGGAGCTTGGGCACAGTAACCTGAGACGTATTCTCCTCGACTAGCAATGTATTGGTATCCTCCTAGACAAGTTCTACCAAGTTGGATATTGGCATTTTGAAAATTAGCTTGTTCTCCAAATAATTTTTTGTATTCAATTTTTAAACTTTCTTCTTTAAATGCTGTTGGAGTTATTTCTTCGGTGTCTAGACAAGTAAATAGTGGCATAGCTGTATCATTAAACTGATTACAGTTAGAATTATATATTTTGTCATGAGAAAGTTGTCTATAAGCTAGGTACATTTTTATGGAATCATTAAAAGTTGGATTTGCAGTATCTTCTTTAATATTAGTTACTACTTTACTATATAAGTCTTGGACAATAGTTGAATTTAAATCAAGTTTTTTCTCACCACTAGTAGTAGAAATTGGTGTACATTCATCTTTTAATCTAGCTATTTCATTTTGATGAAGAGTGTACTCATAATATGTATAAAAACAAAATCCAGAAATGACTAAAAGAAGAAATATTATTCCTGCTGAACCTTTACCATATTCAGTTAATTTAGTTTGCTTTTGTGCGGTATTTTTTTCCATTATCATACACCAACCTTACTATTTAATTTTAATATATAATTTCTTTTTTTACAATAAAAAAGTGTCTATCGTCAGAGATTAGACACTTTATTTTTAATTTGCATTTTGATCAAATTGAGAGTTATATAAAGTAGCATAGAAACCATTCTTTTTAATTAACTCATCGTGATTACCTTGTTCTATTATATCTCCTTCATTCATTACTAGAATTAAGTCAGCATTTTTAATAGTAGATAGACGGTGAGCAATAATAAAACTTGTTTTCCCTTCGGTTAATTTATCCATGGCTTTTTGAACTAACTCTTCAGTTCTAGTATCAACATTTGATGTAGCTTCGTCTAGGATTAAGAAAGGTGCATCTTCAATCATACCACGAGCAATTGTTAATAATTGTTTTTGTCCAGCAGAGATACTTTCGTTATCTTCTAAATTAGAGTCATAGCCATTAGGAAGTGTTTTAATAAAATGATCTAGACCAATTGTTTCACATACTTCTTTTACTCTTTCATCAGAAACGTTTTTATGGTTATAGACTATGTTTTCTTTTATTGTACCACTAAATAACCAAGTATCTTGCAAGACCATTGTAAATAGATTATGGATGTTCTCTCTAGTTAATTCTTTGATAGATGTACCATCAATTAGTATGTCACCAGAGTTTATTTCATAGAACTTCATTAATAAGTTAACCATAGTAGTTTTACCGGCACCAGTTGGACCAACTATCGCTATTTTTTGGCCATTTTTAGCTTGAGCACTAAAGTCTTTTATAGTTGGTTTATCATTACCATCATACTTGAAAGAAACATGTTTAAATTCAATGTTACCTTTTACTTTATTCTTATTTAGTTTCTTTGTAAGTTCTTTTTCACTACTCATTTCAGCTTCATCAATGAATTCATAAACTCTTTCACTAGCAGCTGCTGTTGTTTGGACTTGTGTCATAGCTTGAGCTAATTGTGATAATGGTGATGAGAATAATCTAACATATGTAATGAAAGCAATAATAACACCGAAACTGATTGTATTGTTCATAGTTAAAACTGCTCCTACTATACAAACTGCTACATAGCCAAAGTTTCCAATAAATTGCATCATTGGAGGCATTAAACCTGATAGGAATTGACTTTTTCTATTGGCGTCATATAACTTTTTATTTAATTCGTCAAACTTTTTATTAGACTCCTCTACTCCATTGTATGTTTTTACAACATTTAGTCCAGAATATATTTCTTCAATATGACCATTTAAATTACCAAGTTCTTTTTGACGAGCTGTAAAGTACTTTTGAGATTTTCCAAGTACTATGGCCATAAAGATGAAACCAAATAAACTTGAAAATATTGCTGTTAGAGCTAGAATCCAGTTTGTTATAAACATCATTACTACTGTTCCTATTAAAAGAGTTGCAGCACTTACTAAAGTAGAAAGAGATTGGTTCATAGCTTGAGCAATAGTATCAATATCATTTGTAACTCTAGATAGGATGTCACCAGTTGCATGTTGATCAAAGTACTTTAATGGTAATTTATTAATTTTAGTTGAAATACTACTACGTAATTTTTTAGCAAATCTATTAGCAGCTTGAGTCATAGTAATTGATTCAAAATAAGTAAATATTGCACTAACAACGTAGAGAATTACTAATAAAATAGTAATATTCTTAATCTTTTCTAAGTTCATGTTTGGCTCTATTAGTTTTTTTATTGATAAAGGCATCTTATCTATCTTTTTATATAGAGTGGTTGCATCAATATCTTTTTTATTTTGAAGACTAGACATTAAACTTAGATATTGTATTTGTTCTTTACTAGTTATTTTTTGATTTTTTATAGTTATATCTTTTAATAATATATTTTGAAGATTTTCACTAATATTTATTTTATTGTCTTTTAGCGAGTTTAATAGATCTATTTTTTCTCGTGTTGAAATGGTTTTTTCTTGGTATGTTGAATCTTTTAAGACTATTTCTAATATAGAATTAGGTAGTGTAGTTAGATTTTTTAGGGCTTCTTCTTGATTTTTGTTAATACTTGTTAAATAGTCTTGAAAGGCTTTTTTATCTGTTTGAGAAATATTACTATCTTGCATTATAGTTATTACTGTTTCATTTGAAAGATTAATATTTAATATTTCTTGAATTCTTTGTTGTTCTTCGTTTGAAGAGAAGTTTGTTGTTATTTCTTTTGTTACTAATTCTAAGTTTTTACTATTTACAACTAGTCCTTTAGAAATTTCATCTGTTAGATCCTTTATTATATTTGGAGTAAATATAGCAAGAATTGAACCTGCTGCTGCTAGAATTAGGGATACTAGAATTAGAAGCTTGAAATCTTTTAAGCCTTGAGTTAGTCTTTTAATAGCTTTTTTTAGATTTTTGGGTTTTTCCATTCCACCATGCATTCCTGGAGGACCATGTCTTCTAGATTCTTTTTCTGTATGTTCTTCGTTATTCATTTTCTAGTTCCTCCTTTGATAATTGAGATAAAGCAATTTGTTTATATACTTCACATGTTTTTAATAATTCTTTGTGTGTACCTATTCCTACACAGTGACCATTGTCTAAGACTACAATTTTATCGGCATTCATTATTGTTCCAATACGTTGAGCAACTATTAGACAAGTAGCATCTTTAGTATATTTTTTTAATTCTTTTCTTAAAACGGAATCTGTTTTATAATCTAGCGCTGAGAATGAGTCATCAAAGATGTAGATTTCTGGACGTCTGGCGATGGCACGAGCTATTGCTAGACGTTGTTTTTGTCCACCTGAGACATTTGTTCCGCCTTGAGCTAGATGAGTGTTGTAACCTTTATCCATTTTCTCGATAAATTCTTTAGCTTGAGCTACTCTGATAGCTTCATCAATATCTTTTTTAGTCTTTTTCTTACCATTTTCGCCATAAGAAACATTGAAATTTACACTACCACTAAAGATTACAGCTTTTTGAGGAATGTATCCTAATTTATTATTTAGAATTTCCTCTTTATATTCTTTTACATTAATACCATCTACTAGAACTTCTCCTTCAGTAGCATCATAAAATCTTGGTACTAGGTTTATTAGAGTTGATTTACCTGAACCGGTTGAACCTATAAAGGCTATTGTTTCACCTTTATTTACTTTAAATGAAATATTTTTTAATAAATACTCTTCAGCATCTGGGTATTTGAAAGAAACATCTCTAAATTCTACTGTACCTTTCTCTTTAGTATCAATATTATCAAAAGTTCCTTCTTTTATAGAACTATCTTTTTCTAAAACTTCATTGATACGTTCAGCTGATACTTGGGCTCTTGGCATCATCATGAAAATCATTGCTAGCATAAGGAATGACATTATTACTTGCATTGAGTATGATGAAAAGACTACCATATCTCCAAATAAAACTATTTTATTAGCCATTAGGGCATTATTAATTAGTGAAGCACCAATAAAGTAGATTGCTAGGGCTAGACCATTCATTACTAAGTACATTACAGGAGATAAAATAGCAAACATTGTTTGATTAAATAATTGCTGGTTTGTTAGTTTGTTATTAACTTCTTCAAATTTATCTTCTTGATACTTTTCTGCATTAAAAGCACGTACTACTCTAATACCAGTTAAGTTTTCTCTTGTTACACCATTGATTTTATCAATTAATTTTTGAACTATTTTAAACTTTGGCATGACAATTATTGTTAGCATTCCAATTACTGATAGTAATATAACTACAGCTACGGCAGTAGAAACACTCCATTGCCAACTCTTGTTTAGTATTTTTAAGATAGCCCATCCTGCTGTTATTGGGGCTTTTAATAATAATTGAAGTCCCATACTTATTACCATTTCTATTTGAGTTATATCATTTGTTGTTCTAGTAATTAAACTGTTAGTTTTAAATTGTTTAATCTCATTCATGGAAAGACTTTCTACTTTATTAAAGAGGTCTTTTCTTAAGTTCATAGAAAATGATGAGGCTACATTAGCAACGATATATCCTACTATTATAGCGGCTATTAAGCTACCTAGAGCACAACCTATCATCCAGCTACCGTTTGTTATAATGTCAGCCATTTTACTGCCTTCTGTTTGAACGAGTTTTGTTATTTCTGACATGTAGTCAGGCATTTTTAATTCAAGCCATACTTCGACAATTATTAGTAGTAAGGCGATAAATGATAAGAACCATTCTTTCTTTTTAAATTTTTTCAGTAGTTTTAACATATTTTGTCTTTACCTTCTTCCTTTTTTATATTTTCTTTCATTATATTTAATACTTTTAAAAATGTTTCTAAATCTTCTTCAGAAATATTTTTTATTAGTTTTTTTTCAGTATGTTCAATTGTTTTACGCTTTTTTTCAAAAATTTCTTTAGTTTTTTCATTTAGAATAATTTTTTTAGTTCTTACATCTTCTCTATTAGTTACTCTTTTGATGAGATTTTTTTTCTCCATCGTTTGTAATACTCCAGAAATGGTTGCTCGACTTAGATTTAGATGCTTTTCTAAGTCTTTCTGATTTATTTCCTGGTTTTTATTTTCAATAATGCACTCTATTATTTGAAATTGTGTGGGAGATGGAAAAATGTTTTCTGGAATAGTAATATCTTTATTATTGATAAATGTACGAACAATTTCTTTTTCTAAAGATTTTATTTCATATAAAACATTTATATCAGACATTTTTTACTTCCTTTCTATAATTGTTAGTTGCCTTACATTTATTCATTTTAGTCGTTATTAGATTTTTTGTCAATGGAGAAAAATAAAAAAAGTAGTATCCTACTTTTAGTTTACAATATGGTAGCCTGTACGGAATTCGAATCCGTGAATGTTGCCTTGAGAGGGCAATGTGTTAAGCCTCTTCACCAACAGGCCATATAGTTCGTTCTTTTTTCTAGAACAATAATATTTTAGCATGGAATATTTATTTTGACAATAGTAGATTTATATTTTATTTGTTTAGAGTGATACTAATGTATAAGTTGTTAGCTTTACTATTTAAATAAAATACTTTATACTAATATTAAGGGTGATTATATGGGTTTATTTGATAAGAAATTTGATATTAAAGATGACTTTTTAATGAGAAAGTTTAGTCCTGATAAGGGATATTATTATGTTAAATCTGATGGAAGAGAATTTCATGAGATTGGAATTGATAAGTTAAATAGACGTTCATTAAAAGAATTAAAAAGAGCTAATATTTCTCTACAGGAAGATAGAGAACTTTTAGAAAAAGAGCTTCATCAATATAAAATATCTAAGAGATTTGATAAATTAAAGTCTTTAGGCTTTTCTACTATTGGTTTTGAATATTTAGGACCAGTTAATGGTTCTATTTCTCCAATGCTTAGAGATGAACTTGAACAACTTGTGTCTGAGGAAAATGTTTTAGTTGGAATACATAGAACTAAACACGATACTTCAGTTGAGGCAATTAGTGACATACTTAATAATGGTTTAAGAATAGATGGACATATGGGTGGAATGGTTGCTTCTGAGAAAAAACTTAGTGATACTGTTAGTTATTATCCAGATAATAGTACGGTAATTAAAGAGGCAATGTATGCGAATGCATATAAAAATTCATCTGGGTCAATTATAATTAGAATTCCGGATGAGGATTTAGCTGATACAAGTAAGATTTATATAAGCGATGGAAATGATGTAAAAGTTAATCCTAAATATATATTGGGATATATTCCTGTTACTGCTGATCATCATATTGATAGAATGTATACAAAAAGTGATATAGCTGAACTTGGTAGGCAGATTGATAAACCTACACAAAAATAATTATGTAAAGAAAAACTCGTTTTTAATAACGAGCTTTTTATTTGTTATTTTCTATTACTTTTTTGTAGGCAGATATTAAGCCATCTACATAAGCACAACCCATGAAACATACTACTGATGAAGTTTCATTTTTTAGTTTATCCATGGTATCAACTGATACTATTTCACTATCTTTTAAATTATCTGTAATTATATGAGAAGTTATACCAGGATAATCTTCTTGTTTTTCTCTATTACAATCTATTTCTGTTAGATAAGCTTTATCAGCTACTTTAAAGGCAGCAATAAACTCATTTTTAAAGTCTTTTGTTCTAGAATATGTATTTGGAGCAAAAACTACTACAAGACGTTTATTTGGGTATTTTTGCTTAACTGCTTCTAGAGTTACTTTTATTTCTGTAGGATGATGAGCATAGTCATCAATGATAATACTATCCCCTACTCTTTGTTCTTCAAAACGTCTTTTGGCATTGTGGAAAGTTTGTAATAACTTTTCGATTGTGTCTTTTTCTAGACCTAGTTCTTTGGCAATTATAATAGCTGCGGTTGCATCCATTACCATGTGTTTTCCAAATAGAGGAATATTAAAGTGACCATATAATTCATTGTTAATAAATAAGTCAAATTCAGAAGACTTTTCTGTTAAATTCATATTTTTGATTACAACATTGTTATTTTCATTAAAACCATAAAATAATACTTTAGTTGCATAGTTGATTTTTCTTATTTCTTCATTATCACCGTTTGCTACAACTAGTTTTTTTGTTTGTCTTGCAAATATTTCAAAAGTATTTCTAATATCATCTAGATCTTTATAACACTCCATATGTTCTCTTTCAATGTTTGTTATAACGGCGTATGTAGGATGATAAGCTGTAAAATGACGATTGAATTCATCACTTTCAACAACATAGTACTTGTTATCTTTTGTAGCATAACCATCACCAGCACCAATAAAGTAATTGCAACCTACGGTTTCCTCTAGGAAATGTCTTATTAGGGATGAAGTTGTTGTTTTACCATGAGTTCCAGATACTCCAATGGTTTCAAACATATCAATTACATCACCCATAATTTCATTATATTTTTTTACGGTTAAACCTAGTTTTTTTACTCTTTGAAGTTCTGGATGATCTTCTTTAAAAGCAACACTATAAGTAACGATTGTATCTTTATCTAATTCATGATTGCCATCATAATAAATTGGAATGTTTCGCTCTTCTAGTCCATCTTGAGTAAACTTATGGCCTCTAGCGTCATCATAACCTGATACTTGATTTCCTAAATCACTCAATATTTGAGCTAAGGTTGACATTCCTGTTCCTTTTATACCAATACAATAATATTTCATTTATCCCACTCCTTGCACATACCAAAGTATATACTATTTTCGTTGATATGTAAAGTTTTCAGTATTTATTATATGTAAAGTGTTAGTTATTTAGAAAGAAAAAAAGTTGAAAAATCAACTTTTAGTTTTCTTATTTAAATTCTTTGTTTTCTCTTGCTGCTTTTCTCTTATCACGACATTCTTTACATCTTTTTGGTTCATTATCTAAACCTTTTTCTTTGTAGAATGCTTGTTCACCAGCAGTAAAAGTAAATTCTTTACCACAATCTTGGCAAACTAATGTCTTGTCTTCAAATTCCATATTCTTGACCTCCTTATTAAAGATTGGACTTTTAGGTAAAAAGATATAGTTTCCAAATTTAATAACGAGGAAAAATATTATCCAATTTTATATCAAAATCCAGTGATAACTCACATTAAATAATATAACATCTTTAATAATAATATGCAACGTGTTAAAGATTACTTTACATTTCTACTTTACTTTTTGATAGGCTTTTTTACTCTCTCCTATAGTTTTTATTTCTTGATTTGATGTATTTTCTAATTCAGTAATCATTAAGTCGAATAGTTGTTCAAAGTTATCACTTTCACCATTTCTTAAAGATTCTCTTAGAGCGATAATTTCAGCTGTTTGAAAATTATTAGCTACTTTAGAACCTATACTATTTAAGATAGTACTATTTAGGATTTGATTCATAGTTTTTGAATATAGATAGTCAGGGGAAGCATCTTTTGCGACTAGACTTAGTTCTAAGTCAATTATACTCATGTGGTCTGATAATAGGATATTGTCTCCACCGATATCTTCTGTTTTAATACCTTGTTTTGCTAATTCTTTTATTTCTGGTTTGATTCCTTTTAGAGAGTCTCTTATTAGAGATAGTTTGGTATTTTCTGGTAGTTCTTCTAAAGAGATACCTGGCATTATTTTAGATGTATAACCAAATAGTTGTTCTTTACTACAATAGATAGTAACTGGTATTGCGAGTGAAGGTGTTTTTACTTGTTGTAATTCTAATAAGGTTTCTAGTACTTCAACATTTTCTGGTTCATATAGATCTCTATAATCTTCATTTAATAGTTTAAAATATTCATCTGTAGCTACTTTATATATTTTACTACAACTTCCACCATTAATTGGTGTTGTTAGATTTAGTCCTGATATTGAACTGATAATTTTTGACATATAGTCATCCCCTTTTTTATGGCTCCATATTATAACATATTTTTAGAAAAAAATAAAGACATAATGTTTTATGTCTTATTTAGTTTGAGTTTTTAAGTTAGGCGTATCTGTTTATTTTTCTCTTCTTCTCGTTCTAGTTTTGAATAGATACAGCCACAGTAATCTTGACGATACAAATTATATTCTTTTGATAGCTCGATACTTCGTTTATAACCATTTTTCTTTTTAAAATCAGAATATAAGTAAGAAGTTTGATATTTATTAGATAGGTTTTCTCCTATTTCATTAAGCCAGTCAGTTTTTTTATAAGGACTTAGAGTAAGAGTAGTTGCGAAAAAGTCAAAGTTATTTTCTTTAGCAACTTTAGCTGTTTCTTCTAGACGTAATTCGTAACATTTGTAACAACGTTTGCCACGTTCTTTTTCTTTTTCTAGTCCTTTAGATATTTCAAAGAATTCTTTTGGATCATATCTTGTATCTATTATATTGATTGGGTATTTTACTTTAATTTTTTGAATAAAGTTTTTTAGTTCTTCTAGACGTTTTAAATATTCTTTTTCTTCAGTTATATTGGGATTATAGTAGATAATTGTTATCTTAAAGAAATTACTTAGTCTTTCTAGACAAGCTGATGAACATGGTGCACAACAAGCATGTAATAAAAGTGTACTGCCTTCTTTAGTTGATGACATTTGTTCTTCCATTAATTTATCGTAGTTCATATGATCACTTCTTTTCTTTTTAATTATTTGGTGTTTGATACGTATTTAATTTATTTAAATGAATTAATACTGGAGTAAAATCAATATCAATAAATTCTTCTATTTTACCAGTTTTAATATGAGGAGTTTTTAAATTTAGAATTCTTTTCATGTATGAAGTTATTGAACCGTGGGAGATGATTAGAATAGTACTATTGCTGGAGTTTTCTGTTGAAATATCTTTTAAAAATGTAGATAGTCTTAATTCTATTTCGAATTTATTTTCTCCGTAGTCCCCAAACTTAGTGAAATAGTCTCCATTAATTTGTTGTAGACGAATGTTATCTAGTTCTTCATTGTTTTTCTTACCAGAATATTTTCCATAGTTTATTTCACGTAAACGGTTATCTATAATTACTTCGGTAATTTTATATTTTTCGTAGACTAGATGAGCAGTTTCAATAGTTCTTGGTAAGGGAGAGACATAAATTTTATCAATATTTTTTGGTAAAAGGTTTATTGAGTCTTTTACTTCTTTTATGCCTTTTTCAGTTAGAATAGACCAATATATTTCTTTGTCTGAGAAAAACTCTTCTTTATTATTAGTGGCTTCGCCATGTCTCATAAAAATTAGATTCATTTTATATACCTCGTTTCATTATAATAATATACAAGTTAATGTTTTTCAATATAGAATTTGGATTAGTTTTTTGATAAAGTCATATTTTTTTGATTTTATGTATATAAATTAGTATGAATAGAATTATATTTAGTTTTTTAATTACAACTTTAGCTGGTTTAGCAACACTTCTTGGTATTATACCATGTTATTTGCATAAGTCTAGAGAAAGTATTATTAGCAAATCTTTGGCCTTTTCTGCTGGAGTTATGATTACTATTTCTCTTACTTCTTTAATACCAGAGTCTGTTAGTCTACTCTACTTTGATTATACAAAAGTTTTTGTCTTTTTGATAGTGTTTATTTTTGTAGTTTTAGGAATTATGTTTTCTAGTTCTATTGATCAAAAGATTGATGAGCATTTTTCTAATAATAATCTTTATAAATTAGGACTTATTTCAGTAATTGCTTTAGCACTTCATAATATACCAGAGGGAATTACGACTTTTATTTCGACTAATAGTAATCTTTCTTTGGGTATTACTTTGTCTTTAGCTATTGCTCTTCATAATATTCCAGAAGGTATTTCTATAGCGGTTCCAATATATTATGCGACTTATAACAGAAAGAGGGCTTTTTGGTATACTTTTTTATCTGGATTTTCAGAGTTGTTTGGAGCGATACTTGCCTATTTATTTCTTGCTAGATACATGAATGATTTTATTTTAGCTTTGATACTTGGAGTTACAGCTGGAATAATGATTCATATTAGTATTTATGAATTGTTACCTAATTCTTGGCAGTATAAAAAGAGAAAAGCAACAATATTTTCTTTTCTCTTAGGTATTATGACGATGTTAGTATGTGAGATGTTATTTTAATCATTACTAGTTGCACAATAGAATTTTATAATTTGACCTTTTGGAGTATCTATTTTTTCTTTTTTACCTTCACACCAACTAGGACAAGTTAGAGTATCTGTTGCGGCACTGTAGTATGCAGAACAACCTTGATCATCTTCTTCTAAACGAAACTCAACATTAGAAATTTTATAACCAGTTTCAGTTTTTTCTTGTTCAAATAAATATAGTTTAGAAAAGTTAGTCATTAATTTATTAATTGTTTCTTCATTAGCAATTAATTTCATACTATTATTAAATTCACTAGTAGAATAATCTCTAATAGTATTTTTCTTTAGGTCGTCTAAGAAAGTTTTAAATTGTTTTGGAAAATTATTAGTGCTAGTCAAATATGTATCATATTCACGCATATCATAGCTGTAATCTACACTATAAGATATTTTATAGTAATCAGGGTTATATTTATATCTTACTTTTATATCATTTAGACTCATGTTGTTATCTATTATAATTTCATAGTTATGTTCCCAAGTATTCATAATTAACATATTGTCTTTATAAGTTAGATCTATTTCATTTTCTTTTATACTTTTTTCGTCAAAACCTATAAAATCAATATTTTTAAAACCAAGTAAACCTATACCTAAACCTATTCCAGCTATTGTTATAGCGACTAAAAGGATAGTTATAGGTATTTCTGCTTTTATTTTTTTATTTATAATAAAATTTGCAATTAAAATTAAGACTATTATATGAGCTATTATGATACCAAGTGAAGTTAGGGTTGCTCCAGCAAATATTAAGGAATGTAGGGATAAAGATAGACTTATTACTAAACTAATTAGAGATAGTGTTAAAGTAAAGACTAAGAATAAGCCAATAAATGCGATAGTTATTTTTACAAAGAAAATTACTATTTTTGATAGGATGCTTAAGAAAGCAAATGGTTCATGATTAGGATCTCTTAAGATTATTTTTTCTTCATCTTTTCTTTCAAAACTAGTTGTAGTATTTGTTTCTTCTTTTTTATTTTCTTTAACTTTTCTTGAGGATACATTCTTTTCCTTTTCAACTATTTCATCATAGTAATTTAAATAACGAAGTTTAAAAATATGAATAATAGCAATTATAGATATAATAAGCCAGATAGTTTGACATAGACCTTTTATTACATTATAGACAGTATAGTAGCGTCCTGATAGGATAAAGTTTAGAGTTTTACAAATTACATTAGGAATAATTGATGATATTATCATACCAATGAATGCTAGAAGTAGAACAATAATTACTTGTTCAATAAAACATTTTAAGATTGATGAGAATTTCATTCTAGATAACATGTTTATTGTTTTAGTAATAAATTCTAATAGAGAGTCTAGAGCAATATTTAGATTGTTTTTTTCTTTTCTTTCTACTTCTTCTATATCTGTAACTTTGTCATTGATTAAGTTATCCATACTACAATTAAAGATATTACAGATTTGAACTATTTTATCTGTTTCAGGATAAGTATTATTACTTTCCCATTTAGATACTGATTGTCTTGAAACATTTAATTTGTTGGCTAAGTCTTCTTGAGATAAGCCATTTTTCTTTCTAAGTTTAATTAGTTTGTCACCAAACCTCATAATCTCACCTCTTTCGCTATTAATAGTACGATAATTAACGGTTGCTTTCTACCAACTTTGATTGGAAATTTGTAAACTTTAGGTTGCATGTACCTATATAATAGCATATTTAAAGTAGATTTTAGTAAAAATGTTTTTCTTTTAAATGAAAAAAATAGACTAATGAACTTAGTACTATTTAGTTCCATATAGTCTATTTTTATATTTCAATTATTACTTTGTTAATGATTTTATCTTATAGATAAATGTTGAGTTATTAGCAGTAGATGTTTGGTAACCATTATACTCTTTTGATAATTTTACTAGAGATTTTACTTTAGAAGAGTAATTAGATACTGTATTTGTATATGAAGATAATTTATTTATTCCTTCGTTATTTATTTGAGTAAGTCCTTCTTCTAGAGCTGTTGTTCCAGTTAAAGCTGAATTTAGACCAGTTGATAATTCTTTAGTTCCTGCTTCCAGTAAAGTTAGACCACTTTTTAATTCATCTAATCCAGCTGTTAGACCAAGCGAACCATCTTTTGCTTCTTTTAAGGCTTCTTCTAGAGTTGCTATCATGGTGTTGATTGTTGTAACAGATGAAGATAATTTTGCATTTAAAGTAGTTATAGCTGTACTATTATTTTCAATTAATAATAGATATGGAAGTGCAGATATTTCTTCTGTAGTTAAGCCATGTTTAATTAAACAAATACCTAGTTTTTGTTCATCTGTTTCAGTAGTTAAATTACATTCTACAGCAGTTTTTTTAGCATTTAAAATTCTTGTTTCATCATTATTAAATGCAACTTTTAATTTTGTTAACATTTGAGTATTTGAAGCTTGTAACTCTTTTAAAGATTCTGCTTGAGCAATTGCTTCAGGACTAGTTTGTTCAGCTACTAGTTGTTCTTTTACAGCTTCTAGAGAAGCAATAATTTGTTCAATGCCAGAAGTTAAGTCAATTGAACCATTTTTTATTCTTTCCACTCCACCTAATACTTCACTATATTTACTAGTTAAAGTAGAAGCGCCTACTGATAATTTTTCAGTACCAGTTTTTAATTCAGTAGTACCAGATACTACTTTATTCATACTATCTTGTAGAGTATTAATTGAGGAAGATAGATTATCCATCTTATTGAATACAGATAAATCACTTTCAGATAGTAGTTTTGGAGTTGCTACTAAGTAGATATTATTTAAAGTAAAGTTAGTTGTTGTATAGTTAATTTCAACATTATTTAGACTCTTTAAATCCTCTAGACCAATACTTTCATATAATCCAGGTGTAGCAAGAGCTACTAACATACTCTTATTACCAGTTGATGTTACTTTACCATTTGTTACAGTAATATTAGAATTATTTTTATTAGAAAGAGTTGTTCCTACTGTTACAACAAATGGAGTGTATTGTTTATAATAAGTATTATAATAGTTATTAGTTAAATTTAATTTAATAGTAATATTACCTTTTTTACCAATTAAATCTTTTACTTTAGTTTCTTTACCATTTAAATAGTATTTAGCTTCTACTGTAATTGGTAGACTTTCTTTAGTTGTTCCTTGATAATAAATATCTTTACCAGTTGAGTTCCAACTAATTATACCATTATCAAGACTATATTTTTCTTTACCATTAATATTTAGAATTTTTTGTAATTCCGTATCATCTTTAATTGTTCCTTTATCTAGATTAGATAAATGATTATTAACAGTAGTCTTTTCTACTTTACCATCATAGTTTAAGTTAGTATAAATTGTTTCCTCTTTTGTTAAGGCAAAAGTAGAAATTGGAGTTAATAACATACTAGATATTAGGATGCTTGAAATAACTTTATTTATATTTTTCATATTATTTTCCTTCTTTCTTAACATTTTTATTTTTTAGAATTATCTTATCACATAACATTAATAATGATGGCAAGATAAAGATTACTGATGCCATACTAATTAGAGAACCTCTAGCTAGTAAGTTACAAATTGAACCAATCATATCTATTTTTGTATAGAAACCAACGCTTGCTGTTGCGGCAAAGAAACATAAAGCTGAAGTTATGATAGATGGTATTGTAAACTTAAGAGTTTCCTCCATACATTTTTGTTTGCTGTCATTTTTTTGTCTTTCTTCAATATACTTAGTAGACATTAAAATTGCATAGTCTATTGTTGCTCCTAACTGAATTGTTCCTACAACGATTGAAACTATAAATGGAAGTGATGTTCCTGTATAGTAAGCAATTGACATATTTACGAAGATAGCAAATTCAATCACTAAGCTTAATACTACTGGTAAACTTAATGATTTTAATACTAATACCATGATTATAAATATTACAGCAAGTGATGTATAATTAACCATGTTAAAGTCATGATCAGCAATAGTTATTAAGTCTTTCATTAGAGCACCTTCACCGGCTACAATAGCTTTTTTATCATATTTATGAACGATTTTATTTATTGCAGTTAACTGATTATTTAAATCATCAGATGCTATTTCATAAGTAGAATTGGTTAAGACTAATTGATATTTATCATTGTTTAGTATTTCTTGTAGGTTGTCTGGAATTATTGTTTCTAGACCATTGTTTACGAATTCACTTGGTGATAAGACTAAGTCTATTCCTTTAACTGATTTTAATTCATCTGTAAGGGATTCAATATCACTACTTGAAACATTCTTATCCATGATAATTATTTCCGGAGATGTTATACCAAACTTTTTAGCTAAGTCGTTGTTTGCTACATTAAAGGCTAAATCTTTTGGAAGTGACTCATCAAGTTTGTAGTAAACATCATAATTACTATTACCAATGTATGCAGGTATCATTAATAGGACAAAAGCTATTAAAATGAATTTTTGTTTTGATATTATAAACTTTGGTAATTTTTCAAATTTAGGTAATAATACTTTGTGTTTTGTTTTTTCTATTTGTTTATCAAAAATTAATAGGAATGATGGGAATATTGTGACAACACATATTAATCCACATAAAACTCCTTTTGCCATAACAATTCCAATATCTTTACCTAATAATAAGTCCATAGTACATAGTGCTAGGAAACCAGCAAATGTAGTTAAGGATGAACCTAATATTGATTTAAATGTTTGAACTATAGCGTCGGCCATGGCTTTCTTTTTATCTTTAATTTTCTTTTTAGAATCTTCATATTTGTGATATAGAAATATTGAAAAGTCTGTTGTTACTCCTAATTGTAGTACGGCTGAGATAGACTTTGTAATATAACTTATATCTCCTAAGAAGTAGTTACTTCCCATATTATAAATAATTGCTATACCAATATTTCCTAGTAATAAAAAAGGGATTATGTAGGAATCTGTTGTTGCTAGAAGTATAAGTAGACAGAAGATTACAGCTATTGAAACATAGGCTGCTAATTCACTATTGGATAAGTCCATGGTATCAATTACCATAGCGGTCATACTACTTACTTTGTTAGCATCTTTTACAACTTCTCGTAATGATCTAACGGCATCTATTGTTGAGTCTTCAGATGTTGAACCATTAAATGTTATGAAGATTACTGTTTCTTTGTCATTATATAATTTATCTTGTATTTCATCTGGTAACATATCATATGGAATTGTTGTTCCTAAGACATCGGCAATACTACATACTTCTTTAACGTTCTTTATATCTTTTATTTTGTCCTCTAGGGCTAATATTTGTTCTGAATCTCTATCATTTGTCATTACGAAGGCATATGAACCAAGACCGAACTCATCAGTTAAAATGTTTTCTCCCTTTATAGTTTCGATTGTATCTGGTAAGTAAACTAAAATATCATAATTTACTCTAGTGTTTACATAACCAAATATTGATACTATGAAAAGAAGTAAACTTATCACTAGAACTATAACACTGTTATTGGTTATTTTTTCTGCGATTTTTTTCATACTTTTTCCTCCTCTTTGCATAATTAATTCTATGCTTTAAAAGAAAAAAGACCAGTAAAATATATTCTTTTATGTTCGATAACCGACAGTTGTATGCTAAAAGTAGTATATTTAACCAACTTTGTGTTGTTTATCTTTACATTAGAAGTTTTAAGTATATAATAATGTATAGGTGATGGAAAATGGATAAAAAGGAAGATTTACGTGTAATTAAGACAAAAAAGAGTTTATATGACGGATTATTAGTCATGATGAAGGATAAACCTTTTGAAGATATTAAAGTGGCGGATATATGTAGAGTGGCTTTAACTAACAGATCTACTTTTTATGATCATTTTAATGATAAGTATGAACTTTTATATGCTTTAATGAAAGATATGGAGATTGCTTTAGTTGATAAGTTAAAGTCTAATACCAATATTTCTAATACAAAAGATTTTTATATGAAAATGATTGAATTGTTATTTGAGCATATTAGTGAGAATGTATCTTTCTACTCTTCTATTATTAAGAATAACAATAATAGTGTTGCGAACGACATGATTAGAAATACTTTGTTAATGGATGTTAGAAGTCATATTGAGAGTGAGAAGAATTATAATAGTGAGGTACCTGCAGAGGTACTTACAATGTTTTATGTAAGTGCGGTTATGAATGTATGTTCAATGTATCTTAGAGAACCTAATAAGTATACAAAAAATGATATTTTAAATTATTTGGATAAATTATTACCAGATAATTTATATTAAAAGAAAGAGACTAGATTTTAGTCTCTTTTAGTTTGTTTGGTCTTTTTGTTTCTTATTTTGTACAATACTTGCTATAAAATCTTGACGGTATGAAGGTAATTAAATTAATTATTATTAAAATCAGTAGAGAAATTAGATAGATGCATATAGGAATATTATATAGATTTATGAATATTGTTGTTACAATGAGTAAAATAGGAAATATAGTTAAGTATTTTTTTAATCTTTCTAAACTTAATAAATTTAATATTAAAGTCATTATTAAAGATAAGTTGGTAAAAAATAATATGTCTTTTAGATATATATAAAGATAGTTTATGTATGAAATATTAGAGTTGAATACTATAAATAAAATAACTACTATTATATTAATGATTGTTCGCATAGAAAATATGTAAAATATGAAGTTTAACCATTCTAAAAGAACAAACTTTTTGCTATTTGACCGCAACATAATATATTCTATTGATGATTTAATGTTATCTACAAATGTTTTTATAATGAAATAAATGATTATTAAATAACTAATTATTTTTATTAAAGTATAAAATATATTTACTCTATATATACTTCCTAAGCCGAGATAACAAATGTAGTCGTCAACCTCAAGAAATGTTATAGTACTTCCATTTATGCATAAATATATAATAGTAAAAAGTACTTGCATTAGAAAAAATTTCATTAAATTCGTATTTATTTTTATAGTATTTTTTAAAAATATGTATTTCATATATTATTCCTTATTTATTATTCATCTATTTTTATTTTTTTGAGATTTGTTGCAATGGAAGTTAGTGTTATTAATAATAATGCTAAGATACACATAAAAATTATAAGATTTGATATTTCTTTTATAAATGAAACATGTGGTATCGGAGTTAGGTAATATTTAAAATTCAAACTTTTTAATGTAAAATTACTAATTATACTTGATGAAACTGGGGCACAATAATATATAACAGCAATTATCAGGTAATAAATGTATCCAACTATTTTTCCCAACAATTTATATATGCATATCCCAATTAGTGCTAGAATATTTGTAACCATATATAGTTTTATCATGAAAAAAGCACTGTATGTTATATATGATATATTATAATATTCAACTTGAGTAAAACTAATCATTCCAAAATAACTGAGACTAACAAATAAAATCCCTACGGCTAGAGCTGATACGTATATTATTAAATTTCCTAAGGATACTGATATTAATAAGTACTTTAGATACTTTTCTTTGGCTGAATATCTTATCAGAAACGAGTAATTTTTATCATAATATTCTAAAAAAATACTGGATGATATAAATAGGATAATCATCATTGGAAATATAAACATTGAACTACTTATATAATCAAAAATGGCCTCGGAATATGAAATGTTTGACATGAGATTAAATGTACATAAAAAACAAGTTAGTAACACTGTTAAAAATATGACTTTGAATTTTTCTGTATCTAAAATATATTTAGTATATGAAAATGTTCTTTTTATATTATTTAACATTATACTTTTTTAATTTTCCTTCTTCAAATTTATATGTTTCATCTGCTATACTTTTTATATCTTCTTTTATGTGGCTTGTTATAATTATTAACTTGTCTTGTTCTTTCATTTTTAATAATAAATCACGTATTTTCTTTACGGATTTTTCATCAATACCATTAAATGGCTCATCTAGAATTATGACTTGTGGATTTTCCATTATAGTTTGGACGATACCTAGTTTTTGTTTCATTCCAAGGGAATATTCGCCATATTTTTTGTCTTTTTCAGAATATAAATTACATTTTTTTAGTGCTTCAATTATATCTGCATCGGTAATTTTATTTTGAATACTTGCAAGTAATTTTAAATTTTCATAACCTGTGAGACTTGGAATGAAACTCGGTATTTCAATTAGAGCTCTAGTATCTTTTGGAAATGAATTTGCCTTAATATAATCAAAGTCATCTTGTAAAATGCAACCTTGAGTTGGAATATAAAAAGCACATAGCATTTTTAAAAATACACTTTTTCCAGAGCCATTTGCTCCTACTATTCCGTATATTTTTCCTGATTTAAATGAGATATTAACGTTATCTACTACAGTTACATTTTTAAACTTTTTGGATAAGTTTTTTACTTCGATTTTCATATTTTTACCTACCTTTCACACATATTGATTAATTTTTCTTTATTGGTATATGAACGTATGGCTAAAAATAAACTTATTAAATATAAAATGATATTAAAAATTAGATGTGCATACATATTGTCTATACCGTGCCAAGTATATAGATTCATTAAATTGAAATTATTTGGATTAAGATTGAAATAATAACTTCCTATATTACCAAATATTATTATACTAAAACACCAGATAAAAAATATAAATAGCTCACTTTCAAGTAAGGCGACAATATAATTTTTTGTTTTACTTTGTACAATTAAACCAATATTTATGTATAGACCAACTTCTGAAAGTAAGGTAACAAAATACACTATCGGAAAAACTTTATTATTTATAAATTGGATATTTGGTAAGGCAAGGTTAAGTGTCTGATCGGTTACTGGATTCAGATTTTTTCCAGAGATGATATAAGAAATTATAAATGTAATGATTACAAATATAGGAATTATAAATATGTTTTTATAGGCTGTTTTAAATATGTATTTTATATATTCTTTATAATCTTTTCTTAAGCAGTAATTTTTAATCACGTTGTTTTTTAATTCCCTTGATATTATATATAGAAACGGAAATAGTATTATAATTGGTGTACATATAATAAATAAATAATCATTGTTAACAAAAAAATTATAATATACATGATAAGTACTATATGGTAAGCCTTTAGAATTACTTATTTTTTCACAAGTAGTATTATTTATATTAAATTCTTTGTTTTTATTTTGAAAAGTTTCTTTTTCTTGTTCACTTGATAATGATTGGTATTCTTTACATAAAGTGTATTGTTCTTTTACCCAAGCTTGACTTTCTTTTGTTTTTATTGCTATTTTATACCAGCAAAATATGCAATATATTAAAAAGATTAAGCATAATATAATGAAAATTTTGCTGCTAAACAGTTGGTTCTTTTTATATTTCATAATTTTCTCCCATTAAAGTAATAGAGGCTATATTTTATCAATCTGTTTAATTTATTGGTCTAAATACCAACCTCCATTATGTGAAGCATTGCAAGAACTTACTACGTCGTTTTTAATATATAAATTATATGCTGTTGCAGTATAGGTACTTCCTTTATCATTTCCCCAGCTACTTGTGGCACCGTTAGTTACTTGTATCCAAGCAGACTCTCCGCCTCTTTCTGACTTTACCATAACAGCAACAGTGTTACGATTACCGGTACAACTATTTACCGTTCCTATATTGTAGTACGATTGAGCCCCATATCTTTCCTTTATTTTAGGTCCCAATTGTGTCACACCTTTAAGAGCTTTTAACGTGATACTATAATGTCCAGCTGATACAAATGCTGAAATGCTAGTTAGTGTTATTGTAACTAGTAAGATACTTAATGTTATTTTTAAATATTTCATTATTTTATCATCATTTCTTTTAAAAAATATAACCTTTATTACTTATCGTATATCATATATTTAATACAATGTCAACTTTTTGAACTTTTAAATATTTAATAAAAAAAGTACATATACGGGAAGTATATGTACGATATTTAATCTATATTAATTAATTCATAGTCTGTTGTACCTATAGCTAGTTTTTTAGCAGCATCTATAGTATGATGACCATTTCTTGATTCTATTCTTTTTATTAAATGCTCTCTTCCTGGATCAGTACTATTATAGACTAAGTCTAGACATGCTTTGTCGATAGCAACGGGATCTGTTGATAGGACGATGCCAATATCTTTCATGCAAGGGTCTTCTGCTACACTACAACAATCACAATCTACGGACATGTTTGCTAGAACATTTATGTAGACAATTTTATTATTGAATAATTTTACGACAGATGAGGCTGCATCAGCCATGGACTCTAAGAAACTATCATGATTGACTGTCCAGATATTTTCAGGAGTACCGGCTCCATGGATATAGGCTTTACCATATGATGAAGCACAACCAATTGATAATTGTTTTAGAGCTCCACCATAGCCTCCCATAGGATGACCTTTGAAATGAGAAAGAACTAACATTGAATCATAGTTTTTAATGTTTTTACCGACATGATTTTCTTTTATCTTTTTACCATTTGGAATTGGTAAGACTAAATCTGGTCCTTCAGCATCTAATAAGTCAACATCAAAATACTTAGTCCAACCATGATTTTCTAATAACTTCTTATGCTTTTCAGTAGTATTTCTAGCACCATCATAGGCAGTATTACATTCTACTACTGTACCATTTACATAATCAATAATATCTTTAAAATACTCTGGATGTAAGAAGTTTTGATTACCTTCTTCACCTGAGTGAACTTTAACAGCGACTTTATCTTCTAGATTACAATTAGCTGTTTTATATAAGTTTACTAAACTTTCTTTGGTTAAATTCTTTGTAAAATATACTTTAGCTTTTTCCATATATATTTCTCCTATAATTTTATTATAACAAAAAGTAGACAATTTTACTTATCTACTTTGTATTTTTTTATTTTAATCTAGATCGGTTCTAGCTAGAATAGCAGCTGGTGTTTTACGTAGAGTTGCAAATACTGGAATTAGTCCTACTATTAGATTAAAGGTATAACAGATTATTATAGAGGCTAAGACAGTTGGAACATTTACCATAATAATTCTTTGCATATATGGTACTGTCGTTAAGACTTTCATTATGTAAGCACAGATTAGAATACCTGTTAAACTAGTTAGGGTTGTTATAGCGATAATTTCACCCGAGAACATAATATAAATATCTTTTTTCTTAACACCTATAGCACGATAGATTCCTACTTCTTTTACCCTTGATAAGAATGATGATCTACTCATTAAGAATATTTCGATTAGAGATATACCTAGAACGATTGCAGCACTAGCTAACATTATGTTATTACTTTTTGCATTGGAGGCAATATAATTTTCTCTATCCTTTTGATAATTATCATAGATATTTATCTCATAATTATTTCTAAAATTTTCAATTGTTTTAGCTTTGTCGTTAGAATAAATTGTTAGTTTTTTTGTTTTTAAAATTAAACTTGTTTTTAGAGTATTGGTGTTTACAAAATAATTATTTATTTCATCAGGTGATGTATAGTAACCAACTACTATTAATTTACGATCACCTATTTTAGTTGAAATTTCTTTATTTAATTTCATAGACTCTTCATTACTTACGTTGACAATAGTTTCATAATCATTTGTTGGTTCTCTACCCTTGGTAATAGTTATTTTGTCTTTAAATAAGTTATAATCTTGAATTCCTGTTGTTCCTTCATTTTCCTCTGCATAAGCATCGTTTACATTTTTTGAGTTATATAACATATCAATAAACATATCTTCACTTACATATATTGAAGGTGATACTAGGTCTGTTATTCCTACTATTGTAAAGTCATCCATAGAAGTTATTCTGGCTTTTCTATTTAGAGAGTCTTCTACGGATTTTACATTAGCCATTTGATATATTCCATCACTTGATGAATACATTTTTTCAATAGCTAGTTTATCTACTACTATTTCATAATTATTTTCTGGCATTCTACCATATATTAGATCATCTTTAGTAATCATATTAATTGAAGACATAGAACCTTTTAGGAGCATATTTTGTTTACTCGTTTGATAATAGTCACTTAATGGTACTCGCATACTTATTGTAGAACCTCCTGGTAAGATGTATTTTACTCCTTCTACTTCAGCATATTTTTGATATATAATCGGATCTGTTTTGTTAGTCTCAATAGTTATATAGTTTTTATTAGTTTCAACAAATTCTTTTTCATTTACTCTTGAAGCTGCTCCCATACTACTAGTTGAAATCATTATAAAGATACCAGATAGGAAAAAACCAATTAATAGAATCTTTTTAATTAGAGAATAAGCAAATACTTTTTTAAAACCATTAGTTATAAAAGTAAGAGGATTAAATATTGAAGAGTATCTTAATTTTCTACTTTTATCGATAACATTTTCAAAGTCAAATTCATATTTTTCCAGTTCATTTTTATCAAGTTTATGATAATGGTCATTGATAAACTCAATACTAGAGTCTTCGTCCACTACTTCAATTGAATTATTATTTTTACTACGAATATAAATATTATTATTTTTAATTACTATTTCTACTTGTAGTTTTTCATCATTATCATGATAGATTGTTATATCATTAGTTTTGTCTTTAAAGTTATCTTCTTTTTTAAAGTCTTTTAGATAGAATCTATTATCGATAGCGTAGTCTAGTTCATTAGTATGAGTGTTTTCATAGTCTTTTACGACTTTACCATCAGATATTTCAATAATTCTACTAGCGTAAAAGTTAGCTAAATTTGTTTCATGTGTTACTAGTATTACTAATCTATCTTTAGAAATGGCTTTGATAATATTCATTATTTCTACAGAGTTTTTACTGTCTAAGTTACCTGTTGGTTCATCTGCTATGATGATATTGGGATTTTTTACAATTGCGCGAGCAATACCTACTCTTTGACGTTCTCCACCAGATAACATATTAGCTGGTCTTTTTCGATAACGATACATTCCTACTTTTTCTAGGACATAAGTTACTCTTTTATCTATTTCTTTTTTATCTTTAATACCAATTATTTTTAAACTTAAGGCAACATTATCATAGACAGATAAATTATCTACTAGTTTATAATCTTGGAAAATGTAACCAATATTTAAGTTTCTTATTTTATCTACTTTGTAACTAAACTTACTAGTAATCTTTTGATCATTTATGAATATTTTACCTTTTTGTACCTTGTCTAGACCACCTATAACATTTAAAAGAGTTGTTTTACCAGAACCAGATGGACCAAGTAAAGCTACTAGACCAGTATCTTCTAAAGTAAGAGAGGTATTATCAATTACATGAATTTGGTTTTTCTTATGACGATTAAAATACTTATTAATATTTTCTATTTTTATCATTATTACACCTCTTCTCTATAAGAGTTCATGACACTCTTTTTAAATATTTTAGCAGCATATTTTTCGCTTATTAAGAATGATAATAAGACTAGTATTAAATATATTAGACCATAGTCATTAAATGTTAAGTATTCATTTATAGTTTGAAGAGTTGAATTTTTTATAGTACCTAGATGATTTAAATATACACATAAATCAAAAGCAAAATATGCGATATTAGCAACAATAAATAATTCAATTATTAGTAGTTGTCTAGCTACTTTTTTAGGAGCACCTAACATTCTAATGGTTGTATAGTAAATATTTCTAGATTTTAAGATTAGTTTTATAACAAAATATGTGATAAAGAAAAGTGTTGCGACTAAGATGATTGTAACTATTATTTTTAAGACTCTAATAATTACTGAGGCAGTTGGTTGAATTAGAGTGTTTTTAACGACTAGGGTTTTATAATCTAGTTTGTTTAATTCTTTTTCTGTTTCAGTAATTTTGTGAGCATCTTTTACGTAAACACTCATTTGATAGGTGTCTTTGTTATATAAATTATTATAGTTTTCAGGATTTATAAATATGATGCCATTATATAAATCAAATTCTTCTTTGTTGTAGTTTGGTAATTCTAGAATGGAAGATATGTTTTTAGAATTATAATACTTAGTTACATGAACATCTATTTTATCTTCATAATATAAGTTACTTATATGGATATTTATGTTTTGGTTTAGACAATTTTCTTTAGGACACTCGTATTTATAATCTTCAGTAATATATGCTTCATTTAGTGATACCCAGTTATTTGGGACTATTTTATATGCTGGATTCCAACTATTTATTTTATGATTTTTACCTAAGAAGTTAACTATTGTTGTACTGTAGGATTCATTACTTTGTACTTGAAATTTATCAATAGCTTTTTCTGTAAAATATAATTGATATTGGTAGTCTTCAATATCCTTTTTATATTTAATACCTACTATTTTATAGTCCTTTATATCATCTTGAATAAGAGATGAAGAGTTGTTTTCTATATTGTAGGTTTTACTCATTAATTCATCATATTGTTGTCCTAGGTAATAGTCTTTTTTACTACCAACAATAACTATCTCATTATCAGATTCTGGCATTCTACCAACATCTAATTTACCAGATAATTGCTTAATACTTTTTGGAGTTCCATCTATATAGTAACTATTATCTGATGATGATAAGTAGAAAGTTTGGTCGACAATGGAGTCGTTTTTCATAATATGTTTTATATTATCTAGGGAAGCAATTTTATTTATTTCTTCTTCAGAAATACTAGATTTATTTTTTTTATTTACTATGATACGACTTTCATCTAAGTCTTGGAATAAGTAATTATAGCCTGATTTAGAAGACTCGTATTCACTCTTTTTAAATGATGAGTATTCTGTCATTAAAGCAACAACAATAAATAAGTAAACTATTAATAATAAAATAAATTTAGGAGCAACATTAAAGGTATTTCTAAAACCTAATTTTAATTTATTAAATAGAGTAATATTTTTATAATGGTTTTCTTCGGCTACTCCGTATTTTACTTCTTTTAGTTTTTTATCTTCTAATACTTTGCCATCGTGCATAGTTATTTTTCTTGTAGCATAATCACTTATTTGTTCATAGTTATGAGTAACAACAATAACTAGTTTATCTTTTGATAGTTCACTTAGAAGTTTAATAACGCTTTCAGCTGATCTTTTATCTAGACTTCCAGTTGGCTCATCAGCAATTATAATTGGAACATCTTTTGCTAGAGCTCTTGCTATGGCTACACGTTGTTTTTGACCACCTGATAGTTTAGATACTTTAGTCTTGCGGAATTTAGTTAGACCAACTTTGTCTATTAAATCTAAGACTTTAGGTTTAGCCTCTTTTTTAGTTAGACCATTTAATATTAGAACTAATTCAATATTTTGATAAACGGTGTAACTATTTATGAGGTTGAAGTTTTGGTAGATGTTTCCGATATATTTACGACGGTAATCTTCCCAATCTTTTTCTAGGTAATGGCTAGTTTCTTGACCATTAATGTACATTTCTCCTTCTTCGTAAGTATCAAGACCTGATATTACATTTAATAATGTAGATTTACCAGAACCTGATTCACCAGTTATCGCAATAAATTCACCTATTTTAAACTCAAGATTTACTTTAGTGAAGCCTGAGGCAATAACTCCTTTACTATAATAGAATTTTGAAACATTTTTTAACTTTATCATATACTGTTTCCTTTCTTTTAATTAAGATAATTATATGTATTTAGTTGGTTGCATACAAGCAATTTTACTTGGAATTTTGGTAAGTTTACTTTACATTTTTGATTTTTTCTAACATAAGGTCTACTACTTCATCAACGTTTGATGTTGAGGTATCTATTTCGATAGCGTTTTTTGGTTTTAAAAAATTAAGAGATGCTATATCTTTTTGATCGTTTTCTTTTATAATTTCAATTGCTTGTTCAAGAGTTAGTTCTTTTCTTTTTTGAAGTAGACGTTTGGCACGTTTATTAGTACTAGCATATAAATAGAACTTTATGTCAGCGTTTGGCATAATTCTTTCTGAGATGTCTCTTCCTTCCATAATTAAGTTTTTGTTTTTACTGATGAACTCTTTTTGAATAGTTCTAACATACTCTTTTATCTCTTTAATAGTAGAAAACTCTAAAACATTTTGGGAGACATCTTTGTCTTCAAGTCTATTAGTTACATTTTTTTCATTTAAATATAGTCCTTGTGGAGTAATATTTATTTTTATATTTGGTAATCGCTTGATTAGTTGTACTTTATCTTTTGGAGTAATGGAGTTTTCTAATAGATCAAGAGTAATTAGACGATAAATATTTCCAGAATTACAGACTGAATAATTTAGTTTTTCTCCTAGTTTTTTTGAAATACTTGTTTTTCCTACTCTAGTTAGGCCATCTATCGCTACTAACATATTACTCTCCTATTCCTACTTTTTCTTTTAGTTCTTGTTCTATTATCCAGTTTATATCCTCGATTGATTTATCAATATTGAAACGACCATTACCTATTGGATAATAGACCGGATATGTTTTGTATGTTTTATCTTTTATTTTTAAAGGGTGCATTTCTTTTCTAGAAGCTGATACAGATATCTTTTTGTTTAAAACAATACTACTTACTTGGTTACCAAATAGGATAATGACTTTAGGATTTACTATTTCTATTTCTTTTAATAATAAATCTAAATATTCTTTATAGACTCTATCTGGTAAGGGTCTTGCATCTACTTGAGTACATTTACCAAGATTAGTTATAAAAACTTTATGCTTTGCTACATCATCGTAGACAAGAGTGGCAAACTCTTCTGTCCAAGATGATCCTGGTATTTTCTTTATTGTTTTATATAGTTCTTCATCAATTAAGTTAACGGCAGAAAATAAGTCCCAGATGTTTTTAGTACCAATCCAAGGAGACTTTAAACCGTGCCAAGTTTTTTGTGAGGCTATATTTCTACCAGTTGGATTCATAAAAACAAAGCAAATATCAGGATTAGTTTCACAGCCTCCATTATAGATAGAATCTAAATCAGGAGAACCGTATTCTAGTTGAAGTTTGTCATAGTACTTTTGTAAGTCTTTTAATTTCATTGATATCACCTACTAATATAAGTATATCATAGATGTAATTATTATTTGTTTGTTTAACACTATTTTTTAAGACTTTACATAGAAAAAGAATAAAAGTAAAACTATTTTAAGCTTAGCTTTTATCCTTTTAATTTATTATTTAATTTTTTTTTAACTTTTATCTTACTATTTTAGCAGTGCCACCAGCAAATTTAGTAGTTAATTCAATTAACTTTTCAGCAACAATTTCTAATTCTTCATCTTTAGTTTCTTTATTACCAATGATTAGATATAAAACATTTTTAGATTTTTCCGTTACTTTGGTCTTATCAACTTGTCTAATATCTAGCCAGCAGATGACATCATTATCGTCATCAACGAATGAATATTCTCCAGAATTAATTGGTTTTAACTCTTCACTACCTAGTGGTAAGAACTTTTCTGTACCATCAGTTATTTTTAGAGAAACATTTCCAGATACTTTATCAATGTCATGAGCTCCTAGACATAGTTTTGATTCTATTGATAAGATATTATAAATATCTACAGCTTTATTGATACTAACTAAATCTTCTCTTTTAGTTAGTAATTTTATTAAGTTTTCTGATGAAGGAAGATTTTTTCTTCTTGGTACTCCTACTTCTTGATGTAGTTCATAGAATCCTTCAACTACTTTATCATTTTTAATATCATAGTCTTTATATTTAGTTATTAGTTCTTGAACTTTGTTTTTTCTCCATGATAAGTATTCTTCAGAAATTGATTCATTATCAATACCTTCAATAATAACTGTTTTTATTTTTACTCCTAATTCTAGGACTTTTTCATCTACTATAAACTTCATATATTACTTCTTTTATAAATACCATAATTTTTTGTTGTTCTTTTGAACTGTTTTAATTATTCCTCCGCCAAGACATTCATCATTATGATAAAGTACACAGGCTTGACCTGGAGTTACTCTTTTTACTCCTTGGGGGTATTTTACTAGTATTTCGTTATTATCTAGCCAAGTTAGTTCAACTGGGACATCTTTTTGACGATATCTGAATTTGGCTGTACAATTAGTAATTTTTTCATCACCTAAGTAATTAACATCTTCAATAATACAAGAGTCTGAAATTAAATAGTCATTATCTTCGCCAATACAAACATATAAAATGTTCTTATCTAGATCTTTTCCAACTACAAACATTCTATCTGAGGTACCGCCAATATTTAGACCTTTTCTTTGACCAATTGTGTAATACATTAGACCGATGTGTTTACCAAGTACTTCGTTAGTATCAATATTTACAATATTACCTGGAGTGTTTGGTAAATAATTTTCTAGAAACTTAGCAAAGTTTCTTTCACCGATAAAACAAATTCCAGTTGAATCTTTTTTAGTAGCAGTTAATAGACCATGTTCTTTGGCAATTTTTCGTACTTCATCTTTTTTGATATCACCTATTGGAAATAAAACATTTTTTAATTGTTCTTTACTTACTTGAGATAAAAAGTATGTTTGATCTTTATTTTCATCAATAGCTTTTAATAGTTTACCATTTTCAATACGGGCATAGTGACCAGTTGCGATGTAGTCTGCTCCTAGCTCTTTTGCAGTTTTAGCAAACATATCAAATTTTATATACTTATTACACATAATATCAGGATTTGGAGTTCTACCTTTTTTTAACTCATCTAAGAAGTAAGTAAAAACATAATTCCAATACTCCTTTATAAAGTCTTTACGATGTAGTGGAATACCCAATTTATCACAAACAGCTTTAGCGTCATTATAATCTTTTTCTTGAGGACAAATGCCTTCAGATGTAGTTTGAATTGTATTATATTCTCCATCAGCAAGGGAATCCCAATTACGCATGAATAATCCAATTACATCGTAACCTTGTTCTTTTAATTTTATGGCAGCAACAGAAGAGTCTACTCCTCCTGACATACCTATTACTACTTTTTTCATATTATTCCTCTTTTATTTTACAGATACAAATACGTATCCTAGATTTTCAATAATTTCTTTTATTTTATCTAGTTCTAATTCTTTAGAACTAGTAAATGTTACAGTATTAGTCTTTAAATCTACTGATACTTTTTTTATGTCTTTTTCTTTTTCTAGAGCACTTTTTATACGAGAAGCACAATGCTCACAGCTCATGCCTGATACTTCAATTATAGTTTTTATACTTTTAAACATATTCATATCTCCTTTTAATTTTTTCTTATTTTTATTCTATTTAATCTTAGAGCATTTAACATAACGGTTAGACTACTTAGCGTCATGGCAATGGATGCTAGCATAGGATTCATAGTTATATATTTACTAAGTAGTCCTGCAGCAACTGGAATCATACAGATGTTATAGAAGAAAGCCCAGAAGAGATTTTCTTTTATATTTATGACTGCTTTTTTACTGATATTTAGTAAGTTAATTATACTTACTAAGTTATTATTCATTAAGATGACATCAGCTGAATTGTTTGCTATATCAGTACCGGATGATAATGATACACCAATAGTTGCTGTCTTTAGTGATGGGGCATCATTAATACCATCTCCTACCATTAGGACTTTTTCACCTGATGTGATTAAATCTTTTATTTTAACGGTTTTTTCTTGCGGTAAAAGACTAGCATATACTTCATCAATTCCTAGATCTTTTGCAATAACACTAGCAGTTATTTCATTATCACCAGTTAGCATTAAAACTCTTTTATTTTGATATTTTAACTCTTTAATTATTCTTTTAGCGTTATCACGTGGAGTATCTTTTAGACCAATTAAGGCAATTATTTTGTTATTTTCTAGACAATAGATAATACTATTACCTGATTCTTGAAGGGACTTTTCTTTTTCTTTGTGGTTGTTATCAATAGATAGTTTTTCTAAGAGTTTACCGTTACCAAGATAGTAGTCTTTATCGTTAATAGTTGCTTTTACTCCGTAGCCAGAGATGTCTTTAAAGTTAGTTACTTCAAGAGATGAATTTATTTCTTTAAAGGCTTTAGCAATAGGATGAGATGATTTGTTTTCAATACTAGCAACTAATTCTAGAAGGGATTTTTCACTATATGAACTATAGTTATAAATCTTATTTACTTGTAATTTACCATAAGTTAAGGTTCCTGTTTTATCGAAAATAATAGTTGTTACTTTATGAGCATTTTCTAGTATTTCACTTGACTTTATTAAAATACCATTTTTAGCAGCAAGACCTTCACTTATTACTATTGCAACGGGTGTTGCTAGACCTAGTGCACAAGGACAAGCTACTACTAAGACTGTTACAAAGTAGATTAAGCTACTAGATAGTGGATCTCTTAATACTAGATGAATTATAAAAGTTAGGACTGCTAAAGTGATAATTACCGGTACAAATACACCTGATACTTTATCGGCTATTTTAGCAAGTGGAGCTTTAGTATTTGTTGCTTCTACTACTAGTCTTACTATTTCAGAAATGGTTGTATCTTTACCGATTTTTTCAGCTTTATACTCTACTGTACCATCAATATTTAGACTACCTGCTATTACTTTTTGTGATGGACCTTTCTTTAATGAAACACTCTCTCCAGTTATGAATGACTCATCGAAGTGCGATTTTCCTTTAGTAATTGTTCCATCTACAGCTATTTTCATACCTGGTTTGCAAATTAAAATATCTCCTTTTTTTACTTCGTCTATTGTTACTTCTTTTTCTTTATTTCCAATTTTTAAAAGGGCAAAACTAGGAGTTATAGTAACTAGTTCTTGAAGTGCTTCTTTAGTCTTTTCTTTACTCTTTCTATCAATATAACGACCTAATTTTATAAAGTAGATTACAGTTACTACCGATTCATAATAAATAGTTTCCATATAGCTTGTTGATTTGAATAGTACTAGGAAGGTTCCTACTAAACTATAGATAAAACTAGCTAGGACTCCTATAGATACTAATGTATCCATATTAGGGGACTTATGAAGTAAGTTTTTATAACCAGATTTAAAAATATCAAAACCATATATTAGAAAGGGAACTGTTAATACTAGTAATGATATGGTGTAGTTTATGGGATGATGTTTCATGCTTAGAAATGGTATTTCTGGAAGACGTGCCATATGAGCCATAGAAATATATAAAACTAAGATTACTAAAAGTGTGAAAATTAGTAAGATTTGTTTGTTGTTTTCTTTTTTTGTTTCTTTCTTTTCATTATATATTCCTAGACTTTTGAAACCAGATTCTTCAACAAACTTATTTAAATCAGTAATAGTTAGGGACTCATCATACTCAATTAAGGCTTGAGCTAAGACGAGATTTACTGTAGCGTTTTTTATACCCTTTTGTTTGTTTAGATATTTTTCTAAGCTATTGGAACAAGCACTACAACTCATACCAGAAATACTTAAGATTACTTTTGCCATAGTTTTCCTCCTTTTATTTTAATTTACTAAATAAATCTATAATATCATCTACTACTTCGTATTTTTCATCTTTTATATCTTTTATCATACATGTTTTCATATGACTTTTTAGTATTTCATTACCTAGACTTTTTAGCGCGTTTGTAGTTGATGAAATTTGAATTAAGACATCATCACAGTAACGATCGTTTACAATCATTTGCTCTATACCATTGATTTGGCCTGAGATAATACGAAGCCTTCTTATTAAAGCTTTCTTTTCTGCTTCAGTTCTGTGTTTGGATCTAGTGCAATTTTGGCACTCTTTTTTCATATTTATCACCTAGAATTCATTATAGGGGGGGAGGGTATTTGTGTCAAGTGTTTTTAATTAAAAAAAGTATACTTTTTCGTATACTAATTCAATATTTTATCAACTTCATTTAGAATCTCTTGTATATTATTAAAAGCTTTAGAAATATGAAGACCATCTACAAAGATGTGACTTACAGTAATGTTTAGAGTCATTTCATATTTACCATTATTATTAACATATTTGCCCCAACATATTCTAGGAACTGTTTGAGAGTGTAATTCTTCAGTCATTGGTTGATTGGCTCCAGTAAAGTTTAGCCAAGGAAGACATGTTATGTAGTATTCGTTCCAAGCGTCAGTAAGATTATAACTACTATCAGTTAGCTTTGTTTCGTGCTTGGCTTTATCAATTTCTTGCTTTGATAGATTATAGAAGTCTTGATAATTTTTCTTATTTTCAAAGCGGACATTTTCAAAAACTTCATTTTCAGTCATAACAGTAATTGCAGGATTTATGTCATCAAAAATTACAGGTTTATTATTAACAAAACGCATACGCATTTCTGGTACTTTGTTTAGTCCATTTACAACGATGTATAACATATTAATAAAGAAAGATGTATTGGTTGCTTTAGTATAAGCGACTAATTTAGTTACATCCATAGTAACGTTTATTCCATAAGTTGGATTTTTAAATGACTTAAACCAGTCATAGGTTTTTTTACGTGGAGAATTTTCTATATCTAATTCATGCATTTTATCTACCTCTTTTCTTGATGTTAATTATAGCATGAATAGTACTTTATAGTAAATGTTTATGATCTGTATGATTGCAGCACTTAACACATAAAAAGACTAATTTTTTAATTAGTCCTCTTAGAAATAATATTTTTGCTACATAAATAAGTTAAGATAAAGTATCCTCCATAGATGGTAACTAAAAAGATAGCAGTCATGATATTTGATAAAAGTAGACCTTTAGTACCCATTGATTCTAATAAGAAGTTAGCAAACTTTATACCAAATATGGAATGAATGATTGCTAGAAGGAGTGGTGTTGCAAAGAAGATACCAATTTGTTTAAATAAAGCACTATTTAGCATTTCTTCACTAGCTCCTATTTTTCTTAACATATTATAACGTTCTTTATTATCAGTTGATTCAGATAATTCTTTTAAAGCTAGAATTGCGGCACTTGATATTAAGAAAATTATACCTAAATATAGACCAACAAATGTTACTAGGGCACCTAGACCAACTGATGCATTTGCTATATCTATTTTACTATTGTAAGTTAACCAGGTTGTTTTGTTGTAATTGTTTGATAGAACTTCATCTATTTTATCTTCTGTTTTTTCTTTATCGTTTTTGTAGTTAGCTACTAAGAATTCTGCTATGGATGTATGATTTTCTAGTGCTTTATCTGGTAAAACGATAAAGCCTGTGTTAGAACGAGAACTATTTAATTCGTAGAAACCATCTTGACATTTTTTATATTTTGAATGATATGTTTCATTGTTTAATAGTAATTCGGGATTATTTTTAAGGCCTGTATTTATAATGCTTGCCATGTAGTCATAATTAACTATAACAATATATTCATTTTCTTTTGGATTGTACTTTTCTAAATTGAATTTTTCAGCTAGAGCATTATAGTCACTTAGTTTCATTAAATCTATTGTTTGATTATATAGAAGGAATGGATATTCTTTATATATTTCATCTAGGCTATTAATAAGTAATGATTTTAAAATAATACTTTCATCTTCATAGATATTAAAGGAAAGTGTATCTTTAAATTCTTCTTCTGGATTTAGATTAAGATTTTCTAGTGTTTTTTCAATAGAAATTTTTGAGTCGTTTACTTCTATTTCACTAAAACCATTTCCTTCTTCTATATTTACTGGTTTAGTAAACTCAATATCCATAGGGACTAATTCTTTTAGATTTTTAGTCATAGAATTTTTTAAAGATAAGGAACTTGATAAAACACAAATTGTTACAAATAACATTAAACAAATGATTGTCATGGAAAAGACCATGGTATTTATTTTACTACTTATTTGTCTTACGATAAAACTGTTTAGTCCTTTATAATAGATATTTTTTAGAGACATTACTAGTTTTAGAATTAGACCTGACATAGACCAGAATAAAGTAAATGTTGAAACTATTCCCATAATTATTGGAATTAGTATTTGATCTGCTGTTGTTAGTTTTTCAAAGCCATCTGTTACTAGGTAGTAAGCTAGTCCTAAGACGATTACTGATATAATAAATATTACTATACAGACGTATGGGTTTTTAAGTTTTACTTTTTCAGATTTTTTAGATGATGATAATAAGTCAATTAATTTATATTTATTTATGATGATGGTATTAAAGATAATTACAATTAAGTACATAATACCAAAATATATTAATGTCTTAAGACAAGCACTTTGTGAAAAAACAAATTGAAACTTAGTCATATCTGCTTCAAACATATTAGCAACTAAAATACTCATTAGTTGGGATAAGACTACTCCTAGACCTAGTCCGATTATGAGAGAAATTAGACCTATTAGAAGTGTTTCAAAGAATAAAATTAAAGATATCTTTCTTTTACTCATACCTAAGGTTAAGTAAATAGCAAATTCTTTATTTCGTCTTTTTATTAGAAACCTTGAGGCGTATATTATTAGGAAACCTAAGATAAAGGAAACAAAGACACTTATAGCTGATAAGATACTAGTCATTAATTTTATTATTTCATAGGTTCTTCCTGATACTTTTAACATTACTGTTTGGGAGTCTATTGCGTTAAAAACGTAAAAGATTGCAACTCCTAATATTAGAGTAAAAAAGTAGATGGCATAGTCTTTCATACTCTTAGTAATGTTTTTTATAGATAGTTTACAAAGCATCATTTAAATCGCCACCTAATAGGGTTACAACATCTATTATTTTATCAAAAAATTCTTTACGTGTTTGTGTTCCTTTATAGAACTCATTAAAGATTTTACCATCTTTGATAAAGATAACACGACTAGCATAGCTTGCTGTAAAAGCATCATGAGTTACCATTAAAATTGTTGTTTTTAACTCTGTGTTTAAGTAGTTAAATTTTTCTAGTAACATTTTTGATGATTTAGAGTCTAGGGCTCCTGTTGGTTCATCAGCTAGAACTAGGGTTGGTTCGGTTATGATAGCACGAGCAGCTGCTACTCTTTGTTTTTCTCCACCTGACATTTCATATGGATATTTCTTTAGAATTTTTTCAATATTTAATTCTTTTGCTACCATTTTTATTCTACCCTCTATTTCAGGAATAGAACGGTTTTGTATAGATAGTGCAAGAGCAATATTTTCATAAGCAGTTAGAGTATCTAGAAGATTAAAATCTTGAAAAACAAAGCCTAACTCTTCCCTTCTAAATTTGTTTAAATCATTTCCTTTTAATTTAGTAACATCTTGATCATTTACATAGATATGACCTGATGTTACTTTATCAATTGTTGAAATACAATTTAGAAGAGTTGTCTTACCTGAGCCAGAAGCACCCATTATTGCTACAAACTCCCCCTCTTCTACTTCAAAAGAAATATTATCAATAGCTTTAGTTAGACTAGATCTATTGCCATAATACTTTTCTATTTTTTCTATTTTTAATACTTTTTTCATAATTTTACTCCTTTCAATAGCTAGTTTATTATAGATAATAGATTTTGTCGTTATTCTAATATTACAAAACATTTCAATATTGTAAGATTAGTTTTCTATTTTATAATAATTATTTTTAGAAAACGTTATAGTGACTTTGGTATATTTATTTACTTCGGATTCTATTTCTATTTTATGACCTAGTTTTTTTAAAAGATTTTTAGCAATATATAACCCTAATCCAGTTGACTTAGTTGTAGTTCTACCATTGGTACCGGTAAATGATTTGTTAAAGACTTTTGGTAGATCATTTTTAGGTATACCAATACCATTATCGGTAATAGTTAAAATTACTTTTTGAGTGGCCTCTTCTACTTTAATTTCTATTTTTGGTACTTTTATATTTCTTTTGTATTTAATACTGTTATTGATTATTTGATTTAGAATAAATTCTAACCACTTTTCATCTGTTAAGACTTTTTCGTTACTAGTTTTTACAATGAATTCAATATTGTTTTCTAGTAGGTCATCTTTATTTTTTAAGGCAACGGAGTTAATTATCTTTTGGAGAGAAACTTCTTTAATAATAAAGTCTTCTTCAGAAGTATTACTTCTTACGTAATATAGCACTTGATCAATATAATTATCTAGTCTATCTATTTGAGTTGTATATTTCTTTGGAAGTGTTTCTTTAGAGTTATGAGTCATTAAAACAAGACTGGAGATAGGTATTTTTACTTCATGAATCCAGAGTTCAATATATTCTTTGAAATTAGTAAGACTTAGTTTATAATCTTTTAATTTTTCAATATAACATTTATTTATTTCATAGAGAATTTGATATATTAGTTCTTCTTCACTAGTTTTGGGTCTTTCTAGCATTTCTAGAACTAAGTACTTTTTATCTAGATTTATAAGTTTAGATTGAATCATTTTATAAAATGATCTTTTCTTAAAGTAATCCATTAATAATAAAGTTAGGCCTAGAATAATTTGAAAAGTAATAAATACTAAGATTAGGAATTCGTTACTTTTAAAAGCTATTAAGAGCATAGTAATTATTAAGATGTTTATGATATAGATAAAAATGGGTAGGAATTTATCTTTTAAGTAGTTAGTTATTTTCATAATAATTTATAACCTTGACCTTTCCTAGTTTCAATAACATCTTTTAAACCAAACTCTTCTAATTTTGTTCTTAACCTACTTATATTTACCGTTAAGGCATTATCATTTATATATTCATTATTATTCCATAAGTCTGTCATTAGTTCATCTCTTTTTACAATGTTACCTTTATTATTTAAAAGATAAAGAAAAATTATCATTTCATTTTTAGTTAGGGACAATTCTGATGTTTCACTTTGTAAGATACCTTTACTAGGATTTACAATGATGTTGTTGTAGATAAGAGAAGATGTTGTATTTTCGGTTCTTTTAAGGACATTTTGAATTCGTAATAAAAGTATAGTTGGATTATAAGGCTTAGTTATATAGTCATCTGCCCCATAGGACATAGAAAGTATTTCATCTACTTCTGTTACTCTACTCGTTAACATAATAATGGGCATAGTCGTTTTTTTACGTAGTTCTTTTAAGATTATTTCTCCATTGGCAGTAGGTAGATTAATATCTAGAAGGGCTAGATCTACTTTTTCTTTTAAGATTAGTTCTACTGACTTTTCATAATCAGTAATAACTAAAACTTGGTATCCAGCATTTTTTAATAATTCTTTTAGTTCTAATGCTATATAAGTATCATCTTCTAGTATTGCTATTTTTTTCATATGAGACCTACTTAACTATATTATATCATTGAAAGAGGTATTTATTTGTTACAAAAATGTAAGGATAAGAAATAAGTTTTAGTAATAAAAAAATTGTGTAAAAGAAAAAATATGATACTTAGAGTACCATATTTAAACTTTTAATATTAGATATTTTCGTTATTAATTGCTGCTAAAAGCATATTATATTCGTCTATTAGAGAATCTGATGTGAAGGCAATTGAACCATTTTCTACTTGCCAGTTATCTTTATTTTCTATTAAGAAATTAATTACTTCTTCTTCAGCATTTATTAAATCAATTATACTATTTAGTGAGTCAAATAACTTTTCATCTTCTTCATCACTTTCTAGATTACCTACTACTTCATCTTTATAAAAATCTATGTAATAGTCATCTAACTCTTTATCTAGATATGACATAGCTTTTTCTTCTGTAAAATAATCATTATATTTAATCATACTCTGCTCTAGTGTTTCTTTAGCACTTTTTAGGTATTCTTTTGTTTTTACAAAGTCTTTACCATCTTCTTGGTAATTATCAGCTGTTAAGACGTATGATAGGCGATCATTTCCTAAAACGCTTGTAATATCAGTTAAAAGAGTAAAACAATCTTTGGTATATTTTTTGTAAGCTACTTCTACCTTTTTGTAATCGCCTGTTGTTACAGTTCTATTTAGTATTTTATTAACTTCTTTTTCATCATAGTCTTCTTTATTAGTTATTTCATATAGATAATCTAGTTCTTCTTTTAACTTTTTTTCTTGGTTTAGATCAACTACTACTCCATAGATAATTAATCCTGCTATAACTGCTACTATGGCACCAATTATAATTAATATTTTCTTTTTACTTTTCTTTTCTTTCTTATTTTTCATAAACTACTCCTTTTCTTTTGTATAAGTTGATTTTATCATAGAATCAACAATTGTGTCTAAATAATTTCTTACATCCGGATCAATGTTACGCATGTTTTTGTAAAACTCTTTGAAATCATTAAGATTAAGTTTTAAGTCACTAGAATATTCACTTGGTAGACTAGCAAAGATAGTTTCAACTGTATCTTTTACTTTTTCTTGATCAAGTTTTTCATAGGCAGTAGTTGTTGTTTCATGGAACTGTTTACTGATGCTTGATAGTTCGCCTTTTATAAAATGTTCTCCAAAACAACACCAAGAAGTTGGATAATGTTCATTGAAGGCATACTCAGTACTTTTTATTACATGATAATCTTTATTATTTAAAATAGTTCCTACTACTGAACCTGTTGGGATAATATTTACTAGCTTTTTATGTAGTCTTTCATATTGAGGACTTTTATATTCTTCTTTTCTAAAACCAGGGCCATCAAAGTTATATACCGCTACTAGTCTGTTGTAAATATCATCACTTGCGGACATGATGCTTGACATTGCAAGGTTACCACCTTTAGAGTGACCTGTTACATAGACTTTTTTATCTTCTTTAGTTAGAGTTTTTAAAAGATATTTTTGAGCTAGAACTTGAGTATATGTTGGATATTCATAACCTAGGCGAAAGTTTTCCATCCAACCAATTAGAGAACCATCAGTACCTTTATAACTAATAATAGTTAGATCATTAATTCGAATGGTTACTGCTCCAAATTGAGTATTATTATCTCTTACTTTTTCAAAGTTAGATATTTTTAAGTTTTTATATCTTTTAGAATCTTTAATTAACTCTAGTAATTCATAAGATAAGGGTGCCATTACCCCTGATGATTTATCTTTTTTAAAAGATATGGCGTAGTCATAAAACTCTTTTAGACTTTTTGCCTCTTCAAATGATTTAATTGGTAGATAGACAATGATTGCTGCTAAAAGAAGGTCTTGAGCATTCCAATGAACTTCTTCTAGAGAATTATCTTTATAAAAATTTATATAGTCTTTTATTGTATACATATTATTACCTCTTAGTTATTATATTATAAAATCATAGATATTTATTACTTTATCTTCTTTTCCCATAATTTTCTTATGATATTTAGTGATGCAGTTGAAAGAGTAAAACCAATTACTGGTACTAGGGATGATAAAAATATATTATTTATTTTAGTAGTTAAATAAGAATAAAATACAACTACAATATAGGTTAAAATCATTATACAAATTCTTCTAGTCCAACTAGTTTCCCAACTTTTATTTAGTTCGACTTTCTTATTTCGTTCTTCTATTTTATTAACTCTTTCTTCTAGACTCATAGTAATTTACCTTCTCTTCTTCAATATTTTTAACAATCTTATTATATAGTTTTTTTACTTTTAATTCAAGTGATGTTACAGATAGAAAAAGAAAGTTAAATGCTTAACTTTCTATATTCTTTTGGTCCTATTTTCATAAGTAATTTATATAAGATAAAAGTTATTATCATTAATAATAGAACGTGTATAAGCATTAGATTTGTTAGAGGATAATTTTCGCTAAAGTAACCTATTCCAAAAATACTTATAATAGCAAGACCCATACCAGAAAAGATAGAAATCATACTACTTATACTTTGTTTTACTACTTCTGTATCACTTGAGAAATTTAGTTTAGGATATTTTAAATTTACTAATAGACCAATAACAGCAGTTAATGTTGGAACTATTAAACCTAGTAATATTATAGTTATTGTATAAGTAAGACTAGGAGTAAATTTAATAATAAATAATAGAATTGATATTAAGATAAATGGGAGTTCTATTGTTAGAGCCATTAATATTTTAGAATTTAAAATTGTTTTTTCTGATACAGGTAGACTCTTGGTAATATTAATAGTTTTTCCTTCTAGAGAAATACTAGATGATGTTATAGAAGTTAACATACCAGCAAATAAAATAATGATATAGAATAAGAAATCTATTGTAGTATTAATATCAAAATCCATAGTTTTTAACATGTCTTTAAAAGCGGTCTCACCTTTTATGAATAAGAAGAACGACATAACTAAGATTAAAATTAGTCCAAAACAAGTATTAAACATATACACTGGTGATGAAAAATATCTTTTTAATTCTTTTATAGTAAGGGCTTTTAGTGGTGTTTTCTTTTCTTTTAAGTCTGTTTCTTTTAATTTTTTAGACTTAGTAGAAGTTTCTTTAGAATTAAAGACTACTTTAAAATAGAATTTTGAACCTATATAAATAAATACTATTAATGGTACTATACATATTAGAATTAGTTTTACTAGTGTTAGAATATTAAAGTCAGTTATTAATTCTATATACGCTCCAATTGGATAATATATTTTAGTTAACATATCATTGATACTAGTTGCTTTTGTGGCAATGTTTTCAATAAAATCATTTAATCTTAAACTTAGAATATAGATTATTAGAAAAACAATTATAGATAGTATAGTTTGAATTATTTTTTTAGCTTTAAATTTACTAGATATTGTCTTTACTAGATAACCTATTATACTGGATACTACGGTTGGTATTAAAGGTATTAGAATAGTCATTAGAATAGATATTAAGTAGAAACTTAAACCAGGTCGTTCAAAAATGATATAGACTATAAATGCTGGTAATAAGAACATTAAGTTATAAATATACTGAAAAAGTATTAGTTTAAATATTCGTAAAAAGAGAATATTTGATCGTTTTATAGGTAGAGAAAATAGCAAATCACTATCTTTAGCATCAAAGAGAATTCCTTGAGACTTATAAATACCTGACATGAAGGTTAGAATTGTTACTAAAGTCAAAAACATAGATAACATGACATAAGTTAGATTTACTTTATGTAGTGGTTCTGCTAACATATAGGCATAAGCTCCGATTGATACAGAAACTATTCCAAAGAGAAATATGGGAAAGAGAACTTTTTTTAATTTATTGGAGTTTTTTACAGTGTTATATTGGAACATATTCATATCTTGAGATAGACTGGCTTTGAGAAGTGAAAGTATTTTTTTCATTTTTTATCACCTAATTCTAAGAAGACTTGTTCTAATGACTCGTCACCTTTAATGTCTGTCATCTTACCAGTTTTCACTATTTTGCCAGATTTAATTATAGCAACATGATCACATAGTTTTTCAGCAACATCCAGAATATGAGTTGAGAAGAATACTGTTTTACCAGCTTTTGCCATTTTCTTCATTAACTCTTTCATATCATAAACAGCGTGGGGATCTAGTCCGACGAATGGTTCATCCATAATTAAAACTTTAGGATTATGAGCTAAGGCAGCAATAAGGGCAACTTTTTGTTTCATGCCATGAGAATAACTTGAAATATCATCGACTAATTTGTTTTCTAGATCAAACATTTTAGCATACTTTTCAATATTCTTATTTCTTTCTTCTGTTGGCACTTCGTACATATCACAAATGAAGTTGATAAAGTCAATTGCTCTCATATTTTCATATAAGTCAGGATTATCTGGAACGTAGGCCATTTCCATTTTACTATTAATTGGATCAGTCTTAATAGATTTTCCATTAATTAAAATATCTCCCTCTTCGAAATCTAAAATACCAACAATTGACTTAATCATAGTTGTTTTACCAGCACCATTATGACCAATGAAAGCGAATATTTCTCCAGAATCAATTTTTAGATTTACATTATCTAGGGCTTTTTTAGTACCATTGTAAGTTTTACTTACATTTTTTATTTCTATCATAGTTATACTTTCCTTTCATATTTATGCTATGTAGCCTTATTGTATCATACGATACAATATTTGTATAGAAAAACAATTCTATTTTTGTTTAGAATTGTCAAGACTGTTAATATAAGTATTAAACTCTTTAAAAGTTTGATTTGGAGTTACTGTTGGATACTCTGTTACTGGTCTTGCTACGCCATCAGCTTTTTTTTCGTAAATAGCATTAATTTTTTCTATAGCTTCTTTTTCTGATGCAAAATGATAGATATCTACTCTTTCCCAGTCAGGATGTTCTATTTGATGAACTTTTCCTTCTTTAGTATCTTGATAGTATAAAACAAAGCAGTGCATATGTTCTTCGGCATCTAAATCGTTAAAGTCATCTTTTTCATATACCCTAGTACAAAACATTTTGTTAGGAATACCTAGTATGTCTAGGAGATAATGCATTAAGTTTACTTGTTCGATACAAGTTCCTAGGTTATGTTCTAGAGACTCTTCGATACTAGCGGTACGATATAGTCTACGAATATTTTCTAGGTTACCGATGTGTTCTTCATCATTTATATCTAACCAGCCATATCTTATATTTTCTTTCATAAAATGTAAAATATCATCTGGAGTTTTTATATCATTTATTGTCATAGTAATTCTCCTTTCTAATTTAGAATTTATTATTTTATATTGGTTTTATCTAACATCTTTTTAAACATTAAACCATGAGATTTGACCATTTTCTCAGTTTCAATTAGTTTTAAAATCTCAGCTTTTGTTAAATATTCTACTTGTTCTACTTCTTCTTGCTGAAGTTTTAATTTAGCTATATCAAGATCTTTTTTTAGATAGTATATTTCTCCAAAGGGGATGCCAAATAGTAAATCACCAATATAGATGATATTTTCATTAGAAACATCTAGGCCTAACTCTTCTTTGGTTTCTCTGATGATTGCTGTTTTTGGTGTTTCACCAGATAAGACATGGCCACCAGTAGTTGCATACTTTTCTCCTTTTTCTTTAGATGTTTTCTGAATCAAATATTTTCCTTCACTATTTTCAATAAAGATAACGGCGACTAAGATATGCTCATTATCTAAGAGTTTGTCTCCTCTTTTAATCTTTTTATTTAATTTTTCTTTCTTTTCATTATATATATCTAAGTATTCCATATTTTCTCCTATTTAAAATGAACATAATTAAAGCCTAGACGACTATATACATCATATGCTCTTGGTGTTTTTAAGATTCTTGCAAATATTAGGTTGTAAAATTCGTCAAATAAGAATATAGAACAAACAACTATACTTATAGTCATAAAACGTTTTTTGGGAATCTTTTTTGCTTGTGAAAAACAAAATGGTATTATGACATACATCAATAGTAGGGCTGATAATCCAAAAAACAAGACACTTCTTAGACAAACAAAGCCGTTGATGTTACCAAAGTTTAGAATTTCTTGATTGTAATCCCAGCATCTTTTCCCATTTCCAAGAGTATACATTCCAAGTCCTGAAAGGTATTCTAGTATACCAGTTGAAAAAAAACTTAGTAAAAATACTTTCCATGGTTTCTTACGATGTTTATAAGTAAGTAGATAAATCATGATAGAACCTGTTGCGTAAATATTAATCCAAGGTAGGAAGTTTCCACCTCTCCAATAAAATTCTTTCATACCTCCATTAAAATAATAGAAGATAAATTCATATAACCAACCAAATATTCCTGTTATTACAATTACTAAACAAAAGATTCCAATTATGGTTTCTTTATCAAAATTATGATCTTTGTTTAGATAGTTTTTATATTCTTTTTTGAAATTTTTCATACTACATTTTACTCCCTTTATTCTTTTAACTTATACGATAATGTCCTATTATATCAGTTCTTTTTTCTAAAATATCTTCTTCATAATAAACTTGAAACTCATTGGCGTGATGAATAACAAAACTTATTCCTTTTTTATTTCTTTTATCCGATACTATACCAATATGTTTTTTAAAGATAACAATATCTCCACCCTGCCAAGCGGCTATATCATGGATGTTAGTTGTTAGAGATTTAGCATTGTTTGTAAAATATACTCGTAAGTTTTTTACTCTTCTGAAATCAATGTTTTTGTCTATTATGTCAATATTATATAAATTTTTATGTTTTTTTATATCTTCATTTACTAACTCTTTTAAATCATATCCTGCATCTAGCAAGGCAAAAGCAACAACGTCTGTACATACTCCATAATTATCATTTGGATAGCCAGTTTCATAGTATTTACTTTTATACTTTGGGTGTTTTGAAATATATTTTCTTGTGTTTTGTAAGATATCTGTCTGATCATCTATCCCATCGTTATCTTTATCGGTTTTACTGATATATTTTTCTATATTAAAGTCTTTATTAGTATATTTCTTATGTGGTAGATAATTGAATGAACACAAAAATATTAGTAAGAAAATAATTATGATTATTGTGAATGGAATAACTATTTTTTTATTCATGGTACACCTTTTATTCTTAGTCTTCTACAATACTTTTTATAGTTTTTTCTAGTGTTTTTGATTTTTGTATTGGATCAGAATTTTCTCTTGCTAGATAAAACACTCGTTCTACAGTAGGTTGTGGAAGAGTTTTGTATTTTGCTTTTTCCTTTGCTACTTTACGTGGAAAAAATATTTGTTTATCTTCTTTATCTCTCATATATTCAAAAGAAACTCTCCCTAAACTACCTAGCAAACTAAAACTAACAAATTCATAAGCTCCAGCATCAAAGTAGTCAGTTACTTCTATATCAGTATATTTTTTATTTCTTAATGATGCATTAAGTGTTGAGTCGTTCTTTATTTTTTCTTTATAACTTTCTTTTAATATTCTTTGAATGTTTTCTAAAAATGTTAAATATCTGGCTCTTATTTTTTCATCTTCAAGTAGTTCTTCTTCATTAATTTCTGTGATTGTCTCTGGAGTTAAAGTATAGTTTTCTATTTTATCTCCACTATAATCAACTATTCTACCAAGGGTGGCGTTACAATAATGTGTTTTCTTTCCAGATATTATTCTTATTATCGAACCACCGTATAGAGTTTTTATTAGTAATGATACTAAATCACTTTCACCAATATCTTCATTTTCTTTATTTTTGGTTTCACCATTACAAGCCTTTTTTATAAGTTCATGTAAATTCTGCATAAAAATCACCTGTTCTCTCCTATAAATTTATTTTAACATAGAAAAGGACTATTTTCATCTTTTTGTTGTTAATTTAAAAATACCTTTGAAGAGATAAATGCTTTACTTTCGCAGGATTTACATCTATTACATTGGGATTTAGACTAAACTTAGTATTAGGGATAGTTCTAGTTATCATTCCTTTTGTTTTTTCTCTTTGTAAGATTACACCTTTTTCTACTAAGGGAATTATTCGTTCTTGTAAAAGTATATGTGGTTTTTTAGGTGGGTTGTATCCATTATAGAAAGTTACTAAATCCTTTATTGTTAGTTGTCTTTTCATAGTTAAGACGTAATTTAGTAGTTGTAAATCTTCATTCGATAGTGTTTCTTCTGTATTTTCAACTATGCTATGAAGAACATGTTCTTTTTCTAACTCTGTTTCCACGTGAGTTATCATATATTTTAGAAATAAAGTTATATCACCATGACTACGTCCGGCAATAATAGCTTTTTCATAATCTTGTTTAGCAAATGCAATTGCTTGATTAAATATTATATATGGATAGGCCTTAGTATTTAATAAGTGCCATAGTGATAAAGTTCTACTGGTTCTACCATTTATATCAAAAAATGGATGAATGTAGACAAAATAGAAATGCATTACTTGTGACTTTATAAAGTTTTCTATTTCATCTTTGGGATTGTCCTCATTAATATAGGCAAAGAATTGATCCATATAATAGTCTATTCTGTCGGCAGCCATTCCAGTAAACATATCATCGCCTATGTGAATTCCTTTTAAAATATAAACTGGTTTAGTACGATAATATTCTCCCATGTTTTCTTTATCGTATTTTGATAATAAGTCAGCACTTAAAATTCGATATAGTTCTTTTAAGTGCTCCTTGTCTATTTTTTTATGAGTTAAGACGTATTGATAGCCATGATATAGATTTATAATTCTTTTTCTTTCATGTTCTGAAAGAGAAGATTTTTTCTTTATAACTTCATCTATTCTAGTTAAATCATCATTAATACCTTCAATAGTGTTATTAGACTTTAGTTCTTGAGACATCATCATTCTTTTAGCAAAACTAATTTTTCTCATATAATCTTCACCTGATAAAAGTTCTACTAATTCTGTACAAAATTTTTCCAAGTAAGCTTCATTGTAACGAATTTTTTGACCGTTTGCAAACTCTAGATTTAAACGCTTGAATGAATTCATATGATTACTTCTTTCTTTATTAGTGTCCTTTATTATAACACTACTTTTGGTAAATATAAATGTCAATGTTTTTGGATAATGTTGACACTTTTGTTACTGATTTTTTTTATTTTTAATTTTAAGAGCTGATAGTTCTTGAATGAATATGATTATTCTGTTATGATTAGTTATAGTAGAAAGTAAAGGAGTTTTTTAAATGAATCAAGACAATAATAGTAATAATTTTAATAATATGGGAAATGGGTTCAATAATCAAATGCCTAATCCAAATGATGGACTTGGTAATCAAGCAATGCAAAATAACAATGGATTTAATAGTCAAAACAATGGATTTAATAACTTCCAGGGCAATAATCAAAATAATCAACAAAATCAATTTAACAATTTTCAAAGTAATAATGGAATACAAAATAATGGATTTAACAGTATGAATAATAACAATGTTTCTAATGAGTTTAATGGATATGGAAATCAAGGCAATAGTCAAATGAATTCACAATTTAATGGTAATAATAGTTTTCAAAATAGCCAAGGTATGGGAGCTGGCAATATGAATCAAGCACCAGCATCATCTAAGAGTAATAATGGTAGCAAAAAAAATTTACCTATTGTGATTGGGGCTTTGGTAGTTGTTGCTGCTGGTGTTGGTTTATACTTTGGAGTTTTAAAAGGAGAGGTTGTTACTTGTACATCTACTAGTGATTTAGCTGGAATTAGTTACACTTCTAAAGCTGTTGTTAATTTTAAAAATGATAAAGCTATTAAGGCAAGTGCAGAAATGGTATTTGATTTAAGTTCTCAAAATACAACTATAGTTGATGAGTTTTATAATAGTTTAAAAGAAAGTGGAGAAAAAGAATATGGTTCTAAATTCAATATTTCTAAGAAGGATAAAACTATTATGGTTGAAATGAGTGCTAGTTCTAAAGAAGATGAGTTTGAAGCAGTATTATCTACAAGTACTGATACTACTTTAGATAATTATATTAAAACAATGGAAGCAAATAGTTTCACTTGTGAAAAGAAATAAGTAAATAAAAAAGCAAAGTTATGATATCTACTCTAGAAAAGTTTCTTAGATACTTTGCTTTTATTGTGGAATTATTTTGATAAATAGTGCTTTTTATTTTTAGGTAACTTTAAAGTTATCTTTTCTTTTTGTTCTAATTCTAAGAGTTTGACTTTGTTTTCTATGCCCCCACCATAACCAGTTATATTATTATTCGTGCCTATTACTCGGTGACAAGGAATAATTAAACAGATAGGATTCCACCCTACTGCTCCTCCTACAGCTTGAGCAGACATTTTTTCTAGACCTTTTTCTTTGGCTATTTCTTTTGCTATGTCATTATAGGTAATAGTTTTACCATATGGAATTTTAAGCATAATATTTATTACTTCTTCTCTAAATGGGGTTAAGTTTTCTATTTTGTATTTAGGAGTGAATGATGGTTCTTTACCAGAAAAGTATATGTCTAGCCAGGCTCCTGTTTCAGTAAAAATAGCTAAGTCTTCTTCTTTATATGAATCTTTATGTTTTTTCTGGTCAGTTGATTTTTCGAACCATAATCTAGTTAAGTTTGTTCCATCACTACTCATGTAAATGTCTGAAAAGCCTTTTGGAGTTTGATACTTTTTTGTATATTTCATAGCATCACCTTCTTGTTTTATTATAGTAACGAATGATTAGTACTTGATTAAGTGAATGTCCTCTTTAGTGACAAGTTTTATGACTACTTTGTGTTAAGAAAAAATTAGACCTTGAGATCTAATTTATTGTCTTGTTTTAAACGTTATCCATTGTCCATTTATTAAGACATCTATGGTACTGCTGTTACCTAGTTGATAACTAAAGTCTCCAGAAAAGTTTGATTGATTGTTTTTAGTTGGGATTTGATCATTTTCAACATGAGAAGTAATTTTTCCATCCATGACTCCACATCTAGCCTCTTCACTTACCTCACCAGTATCATAATAGAGTTTATCATTTACTTTGATGATTCTTTCATATAACTCGTTTTCTAATTTGCCTTGTTCAAAAACTATTATTTTTTGACTTTTTATTTTTTTAATGTCGCTAGATGAGAAAACCCTTTTATAAAATTCTTCTTGAGCTTCAGTATTATTTTTCTTTAAACCAACCACTACGGCGTTTTTACCCTCATCTACATAGTTATAGCTATAATTTGGTATTTCATCTAAATTAGACGTCATATAGTTTATGATCTTACTATTGACTTCTGTTGGAGTTAGGTTATTTGCTTTCTTATTTAAATAACTCATAGTAAAGCCTACTATTAAGCCTATGACGAAGATAATTGATAAGATGATGATTCTTTTTCTTTTCATATTTTTCACGTTACAAATTATATTTTTGTTTGTTCCTTTCTTTTACTTATATTTTTATTTTAACACATTTTTTAACTTTACCAAACCTAATACAATATGAGAAAAAGTTTTTATGCTTTTTTCCTAGAATTTTGTCAATTTCATTAGCGACTTTTACATTTTTCTCTCGATCATCAAAGAAGATAGTCTCTTCTTTTTTACGTAGTAGTAAAATCTTTTCATTTATATTCATAAGCTTTCCTCATTTTCGCTTTTAAGTATATCAAAACCAATTTAATTGTCTAGCAAATGTCTTTGGAAGTTTGTAAAAGTTATTTGGCAGTTAGTAAAGAAATTATTTATTCTACGTTTTTTAAGGAAGAGACCATATTGATCTTTTTTAGGTTATAATGAGTTACTATATTTACGATGATTGTAAAAATAATAGTCATTAAAGCCGATAAGATGTAGCTAATTGTGTCAACTCTCCTATCAAATAATAAATAGTCTGGTTCACAAGTTGAAATAATATAATGACATAAGTATGAACCGGATAGTAGACCTAGTGTAATACCAATGGCAGTTAGAATAATAGTTTCTCTAGTTATATATCTATCAACTTCCCGAGGATAAAAGCCTAGAACTTTTAGAGTAGCAATTTCCCTTTTTCTTTCACTTATATTAATATTAGATAAATTATATAAAACAACAAAAGCTAGTAAGGCTGCTGCAACTATTAAAATGGCAACTATTGAGCCAATTGATCCGATTATATCGTTCATAGTATTTTTCATATCGATGTTATTTACAATAGAAGTTATTTCACTTTTACTAATGTATCCTTCATCAAAATTATTTTTTTCTTTGGCACTTACATTATTTAATTTTACAAGATAAGAATTTGTTTTATAGCTGCCAAAGATCTTTTCATAAGTTGTTTTTGATAAATATAAATATTGGTTTATGTAGTTCTTGACGATTTTGTCAACTTTTACTTGGTGTTTTTTATTGTTATCATCTAAGATTGTTATTTTATCTCCTACTTTGATGTTTAGTAGTCTAGATGTTTTTTCACTGATTATACAAGTGTTATCTTTAGGAGTAAGATTTTCTTTTTTATTGTCACTTACGTCTATTAGATTGATAACTTTTTTCAATTCTTTGCTTACCTCTGGAACGATTATAGTTACTTCTTGTTCTTTTTTATTATAAGAGATAGTAGCAGTATTAATATTTGTTTCAACTACTTCTTTAACGATAGGGTTGTTTAGTAGTTCATTTTTTAAAGTACTTGTATTTGCTGTTTCACTTAGCATTAGCATTTTATCGTATTTAAAAATATTAGTAAATTGAAAATTATTAATACCTTTTATGGAGTCTCTTAGACCAAACCCAGTTAATATTAGAGCTGTACAACCAGTAATACCAATTATGGTAGTTAGAACTCTACTTTTATATCGAAAGATATTTCTGATGGTTATTTTACTAGAAAATTTTAATCTTTTCCAAATAAAAGTTATGTGTTCTAGAAGAATCTTTTTACCTGTTTTAGGTGCTTTAGGACGCATTAGATTAGCTGGTACATCTTTTATGTTTTTAATACAAACAAAGATTGCCGTACCACAGATACAAATAATACAAATTAATAGCCCAATTATATTAGCTGATGTATCAATATCACAAATAAATTTTGGAATGGTAAACATAGTTTTGTAGGCATTCCAAACAACTCTTGGGATAAGTAATGAACCCATAACTATGCCTAAGAGACCTCCTATTACAGTTGCAAACAAGGAATAAATTATGTATTTTGATGTTATTTGGAAACTGTTAAAACCAAGTGACTTTAGAGTACCATTTTCAGTTCTATCTTCTTCAATCATGCGCATCATAGAAATTAGACTTACTAAAATAGCGATACAGAAGAAAATTATAGGGAAAACATTACCTATTTGTTTTAGATTTTCACTACCGTTGATAAGTTCTTTGTAAGAATTATTGTCTGTTCTATCAAAGATATACCACTTAGGAGTTGTAAGAGCTGTTTTGTCTAGAGGTATGTTGTATGTTTCTGCTTGTTTGATAATGTCACCATATAGTTCATCATACCTAGCAGTTTCTCTATCTTTTTTTATTTTTTCAATATTAGTGGTTGCTTTTTCAATACTCTTTTTATACTCTTTACTGTTAGTTATTTTGTCTTTAGCGCCTTTTATGGTTAGATAGACATTGGTATAGACATCTTGTTTTATTACGTTTTCATTTAGGTAGACAAGGTAGTTTACTTTGCCATTACCAAGAGTAGTAGTTGGCCTATCATTACTGAAATATAGAGGACTTAGCATAGTACCAACTATTTTATAGTTGTTATTCTCAATACTTATACTGTCATTTATCTTTAGGTTATTATCTTCTAGTAAGGCTTTTTCTACTACTATTTCATTATTGTTACTTGGTAGTCTTCCTTCTTCTAGATAGACGTTATTTATTTCTTTGTTTAGACCAATTAGTTTTAAAACATACTGTTTATTGTTAAGATTTAAGTAAGCATCTTTAGAGTATGTTCCAACTACTTTTTCAATATTTTTGACTTTTGATAGTTCTTTGACATCTTCTTTGGTCAAGCCTAAGTTAGAGACAACTTCGATGTCATAAACATTATTTTCATCATAGAAGTTATCAAGTGTTTTAATCATGTCCGGACTAGCAGCTTGAATTCCAGCATAAAAACCTACTCCGAGTAAAGCCATGCAAAGTAGTGATAAAAATCTTTTATAGTTATCTTTTATTTTCATAAAGATGTGTTTTAATAATTTATTTTTCATATTACCACTCGATTTCTTCTATGTCTTTTGGTTTTTTATTGATAATAACACCTGCAGTTGCTCCATTTTTAAATTTAATAATTTTATCGGCCATAGGACTAATTGCAGAATTATGAGTAATAATAACGACTGTCATATTTTCTTTACGACAAGTGTCTTGTAGTAGTTTTAGGATTTGTTTACCTGTTTTATAATCTAGTGCTCCAGTTGGCTCATCACAAAGAAGTATTTTAGGATTTTTAGAGATGGCTCTAGCAATCGCTACACGTTGTTGTTCACCACCTGATAGTTGAGCTGGAAAGTTACTTTTTCTATTTTCTAGACCAACATTATCTAGAATTTTATTTGGATCTAGATGATCTTTACATAACTGAACGGCAAGTTCGACATTTTCTAAGACTGTCATATTTTGAATTAGATTATAGAATTGGAAGACAAAACCTATATCATTACGACGATATTTAGTTAACTCTTTTTCATTTAATTTATTTATAATCTTACCGTCTACAATTACTTCACCGGATGTTAGACGATCCATTCCTCCTAGAATATTTAAACAAGTAGTTTTACCGGCACCAGATGGGCCTAAAATGCAGACTAGTTCTCCCTTTTCTATTTCAAACGAAGTATTATTTAAAGCATTTATTTCAACTTCACCCATTTTATAAATTTTATTAACATTTTTAAACTCAATATATGCCAATACTATCATCTCCTTTTTTAGAATGTTCTAATATAAAGTGTTTTTAATAACAAATTATTTTTATATACTCTTCAGCCTTTATATAATCATATTCTCTTTAATATCTGCATTAAATACTACATTCATTTATATTATATAATATTTTCTTTACTTTTAATAGATACTTTTTGTTCTAAATGTTAGTGCCAATAATACTATTTATCTTATACTTTTGTTAATTCATTTTTACATATAAAAAACAGACATAAAAATTTATTTTAATAAAACATCTGTTTATTTTATTACTTTTCTATAAGACAAGAACCGTTGTGTTCTTTAAAATAGTCTTCTACATTAGCAACAGCTTTATTAGCATCATCATATGAGTCTACATCTGTATGATTATAAATCCAAGCATCTCCACCAGAATTTATTACTTGATAGTTTTTATTGTATTCTATACTATATGAATATTGTTTCTTATCTATTTTACATGTAAGAACGTATTTTCCAACTACTTTATTACTCTTAGAATTAGTGTTAATATTAAAGATGATGAAAACCAGTATCTCAATTATAACTAAAACTAATAGACCAATTCCTACTACTTTTAAAATTTTAATGATTATGCCTGCAAGTTTTTCAGTATTACTAACCTTCTCCACTAAAATACTGTTTATGTCGTTATTAGTTAATTCATCCAGACTGACTTTGAATATTTCTGATAAAGCTTTAGCTTGTTTGATATCTGGAGCAGTCTCTTCCAATTCCCATTTTGAAATGGTTTGTCTAGTCACGCCTACTTTCTCAGCTAATTCTTCTTGTGAAAGATTATTTTTCTTTCTTAAATTTACTATCTTCTTTCCTAAATCCATATTCATTCTCCTTTCACAAATAATATATCAGTTTTTATTTTTTTACTCTACCAATAATCAGTGGAACTTTCGCAATTATTCTTAACAAGTTGCTTTTTTCTATTTATATTTATAAAAACCTTCACCAGTTGATTTACCAAGTTTATTGTTATCAATGTATGTTTTTAATAATTTTTCCATACCCTTAAAATTATATGGGGCTAAGAAACTTGGTACTTTAGCGTATTTCTTTACTATTTCGTAGGCTGTTTTTAGACCAACTACATCTAGTATTTGAAATGGACCTTCTTTAGCTGATGTCCCTAGTACCCAAGCTTTATCAATTGTTTCTGGATTAGAAATGTTATTTACATATAAGTCTAAAGCAGAAAACAAAAATGGTATTAACATGGAATTTAGTAAGTAGACTTCTTTTTCTTTTTGAAGAGGTAGAACAATCATATTTATCTCTTTAGCAAAGTCTATTACTTTATTAAAGCTATCATCGGAGGTTTTACTATGTTTCATTACTTCAGCTGTATTATTTTTCCAGATTGAATTTGCAAAATGTAGAGCTAAAAATTTATCTGGTCTTTTTGTGTATTTAGCAAGACTACTTGGTAACATAGTAGAAGAATTTGTAACAACAATAGTTTTCTCTTCCAAAATTGGAGCAAGTACTTTATATAAGTCTTTCTTGGCATTAAAGTCTTCGGTCATCGACTCAATTACTAAGTCGGCATCTTTTATAGCATCTTCTAAACTTAGCGTGAATTTTATATTTTTTAAAGCTTTTTTTACTTGAGATAGACTTTTTTCTTTATCAAAGTTATCGTAATCACTTATTCCCATACACCAAGCAGATAGGGTTTTATTTTTAACCATTTTATTAATTTCATTTGTATAAGTTTGTTTTAATGATTCTATTTTCTTTTTAGTCCTTTCAATACTTTCTTTACTTCTGGCCCAAATAGTTACGTTAAAGTTTGTATAGGCAACTTGGAAGGCTATTTGGGAACCTAATACTCCGCCACCTATTATTGTTATGTTTTTCATATTTACTCCTTTTTCATACTTTTATAACTTTATTAGTGTTATGGTGATGAAAACAATTAGAATAGTTAAAGTTATAAAGAGTGTAAGATATTTTGTTTTATTTTTTAATTTAAAATCTTTATAAAATAAAGACTTTATTTTGTTTATTAATTTTATTTTTTTTAGAAAGATGACAAAAATTATAGCACCTAAGTAATTTAAAATTATGTCATCTACATCGAATGTTCCAGTATGAGTGAAAGCCTGCAATAGTTCAATTAGAATAATTGTTGGTAAAATGATTATGGTCTGTTTTGATATTCTTTTATACTTATCATTTAGTAGCATTAATAATAAGGACAATGGTACTAAGGCAAACATATTACCTATTATATTTTTTAAGAAGGTTCTTAGACTAGCTTTTTCTAATTGAGATATTATAGTATGAAATGGTTGCAGCTGACCAGAATACCAGTTTTTATAGAAGTGAAAAGTTGGTCTTTTTAAAATAAAGACAAAACTTATTAAGAGAATCATAAATAATATGATATAGATGACGATATTTTCTTTGTAAAATTTCTCTTTATTTTCGATTAAGCCAAATATGTAGATGGATAATGATACTAGCAACATATACAAAATACATTTCAGATATGACATATTATATAGATATTGATTTCTATTATGAAAGACTAAATAAAAATACATCAGGAGGCTTACTACTACAAGGCAAAATTTTAAAAGTTTTATTTTCTTTTTCATTTATTATTACTCCTTTTAAAGATATTATTCTAGTTTTGGTATTCTTTTTATAATGATTATTTTTTAATTATAGATATATAAATCTGGTTTTTTCATATCTATTTTTTATAATTAATGTTTTAGTCTAGTAATTTTAGAATGTATTTTATTTCTGTTTCTCTAACCGTTATTTTTATTTGAAATGTTTTGCCTTATAATATATATTTTATTAGATATGGTACACTTCCATTTTTTTATTTTATAGACAACTCTTAATCTATTTTTCTAATTATAGATTAAAAGTTGGACTATTACAAGTCTCATGAAGCTTTTTGGAAATTTTTTTGTTCTAGTTTTTTTATTATATTTGTACTTGATAAACTTTGACATTATTTTCTTTTAGGATAGTTATTAAATCTCTAGTTTTTAACCAGACTGTTGCGGTGTTCTCGTTTGGATGAACTCCTATTATTCCTGGTTCCTCCAGCAGTTCATTATCAATGAAAAATTCTACTTTATGTTCTTTATCATTTAATAGACCTAAAGGTGTAACTGATCCTGGTTTTAAATTAAGTAGCTCTAAGAGTTCTTTTTCGTTAACAAAACTTAGTGGTCTAGTATTGTTTTGATGTCTAAATTCTTTTAAATCTACTTTTTTTGTGCCTTTTACTGTTATTAAATAATAATTTCTTTTTTTATCATCACGGATAAATAAGTTCTTAGCATCACCTTCTGGATATGGAAGATCTACATCCTGTAAATCTTTCATATTATAGACAGCTTTATGTTTGGTTATTTCATACCAAATATTTTTTTGTTTTAGATAGCGATATATTTGTTCTTTGTTCATAATTGCGTCTCCTCTACTTTAATTTTTTATTTTTATACCAAATAAGCTAGCAATATTCATAGCTTGAAAGCCATCTATTACTATGCCTTTTAATGAAGTTTGATCAAATAAAATATTAGTAATATCGCATGTCGAAAAATCAGTATCTTTTAGATTTGTTCTTATAAATTCGGTACTATGTAATTTTACATTGTTTAACTCTAAATTAGTTAGATCTAGTCTTGAAAATGTTGATTCACTAAAATCACTTTCTTCTATTTTTAAATTTACTAATTTACCTGATGAAAAATTTATGTATTTAGCATTACAATTAATAAATTCTATATTCTTTAAAGAGGCATCTATAAAGCTTACACCTATTAACTTACAATTTTCAAATAACACTCGTCTTAAAAATTGTTTATCAAAGTTTTGATTAGATAAATCACAATTTTTAAAATGGACGTCTATTAAATCAACATTTTCTAGTTTTATCTTGGTAAAGTCAATATTTTCAAAAACACAGGTATCAAAAGTTATATCTTTTATTATAATATCATCTTCTGGTTTTTCTTTAAATAAGCCATTCGTAAAATTTTTTGTTTCTAAACAATCTAATATTTTCTTTTCTTCTAAATTGTGGAGTTTTGGCTTTTCTAATTTCATTAAATCATTCCTTTGTGATAGGTATTACTTTTTAATTATATCATTTATTAAAAAAAGAACCAATTTTATTCGATTCTTTAATCTCTAAATTTACAGTTTAAAATTCAGATGTAAATTCTTTTATTGTTTCTGGAGAGGTTGTGGATGATAATCTCTTTCATTGTTGAATATTCTTCCATATTGGTTAATTTTTTTGTGATGGCTGGTCGCAATGATTGGTTTTCCATTTCTATTGTTGTTGCGCAGTCTTGATATCTATTAATGTTCATTTATAATATATTTAAAGAGTCTTTCTCAATTTTACCTCAAGTTCAGTAAAACCTAATTTCTTATAAAGTTCTAGAGCTATTTTGTTTTCTAACATAACGTTAATATCAATATAGTTTACATTTAACTCCTGGCATTTTTTTAGTGCTTCTATTAACAAGCTTTTGGCAATCTTTTTATTGCGATGTTTCTCTAATACGTATAGTCCGTCTAATAAGCAGGTATTTTCCTCTATTTTTTTGATTAGTATATAACCAACAATTTCATTATTTAAGTAATATGCCAATAATTTAATATTTTTATCATTTAACAGTTTACTAAAGTAGTCCTTTATGACAGTATTTTCACTGATTGCCTTATTATATTTTCTTTCATCTAATATTAATTTTGTTAATAGTTTATCACATACATTTGCATCTTCAATACTAGTTACTTCTTTTATCATATAAATACCCTCTTCTTTTTTATTTATTCTATATTTTTAAAATGTTATGAATTTGATTATAATCATAGCTTTTGATAACTTGTTTTAGGTTACTGGGGATGATTTTAACTTTATCAATATTATTTATACTTATCCAATGAAATGTTTGGTCCTCTCGATCTAGACAATTAAATATTTCTTTTTCTATCGAGCCATAGTAAATGGCTTTATATAAAAATTCATATTGCATGATTTTTATGTTAAACTTATTACTTTTTTTGATTTGAAAATTCATACACACTCCACATGTGTGGAGTGTGACTAATTACATTTATATATATTTGTTAGTTATTTACATTATATTACTTATAAAACCATAAGGCACTATATATGTAATTGGTATGTCCTTTATATATATAAATTGTAATTTGATTAGCAATGACCTTCGTTATCTTCAAAATATGATTCAATATATTTTACTAAAACTTTAGCTTTATTAAATTGTTTATCTTTAACAACATTTATAATATAATCACTACCACTTGCATCAATAATATTATCATCTTTATCATATTCTATTAGATAAGTATACTTTTTACCATTAAGTTGGCATTTAAGAAGAACAGTTTGATTTTCTTTTATAGTCATAGAGTCTTTTTTTGCACCAAACATAATATTTATGAAAATAGTAACAGCAAAGCCAACAATAAAAATTATTCCCAAGACTTTTAGTATCTTAATTATTATCTCTGCATTTTTTTCGGTATTATTTACTTTTTCTACTAATACTTGTTTAATGTCATTATTTAATAATTCATCAATACTAACATTAAGTGCTTTAGATAATAATTTTAACTGATCCGGATTTGGGGAAGTTTCGCCAAGCTCCCAATTTGATATTGTTTGTCTAGTAACATCAACTTTTTCTGCTAATTGTTCTTGTGAAAGTTTGCAATCTTTTCTTAGTTTGAAAATATTATTTCCTAACTTCATTATTTTTCCTCCTTTCACTAACAATTATATATGAGTTGATATTTGTATTCTACCAAATGTCTTTGGAAGCTTGTCAAAGACTTTTAACAATTATAATACAAATAAATATTATTCTACATCGCAAGACCAAAGGCCATGCTTATTACAGTATGCATATAATTTTGAGCCTTTTATATATTTGAAAGTACATTCTGCATTTTGCTCTGGTGATAATTTAACTTTGCAAATATCTTTGTCATTAACCAGTGCAATCCATTCAATAAAATGTTCTTTTTCCATAACATGATTTACCTTTACGAGTATTTCATCATCTCTATGTTCGAAAGTTGGAATGTGTTTTTCAAACGATGCATCAACACTATTTGAAATTAACTTTACCATAGGTTTACCGCAACAAGTTATTCCACAGTCACCACAGTTACAGTCGTTGATTACCTCAACCAATGCATTACATTTTTGACATTTTTTAATTATTAATTCATTTTTCATTTGTTTCCTCCTTATATAACAAATTTATATTTATTTAACTAAAAAATTATAATTAAATATAATTTACTCTAATCATCTTTAGAAATATACCAACCGTGTTTACGCTTAGGTAATTTGTTGGCACTTTTGCTACCAATAGCATTTACATAATCATTATATTTATTAGCAAGTCTCATGTGTTTTGTGCCCTCTTTTTCATAGAAACCAACTTTTTTAAGTTTACTAAACATTTTATTTGATTTTTTTCTTAACTTCTTTTCACTTGATAAATTTAAATAAATACTTCTAAATATTCCCATTTATATTTTCCTACATAAATTATTATTTGTTTAACTAATCAATAAATTTAATTATTTATAAAATCTTAATACTTGATATTGATAATAATCATTGTTGTCTAAATAACCAACAGAAATACCTTTTCCATTGTATGCTGTTTTACCAGTAGCCGATTTAGTTTTTGCTTTCTCTAATAATGTATTAATTTCATCTTCTGTTGCTTCATTATAATTTGCTTTTATTAAATATTTAGCATATGCAAGTGCATCATCACCATACTTACTAGTTTTATCTACATAAATGAGCATATAATCTACATTGTCAGTTGCTTCATCTCCAGTATATTTTTCTGGAACAACCACTAATGAAACACCATCGACTAATCCATACCAATACTGATTATTATTTTTAGTTAAATAATCATTTGATGCTGGATTTAATGTACTATTATCTACTACTTCAGCATTAAATTTTGCAACTAAAACATTGGTAGTTTCTTTTTCAACAGAACCATATTTTTTTTGACTTTCTTGTAAATCTTTTTTGGCATCCTCTACACTAGACTTACCACATCCTGTTAATCCTAAAACTATAACCCCACATAGTAAAATAGCAAATAATGTCTTTTTCATAATCAGTCCTCCATTTCAAAAAAATACTATTTTTTATTTGCTTCTTCATTTTCATAAAATATATTATTATTTTCATTCATATATATAACATCATCTCAAATTAATTTTTAGTTAATATATGTCTCCACATACCGCTTATATCAGCGTCATATACATATCATACTCAAATACTCCTCTAAATACTTTTTGTTTTTTTATCATTTTTTAAAACAAAATATCTCTTTTTTTAATTTTACTAAAATTCAAAAAGTCTTATTTTCAAAAGCTTTTTCGATATAGTACTGAAACACATTCAACGTGATAGGTTCTTGGAAACATATTAAATGGTGTAACTTCTTCTACTTCATAGTTTGTTAGAAGATTTAGATCTCGTGCAAGAGTTGCAGGATCACACGATACATAAATAAGCTGTTTTGGAGAAATTCTTTCTATGTTAATAATTGTTTTTTGATCAAGACCAGCTCTTGGTGGATCTACAATAATCATATCAATATCTTTAAAAGTATCAATAATGTTTTCTACTTTATCATTTATGAAAGTAATGTTTTTTAAATTATTTATTTTTTTATTTTCGTTGGCATCCTCAATATTTGATTTAGAACAGTCGACTCCAATTATTTCTTTAGTAAAGTCTGATACATAGATACCAATACTACCTGTGCCACAATACAAATCAAGAAGTCTGTTTGGCCTTACTTTTTCTACTTGCTCTTTTACCTTATCATATAGTTTCTCTGTTAAAGTTTTATTTACTTGAAAGAAAGAGTCTATCGATACGTAGTATTTTTTATAACCGATTGTTGTGATTATTTTATCTTCTTTAGTTAGACATTTACTATTTATGAAGAGAACGTCAACCTTATTCTTTAAAGTTTCTATATCGTTTACTTGTCCAGTTATTTTAAGCATTATCTTACTAGAATCGTTATTGGTTCTAATTAATAGTTCGGTAATTTTATTAGATTCTGTCTGAAGAAGTTTTACTATTTCATTTATTCTTTTATCTAAAAGAAGACATTTATCTATTTTTAATAAATCATTAGAATTTTCTTTGTAATAGCCAAAAATATTACCATTGCCATGAAAAGTTACTTTGTTTCTGTAATTATACTCATCAGAAAAGATTGTTTCTTTGACAAGGGTTGGATTTATTTTAGCAAACTTTACTAGGAGTTCTTGTACTTTTCTTCTTTTGAATTCATTTTCCTTGAAATAAGTTAGGTGTTCTAAATTACAACCACCACATTCATTATAAAAAGGACAAGATTCAATAATACGATGGGGAGAACTCTCAATAAAATCTATCGTTTTTGCTAGAAAATATTTTTTAGTTTCTTTTGTAATTTTAATATTAACAATCTCATTAGGAAGAGCATTTTCTACAAAATATATTTTATTATTAATATTTGTAATACCACGACCAAAATGATCTAATTTTTCTATTTTAACTTTCATAATATACCTCTATTTATATTATAGCAAAATATACATAGTTTTTAAAATAAAAATACATAATAGTAATGGTGATTTTTATGAGTATAGTTAAAGAGATTAAAACAAGAGTTGGAACTTCAAACGATTATAAAATCAAAGATATATGTATTGATGGGAAGACTTTAACTTTGTTTTATAATGAGGTTCTTACAGATAGTTCTAGTATAGATAATTTTGTACTTAAAAGTTTACTTAATTTAGATAGAAATAGTTTTAGGAAGTTAGATGAACATTTACCAGCTATTAATATTTCTAAGATTAAGAAGAATCAAATATATGACTTTGTTAATAATGGATTTTTAATTATATTTTATAAGAAGATTTATGCAGTTGAAGTTAAGGCTAAGTTAGACAGAGGCATCAATAATATTCAGAGTGAATTATCTTTGTCTGGACCAAAAGATAGTTTTTCAGAAAATTATAATACTAATTTAGGATTAATTAGGAGAAGAATTAAGTCATGCGACTTGAAAGTTATGAATTTAGATATTGGAGTTAGAAGTAAGACTAAGGTTGGCATTTTATATATAGATGATATTGTAGATAAAAAAATTGTTAAGAGAATTGATGAAGTGCTTAGGAGAATTGATATTGATGGAATAATTGATTCCAGTTATTTAAAAATTACTTTAGAGGGACAGAAAAGTTTTTTTCCTACTATTATGATGAGTGAGAGACCTGATAAAAGTGCAATGGCATTATTAGAGGGAAAAGTTGTGATACTTGTTGATATGAGTCCTTATGCTTTAATTTTACCGAGTTTTTTTATAGATTTTTTTCATACAACAGATGACTACTATCAAAAGTCTTTTAATACAACATTTATTAGGATTATACGTTTTTTTGCCTTTTTAATTGCTATATTTACACCGGCTTGTTATATTGCTGTTACGACTAGAAATTATGATATAGTACCACTTGATTTATTATTAATGCTTAAAGCTGGTAGAACTTTTGTACCGTTTCCGGCATATATAGAGGCATTATTTATGATTGTCTGTTTTGAAATACTTAAAGAATCTGATATTAGGATGTCTAATACATCTGGATCTTCTATTTCAATACTTGGGGGATTAATTTTAGGAGATGCGGCAGTTAGTGCGGGAATAGTTTCACCTATTATGATTATAGTAGTAGCTATCTCTTCGATTGCAGGACTTGTTTTTTCTTCCATTGAATTAGTTAATGCCTTACGACTATATAAAATAATATTATTACTTTTAGGGACACTACTTGGAATATATGGAGTTATAATTGGTACTATTTATATGATTTATAAACTACTTACTTTAAAAGTATTTGGTATACCTTACTTGGTACCATTTATTCCATTTGATAAGAATGAAATTAATGACTCTTTTATTAAAAGAGAAGAAAGTGTAAAGAAGAGAAATTCTTTCTTGACGAAGAATATTGTGAGAGGAAGATATAAATGAAAAAGATTATAGTACTTGTTGTTTTAATTATTACATTTGGTTTTATTATAAAAATACCAGAGTATCATGAGTTAAATGATTTAGCAATTATTCAAGGAGTTGGTGTTGAATATAAAAATAATTCTTATATAGTTTATATGAAGGAAGTTATTCCTATTAGAAGTGATATGGGCATTGATTATAAGTTTAAGTATTATGAGGGAGAAAGTTCAGATTTAGAAAAAGCAATGGAGAGAGTACAAGATCGAACTAAGAAAAGATTATACTATAAGAAAGTTAAGTTCTTAGCGACTAATATAGAAAATAGTGACTATATAAAAGATATTTTAAAGATAAATCCAAAGAATGTGTATCATCCTGCTGGTGATATAAAAGAGCATTTAAAAAAGACTAACTCTTAGTCTCTTCACATTTGTAACCTTGTTCTTCATAGAATTTACGTTGTTCATCTTTTGAATTAAAATATTTTGCTAAGGTAAAGTTGGCCTCATTCATACTAACTACATACTTAGAAATTAATACTGTTGTCTTTTGGTCGGTTGTATTTATTTCTATTCCATCAATATTTGAGAAGAATTCTATTTCTTCATCTGGTTTTTTATAAGATGGAAGACTGCTAGTCAGTTCATTATTTGAGCTGGTTTTTTCATATGTTATAAAGTTTTGTTCCGGTATTTCTTCTTTATACCTTGTTCTGCTTGTTACTAAAGTTGATGTTTGTAAATCATACTTTTTACATGATAAAACTATTAGATTATTCTTTTGTGGATCTTTGACTGTAGTTCCAGTTAAATCTACATCAGCTATCGTTAGTCTAAAAAGTGGAGGTAGTAGTATAAAGTTTGTTGAAACAACTATTATGACTATTAGTAGAATTTTTATTAGAATATTTTTCTTTTTCATAGTACTAGTACTCTCCTTTTTACTCTATTGATATTTTAACATATTAATTTTTTATTTTCAATTAGGACTATTTTATGATTGTTTATTTTTAAGTCGTTCTAGTTTTTCTCTTAACATTTTTCTTCGAAGATTTTCTTCTTTAGAGTCTGTTATATATGTATCATTATTTTTTATAACTATTGCTCCTTCATGAGTTTCTCCGAGTATGTTTTTTATATTTACTTCTTCTTTTTCTTTTGTTTCTAGATTTTCTAAGATAACTATATCTTCTTCAATTTTATCTATGGCATATTTCATTTTTACACCTACCCATTAGTATCCGTTTTTATAGTACTGAATGTTATAATTGAACCATTGGATTTAGCAAGTATTGTACCTTGTTTATCGGTTCTATATATTTGTATATTCTGTTCTTCTAGTCTTTTTAAGATTTCTTCGTGAGGATGTTTATATGTATTGTTTTCACCTACTGATATAACGGCATATTCTGGTGATACTTTTTTTAGAAATTCAAGAGAAGTTGAATATCTTGAACCATGATGACCTACTTTTAAAACATCACTTTTTATATCTTTATTTAAGAGATTCTTTTCTATTTTTGTTGAGGCATCTCCCATAAATAAAAATGTATTGGTACCATGTTTTACTTTTAAAACTATGGATGTATCATTTAAATTTTTCTCATCTGCTGTTACAGATAGAGTTGTGATTGTTGTATCTTGTAAGTTAAATGTTTGATTTACTTTTGGAGTTTGAAAGATAACATTTGTCTCTTCTAAGGCATCTAATACGTCTTCAAATGTTTTTGTTGTTGTTATGGCATCAGGCATATAAAAATTATCTATTTTAAAGTTTTTTATAATATCATCCATTCCACCAATATGATCTTCATGGGCATGAGTTCCTACTACATAGTCAAATTCTTTTATGTCTTGTTCATTAAAATAGTTAACTAGCTTTGGACCATCTTCATTATTACCAGCATCGATTAACATATAATGACCTTTGTTTTCTAGAAGAATTGAATCAGCTTGACCTACATCTATAAAATAGACATTTAGAGTATTTTCATCAGCAAAAATAACATCTTCTGTTTTTCTTTCTTTAATTGGTCCTTCTTGATTTTTATTCTCTGTATTTATAAAAGTTGTGTATGCGTATGATAATAATAGTATAACTAAAACTATTAGTTTTTTCATGTCTTTTTTCTTCATAATGTTACTCCCTACTATATTATTTATATATTATATTGTAACATACTTTTTACGGAAAAATGTATAAAAAAAATACCAACTTAGTTAGTTGATATTTACATTCTATATGGTGCGGGTAACAGGAGTTGAACCTGCAAGCCTTACGGCACTAGATCCTAAGTCTAGCGCGTCTGCCAATTCCGCCATACCCGCGTATAAAATGGTGGACCCTACAGGACTCGAACCTGTGACCGCCCGGTTATGAGCCGGATGCTCTAACCAACTGAGCTAAGGGTCCATTGCTATTTAATAATAGCATATATTTATAATTGTTGCAAGAGAAAATGAAAAAAAATAAGAAAAATTCAGGTGAACTTCTCTTATTTTCCTAACATATTAATTAAATTAATTTTGAACATATCTTTTTCTGGATTAGTTTTAGAAATCATAACACCTTTGTATGTAGATAATTCAGCTCTATGACCTTCATCTAAAATTCCTTCTGGTGTAATGTTTGTTAAAAGAATTATTTTCTTTTCTGTATATACAGTATAGTGTAATGTAATTTCACCATGTACTTTAACAAATAATTCATCAGTAGGTAATTTTAATTCATAACCTATAGTATTATTCTTTTCATTTCTACTAACTTCTTTACCTAAAAAGTTACCTTTACGTAATTCTGGATAGTAATTAAATGTTAATTTTTTATAGGCTAACATGTTATATTTTCTAACTGATCTTTCTTTTTTACGAAAATCATTTTCATCCAAATACTCAAAAATATACGCATTATTCATTATACTCAACCCCACCCTATATAAATTTTAATTTTGTATACTTCAGGCCTCTCACCCTTAAAGTACTCATATTATAACACAAAGTCCTTGATTTGTCAAATAAAACCATTCAAAAAACGACAGGTGTTGTTTGAGTGAAAGAAAAAGTGACCACTGGGCCACTTAATTAATTATGATATGTATATACTTTTGCTTGTTCTTCAGTTTGAGCATTTGCCATTGCCTCTACGATTGCTGCTGCTTTTTCTTCATTAGTCATAGTGTATGGTTCTTCATATTCGTAGATTGGTTGATCTGATGAACTATTAGAATTTCCTTTATCATCTGCGTTTGGATCTGGCAATGGTTCATTTGTTTTATCACCAGTTCCATCAGTAGTTACGTCTTTTACTGAATCATTTAAATTTCCTTTATTATCTGAATGATCGTTATCAAAATCAACATTATGATCACCAAAGTCATCTTCATTTACTGTTTGACCATTATTAATATCTTTATTAGCTTGATTTATTTTATCTTGTAAATCTTTTTCATCTTGAGCAATTTTTTCTTCTTGTTGTCTTCTTTCTGCGTCAGCTTGTTCTTGTTGACGTTTTGCTTCGGCATCTGCTGCCTTTTCAGCTTCTCTTCTTGCTTGGGCATTTTCTGCATCTAATCTTGAACTAGCTTGTCTTTCTGCTACAGCTACTTTATTTTCACTAGTAGATGAAACAGCTTGGCTACGATTAGTTGTTGTTGTACTTGTTGTTTCTGTTCTATATTTTGTTGTAGTAGTTGTATACTCACCTGTGAAGGTACCGTTTGTATATGTGAAACTAACATTTACTTTATTTTTGAAACTATCTAATTCACTTAGATCACGATGTGCATCATCAACAACGTAGGCATCTTCATCTATTAATTCAGTAATCTTTGCTTGTTTTAAAATATTATAATCAATGTAATCATTATTTTTAGAAGCTGATAAATTTACTAGAGCAGCTTTTTCAATAACATCATTAGCTCTATTGCAAACACCAATATCATTTAAGTAAGCAACTGCTTTATCTTGTAGTGTTTTATCAATTGCTAAGTTTTGATATAGCATTTCTGCAGCACTTACCATTGGTATTATAGAGAACTTATATGTTTCTATACTATTTCTAGAATCACTATGAGCAATTCCTTCTTCTCTTACTTTTTCTGTTATTGGGAAGTCTTTATATAATTCTTGGTAAAATTCATTTACTCTGTTTATTTGTTCTTGACCTGTTGCTTCTTTACATTTTAAGAATAGTTCGTGATATTTTTCGTAAAAATCTTTGGCTTCTTGACTTTCTAATAATGATGACATATCGACTTTATTTTCTCTAGTTTCAATAACATGTGCTCCCATTAATTGTAAAACACCAGTTTTATAGGCATCCTCTAATTTTGTTGTATTTAAGTCAGCACCATTAAAGATTTGAATTAGTTGATCTTTATTGTAATCGTTATAAACAAGGGCTAATGAAATAACTTCATCCCAAGATAATGCAGCTTTAATATTTTTATCTTTTTCTACGTATGCATTAGCGAATTTTATATTAAAGTTATCTAGACTTTCACTGATGTTATTCATAAATATTTTTTGAACATCACTCTTTGATAGTTTTAGCATTCCTGCAAAACTTGTTACTTCTTTTATTAAATCATCAGTATTAATTTCTTGAGTTTCATTGATTGTTGTTGGAGTAGCCTCTGGTCCTTTTTCAGTTTTCGCATTTGAACAACCTGGTACAAAAAGAATAGTGACAGCAGTTATTAATGCAGCTACTCTTTTAGTTATTTTTCCTATAAAAGTCTTTTTAAACCACTTCTTGAATTTTCCCTCTTCTTTTTTTGGTTTACTTTTGTTGGCTTCTTCTACCGCTCTTTTTTTAGCAAGATATTTTTCTTTTAAACCCCAAACTAAATTTACACCAGTTATTGTTTGTAATACTCTCCAGAACTTTTCTTTTCTTTCTTCAGTGTTTTTTTCAGCCTCTGGTTTTGTTTCTTCAACTACTGTTTTTGGTTTCTTTTCTTCTTTATCAATAACTTTTTTAGATCCCTCTTTTTTTCTTTTAAATAGGTTTTTAAATAGTGTTTTGATATTTCTATCTTTCTTTGGAGTATATTTTTCTTTTTTTGTCAAATATTCTTCAAAGTATTCTTCTAAATCTTCACCTGTTGTTTTATATACATAATGTTTATTTATAATTCTTTTATATTCTTTTGGGCTTATTCCTTTAGACTTCATTAAAGTTATTACGTCTTCAACACCCTCTTCTTCATTAGTGTTTTTTACTGTTCCATCTGTATAGAATACACAAGCTTGTGTTCTTTCGCCCGTTTCACTTTCAAAAGTGTAGAAAACTATGTTTTTAATTTCTTTTTCCATTTATATTTCCCCCTTAATTATTTTAACTTCTTGGCACCTGTATAGTACCAGTTGTTATTTAATAAGTTAGTATCATTGTAATAGCTCCATTTTTTCTCTGTCTTACCAGTTGATGTTAATTTTCTTGTTCTATCACTTGAATAGCAAACTGTACCATATAATGGCTCGGTTCTAGTTGCTATTTCTGTTTTTGTTATATTTCTATATATATTAACTGTTTTTGTTTCATATTCGGTACATGTTGCTACTACTTGTGATGATGAACTTACTGGTGCTTCAGTTGTTTTTGAAACTTTTGACATGTTACCAGTGTATGTATACTTATCATAGTAGTAATTTGGTAGGGTTGTACATGTATCTGAACAATAACTATAATCGGCTCCAACAAATACATAATGTGTTTTTTCTGTGTCTCTTGGAGGATTAGCATATGTTCCTCTTCCTTCGTAGTTCCATCCAGCTACAGAAGATGCAGTTGATGATGTAATGTTTGTTACGTTTGTATATGTATTTGTTACGGCATATGTTGTGTTATTAACTATAACATATGAATAATTTTTACATGTTTTTTCTGTGTATGATGAAGCTTTTATTTGAACACTACGTTCTTTGATGTATTCTTGTTCGTGTGTACCAATTTTTTCTTTACGATTATATAGTTTTACTTCTCTTAAACACTTTACATCGTTTTCGTTACAAGTTATGGCTTTAGTACTGCAACTTGTTTCTAACCAATTAGACCATTTTGTCCAACTACTAAATGTTGCGTTAATAGTTCTTGCATACTCATATAAATATTCTTTAGTGTTACAGCTTTCTTCATAGGTATTTTTATCTACTACATTACCGTTTTTATCATAATATTTTCCATTTACAATTGCACAGTAATGTTTTTCTACTGGCTTTGTTGTACATTCATCTTCATAAGTTTCTTTACTTACAACAGTTCCATTCTTACCATAATATTTATCATTAACTATAGCACAATAATGTTTTTCTACTGGTTTTGTTATACATTCACTTTCATAGGTGTTTTTATTAACTACATTACCAGATTTACCATAGTATTTTCCGTTTGCTATTTGACAATAATACTTCTTTGTAATTGGTGTATCAGCTTTGATTGTTGAACCTTTTATTACTATATTTTCTGACTTCTTTTCACATATGTTTCCTTTACAGTATGTGTAACAACCTAAGTGTACTAAAATATAGTCTTCTTTTTCACTGTCTTTAATATTTACTTTTAAAATATATTCATTATCTGACTTAGTTATTTTTACATAGCTTGTTTCTACGTCTACTGCTTTGTTATTCTTATCTATTAATGGAGTAATTAACTTTAGACCAATCATTTCACTTAAGGTCATTTGTTTAAATTCGCCATTATTTTCTGGTAGACGCTCATCTGTATAATATGAGATTGCAGCTTCCTTCATTTTATTTAAGTTATCAGCAAATATTTGTGAAGTTAAGGCGTTTATTTGAGTTGTATTCTCATTACTATTTTTTATATCTTTATTTACTGCTGGTGCAATAAACTTAGGTAATAACCATACTAATAAAAATACAAATATAATTATTAAAATTAACTTCAATAAAAAGTTTCTAAATGGAAACCCTCTGTTTTCATATTCGTCTGTATACATATGTATGCCCCCTGTCCCTTATGCCTTATTATTCTAGCATGTAGGATATATTTTGTCAATTTTTTTGTTTCAATTCAACGACTGTTGTGCCAGTGTTAAAATTGTCTATTTTGTATGTTTCTACGTACTTGTTATGCTTTAATGTTTCTTGAACTGTTTTTCTTAAAATTCCGGTTCCATTGCCATGAATTATTAGTATTGTTTTATTATGTAGCTTGTAGTTGTCTTCAACAAATTCGTTTACTAAAATTCTGGCATAATCTCTATCAAGACCATGTAAATCTATTTGTGGTAGGTAGCTAGATAATATTGTCATATTCTAAAACCTCTTTTAACTCAGGTACTGAGTATCTAGCACCAATTTTTTCAACGGAAAGTGCGCCGGTTACTGATGCGTAATGTATGGCATCAATTAATGAATAACCGTTACTTATAAAGTATGCAAAAGCACCATGAAAAATGTCGCCAGCTCCAGTTGAATCAATGGCTTTTACTTTTATGCTTGGTACTTGCATACATTTTCCATCTATTTCTGTAAAACTACCATAGGACTCTAGAGTGATTATGACATTGTTTTTGAAAAATTCTTTTAATTTATCATAACAAGCTTTTATGGTATCAATGTTTTCATAGTCTATTTTGATATTGGCAAACTTTTCGGCAAATTCATGGGAACAAACTAAATAAGTAACCATTTTTCCTAATTCTAAATTATCTTCATTTACTCTACTTACATCAAAGACACTTATTGCTTTTGGATTATCTTTTAAAATTTCTTTGGCAGTTTCTGGATGTTCGCCATCAATTAATATTACATCAGCTTTTAACTTTTCCCTTATGTCTAGTTTTCGTATTGCTTTAGCTTTAGAAGTCACTATTGTTCTACTTCCATTTTCCATATTAGCAAAAATATAACTACATGATGTTTGATGAGTTGGTATTTTTTTTAAGTATTCTATATTGGCACCTACACTTTTAAATTCATCTATTATTCGATCTGCTTGATAGTCATTTCCAAGTGCTGATACTATAGTTGTATCAACTCCCCACTTTGCTAAAACATAGGCACCATTTGGACCAGAGCCTCCACCACATTCTACATGATATGGAATGCGATATTTATTATTTTCAGTAGGATATTCAGTCATTGGAAGAGTTGTATCAAATGTTGAATGTCCTATACAAATTGCTTTCATTGTCTCACCTTCTATTTCTAGATAATTATAACAAATTTTTCTTATTGTGAAAAGATTAGTCTTTTTTTGTTAACCTAAAAGTTAAAAGTTATTTCTTATCATTTATGTAATAATAAATAATTTATCCTTTTTATGATATGTATTCTTATTTATACTTAATAACTGTTGTACTTATAAACTTCATTGTTGTTTTGTCTTTGATCTAACACTAAAAAAGTTAATGTACGAAACATTAACTAATTTCCTGATTGTTTTTTCTTAAACGTGAACACTTAATCATAAAATATATTAGTGCTAATAAGATAATAATTATTAAAATAGCTTGAACAATAACCATCTTTTCATCTCCAAAAATCATACTCTTTTCACTACCAATTACATACAAATCACCCTTTTCTAACACTAGAGTTATATCATTATCTTTGGTATTTATATTATTCTTTATCAATTCTAAACTGTCTTCATCATTGATTTTAAATAATTTCACACTTTTATTTTTAAGTTTCTTAGTATCATATACTTTTAATTCGGTACCCTTAGGAAAATAACTTTTATACTTTATATCTAATATAATTCTATTATTTTCAATAGCATCTATATTTTTATTTGTTGTAAAGCTAATACTTAAATCTATATTATCTAATACATAGTCTATTTTATTACCATCAAAAGTATAAGTATATAAAAGTTTATTATTATCATAAATATTATATATAATTTTCTTTTTATTTTCTTTTACTTTATCAAGAACTTCTTTATATGCTTTCAAGTCATCTTTATTATTATCTAAATCTACAATAACTGTATCATATTTAGTTAAAGCTTTTTCTATTTCCTCTTTATTATTTTTAACTTTATTGCTCACTTTATTTATTCGTATTGTATAAGTTTTGCTTTCCTTTTTTCCTTTAACTTTTACTAAAAATTGATTAGTAGTACTATTTAATTTAAATTTACCAGTACCTTCTATATTAAACTTAGAAGTAGCATTAATAGTTATTTCTCCAACATTTTCATTAACTTCTACTAAATATTCATAAACATCCTTCTTGAAGTCTAATTTAGAACCAACTACTTCTAAACTATCAAGATAAACATCTTCTTGTTCTTCTGTTGGTTGTGGATTTTGAGGAGTCGTAGGTGTAGATGGGCTTGGTGTTGGAGTCGGTGTTGGCGTAGGATCAGGAGTTGGTGTTGGTTGGCTTGGTCTTTCTATAATTGTTACAACACTACTTCTAGCTGCTAAATCATAATCGTTATATGAAACATCAGATGCATTTACCATTTTTATACCAACTGTAACTCTCCCTGAAACACCAACTGTTGGTTGTACTTTTAAGACCCCTAAAACTACTCTTCCGGTTTTTCCACCAGAAGTATTTCCAATAACGAAACCATTATTATTAGAAGCATAAGCAACCCAGTCACTACCAACAGAAAATGATGTATATGATGCATTAGCTATTTCATAATTAGCCTTTATTCCAGATAAGTAAATATCACTAGCAATTCCATATATAGTACAACTAATACCATCGCCAACATAAACAGTAGACGGACAACTTACGCTTGTATCAATACTACTGGCATTTACGCTTGGTAAAAATATTATAGAAAGGGCAAGTAAAAAACTAAAAATATTTTTTTTCATAAACTACCTCCATTTATCATAGTGGTTGCTAACTTCATCAAGTCATTCATCTTTACTTTATTATCACTATTTATGTCTGCTGCTATAAGATACTCACCACTTAATCCCTTATTTTCCAATAAATAGTTAGCAATCTTCATAACATCATTAACCTTAACATAACCATCACCTGTTACATCACCTTTTACAGCAACTTTATAATTAATAGTTTGGTCTGCAAATTCAAATGAAATAACGTAACCAGTTGCTACTAGATGATTTTCTTTAATAATATTTTTTTTACTATCATATAAAACGATTGTGCCATTAGTGGAAATCTTATTTAATATGTCACTCATTAAAGAACTGGATTTAATGTGATAAATTATTCTGCTATTTTTATCTACTGATAGAGAACTGTCAAATGCTAGGCGATTGTTTTCTTTCCAAACTGCCGTAACCGTTACATCTTCACTTCCCATTGTTAGTATATTACCATTTATGCTACTATCTTTGCCTGATATTTGCCATCTAACAAAAGTATAGCCTTCTCTAGTAACTGTTGGAAGAGTATATTCTTTTTTATAGGTAACTTTTACAGAGGTAGGGCCAGAGAAAGTACCCCCGTTAGGTTTAATAGTAAGGTTATATTCAATAGGAGAAAACTTTGCCCACACTTCATGATCAGTGTGTAAATTAACATTAGTAACTTTTTTATTGTACACATAATCTCCTTTGTCATTGCTAGAAAGCTCAGCATACCACCCATCAAACTTGTATCCTGTTTTAGATATTGTTGGATTTGGGTATTTATCATTATATTGCAAGTTTGTTCTTGGTGTTTCTTCTGTTGTTGGTTTTTGATCATAATGTAGAACAACTTCATACTGAACATTATTATATACTTTACTTGGTCTAAGTACCGCAAATAGATTTGATGAATATAATAGGTGTTTTATTACTCTAAAACTACACATATAACTATAACCGTTGTTCATGAGATAATTTTCTCCAGTTTTAAATTCTTTTGAAGTTTTATCACAAGACTCAACACCTTTATCACTAAAGTTAATTAATGTTGGATAACCATTATCATCAAAATCACTAACTATATAGTATTTAAAATCAGAGTTTGGATTTATGGTAGTTAAACTGAAGTTTAGAGAATCTCCAATTCCACCGTGAGAAAAATTATTATTAAGCTTATCCGATACAACAATGATATCACCAATTTCAAAGTATCTATTGTGGATATACTTAATTCTTTTTCCATTTTCATTACCAATTAGTTTTTTTCCACCGTACATTCCGTCTACCAGCATTTTACTGATATCACTATCAGTTCCAGACTTTTTAAAAAATGCACTATATTGGTACGTATAATTTTTGTGATTATATGTCTGAGTTGGGGATTCTGAATACGAATAAAATAAAGAATCAACAATTTTTTGGCCTGTTAAATAAGTCAAATCAATTTTAAAGTTATTCCAATAAATATATTTAATGAAGTCTAGTGACGAAAAGCTGGTTTCTGTTTTCATACTGTCAGTATTAGTAATTTGACTACTAGTGCTATAAGTATAATTTTTATTTTTAAATTCATTTATCTTTTCATTTAGTTTACTAATATCATTAGAATTTATAGTTCGATTAACATTTAATTCAATAGTTTTTAGTTCTAGTGTACTACCATTGTATGTAACTTCAAATTTACCCGGTTCTATTTTGCTAGGGGCAGAACTATCAATATTAACATTAAATTGTGGATAATTCCAATCAGTTCCGGTATATACACATGATACACTATTGTCTTGATTAGTTTTTTTGCTAAATGATTTGGGGCATTCTTTTAGTGTGGCTCCTTTGGGAGAAGTAAATTTTATTGTATATTCTTTCTTTCCGGATGGTCCATCATCATAGATGTTGCCTGTTTCAACCCATTTTAGCCCACAGTTTTGATTTTCTTCCGTACAAACACATTCTGATTTTGTTTTTGAACTATCAGAACAATAACCATATTTCCTTTTATCTTCTAGGTTTAGGCCATAAGTGATGCTATCACCAGCATCAACAGAATTATAAGAACTGATACTTCTATCATCTTTAGTAATGTATTGCTCAACTCTAGTACCTGAAAATGCCACTCTTGCTTCATCATTAGAAGTAATATTTTCATTGGTACACGTTGCTTTATTGCAATATTTATTGATTGGTCTAAGTACCGAGATGCTTATTATTCTCTCCTTGTCTTTCTTGTTGTCCTTGAGGTATTTTATTTTATTGTCTAAAAAATCAGATATGCTAGACTCATATCTAACACTAAATTTATCATAACTACGATCTGTTCCTGTAGAGTGAATAAGCCCAGTATCATTTGAGTTAAAAGCCTTGCCAACGTAAATCATAACATGGCCATTTGATGTATAGGCAAGGCGTAACATATCGCCTGCTTGCATTATAAATTCACTGTTACCAGTTGTAAAATATTTTTTTATGTTGTCCCACTCGGCTTTATAGTTAGAATAATTGGATTCGTCTTCGTATGTAAGATTTTTAAAATTATAATTATAAATAAGTTCTGATTTATTACTAGTATCTACATAGCTTACACCTGTTTTAGAGTATTCACCACCTGTATTGTATTTTTTCATATCTGCATCAGACAAGACGCTACTAAAAATGCAGGCATTTCTATTTCCATTATTTTCTACTAAACAATTGGAAATTCTTCCAAGATTTCCAGCACTATTCCATATCCTGCCAAACTTATTAGCAGTGTCAAAATAGTCTTCCATTGATGTTACAGCTTTTGTTTTTTCTGGTTTACCACTGGAATTGATTCTAACAACGTTTGCAGTAGTTGCCATAGCATAAAATTCTGACAAATCATATCCTAGGACATTATTATATACTAAATAAGTAAAACCTGTGCAATCAGTGTTATACATATTAGAACGGCTCACTTCTTCAGGCGTTATCTTTAGATTTCTATAAAATGTAGTGGATACTAGTGGGTAGTAATTATCAGCTGAAACACATCCAGTTTTATTTTGATAATCTAAAATACATTTGTTGGCACCTTTATCTGATACATCGTTTCCACCAATATATGGATATACAATATCTGAATCCAATAAATATTGTTCATAATCAGAATAGTAATTGTTGTAATAATAGCTAACAGCAGCAGATACGACCATCTTTTGTAATTCATCCCTAGTATAATTTTTTGTAGCCGCACTAAAAGTTTCCTTGGCAGTTAAACAGATATAACAGGCAGTTACTAGTACAATTGTAGCAACTGGATATTTTAACCTTTTTACTATGGCATTAATTTCTTTCATAACTGCTTACCTCCGAGTTTTTGGCATTATTACAATATCTGTTGATTATATGAGCTTGACAAGTTTTATTTATTTTTGTTGGTGATATTCTTACTTTGCTTTGACTTTTATATTTTCATTCTCTTTATATAGTATCATACTTTTCTTTTTAGTGGAAGACTTATTACTTTCATTTTGTTCGAATGTTGAAACATATAGTTGAAATAAAACTATGTTTTTTATATATTCATATACTCAACTGTGTGTTTTTGTTTTTTTTGCTATTTTTAATAGAAGTTTGTTTTTAGACTTTTTAAAGTAATTAAAAACTCAAGATTTTTAACCTCCTGAGTTATTTTTACTTGTTTAAAATTAATTTTTGTAAGTTTATTTTCTTTTATCTAGATATTGTCCTAAGATATTTTTAAAGTTTTCAACGTATACAAGTAGAGCTTCTAAGTAATCGTCTTCACTTTCTCGACCTTCGTCTAAATCTAGTATTTCTCTACTTCTTAGGTAGTTTAATACGATTCCTTCATCAGTAGCCATTTGTTCGATCATAGCAATCATTTCTTTAATATTATTTATCATTTCTTTTCTTTTTTCGGCTATATCTAAATCTTTGTAGGCATCAATATAATCATTGAATACGATGTTAAGTTCATCCATCATCTTTTCTTACCTCCATATAGAGAGTCAATTCTATCTGCACTCATTGATCCATAATCTATTTTGTCTGGATTTTTTGAGAAAACTTTAACTAGTGGGTTTAGAGAGTTATAACGCATTTTTGCTTTTTTGAAAGCCAATTCTCTAGCAGCTTTTTCTTTTGCTTTTGCATCTTGTCTTTGTTGCATCTGAGTTTGATAATCAATAGTTTCTCTTTCACGTCCTAAAGCTGATACTCTTTTTTCCGAATCCATTCCTCTATAGAATTCTTCTCTTCTTCTCATTTCATCATATCTTCTTCGATCGTCTGGCGACATTCCTCTAAGTAGATCTGAATGTTCTCTTTGAGTCTCCCTTGTTCTTCTTTCGTATTCATCTCTTTCATCTCTTACTCTAGCTGCTGCTCTTTCTCTTTCCCATATTTGTTCTGTTTCTCTACGATTGTCTCCACCATAGATTCTATCATAATGTGCTTTATCTTTTATTACATCATTTTCTCTACTCATTTTTATCATCCTTTCATACTATAGTATAACATCTTTTTTGGTAAAAACATAGTGGTCTAAACTAGGCTTGACATTATTGTTTACAGATACTCTCTAGAAGTTTTGTATACATATACTTATATTGATAAAAAGAAAACTCTATCATTTGATAGAGTTATTCTGTATTTTTATTAAACTATTATTTATTATTGATTGCAGCTTGAGCAGCAGCTAATCTTGCTACTGGTACACGGAATGGTGAACAAGATACATAATCAAGTCCTACTCTATGACAGAAATCAATACTCTTTGGATCTCCACCATGTTCACCACAGATTCCTAAGTGAATATTTGGTCTAGTTTTACGACCTAGTTCAGCAGCCATAGCAACTAATTTACCAACACCAGTTTGATCAATTGTTGCGAATGGATCTTGCTCAAGAATTTTCTTCTTGTAGTAATCTCCTAAGAATTTAGTAGCATCATCTCTTGAGAAACCAAATGTCATTTGAGTTAAGTCATTTGTACCAAAACTGAAGAATTCAGCTTCTTCTGCTATTTCATCAGCAGTTAGAGCAGCTCTTGGAATTTCAATCATAGTACCAACTTCATATTTTAAGTTAACATCTTTTTCCTTAATAATTTCATTTGCTGTTTCTACAACGATATTTTTAACGTATTTTAATTCTTTTACAGTTCCAACTAGCGGAATCATGATTTCAGGAATAACTGTCTTTCCTTCATTTTGAACATTAATTGCAGCTTCAATTACAGCTCTTGTTTGCATCTTAGCAATTTCTGGATAAGTAATTGCTAGACGACAACCACGATGTCCCATCATTGGATTAAATTCTTTTAATGATTCAACTCTATTCTTTAAAGCTTCAAAAGTCATACCTAGACTTTCTGCTAAAGGTTTAATTTCTTCATCTGTATGTGGTAAGAATTCATGTAGAGGTGGGTCTAAGAAACGAATTGTTACTGTATAACCATCCATTGCTCTAAATAAACCTTCAAAGTCATCTCTTTGATATGGAAGAATTTTTTCTAAGGCTTCTTCACGAGCTTCTAGAGTTGTTGCAGTAATCATACGACGGAAGTTAAAGATTCTTTCTTCTTCAAAGAACATATGCTCAGTACGGCATAGACCAATTCCTTCTGCACCGAACTTTCTAGCTTGAAGAGCATCTCTTGGAGTATCAGCATTTGTTCTGATTTTTAATTTACGAGTAGCATCAGCCCATTCCATGATTGTTTCAAAGTTACCTGAAATTTCTGGTTCAACTGTTTTAATTTGTTCTCCGTAAACATTACCAGTTGATCCATCAAGACTGATATAGTCTCCTTCTTTGAATGTTGTACCATCTTTTAATTTTAAAGTTTTATTTTCTTCATCAACAATGATATCACCACAGCCTGATACACAGCAAGTTCCCATACCACGAGCAACAACGGCAGCGTGTGAAGTCATACCTCCACGAACAGTTAAGATACCATGTGCTAAGTTCATACCTTCAATATCTTCTGGTGAAGTTTCAAGTCTTGCTAAGATAAGATCTTTTTCTCCTGCTTCATGCATTTTAATTACATCTTCAGCAGTAAAGCATAATTTACCAGTTGCAGCTCCAGGAGATGCGGCAAGTCCAGTAGCAATTACTTTAGCAGCTTTTAAACTAGCATCATCGAAGTTAGGATGTAGTAATTGATCTAATTGTTTTGGTTCAATTTTTAATAAGGCTTCTTCTTTAGAAATCATACCTTCATTTACTAAGTCAACGGCAATTTTTAAAGCAGCTTTAGCTGTTCTTTTACCATTTCTTGTTTGTAACATGAATAGTTTACCATCTTCAATAGTAAATTCCATATCTTGCATGTCACGATAATGATCTTCTAGAATCTTACAAATCTTTTTAAATTCTTCATAACACTCTGGCATTACTTCTTTTAATGTTTCAATACTTTTTGGTGTACGAATTCCTGCTACAACGTCTTCACCTTGAGCATTCATTAAGTATTCACCATATAATTTATTTTCTCCAGTTGCTGGGTTTCTTGTGAAGGCAACACCTGTTCCTGATGTTTCACCTTTATTACCATAAACCATTTCTTGAACGTTTACAGCAGTTCCCCACTCTCCTGGAATATCATTTAAACGACGATATGTAATTGCTCTATCATTGTTCCAACTTCTAAATACAGCTTTTACAGCTTCTATTAGTTGTTCTTTTGGATCTTGTGGGAAATCAGCATTAGCATGTTTCCTATATTCTCCTTTATAGATTTCAATTACTTCTTTTAAATCATCAGCAGTTAATTCTGTGTCATATTCAACATTTTTCTCTTCTTTAATTTTATCGAAAAGTCTTTCAAATGATGATTTTGGGAAGCCCATAACAACATCAGCAAACATTTGAATAAAACGACGATAAGAATCATATACGAATCTCGGATTATTTGTTACTTCACTAAATCCTTCTGCAACTTCATCATTTAATCCTAGATTTAAAACTGTATCCATCATACCAGGCATACTTGCTCTAGCACCAGATCTTACAGATACTAATAATGGATTCTTAGTATCACCCATTGTCTTACCTGTGATTTTTTCTAGTTCTTTGATTTTTGATTCAATTTCTTCTATGATTGAGGAATTTAGCTTTTCTCCATCTTCGTAGTATTTTGTACAAGCCTCTGTAGTTACTGTAAAACCTCTTGGAACTGGTAGACCAATATTAGTCATTTCTGCTAAGTTGGCACCTTTACCACCTAAGAGATTACGCATATCTTTACTTCCTTCAGTAAACATATATACATATTTCATATTCTTTATTCCCTCCTATGTCATTAGACTCTTTTAGTATAGCAATTTATTGATTTTCAAACAAGTTTTTTTACATTTTTTTAACAGTTTTTTACATGAAAAAAAGACTTATTTTAGTAAGTCTTTGATAGCATCTTTTTCAATGTAACCGATAGATGTTTTTTCTTCTTTTCCATTTTTAAATACTTTTAAAGTTGGAATAGACATAATACCATATTTAGTAGCAATATTTGGGTATTTATCGACATCTACTTTAACGACCATAAGATCTGTAGTTTCTTTGGCTACTTCATCAATAATTGGACTTATCATACGACATGGTCCACACCAAGTAGCATAGAAATCTACTAATACTAATTTATTATTGATTAACTCGAAAAAGTCTTGTTCATTTTCTAAAAATATCATGTTAATTCCTTTCTATTTATACTTAGCTATTATTTTATCAATTCCAGTTACACCATCTAGTTTATCTAGAATTACTAACTGCTCTACTGTATGAGCTGTTGTTATATCATATTTAATCATAGTATCTATTATTTCTAGATTAGCTTCATTAGTACTTATTTTCTTGTTTACTACTTTATCTGATACTTCATAAATATCTTTTATTGAGTTTGTAACATTACTTGTTGTGCTAGATAAAATTGGTGTTTTATAGACAACTGTATTAACTAGTGAACTATCAGTAAACATCTTGAAGTTTTGAAATGGTAAGACTAAGAATAGTAATATTAGAAAGACAAATAAATATCCTTCTAAAATACCAACTATAAAGCCACCTATTGCTGATGGTAACTTTAATATTATTGTGGCATTTACTAATTTTTGAATTAGTCCTGATACACTAGTTAGTATACCATATACTGATAATAATAATACTAAAATTATAATAAATGCTAATAGTTGATATATCAATATATTTATAGAAACTAGTCCTTCTAATTCTCCAGTAAACTTAAAGAATGGGAAATACTTACATAAAAAGTTACCAAATGGATTTTTTAAATAAAATGCTATTAAGAAAACAGCAATAATACCTACTAGAGATATTGCACTTTTAATTAAACCTTGTTTTGCTCCAGCTATTGCAAATATTGCAATAAACAATATTATACCTATGTCAAATACATTCATTTAAATCACTCTCCTATTTTTAATTATAAACTATTTTTGTTAATTATGCTATAATAATTTTAGAGGTGGGCGTAATGAACGTAGTTATTAAAGTTAATGATGAAATAAAGCAAAAGATGATTGAATATTATAAAGATAAAAAAAGAGATAAAGTTATCCCTTATGTTGTTTTTCAAGCTGAGGAAGAAGATACTGTTATTACAATGTATGAGTCTGGAAAAGTAATGTTTCAAGGAAAGAGTGCTGATGTTGATGCGGCTATGTGGGGTGTTGCTTTAGAAAATACTAAAGAAAAACAAGAGGAAGCTAAAAAAGCAGATGAAAAATATTACAATACTAATGCAGTTGGATCAGATGAAGTTGGTACTGGGGATTATTTTGGACCTATTGTTGTTACTGCGACTTATGTAAAAAAAGAAGATATTCCTTATTTAGAAAGTTTAGGAGTTGGGGATTCTAAAAAGATAGATGATTCTAAGATCTTAAAGATTGCTCCAGAGATTGCAAAAAGAGTTAAATATCGTAGTATTATTCTTAGTAACAAAGAATATAATGAAAAGTATGCTAAAGATATTAATATGAATAAGATTAAGGCTATTATGCACAATAAGGTTTTATATCAGTTAATGGTTGAAGAAAAACCTGAGGTTGACTACATCATTGTTGATGAATTTGCTAGAGAAGCTAGATATTATGAATATTTACGTGATGTTAGAAATGTACAAAGAGGAATTACTTTTATTACTAAAGCAGAAGATAAGAACTTAGCAGTTGCATCTGGATCTATTATTAGTAGATATATTTTCTTAAAAGAGTTTGATAAGTTATGTGATAGTATTCATATTCCTCTACCTAAAGGGGCTGGAAAAGATGTTGATACTATTGGTGAAGAAGTCGTTGAAAAATATGGAAAAGATAAGTTAAAAGAGATTGCTAAATTTAATTTTAAAAATACTGATAGAATTTTACATACAATGGTTATGTAGGTGGAGTGTTTAAATGGAATTAGATAAATATTGGGATAATATTCATAAAAAGTATATTTCAACTTATGATGATTGGTTGAATAAATATACTAAATTATTTAATAAAGATTTTAAATTTGTAGAACTTGGTTGTGGAAGAGCCTATTCTAGTAACTATTTAATTTCTTCTGGGTTTATTAATGTTATTGCAACTGATTTTTCTACTGAGGTATTAAAAATTGTACAAGAAGAAAATAGGAATTTAGAAACTATGTTATTTGATATGACTGGAGGTTTACCTTTTGGGGATAATTCTATTGATGTTGTGATTGCAGATTTATGCTTACATTATTTTGATACTGAGACGACAAAATATATTATTAAAGAAATTTTAAGAACACTTAAACCTGACGGATATCTTTTAGTTAGAGTTAACTCGATAAAAGAAATAAAGAACAACAATAATTTAGAAAAAATAGATCATAACTTTTACTTTGATGGAAATATTTATAAAAGATATTTTGATGAGGAAGATTGTAAATACTATTTTAAAGATTTTAAAATATATTATTTAGAAGAAAAAAATATGAGTAGATATGATAATCCTAAAGTATTATGGGAATTGTGTCTTAGAAAAAATTGAGTAAAAGAAAAAGCTTCACTATTTAGTGAGGCTTTTATTTATAATCCTCTACCAAAGTATTTTTTTATTAAGTTATTTAGTTCATTAGCTTTTATTGGTTTTGGTAAGTACTCATCAAATCCTTCGTTTAAATACAATTCACGCATACCAGAAATGGCATTGGCTGTTAGAGCGATAACTGGAGGTATTACATAACCATCTAGTTTTCTTATTTTATGAAGAGTATCAATACCATTTAATCCTTCCATCATATGATCCATAAAGATTATATCATATTTATTATCACATTTTATATCATAGATGCAGGCTCTTCCGGAGTTTACCTTTTTTATATTAAACTTATATGGTTCTAGCATTCTTTCAGTTACTTTTATACTTAGTTCATCATCATCAACAATTAAGACTGTGTATTTAGAACAATCTATATAGTCTATTTTTACATTGTTTTGGATTGAACTTTTGATATCACCGATAGGCATACTATTAACTATTTTTTGATTTAGTTCAACTTGAAAGGCACTACCTACTCCATAGTCACTTTTAAATGATAAGGTTCCATCCATTAAATCAATATACTTTTTTATAGAGATTAAGTTAAAACCATTTTCATTAACACTACTAGAATCTATATTTTCACTACTATTTAACATAGCAGTTAATTTATCACTATCTTCTTTACTCATACCACAACCAGTATCATTTACTTTCATTATTAAATGACATATTTCTAAATCTTCTTTTTCAGATTCAATAGATAATTTTATTTTTCCAACTTCAGTATGATCAATAGCGTTAGTTAGAAGATTTAGAAGTACTTGATAAACCTTATTATAATCACCATATAGTTTAGTTGGCACTTGCTCATCTACTTCAAGTATGAATTCAACTGGTTTTTCACCAATCTTAGTAGTTATTACATCATTTAAGTCTTTAACAATATTAACTATAGAATATTCTTTTTGCTCTAGAGCATCATTATTAGATTCTATTGCGGATATATCTAAGACATTATCAATTATATTTAGTAAGTTTCCACCAGCTATGGATATTTCTTTGATATAGTTTTTAGTTTGTTCCTCATTATAATTTTCTTCTTTTAATATTAATTTACTACAATTAATAATTGTATTCATAGGATGAACTATTTCACTAGACATATTTGATAAGAAGTCAGACTTAGCTTTATTAGCTTTATCTATTTCATTTTTGACAATTTCTAATTCTTCAACAGTTTTAATATCAGGATTTTCAATATTAAAATACAAGTAGAACATTTGAATAGCTGCTCCTATTGCTTCTATTGCAATATCATGATATAGGAATTGTAGAGTCATATCAATTGCTAGTATTATTACTTGAATATATATAGTTTTCTTTTTACGAGTATTAATTTTCTTACCATTAACAATAGTATAACCAATTATATAGAGAGTAATAATAGTACAATAAGTTACTAAGAAATAAGCAGCTGGTCCTGGTAAATAAGACATCTTATCAAGTGATGAGAATGGAAGAAAGAAATATATTATTAAGACTATGATTGTTATAATAGTTACTATTTTTGATCTTGTATCAGAAAATAGATATTTAGTTACAGATGTTGCTTGGATATCTCTTAAGAAAGCTAAGCTGTAGAAGAATAATAAGTAAAACCAAGCAACAGCTGATAGCCAGTGGATTCTAGCAGCTATTATTTTAATTTCATTACTATCTGAATGATAGACTATAGAACAGAGAATAATTTCTGTAATTATTAATAAAAGCATAGTAATAAGCATGTATTTATATAACTTTGTTTCAATAGTTTTTTCATTGTTTTGTGAAAAGTATACTATGCATAATAGAGTCATGAAGAATAAGCTACCAATTGTTAGTATTAGACAAGCTATCATATGTTCACATCCTTTTCACTATTAAGATATTGATTTATTACTTTGTTAATTTCATCACTAGTTACAGGTTTATAAATTATATCTTTTACATAATCTTTAGACTTTCCTTCTTTTTCATCATTCATCTCAATGATATTAAAAGGAATAGTCTTTTCTTTTAGACGTTGTTCTGATTCTTCATTTAGGAACGAAGTATCTATAAGTATTAAATCTAATTTTTCAAATCTTATTTTATTATTACAATCTTCTTTTGTATATGAATCCAAGATGTTATAATTACCATTTTCAAAATATTTACTAATGATTATATGATTTACTCTATTTTCATCAGCTATTAAGATATTCTTTTTTACAGTAGTTGGAATTTGTTCTCTTCGAGGTAGAGAATCACTTACTAGACTTTGAATTAGAGAAATTGTACAATCACAAGAGATGTTATTATTATTTCTAAAGTCTATTTCTCCTCTTAGTAATTCTATATACTTTTTGGCAATTATTAATTTTAAATCAGTGTTGTTGATAAGGGTGTTATTTCCTTCACTTAACTTTACAAAGTCATTAAATTCTACATTGAATTTTTCACGACTGATATTAGCATTACTACTTGTAATATTAAAGATTAATTGACAAATATTTCTTTCTGTTTCTTTAGCACTTATAGATAAAGTTATTTTACCAGATGAAGTTGATTCTATGAAAAAGTCTAAAATGAAACTTAATATCTTACGTATTTTTTCAGAATCACCTATTAGATCTTGAGGAAGATTGTTACTAGTTACAGTAGAAAATTCAAGATTTGGATTAATTTTTGAATGAATACTTTCATCTAGTTCAAAGACTAGACTTGCTGGATGATATTTTTCATTTCTTATCTTTTCTTTATTAGTTTCTAAAGAGGAAATATCAAGAATAGCGTTAATTGATTCCATTAAGATATTACTAGCTTCATAGATGCTCTTTGTATCTCTTTTAGCGACTTCTTCTGTTAATTTTTCTTCATTTAAAAGTATTTCACTAAAACCTAAGATTGTACTCATAGGGGTTCTTATTTCATGTGACATATTAATTAAGAACTCTGTTTTTGCTTTGCTAGCTGTTAGAGCTTCTTCTTTGGAGTTTTCTAGTTCTTGAACTAGTTTATTATCTTGACTTTCAATAGTAAAATAAAGTATTGCTATCATAAAGGCAAAGATAAATGATACTAAGTTTAAATCATAATTTAAGATTATTTGGGGTGCGATTAGACCGGCAAAGACTAATATAAAGAAATATATTGGCTTTTGTTGAATTTTAGGAATACTATTACTTTTAAATATTGTTACTATAAATATGATAAGGAATAAGAAGAAACCTTCTGCATAAACAATTGTTGTAGCTGGACCACCAAAATTATAAAAACCAGATTCTGAACTTGTATAATCTAGTGGAAAAGCAAATGATATTAAAGTGGTAATAGCAGCTAAGATAAGAAGAATTATTAGAGTTATAATGTTTCCCTTCTTTTCTTTTTCTTTATTACCTAGTCTACGCATAAACATAGTTGTTATATAATAGATAAATAAATTTATTAATACTAAAATACCAATTGTATAAATACGACAAGTTATTTCTGCTAATTTAGGATTAGTATCTAGTACAGATAATCCATAAACATAAGCACCTTCACAAAAAGTTAGAGCGATACCTGCTGCTAATAAAACAGAAAACACTTTTGTTTGTATATCACCTACTTTTCTTTTATGGATATACATCATTAAAATCAAGCTTAAATAAACCAGTGCACAAATTGCAAAGGCCATACTTTCATACATTCTAAAAGTCACACTAACACATCCTTATACTTTTATTATTACTATTATAATATTACACCATCATTTGTAAAAACTCAATTGTTTTAACTAATAAATGTAAATTTAGGCTACATAAAATTTTTTACTTTTTTAGGGATTGTTAATGTTCTTGTTTTATTACATAGAAAAGCATCACTTTAGTGTGATGCTTGTTATTTATTTATTTTTTCATATATTACATGATGATATGTTATACCATTATACTCTTTTGTTGCTAGGACTTTTCTTGTCCAATTATTTTTATTTAATTTTGGAAAGTAGGCATCTGCTGGAGATGTTTCTTCTATTTCTGTTAATATTACTTTGTTTGCTTTAGGAAGAAACTCTTCGTAAATTTTAGCACCACCTATTACCATTACTTCTTCATTTATAGTGTCTAAATAATCTAATAAATCTTCAATATTATTGTATACTTTTAAACTTTCTTTTTCTTTTAAACTTTGATGTGTTAAGACTAAATGGATTCTTTTCGGAAGTAGTCCTGGTAGAGACTCAAGTGTTTTTCTACCTAGAATTATCTTTTTATTTATGGTTTGTTCTTTAAAGAATTTCATATCATCTGGGATATGCCATATTAATTTATTATCCTTGCCTAGTTCATTATTTTTGCCTACTGCGGCTATTAAAGTTAATGTTGCCATTTAAATACCTATATCAAATTTCATTTGAGGATTTTTTTCTTTTATATCGGCTCTTGGATAATCAATTATTTTTATGTCATCTACTGTGAAATCGTAGAAGTTTGTTTTTTCTGGATTTAACCAGATTTTTGGTTCACATTCTACTGGAGTTCTTTTTAATAGTTCTTTTACTTGTTTTATATGACGGTCATATATTTGGATATTATTATAAAACCAAGTAAAGCGTCCTGGAGTTAGACCTAAGTGTCTAGCAATTAAATGTAGAAAAACTAAGTATTGAACTTGATTTATGCAACCAGCTGTTGCGAAATCACTTGATCTTTGGGTTAGACACATATCTAGATAGTCTACTCCATCTTTACCATGACGAACATTCCATTCTGTCATAAAGGCACAAGGCTTTAGACCATGTTTGTCTTTAAAATCATCTTCTTGCCAAAGACTTATTATATGACGACGACCATCTGGATTTTCTTCTAAACCCTTAATTAGATTTTTAACTAAGTTGTGTCTTCTTACAGTTTCACCATAGACAGCACCAATGGTTCTATTACCGATGTCCCATTCATCCCACCAAGTTACACCGTATTTATCTCTTAAAAGATTAAGGTCATTTGATTCATCTTGATAAATCCATAATAATTCACCAATACTTGATTTTACAGCAATTGGTCGTAGTGTTATTAAAGGACTTTCTCCTTTAGTTAAATCATATGTACACATACCATGGTTAATACTTATGGTATGAGCTGTAGTACCATCGGCATAATGGGTTCTTGGATTTTTATCAAGACAACCCTCTTTTAATATCTTTCTAAATATTTGTTTTGTATATTTATCACCTTTTGTCATTTTTATCCTCCCTATTCTAACTAATTGTACCATATCAGTCAAAATATTATGTGTTGCTTTTGCAACAGATACTAAAAATGTCACATAAAAAGTACGGACTTTTTGGGAAGGAAATTTTAAAAAAAAAAGTGATTTTTATAATCACTTAATCGTTTTTTTCAACAAACTTATCAAAATCGTTGATTTCTCTTGTTGTCATGTCTGTATCTTTTAATTTTTCTATTAGAGCTTTTTGTTCTCGAGTTAATTTTTTAGGTGTATAAACTCTAAATATTACGTACATATCTCCTTTATGTCTACGATATTCATTATTTACACCTTTTCCTCTGATCTTTTGTTTTTCACCTGATGAGGTTCCAGCATCTACGGTTAGTTTTACATTTCCGTATAGCGTTGGGATCATTTTTTTACAACCAAGAATAGCTTCAGTTAGAGTTAATGGTACTTCTAGATAGATATCGTCATTATCTCTTGTATAATATTCATGTTCACCTACTACATATTCTAAGTATAAATCACCATTTTCGCCACCATTTGTTCCAGGATTACCTTTACCTGTTATTCTTTGGCGATCGCCTGTATTTACTCCAGCTGGAATATTGATAGTAATTCTTTTATTCTTTTTAATACGACCTTTTCCGTTACATTCGCTACATTTTCTTTTATATATTTTTCCTAATCCATCGCAGTCTGGACATGGTCCTTTTGATAAGAATGAACCTAGCATTGTTTGTCGTTGACTAGTTACTGTTCCTGTACCGTGACATGTTTCACAAGTTTCTGGTTCAAAACCTCCATTACCATGACACTCTTCACATTCTTCAACTACGTCGATGTTGAACTTCTTTTCTGTACCAAAGACAGCTTCTTCAAAATCTAGTTTCATACGCATTAAGACATCACTACCGCGTGTTTTTCTAGTTCTTGATGAAGAAGTTCCACCAAAGTTTTGGAAACCTCCAAATGAGCTTCCACCACCACCAAAGAACGAATCAAAGATATCTCCAAAGTCGAAACCAGAGGCATCAAAGCCACCAAAACCACCATAGTTAGCTCCACCACCAGCATAAGAATTGTTTACACCGGCATGGCCATATTGATCATACATTTTACGTTTTGACTCGTCTGATAATACTTCATAAGCCTCTTGGGCCTCTTTAAATTTGTCAGCTGCTGAAGGATCATCTTTGTTTAAATCTGGGTGATATTGTTTGGCTTTTTTACGGAAAGCACTTTTTATTTCATCGGTACTAGCATTTTTATCTACACCTAGTACCTCATAATAATCTCTTTTATCTGCCATTTTTTACACCTCTTTTACTTACTTAATTCTATAAATTCATCTAATGTCTTTCTAAATGCATTCATTGCTTCATCAAATACTTTAGTATCTTTTAAGTCAACATCAATTATTTTTAGGACCTCTAGTGGATAGTCTCTACCAGAGGCCTTTAAAAATTCAATATATTTTTCTTTGAAACCTTTAGTTTTATTAATAATATTTTCAGCAATGTAGGAAGCAATAGATAAACCTGTTGCATATTTATATACATAAAATGGAGAATAGAAATGCGGTATTCTTAAACATTCATATTTTATTTCTTCATCTAAAACTACTTTATTACCAAAATATAGTTTATTTAAATCATAATAGTAATTACAAATATTATCGGTAGTTAGGATTTCACCTTTATCGGTTAATTCATGAATATACTTTTCAAATTCAGCAAACATAGTTTGTCTAAAGATAGTACCTTTAAAAGTATTTAGACGGTCTTCTAAAACATTTAATTTTTCCTCTTTAGTTTTGGCTTTTTCTTCCATATAATAAGATAATAACATTTCATTTACAGTTGATGCTATCTCAGCTAAGAAGATTGGATATTCATGATTACCATAAGTATTGTACTTATTTGAAAAATATGTATGCATAGAATGGCCTAATTCGTGGGCTAAAGTAGAAACATCATTATAAGTATTTGTATAGTTTAATAAGACAAATGGTTTTGTATCATAACCACCACAGGAATAAGCACCAGACTTTTTATTTTTATTAGGATATTTATCAATCCAACCATCTGTGAAAGCTGTTTTTAAAACTTCTTGGTATTCATTGTCCAAGATGCTAAGGGCATCTAAGACTATTTTTTTACCTTCTTCAAAACTATATTCTTTATCATCTTGTTTAGTTACAGAAACATAACTATCGTAGATATGAAAATCTTTTAGGTTTAAAAGTCTTTGTTTTACTTGATAATATTCATATAATGATGGCAAGTTTTTATGAACTGTTTCAATTAAATTATTATATAGTTCTACAGGAACATTATCAGAGAATAAGCTTTCTTCAAGACTAGATGAGTAATGTCTTAATTTACTTGAAGTACTTAGAGCTTCACTTGTTGCGGCTAGAGTTGAAGTTAGCGTGTTTTTTACACTTCCATAGCCTTTGTGGCAATTAAGAAAAGCTGCTTTACGTACTCTTCTTTCTTTAGCTTTTAGATAGATACTGTAATTACTAGAATTTAGTTCTACTAATTTGTTATTACTATCTTTTATTTTAGCAAACTTTAGATCAGCATCCATAAGATAAGAAGCTGTATCACTACTACTATCAATTACTTTAGCATAAGCTGATACTATTTTTTCTTCTTCTTTTGATAAAGTATGTTCTTTATACCTAAGAATATCTTCAATGTTATGACGATGTTTTTCTAAGTCTTTTTCTTCATCAAAATAAGATAGAATTTTTGACTTATCACATGATAGTATTGTTGGAGTTGCAAAAGATGTTTTTTCTTGAAATGATTGATATAGGTTTTGAACTTTACCAGATAGTTCTTGGTATGTACTGTTGCCTAGGTCTTCATCACTTTTTCTGATAGCGTATGTAAATAGTTTTTCAAAAATTCTAGATGTAGCACTATATAATTCTAAGAAATTTAGAAAGTTTTTACTTGATGAAGTAAAGCTATCTTGTTGTTTTTCTAATTCAGAAGTGTTTTTTTCTACTTGATTACAATCTTTTTTTAAATCATCTAGACTTTTATAAATACTTTCTAAATCCCATTTATCTTTTTGTTCTACTTCGTTTCTTTCTAATAGTTTTTCCATTTTATATTTAAATTAGTAATAAGAAGTAGTACTTAAACTAAGCCTACTTCTTATTTTTTTCCTTTCTATTTTTATTCTTCTTCAATATCTGCTTCTTTTACATCATCGTCTTTTTTATTTTTTTTGCTTGGCTTTTCTTCTTCGTCTTCTTTGTCATCATTTGATGCTTGTTCACGATCTTTAGCAGCTTGTTCATATACTTTTGTTGCTAGAGCCATAGCTTTTTCTTGAAGTTTTTCTTTTTCTTTCTTGATCTCATCAATGTCGCCACCTTCAAGAGCTTTCTTTAAGTCTTTGATTAGGTCTTCTGCTTCTTCTACTTCTTTCTTATCAGCTTTATCACCTAAATCTTTGATAGCTTTTTCTGTTTGGAATACCATTTGTTCAGCTTCGTTTTTAACTTCTGCTTCTTCTTTACGTTTTTCATCAGCTTCTTTATTTTCTTCAGCTTCTTTACGCATCTTTTCAATTTCTTCATCAGTTAAGTTTGTACTTGAAGTAATTGTAATTGATTGTTCTTTGTTAGTTCCTAAGTCTTTAGCTTTTACATTAACAATACCATTAGCGTCGATATCGAATGTTACTTCGATTTGTGGTACTCCTCTTGGTGCTGGAGGAATATTTCCTAATTGGAATCTTCCTAAAGTCTTATTGTCAGCAGCCATTGGACGTTCACCTTGTAAGATATGAATATCAACAGCTGGTTGATTATCAGCAGCAGTTGAGAATACTTCTTTCTTAGAAGTTGGAATTGTTGTATTTCTTGGAATTAGAGTTGTCATAACTCCACCTAAAGTTTCAAGACCTAATGATAGAGGTGTAACATCTAGTAAAACGATATCATTAACATCTCCAGTTAAAACACCACCTTGAATAGCAGCACCCATCGCAACTACTTCATCAGGGTTAACTTCACGTGAAGGTTCTTTTCCTAATTCTTTTGTAATTAAATCATATACCATTGGTACACGAGTAGATCCACCTACTAAGATTACTTTATCAAGATCTTTTTTAGTCATATGAGCATCTTTTAAAGCTTTTCTAACTGGTTCTAGAGTTGATTCTACTAAGTCAGAAATTAAGTCTTCAAATTTAGCTCTTGTTAAAGTCATATCCAAGTGTAGAGGTTCTCCATCGTCACCTTTAGCGATAAATGGTGCAGATACTTGAGTTGATACCATTCCTGATAAGTCTTTTTTAGCTTTTTCTGCTACTTCTTTTAAACGTTGCATTGCCATCTTATCTTTTGATAAGTCAACACCATTTTCTTTCTTAAATTCTTTTACTAAGTATTCAATGATTCTCTCATCAAAGTCATCTCCACCTAGATGGTTATTACCAGCAGTAGCTTTAACTTCAAATACACCGTCACCTAATTCTAGGATAGATACATCGAAAGTACCACCACCTAAGTCGTAAACTAGGATTGTTTGTCCTTCATCTTTTTCAAGACCATATGCTAGAGCAGCAGCAGTTGGTTCGTTGATAATTCTTTCTACTTCTAAGCCAGCAATTTTACCAGCATTTTTAGTTGCTTGACGTTGTGAATCGTTGAAGTATGCAGGAACAGTGATAACTGCTTTAGTAACTTTTTCGCCTAAATAACTTTCAGCATAATCTTTAATGTATGATAAAATCATTGCTGAAATTTCTTCTGGAGTATATTTTTTACCTTCTAGTTCTACTTTTTCACTAGTTCCCATTTTTCTTTTAATTGATGAAACAGTATTTGGGTTAGTCAAAGCTTGACGTTTTGCCGATTCACCAACAATTCTTTCTCCTTTTTTGAAGGCAACAACTGATGGAGTTGTTCTTGATCCTTCTGGATTTGGAATTACTTTTGGTGCTCCTGCTTCTAGTACAGCAGCACATGAATTTGTTGTACCTAAATCGATACCTATTATTTTACTCATATATTATCTCTCCTTTTATAATTGATTTATTTTTACTGAGGCAGGTCTTATGACTCTGTCTTTTAATTTATAACCTTTTTGTAATACTTCTAATACTTCTTCATCTTGATGATCAGCTAGACTATCAGTTATTAGAGCTTGTTCTTGCGTTGGATCAAATATTTCTCCAACTCTTGATATTTCTTCTACTCCAAACTTTTGTAGGACACCATTTAATGATGCATACATTATTTTAAATCCGGCCAGAAACTTTGATAGTTCATCAGTTAAATTATTATCATCTAACTTGATAGCTCTTTCAAAATTATCTAGGATTGGAAGTATTTCCATAATTAAATTTTGATTGGCATATTTTAACATACCAGCAGTTTCTTCATCTTTACGACGGCGATAATTTACTAGTTCAGCTTGAGCTAATTTTACCTTGTCTGTTAAAGATTTATTTAATTCTTCTAGTTCTTTTATTTTAGCAAGTAGTTCTTCTTCTTTTTTATTATCATGTTTTTCATTGCAACAACAATCATGTTCGTGATTGTTTTTATCATGGTGATGATGTTTACAATGTTCTTTATTTTCATGATGTTTTTCTGTTTTATTTTCTTGAGGTGATTTTTCTTCCTCTTTTAACTCTTCTATGTTTTCTTTTTCTTTGTTCATACTCTCCTACCTTTCAATGTTTTCCTTCATGTATTCTAGCATAGAAACAACTTGATCATATTCCATTCTTTTTGGGCCAATGATTGCTATTGTTCCTTCTTCTGTAGGTGTTTTAAACCTTGTCTTTATAACTGTAACATCATCATCAATGTTACTTTCAGCACCAATATATACTTTAATATTATTCTCATCATCTTCTTCAATATTACGAAGAACTTCTTTATCTTCTAACTTATTGTATATATTCTTTATTTTTTCAATATTAGTACTGAATTCAGGCTGTTCCAATATTTTATGTCTACCTACAACATTTACTTCTTGATTAGTAAAATCATTAAACACATGATAGAAGGCATTATATAGTTGTTCGTGTTGTTTTACATATTTACCAATGATTGGCTTTATTTCATATTCTAGTTTTGCACTTACTTCATCTATTGGTGTACCTGCTATTAAATTATTTATTAGGTTGACTGTTTTCTTAATTTCTTCTAATGAGACATCTTGCAACTTAATATTTTTATGTTCTACATGACCTTTATCAGTAACAATTATAACAATCATACTGTTTTCATCTATTGGTACTACTTCTATTTGTTTAAGTAAGTTTTCATGTGAAGTACTTCCAAGGACAACTGTTGTGTAATTAGTAATATCTGAAATTACTTGTAAACTTTTAGTAATTACATCAGATAAAGCTAATTGTTGATTTCTGAAGACGATTTGTAATTTTAACATGTCCTCAGCATTCATTTCTTTTAATTCCATTAAGTTATCTACATAGTAACGATAACCAGCTTCACTTGGAACTCTACCAGATGATGTATGAGTTTTTTCTAGTAAGCCAGCATTTTCAAGAGCAGCCATTTCATTTCTGACTGTAGCACTTGAACATTTCAAGGTTTTTGATATTATTTTTGAACCTATTGGCTTAGTTTCTTTTATATATCTTTCTACAATTAATTTTAGAATGTTGCTTTGTCTTTTTGTTAACATTTAATCAACCTCCTAGCACTATCATCTCATCTGTGCTAATTATATTGTATGACTTTCTTTAGCACTTGTCAACTATTTGTGCTAATTTTATTTAAAAAATTAAGAAGTAATAAATTTACTCCTTAATATAGGACATATGCAAATGTCCAGCGCTGTGTAAATGTAGCATCTGTAGTATTTTGTGTTGCGATTTGAATATCAGAATCTGCATAAAATTTATTATTAATTGTTGCTAAATAATTAGAACCAATTTTGGCTTGAATACGATATGTTCCATCGCCTAGCGGTATTATCTTCCACTTTGTCCAGTCATAAGAGTCATTGTATGCTGAGGCAGTATTTACTGCGGTATTTTTTTGACCTAAACTATCTTTTATTTGTAGGGCATTATTTGATTCTATTTCAACAATTTTATAGTAGCCATCACTTAGTTTTGTTATTGCCCATTTCTGTACTCCAGCTGACTTAAATGTTGAAAGTGATACGTGTCTTCCTGAAGTTCCTGTTTCATCAGTTGTAGCTTGATTGTTATTGATTGCTGTTAGAGCTCTACTTTTTGGTGCTAGGGATGACTCAATATAGTAAACTCCATTGGATATTTCTGTTGTATTATTATCAACATCCCAAGCCGTATAACGATAACCTGATGTTTGTTCTGGGACACTGATGTATGACTCATCTGTTGAACCATATTTTTTGACTGTTTTCCAAGTTGAACCATTGGTTGATGTTTCTAGTTTATGTTTCCATTGCATGGAGTTTGCAGGTGTTCCCCAATGATGTAAGACAAAGACTTCGTCTAGATTTTGAGCTGTCCCTAAATCTACAGTTACACACACTTCAGCACTTTCTGCCTTGGTTACAGTATAAGAATTATCAACGAAGACATCTTCATCTGTTATTAACGATACGCTTCCAGTTGAGCCAGTAGTTGTTCCTGATAGTGTTGCAGTTTTACCAGCTGCTAAGTTTACACCATTTGCTCTAGCTTGAATTTCTATCCAACTAGCAGTTGTTTTGGATGCTGTTGTTCCTGATGAACAATCTCTTATGTATCTAACATTATCTAAGATTGTATTTTTTCTTTGTGGTTTTGTGGTTTTATCTGCTTGAGATACTAATTCAATCTTAGCATAACCATTTCCTTCATTTACTGCTCCAGCCATTCTACTTTCAATGATTTGTTTATCACCTGTATAGTATGTTGTTGTAGCACTATCGTCTACTGCATCTGGTCCGTTAATTTTTACTCCACCATAACCAGCAATGAAGCTAGAGCCTCCGCCACCTGAACCGGCTAGAGTTGATTTATTACTTGTTCCAGCTCCACCACCAAAGTAGCCAGAGCCTCCTCCACCACCATTTACTCTTGATATTGGAGAGGAACCACCTTCACCCATTCGTCCGCATCCAGATAGTTCATTATTATTTTCACCGGCATAATAACCTCTATTACAATTTTTGACATTAGTACTTCCAGATAGATTTAGAATATTCCAAATTGTTGGTCCTTCTTGTTTTCCATAACCAGCTGCTGTATAATTATTATCTTCTATATTTTTCTTGCCTGGATTACCATAAATCAATCCTCCAGAGCCACCATCTGAGCCAGCACCAAGTCCATCAGCACCGCCGCCACCTGCTGCTACCATAAATCTACTTTCTAGAGAGTTTTTTTGATCCCAAGTTCCTTTTACAGTTCTAACATCTGTTGAACCACCACCGCCTTTACCAGTAGCAGAACCTCCAGAGCCACCTCCGTTTAGACCGCCTTGAGAAGTTGTAGTCGTTCCACCAATGTAGAAGTATAGAACTTCATTTTCTTCAAGATAAACAATGCCTGATGTGTATGAACCTTTACCACCGGTTCTTTCTACACCAGTCTCAGATACAGTAGAGCCACCTGATGCACCCCATAGTTCTATTTTATACCAGCCAGATTGTCCAGTTGGCACAATGTATTCTTGAGGAACAACTGTAGTTGCTGATGCATCAAATTCAAGTGTTGTTGATGAGAGACTATAACGATTTAGTTCTTCTTCAATTTGATCAACTAATTTATGAGTATTTCTTCTATTAGAAGCCATCATTCCCATCATTAACATAACAATTAAAAATACCATTATTAGTAGTGAATATAAAACCGACGAAATAGCAAACCCCTTATTATTTAACTTTTTACTTTTTCTTTTCATTAGCATCACCATTACTATTATTCTAGATATATTTTAACATATTTTTTCTAGTATAACTACCCATTTATCGCCATATTTTTTTTCTTTAATTTGTTTGAACTTGTCAGAGTAAATTATTTTATCTTTACTATTTGATTCGCAAATAATTAGTCCTTCATTTTTAATAAGATTAAGTTCAGCTATTAGTTTTAGACTTTTCTCAATATAATCTGTATCATATGGGGGATCTAAAAATATTAAATCAAACTTTATATTTTGATTAAAAAATGTTTTTAATGCTGTCTTATAATCAGCTTTGATTACTTTACAGTCTTTTACATTAATATTTTTGATATTAGTATCAATAACTTTAATAGCTTGATAAGACTTATCTACAGCATAAGCTTCTTTTGCTCCTTGACTTAGAGCTTCGATAGCAAGAGAACCAGATCCTGAGAAGAGGTCTAGGATGGTTGCATCTTTTAGACTATTTTGAATACTTGCGAAAAGACTTTCTTTTACTCTATCCATAGTTGGTCTTGTACCTGGCATATTAAACCCTTCTATATTCCTACCTTTGTATATTCCTGATATTACTCTCATAAACCACACTTACCTTTACTATTAATTTTTTTAAGTTCTTTATTGATTTTTAAGATTAGGATATTTAAATTAGTTTCTGCCTCTTTATATTCTTTATATAATGAATCATTATAAATTTCTTCTTTTAAATTATTATTTAACCTTTCTTTATACTTATTTATTTTTTCTTGTAGTTCTTTACTGTCTTTTATTTTTTTGTTTAATATAATTATATTTTTTACTTCGGTAGTATTATCTAGACTTTTTTTTAATATTTCTACCTGTTCTATTAATTTTTCCATATATTAATTTTAACATAATTTTTTACTTTAATACATCTAAAATAGTTGAAACCATGTTTATTCCTTGAGAAATTTTTTCTATTCTATCTTGAGTAGTTAGTTTGTACTTCTTTTTCATTTCCTCTTCTAGTGGTTTTAAGTATTCTTGATTTCTATTTAGATATTTATACCAATAGGAATTTTCTCTTAAGTAATTATAGAGTAACTGATTATTTTTTATATAATTTATTGTATATAGATTCATATCAATCCTCAAAATACTTATAAATTGGTCGAGCTTCATAGCTTTGGGTTGGTACTTTAGTATTTGTTAGACCGATGTCTTGTAAAAGGCCTATTGTTTTTTGAAGGTTGGTGACACCTTTTTGGACTGTGTCTAAGTCTAGATTTTTTACGGTATTAAATAGGTCTTTGAAGGATGTTGATGCGGATGTTGCTCTATCTGTTAGTGTTTTTTTCTTTGTAAAGTAGCCATCCCAAACTTGACTATTTTCGCCATATATTTCGTATAGTTCATATAGTTTTTGCCAGGTAACATTATTTTTTAGGACTGAAGTTGCTAGCTCTGGATGACTTCTTGCGAATGTTTTAAATGTTTCTTTTGACATACTTATCACCTATATAAGTTTATGTTTTTCCAAAGAAAAAAGAAGTTTTTACTTCTCTTTCGGTTCATTTTTTTCTCCACTACTATAGGCTTTTATTTTTTGTATTTTCTTGTTTAGAGGTGGAACTATTTTCTTTAGTAGTTCTTTTTCATTTGTTATATCTATATCAATGTAAGATAATAAGTCTGAAAAGGTAGCTTTATTTGCGATGTTATTTAAATGAATCATTCTTTGATGAATATCATCAGTACCATTTTCTATTCCGTAGTAAGCAATAAGAGTACCTATGACATAACCAAATGTTACTAGAGGTTCTTGAGGCTTTGGACCATCTGTTATATGAAGTAGTTCATTACGTTTTCTTACCCTTGATAATCTTTCTTCAAAGTTTGAAGCCTTAGAATAGAATTCTTCTTTTGACATAGCTAATGGTTCAATGTTTAACTGTTGCATACGATCATAGCTATCACTATTAATTTGGCCTAGAAGACGAAAACTATCTAAGAGTGGAAAAATTGGCATTAGATCATCAACACAGCCAGATAAATCTGCATGACGGAAGATGTCATTAATCATTAGTTCTTTTTCAGTAAAGCCTTTTCTCTTTAAAAATTCACACATATCTGATTCAAAGTAGATAGATATTGCTTCAGTAATATATTTTCTAGAGATACGATTGTCTGGTTCGTTATTTATCGTATGAAGAAATTCATGAACTAGAGTCACAGGATCTTTGGTGTTGTGTCTTAGGACAACGTTAGCATATAAGTGCTTTTTCCTATCTCTTCCAGCTTCATTATTTTTATTTTTTTCATAGATATCTTCCGGATCTGCAACAATATTAATAGTACCATCACTTAAACATTTTAAAAATCTTGTTTTATATTGTGGAAGTCTTTCTTCTATATATTCAGTTGTAAGAAGAAGAGTTTCTGTTAAAGATAAATATCTGGATTCTTCTTTAGCTTTATCATATAACTCTTCTAGTTCCTGACAGGTAAAATCTTTTTCAAGTAGTTTTTTTAATTTTATAGTCAGATGATAAAAGTATGATAAGTTATTTAGAAACTGACTGTCTTCCATCCAAAGACAATAGTCATTTAATACTATATTTAAGTTTGGATATTCTGATGTAAGTCCCATATTAATTTAGAAAGTCATCTATCGTCATTAGACGATCATCTATTTCTTTTAAAGATATTTTTTCTTTTTTTGGTTTTGATTCTTCTTTTTCTACAACAACGTCCTTTTCTTCAATAACTTTTTCATCTATTAAATCGATTTGTTCTTTAGTACTTCTAACTAGAATAGATTCTTGGAATGCATCTGTTAAATTATGTTTTGTTAGCTGACTACCAATAGAATGACGATCACTGATTGGAAGTTCTGTTAATTTTATAATGTTAATATCACTATTTTTTAAACCTATATAGTTTTTAGAGTCTGTTATAAATGTTTTTAGTATTTTATAAGGATTTGTCTTTACTTCTCTTATTACTAAAAGACCACGTCTTGTTCTTGTTGATAATTCAAATTCATTTAGTCGAACTCTTTTACCTGTTCCTTTTGTAGTAATAATTGAGATAAACTCATCTTCTGTTTGACTATATTGATTTATGGATACTAGATTATCATCTTTTAACTTGATTGCTTTTACTCCAGATGCTTTAACTCCAACGACTGGAACTTCTTCTGTTTTGAAACTTAGTCCATAGCCTGTATCTGTTGTTAGGAATAGACAAGGTTTATCTTCTGTGAAAGCTGCGATTACATAGTCATTGTCTTTTAATTTCATGCAACTTGTTTCTTTAGAATAACGTAGGAGTTTAAAGTCTTTTAACTTAGAACGTTTAATCATACCATCATGAGTTGCGATAACAATATTTTTCTCTGTTTCAAAATTGTAAGCTGGTATTGCTGCTACTACGCTTTCGCCTGATGTCATTTCGATTAAGTTACTTACATGTTTTGGCATGTCTTTCCATTTTAAATCTGGAATTATATGAACCGGGATATGTAGATAATTACCGGCAGTTGTGAATACTAATAATGTATCTGTTGTATTCATTTCATATAGTCCTATTATGTAGTCATTTTCTTTGATAGTTATATCTTCTGGATTTGAAGCTGTATAACTTCTAAATGAAGTACGTTTAATGTAACCATCTTTTGTGACTAAGACAACAACATCTTCTTTTGGAATCATTGCAGTTGTATCTATTTTTATTTCAGTTATTTCATCTTTTATCTCTGTTATTCTTGGAGTATCATAACTATCTCTTACATCACGTAAGTCTTTTTTCATAACAGATTTTAAAACTGCTTCACTACCAAGAATAGAAGTTAGACCAGCAATAATTTTTTCTAAAGATGCTTTTTCATTTTCCAAGGCAACTACGTCGGTATTAGTTAAGCGATATAGTTGTAAAACAACGATTGCTTCTGCTTGTTCAGGAGTAAATTCAAACTCTTTAACTAAGTTATCTTTAGCATCTTGTTTATTTTTAGAAGCTCTAATTACTTTAATTACTTCATCTAAGATAGAAATACATTTAATTAAACCTTCAACGATATGATAACGAGCTTTAGCATGAGCTAAATCAAACTCAGTTCTTCTTTTTACAACATCTCTTTGATGAGCAATAAAGGCATCAAGTGATGCAGCTAGTCCTAGTAATTTTGGTCGTCTGTTAACGATTGAGACCATGTTGAAGTTATAACTTATTTGCATATCTGTATTTTTCAATAAGTAATTTACAATTAGGTCTTTGTTAGCTGTTTTCTTTAGGTCAATAACAATTCTAATATCAGCAGCTGATTCATCACGTACTTCAACGATACCATCTATTTTTTTATCTATTCTAATATCATCGATTTTTTTAACTAGAAGGGCTTTATTAGTTTCGAAAGGAATTTCAGTTATAACTAGGGATAATTTTCCTTTTTCTTCTTCAAAAGTATATTTACTTTTAATATTTATTTTACCACGACCAGTAGTATAGGCTTCTTTGATACCACCTATCCCTTCAACAATAGCTCCTGTTGGAAAGTCTGGGCCTTTTACGTATTGCATTAAATCTTCTAGACTGCATTCTGGATAATCAATTCTGTAGATAGTGGCATCAATTACTTCACCAAGGTTATGAGGTGGAATGTTAGTTGCATAACCAGCTGATATACCTTGAGCACCATAGACAAGTAAAGCTGGAAACTTAGCTGGTAAGACAGTTGGTTCTACTGTTGTATCGTCAAAGTTTGGAGCAAATTCAACAGTGTTTTTATCAATATCTTTTACCATTTCATTACTTATCTTTGAAAGTCTTGCTTCGGTATAACGATAAGCAGCAGGAGAATCACCATCTATTGAACCGTTGTTACCATGCATATCTATATATGGTAGTCTTGTCTTCCATGGTTGACTCATTCTAACCATGGCATCATAGATTGAACTATCTCCATGTGGATGGTAATTACCTATTACATCTCCTACTGTTTTTGCACTTTTACGATAACCATGGTCGTAGGTGTTTTTTTCTTTATACATTGAATATAATATACGACGTTGAACTGGTTTTAGTCCATCTCTGGCATCTGGTATAGCACGATCTTGAATTATATATTTAGAATAACTTCCAAATCTTTCACCCATGATATCTTCAAGGGTATAATCAAATATCTTCTCTATTACTTCTTCTGTTTTACTTTTTGCCATTTTTTACACCTACTTTTAATTTATTTCATAATCATCTTCTAATGAAAACTCGACATTTTCTTCAATCCATTCTTTTCTAGGTGGAACATCATCACCCATTAAAATGGAAACACGTTTTTCTGCTAATTGAGCATCTTCTATATTTACTCTAATTAATGTTCTACTTCCTGGTTTCATAGTTGTTTCACATAGTTGATCGGCATTCATTTCACCAAGACCTTTGTATCTTTGAATTTCACATTTCTTGCCTTTACTTTTTTCTTTCATTTCATCTATTGTGTAAGCATATTCAACATTTTTTCCAGATTGGATTTTAAATAATGGAGGAAGTGCTACAAATAGACGGCCATCTTCTATTAATGGTTTCATATAACGATAGAAGAATGTTAGTAGTAAGCATTGAATGTGACCACCATCTTCATCGGCATCTGACATGATTATTACTTTGGAATATTCACAATCTTTTATATCAAAGTTTGATCCATATCCAGCACCGATTGTATAAATCATTGTATTTATTTCTTCGTTCTTTAAGATTTCGTCTTCTTTAGTTTTTTCTGTATTTAAAACTTTGCCACGTAATGGAAGGATAGCTTGGTAACGTCTGTCTCGTCCTTGTTTTGCAGAACCACCAGCTGAATCCCCTTCGACTAAGAATAGTTCTTTTTTCTCTTTATCCTTACTTTGAGCAGGAGCAAGTTTACCAGAAAGTGAACGTTCTTTATTATTTTTCTTAGTACCTTTTCTAGCTTCTTCACGAGCCTTACGAGCAGCTTCTCTTGCTACTTTACTACGTAGACTTTTATTTATTATTTCAGTAGCAATAGATTTATTTTCTTCTAAGAATGTTCTAATTTGTTCAGTTACAATATTTTCTACGGCTACTCTAGCTTGAGGAGTTCCTAATTTTCCTTTAGTCTGACCTTCAAATTGAAGAATTCCTTCTGGTATTTTTAAACTAATTACAGCTGTTAAGCCTTCACGAACATCACTACCTTCAAAAGCTTTATCTTTGCCTTTAACAAAGCCATTGTTTTTAGCATAATCATTAAACACTTTAGTAAGGGCTGTTTTAAAACCTACTTCGTGAGAACCACCATCGATAGTTTTAACATTATTTACGAAGCTTACAATATTTTCATTGTATGAATCAGTATATTGCATAGCGATTTCAACATCAATTTTATCTTTAGTACCTGATAGATCTAAAACTTTATGAAGGGTTGTCTTACCTTTATTTAGTTCTTCAACAAACTCTTCTATACCTCTTTCATAGTGGAACTTAGCACTTCTTTCATCTTCTTCATCAACTACTTCTAGAGTTATACCTTTTAAAAGATAAGCGCTTTCTTGCATTCTTTCACAGATTGTTGTGTATGAGAAATTTGTTGTTGTAAAGATTTCATCATCCGGCATAAATCTTACTGTTGTTCCTGTTTTATTAGTAGTTCCTATTTCTTTTAGTGGTACTTTTACATGACCTCCGTTTTCAAAACGAATGTAGTACTCTTTTTTATCTCTTTTAATAGTTACTTCCATCCATTTAGATAAGGCATTAACTACACTACTACCAACACCATGTAGACCACCTGAAACTTTGTAACCATCACTTTCAAATTTACCACCGGCATGTAATACTGTATAAATTACTTCCGGTGTTGATTTACCAGACTCATGCATTCCAGTTGGAACACCACGACCATGGTCTTCTACACTTACTGATTTATCTTTATGAATTGTTACTTTGATATAATCTCCAAAACCATTAATGGCTTCATCTATGGCATTATCTACTATTTCCCAAACTAGATGATGAAGTCCTCTCTTATCAGTTGAACCAATATACATACCTGGTCTTTTTCTGACAGCTTCTAATCCCTCTAGTATTTTTATTGATGATTCATCGTATTTTAAAGCCATTTTATCACTCCTATAATTTTCACTATTTATTATTATAACTAAATAGTCAGTTTTTTTCAACGTTCATTTACTTTATTTTACGGGGAAAAATAACGTTTCTTAGTTATTTTGATATATTTTTTGTTTCTAATATGAATTTTTAATTTAGAATAAAATCAAAAATTTAGGCAAAAAAAAGAAGTTGTTTTAGACAAACTAAATATTGCTTCTTTCTATTAATTACCATTTATTTCTGTTCTATTTCCATTTCTATCATACACATATGTTTTTTCTCTTCCAGTAATTGTTTCTTGAGTAAGAGTATTTGTTACTAAAACAATAACATCAGATGAGACATCTACTCCGTATGGTTCATCATTACCTTTTTGAATTAAAAGTCAATAGATTGATGAAATTTTATTGGCGTAGACACCATGTTTTAAATATTCATCTTCGGTGTACCTTTCTTCAGAAATACTTTTTTCTGTTGTATCACTACCATATGATGGTGAAGATATAAAACTAATTGTCTGTCCTTCTATTATGTTTATAGCATTATACTTGGTTGTATTTGATATTGGAAAGCCATACATTAAGTTATTATGAATCTCATCATCACTAGTGTCTTGGGTTATACCATTCATATTAGGATAAGTTGAGATAAGTTTGGTATCGGTATGAACATTATCAATATAGACTTTAGTTTTCTCTGGTAAATCCTTTGTATATACTGTTATATATATCTTTTTATCAGTTGTAGTACGCCATTCTTTAGAAGAGTCAGGATCGAGATTATATTCAATTACTAGTTTAAAATCTTCTCCTGGTACATCAAGTATTTGGGGCTTAAAAGCTTCTTTAATGTCACTACTATCTACAATATCATATTCTATTACTTCTGTTGGAGAGGTTTGTTCTTGCTCTGTACTAGGTTTTTCAGAAGAAGGTGAAATGCAACCTGTTATCGATATAGTTGATAAGGTGATTGCTCCAGCTAATAAAATAGCAGTTAACTTTTTATTATTTTTAATTTCTATTTTCATAATTAGCCTCCGACTACAATTATATATTTCTTAGGTTTTTAGTTTATACATAAAATTCAGTTCTGTCAAGGCTTACGTCTTTTAGAAATTTTATTCAAAAGAAAAATTGGATTTCTCCAATTAATCTAAATCTTCTAGTTTATCATATGCTTTCTTGGCCATATCTTTAGCCATATCCTTCATTTCACACATGATGTCTGGATTATTTTTTAAATACATATAGGCTACAGCTGCCATAGAACCAATGATTGCTGTTACAACTAAGCCTTTTTTACAATTCATTCCCATACTTTCACCTCAGTTTTAGTATGAGTAATATTTAATTATTTTATACCATTTTGTAAATAATCTTTGATACTTGTACGACGAATATCAGAATTATTATTAGAAACAGCATATTTTAAAGCATTAATGTCTCCTATTAAATATAGTTTTTTCTTACTTCTAGTTATACCTGTATAAATTAGTTTACGATAAAGCATTTTATTAAAGTTTCTGACTATAGGAATAATTACTACATCAAATTCACTACCTTGAGCTTTATGAATAGAGATTGCATAAGCAAGACGGAAATTATTAAAATTAGATGGAGTGTATTTTACGATATTTCCGTCGAAATCAATAATTATTTCTTTTTTAGGAGCAGTTTTAATTTCTTTAATTATACCTATATCACCATTGTAGACGTTTTCATCGGGCATATTAGTTAATTGAAGAACTTTATCATTTTCTCTAAAGATTACATCTCCATATTGAAGTTCTTTTTTATTTTTTGTTTTTGGATTTACTTTATTTTGAACATGTCTATTTATTTCATCAATACCTGCTATAGTTTTATACATAGGACATAGTATTTGAAATTCTTTATAAGATAAATCTTGATATGTATCAGTTATTTCTAAGACATTATCTACTACTTGATCAGGCGTTGCCTTTATAAAAGTTAGGTCGTCTCCGACATTAAAGACTTCTTCATTTACTTCACCTTGTCTAATGTCATAAGCAAGAGTTAGGATGTTTGAATCTTTTCCTTGACGATATAGTTCAGTTAACTCAACTTTTTGAAGAGAATTACTTTCAATTAGATCATGTAATACTTGACCTGGTCCAACTGATGGTAATTGGTGATCATCTCCTACTAAAAGTATTTTACAGTTAGCAGATATTCCTTTTAAGAGGCTAGCCATTAAATAAGTATCAATCATACTAGCTTCATCGATGATAACGAATTCTACTCTACTCTTATTATACTCATTTACTTGAAACTTATTTGTTTCTTTTTGCCATTTTAAAAAGCGATGGATGGTTGAGGCTCTAAGAAGAGTTGACTCAGACATTCTTTTAGCAGCTCTACCAGTTGGAGCAAGAAGTGCTATTTTTTCTTGGAGTTGTTCATAACTTAATTTATTTACAGTACGATATAGTTCGGTTACACCTTTCATAATGGTAGTTTTTCCAGTACCTGGTCCGCCTGTTATAATAAGGAATTGTTTTAAAAGACTATTCTTGATTGCTAAAAATTGTTGTTCATTATAAGTTATTCCAAAGAGATTTTCTAATTCTTTGATTTTAGAATCAATATCTTTTATAACTATATCTTCTTCACGTGATAACATTCTAAAACGTTTAGTAATTAGAGTTTCTGATTCATACATTTCTTTTAGGTAGTATCGATCTTCTCTTTTTACGATTAAAAGATTTTTTTCAAGATTTTCTAGGGAACTTAAGAATAATTCTTCAGTAATATTTACTCCTAATACTCTTTGTAAGTAAGAAGCTATTTCTTCTTTAAAATAATAACTATGTCCATAAGCATTACTTAGTTCATTCATAATGTAGATGATACTTGCTTCTACTCTTATAGGTGCATCTTTTTCTAATCCACTTTTTAAAGCAATAGCGTCAATTTTTTTAAATGTCATATTGTATATATCTTCAATTATTTGATATATATTAGTATCTATTATATTTTTTGTTTTATTCTTATAAAAGTTGTAGACAATCATAGCGTCTTTTGTAGAAAATCCTAGTTCAGTTAAGATTAATATTGTTTCATAACTTGATTCATATTCTTGAAGTTTGGTATGTAGGACTTCAATATTCTTCTTAGTTACACCTGGTATTAAAATTAAATTGTCTGGGTTTTCTAAGATTATTTTTAAGGTATCTTTACCTAAGACATCAACGATTGCTTTGGCTTTCTTTTCACCTATTCCTTTAAACAGACCAGATGTTAGAAATTCTATAATAGAATCTTTTTCTTCTGGTTTACAGCGTTCATAATTATCTACTTGGAATTGTTCTCCATATTTTGGATGAGTTACTAATTTACCATAAAAAAGATATGTATCCATATCATTAAGTTCATGAAAATAACCAGTAAAAGTAATTATATGATCAATGTAGTCAGCTAGTTTTTCATCATCTGTATCCATTACTTTGAAAAGGCCAATGTTGTAGCCTTGACTATTTTGATATATACTTCTACGATAATTTCCCTTAATGTATGACATATCTTTTCTCCTTTATTTTGCTAAACAATATGGATAATCTACTTTAGTAATTGTTACTGTTACAAAAGTATTATGTTCTATTGATTTAGGTATTTTTACATGTAAATAGTTACTTGTATGGCCATAACTATAACCATCTTTTTCTTCTTCAATTAAAACTTCTTCTTGTTTATTTACAAATTTATTTGCATAAGCTATTTCTAATTCTTTTGAAACTAATAAAAGTTCACGAGCACGTCTTTTCTTTTCACTTGGATCAACATGATTAGGTAATTCCATTGCTTTTGTTCCTTGTCTTTCACTGTATGGGAAAACATGAATTTTAGCAAATTCTAAGTCACGACATGTTTTGATAGTTTCTTCAAATAGTTCTTTAGTTTCTCCAGGAAAGCCAACGATTACATCTGTTGTTATAGAGATGTTTGGTCTCAACTCACGAATTTCTTTTATTTTGTCGAAAAAGTATGATAAATCATATTTACGATTCATTGCTTTTAATATTTCGTTACTTCCTGCTTGAAGTGGTATATGTAAGTGATCAACAATTACAGGACTTGTTTTTATTACTTCTAAGACTTCATCTGTTAATTCAGTTATTTCTATTGAAGAAATACGTAGACGTTTTAATCCTTCTATTTTAACAATTTCTTTTAGAAGAGTAGCAAAGTTAGTATCTAAGTCTACTCCATAATTACCAGTATGAATACCAGTTAGAACTACTTCTTGGTAACCGTTTTTTACTAAAGCTGTTATTTCTGAGATAACTTTGTCTTTATCTTTACTACGACATTTACCACGTACAAAAGGAATTATGCAGTAAGAACAGAAGTTCTCACAACCATCTTGTATTTTAACAAAGGCTCTAGTACGACCTGGAAAGTTAGTAATATACATATCTTCAAATTGACTTTTTGGATCGTTATAAAGTTTTACAATTTTTTCTTTCTTAGCAAAGTACTCATCTAATAATTCTACTATTTTAGATTTATCTTTATTTCCTAAGACAATGTCTAAACCTTCTATTTGATAATCTTTATTAGCTTCTATAAAACATCCCATAGCAACGACACAAGCATCTGGATTTTTCTTAATAGCATTTCTAATCATTTTACGAGATTTTATATCACTTGTATTTGTAACTGTACAAGTATTTATAATGTAGACATCACAGATGTCATCAAAACTTTTAATTTCATAATTATGTTCTTTTAGAATATTCATAACGTACTCACTTTCGTAAGTATTTACTTTACATCCTAAAGTTAGAATTCCAACACTACGCATATTATTCACTACTTTCTTTAAAGTTTTTATACCATTTATCTAATTTATCTTTTGTTTTAGTATAAGTTTCTTTAGCTTTATCTTTAACATCAGAAATGATTGGAGAAGCTTTTTCTACTACTTTGTCTTTAGTATTTTCAATTATCTCCATTTCTTTTTGATAAGTATCTTCGCCAACTCTTTCGATATAAATACTTTTAATTTTTTCTTTTAATTCTTTAGCTTTTTCTTTTACTTTACTATAAGTTTTGGTTGAAGTATCTTTTATTTCTTCTTTATAATTTGGAAAAATACTTTCTATTTTAGAATCTAACTTTTCATATAGTTCAAGAACTTTTTCTTGAGCTTCACTACTTAGTTCTTTAAATGTTTTACCTTTAATAGTACCATCATAGAAAATAAAGTCTGTTAAAGTAATAAAAGTCTTTTTTAAAGATTCTTTTGTCTTTTGTGATAGGCTTTTTTCACTATCAAATTCTGATACTTCATTAGTCACATCATTTATATATTCTACTACTTCATCATCTGAGACAGACTCTTCTTTATCAGTATTTTCTGTTACTAAAACTATTTCTTTAGTTGTTTCCTCTTTTTTAGGTGATGTACTTTTACTTTCATTTTTATTAGTACAAGCTGTCGCTAAAAAAAGTAAACAGATAGATAAAATAATTACTTTTTTCATGATAATTCCCCCTATCAACTCGTTATCAAATTATAACACAACTCGTCATACTTTTCAACGTTCTCTATTAATATAATACGAAATATTTTTAAGTTTCCTTGAACTTTTCAAAAGAAAAAACTAGGAATTTCCTAGTTTGTTAATCTAAGTGTTTTTGTAAATCTTTTAGGGTCATGATAAAGTCGTTTGTCTTTTTTATCTCTTCATCTAATTTTTCATAGTTAGCTGTATTTTCTAATTCTAAATCATTTTGACTTATTTTTTTCTCAATACCATAAACTGGAGAAATAATAGGACTTGGTTTATATTTGAAAGATTCTTGATAAACAGGTCTTTTTTCTACTTCTACTTTTACTGTATCAAAATCATCTAAAACCATTTGTTCAACTACTGGGGTCTCTTCAATTTGTTCAATAATTGGTTCAATTACAGGTTCAGTATATTCAACAGGTTCTTCTTCTATTGCTGCTACTTGTTTCATTTTTGCTTCTAAGTCAGCTAAACTTATGGGTTCATTTCCTTCATCCTCATATTGAGTTAATTCATTACTAGCGTACATTTCTTTAGACTTTTTAATTAATTCATCTAAACTAATGATAGCGTCACGTTCTTGAGCTTCTTCATAACTTGTTAAATCAATATTTTTAGTTTCTTCTTCGGCCTTTTCTAATTCTTCTGTTAATCTTCTTAATTCTTCTTGAGCTTCTTCATGAGATGGTTCAATACTAGTATAAGTTATTTCTTCTTCTACTGGCTCTGTTTCCATATTGTCAAGTACTAAACTTTCAATATTTTCAGATTCCTCTTCAACAATTGAGGTTTGCTCCTCTTTATTTTCAATGATTACTGGTTTGCTATTTTCTACTTCTTTTACTTCTTCTTTTATTGGTTCGATAGTTTTTACTTCTTCAACTACTTTTTCTTCTTTTACTACTTGTTTGATTGGAGCAGTTTCTTCTTTTTCTACTAAAACAGGCTCAACGTAAGTAACTTGTTTTTCTTCAAGTGTTTGAACAGGAGTTTCTTCCTCGATTTTTTCAAATTCTAAAGTTGAATTAATATCTTCAACTAATCTATTTAATTCTTTAGTATTATGTTTTTGCTTTCTTTTGTAGTAACTTTTATCTATTAAGTAAATTATAAAGTATAGAAAACAGGCGATACCAACAACAATGTAAACAATTATTATTTCTTGTGAAGTTAATAATTTTATTAAATCGTTCATTTACGTACACCTCTTATCTAAAGAATATCACATGTAGAATTTAAAGGAAAGATAAGAATAATTTTTTGTTAAAATTTTACAATAGCTTTTACGTTTTTCTACGTTTGTTCGATTTACAGGATTTACATATTTATAAATGTCAATTTATTGTTAAGTAATTTTATTTTAGAAAGTTTCATATAACTTACTATGAAAGAAAAATTTATTAAATCAACATTAGTATTATTAGTGGGAGGATTTTTTACTAAGATACTAGGAATGATAATTAAAATTGTAATGAGTAGACTTATTGGGACTGAGGGTTTAGGACTTTATATGTTGATTTTACCAACATTTTCTCTTTTTATTGGAATAAGTCAGTTAGGTATGCCGGTTGCTTTAGCTAAATTGATTGCTGAGGATACTAAGAATAACAAAAGGCTTTTTTTTTCTGTTTTACCAATTATTCTTTTAGTTAATATTATTCTAATACTTATTATTTTATTATTTGCCCCTATTCTTTCTAATAATTTACTTAATAATAGTTTGACTTATTATGGTATTTTAGCGATTGCTTTAGTAATTCCTTTTACTAGTATTTCTAGCATTTGTAGAAGTTATTTTTTTGGTAAGGAGAGGATGTTTCCACATGTTGTTTCTAATTTACTAGAGGATGTTGTTAGACTTATTTTAATGATTGTAGGTATTCCTTTTGTTATAGATAAGGGAATACAGTATGCTGTTTGTTATATTATTGCTTCTAATGTTATTAGTGAAGGCGCTTCTATTTTAGTTTTATTTTTATTTTTACCTAAAGGAACATTTATTAAAAGAAGTGATTTAAGACCTAGTAAAAGCTATATACAAGAGTGTTTATCAATTGGTATACCTAATACTACCGGAAGATTAATTGGAAGTGTTGGGTACTTTTTAGAGCCAATAATTTTAAGTTTAGTATTACTTAGTGTTGGATATAGTAATGGATATATTGCTAGAGAGTATGGAATATTATCTGGATATGTTATGCCATTATTACTACTGCCCTCTTTCTTTACTCTGGCTATTTCACAAGCACTTTTACCTGTTGTTTCAAAAGAGTTTTCTAAAGGCAGATGTAGGAGTGTTTCTAAAAAGATAAGACTTGCGATTACATTTTCTTTAGCTATTGGAATTCCAGCTACTATTCTTTTTATCTTATTCCCAGAGGTTTTCTTAAGAATAATTTATCATACATCTGAAGGAGTTACTTATATGAGAATACTTGCTCCTATATGCTTATTACAGTACATACAAAGTCCATTAGCATCGGCACTTGATGCAATGGGGAAAAGTCGTGATGCTATGATTGCGACTACTTTAGGTATGATTACTAGAACAGGATTGGTATTTGGACTTTCATATTTAAAAATTGGAATGTATGGATTAATTATTGCAATTAGTATTAATGTTTTAGTTGTTACAATATATGACTTATGGAAAGTACATAGTCATTTAAAAGAAAAAGATGCATAAAGCATCTAGTTATAAATATATAGTTCGTGTTGACATCTAGTACAAGCAACATATAATAAGTTTCTTTCGTTTTTACGATATGAATTATTACGATCGTTATAGATAATAACACTATCAAACTCTAATCCTTTAGCAATATAAGCTGGAATTACTATTAAGTTTTTCTGGAACTTTTTCGTATTAGCATCAATTAAAGATAAGTTTACATCATCTTTTAATAGTTCATATAACTCTTCAGCTTCTTTATAATCTTTAGTTATGATAGCAGTACTTTTATATTCTTCTTGAAGAGTGTTTATATCTTTTAGAAGAGATGACTTTAAGTCTTCAATATTTTTTCTAAAGATTACTGGTTTATTATTATCTTTGCGAATAGCATTGACATGTTTTAAATTAAGAATTTTATTGGTATATTCAATTATCTCAGGAGATGAACGATATGTTTTTAATAATTCTAGATATTTTGTTTCTCCTTTGAATAGTGAGCTTAAATCTTCTAGAGATTTATAACTATAGTATGGATTTATATTTTGATTAATATCTCCTAGAATTGTAAAGTCTGCTTTTCTAAATATTTTACTGATTATTACATATTGTAATCTGTTATAGTCTTGTGCTTCATCAATTACTACTTGTTTTATATTTGCTTCGTATGGGAAGCCTTCTAATACTCCTTTTATGTATGAGAAGATAAGAGCATCTTCATAATTAATTATATTCTTTTTGACAAAGGAGTTTATTGTTGCTTCGGTTTGAGGCATTTTACAAAATGGACTAGTCCAAAATGAAGCATATATTTTTTTATAGTCTTTTTCAAAGTTAGATGCTTCTTTTAGGAGTTTACCAAATGTTTTTACTTTTTTGTTACTACCTTTATAAAATTGTTGAGATAGTTTTTTAGACATTTCTTCAAGTCGTTCAAATAATGGAAAGCGATCATATTTATAAGTTAACATTTCATTTAGTTCTTCTTTTAGAACGACGTTAAATTCATTTTCAATAATATCTTCTGTAAACTTACATTTTAAAATATAGTCTGTTAAGTAAGCATCGATATCATCAATTATTTCATCACTTTGTTTATATCTTACTAGTTCTGGATCTTTTTCACTATAAGTATAATATCTTGAAACAAAGTCTGAAAAAGTTTCGACATCTTTATATTCGGTTATAAAGTATGATAAGTAGTCGTTAAAAGTAGTTTGTAAGGTATTACTTTCACCAAGAGATGGTAAGACATCTGAGATATATTCAGTAAAGACATTGTTTGGAGAGAATATTAAGATGTTGTTACTAGTTAAGTTTTTTAAACGGTATAGTAAAAAGGCAATTCTATGAAGAGCAACTGTTGTTTTACCAGATCCGGCTATTCCTTGAACTATTAAATTGTTATCTTCTAGATTTCTTATTACTTTATTTTGTTCTTGTTGAATAGTATTAACAACATTTTTCATCTTATCGCTTGACTCTGTTGCTAAGACTTCTTGTAATACTTCATCATCAATATTTAGAGAGTTATCAAAGACACCTACTAGTTTGTTATTTTCTATTTTGTATTGTCTTTTACGTTTTAGTTCTCCTTCAAAAACTCCACCTGGTGCTTTGTAGGAACATGGTCCAGTTTCATAGTCATAGAAAAGACTACAAACAGGGCTACGCCAATCATATAAAATATTATTTAAGTTATCATCTTTTAAATAAGTTAGTGAGATGTAAATGTTATGAATTTTACCTTCATCATCTTTAAAAATTATAGATGCAAAGTATGGTTTATTTTTTATTTGACATAACTTTTTAAAATAATCTTGCTTTTGTAGAGCACGTTCTGCTTCATGAGATGTTGCGGCCATTACTTGTTGCATTTCAGCTTCGTCGAAACTGGTTGAGTTTTCCCACATCATCTTTTTGAACTCTTTTAAGTTTTCCTCGTCATCATAAACATCTTGTCCTAATGATGATAGTGTGTCACCTAGTAGTTTTTGAACTTTCTTTAAATTTTTTTGTTCTGTTTTAAACTCTTGTTCACTAATTGCCATATATACCTCCTTAATTTATTCTTTAAAAACCAAAATACTACATTTATTCCATGTAGTTATAATTTAAATATAGTATTTTCTCGCTAAACGTCTGTTTCAATATATCATAAGTTTTGAAATTAGGCAAGAGTTTTTCAAAAGAAAAAATATTCCAGATGGGAATATTCTATTTATTTTTTAGTGGATACTACTACATTTTTTTTCTTACATATATTTTTGGATTTTCTCCCTTTTTATTTTGATTAGCAAAATAATTACTTACAAAGGTATGGAATCCTGTCTTTAATTCATCAGTATCTTCAAAAGCTTTAGTTGTTGAAGTTTTTGGAAAAATGTACTTTCCAGTCATTTCTTTATTTTCATAGACAATCATTTTACTAGGAGTACCAGTACATCTTCTTAAGAAAATATATGTGTCTACATCAGATAGATGTGGTAGTGATGTTTTAGTTGCTAGTAAAGGTACAGAATTTTCAAGATATTCTTTTCCAACTAAATATTCAGTTTTAGAATTTAATATTTGACTAGCATTTTCTTCTTTACCAACCATTAATACAATCTTTTTAGTTTCATACTCTTCTTTTCCTTCAGCATTAATGAATTTAACTTTTTGGTTAATTGTAATCATATCTGGCATAAAACCAAGTATTTCATCTGGGTATACTAACCCTTCAGGCGATGAAACTATAGTGCTAATGTATCCACTTTGACACTTTTCATTAGAAATGTGATAAACTACATCTAATTCTTTCATACTTATATTCTTTCCTTCCTGTTTTTTTATTAAGTTATTATACTTTATTATTGTGAGTGCTTTTATACTTTATCACTTTCTTTGATTATACGCAAGAAAAAAAGAGAAAAATTCTCTTTAAAATTCATTTGTAACACTAGGCATATCTTTATCAAATGTTACTATGTTATAAACTTCTTTTCCTTGACTCTTACATAGTTCACTATATTTATCATCCCAAGATAGTTGATAAGCATCTTTTATATTTAGATTTAGTTTTTCTAACCAGTAGTTGATTATTTCTTTAGCTTTATCTGTATGAGTTTTATCTTCTATTTCTAAAGCTATACCGAATGGATAGTCATCAATTACAACTTCTACTTCATCATTTGAGTACACACTTCTATAACGTTCATAGCTTTCTACTAAATTTAGGTGTAATACGTTTTTTAAGAGAAAGATTAAATTATCATACTCTTCTGGTTTAATACTTATTTCTACTTCTTCTTCAGTATGAATTAAGTCTTGTTCTGTACTTGGTAATCTTCTTTTCCAAGTAATCATACATTTTGAAATTTTAGAAGAGGTAGTTTTTCTTACTCTAAATCTTCCATCTATTTTTTTATCGTAAAAATCAAACTCTTGCATTGGATGATTATATTGATCTGTCTTTTCATAAAATGTGCCTTTGTAATTTAATTCTTTAAATGTATTTAGTTTATCTAAAATTTTATCTTTACTATTTTTTGAAAAATAATATCTAATTTCTGTTTCCATACTTTACCTTTTACTTATTATATTCATTTATTAAATCAGTAAATTCTTTTTGTAATTCTTCAAGTCTTTCTTCAGTCTTTGCTTCAAATCTAGCAGTTATATTAGGACCAGTATTAGAAGCTCTAACTAGTGCCCAACCATCATCGAATAAGACTTTTACTCCGTCAATATCTAGGAATTTATAATCTTTACTCTTTGCATACTCCGCAACCTTATCAATGATAGCAAACTTTTTATCATCACTACTTTTAAATTTTAGTTCTTCTGTTGAATAATATTTATTAATTCCTGATAATAGTTCTGTAACGGTTTTATCAGTATTAGATAGAATTTCTAAAAGACGAAGTCCAGCATATAATCCTGAATCAAAACCAGGCCATCTGTCTCTAAAGTAAACATGTCCAGATAATTCTCCTCCAAATGGTAAGTCATCATCTCTTACTTTGGCTTTTGTGTATGAGTTACCAGTACGATAACATAGTCCTTCGCCACCAAGACGTTCAATCTCATCACTTAGTGATTTTGAACATTTTACATCGTATAAGAATTTCTTTTTAGCAACTTTATTTATAATATCTCTAACTATGATAATCATATATTGATCTGTTGGTATAAATGCTCCATTTTCTGAGACAACACCTAGTCTATCGCCATCACCATCAAAGCCTAGACCAACATCTGCTTGTAGCTCTTTTACTTTTTCTTTTAATTGAGTAAGATTATCTTCAACACATGGATCTGGGTGGTGATTTGGGAATGTTCCATCACTTTCACCATTGATTACATGTAGTTCCATTGGAAACATTTCATATAATTCTTTAGCGATAATACTTGTTGTGCCATTACCTGGGTCAATTACTACTTTTAATCTTCTATTACCAAAGTGTAGATTTGTTCTAAATAATTCTAAGTATTCTTCTCTTATACTATAATCAGTTACAGTTCCATTTCCTTTTTTAAAGTTACCAGCTTTGATATAAGCTAGGAAGTCTTGTATTTCTTGACCTTTACAGTTTCCAGACTCATCAAAAGCAAACTTTAGTCCATTATCATCTTTTGGATTATGAGAAGCTGTAACCATTACACCTGATGGAATACCTAGTTTTATACAAGCATAATAATACATTGGAGTTGTACATAGGCCTAGCGAAATTATATTAACACCAGTTTCTGTTATACCCTTGATTAAAGCATTGTAGAGATTTTCACCAGATAAACGATTATCATGGCCAATTACACAAGTAGTTTTACCTATTGTTTGAATATAACTACCAAAACCTAATCCAACAGTATAGACAGTATCTTCATCTAATTCAGTTGGATATATACCTCTAATATCATATCCTCTAAATATATTTTCATTTATATCTTCTTTTATCTTCATTAAATATAACCTCCTATTAAAAGTATATCATAGAAAAGAAAAATACAAAGATAATTTTATTATTTAGTTTGTTTTACTTCTCTTGTTATCCAAGTCATTATAACTTCTACTATGTAGTTTATTTCTTGTTCAGTTAATTCTTTTGTCTTTGGGATATTGTGAATTTTTTCTAAGCATCCACGACAACAAGTACCAGTTGCATGTTGAGCAATAAATACAGGATGAGAATTAGCACGCATAGGAGTTTGTTTACCATCATTTGCTTTTAAGACTTTTAGTCTTTTGGTTACAAGATCATAGGCATCTCTTTTAATCTTTAAATATCCTTTTTCTCTAGCATATTCTTTCATATTATTATTTAAATGAAATGAACCTCTGAATTTAGACTTTTCTAGACTATCTAATTTATTATTAATATAACTATTCATATTTTTTGCCTTTCTCAATAGAAAAGGAATGATTTAATCATTCCGCTTTCTGTTCTTCTTGTTCATCGTTACCAATAATGACTGCTTCTACACCAGCAAACCTATCTACATTTGGATTGTATTCTGGTGTTTCATCAATTTCAATATGTTCTTTAGTATCTTTTAGAATCTTATCTAGTTTTAATCTTATTTGTTCTTTACTAAATGGTTTTGGGATGTAATCTGTAAAACCTTTTTCAATGTATTTTTCTTCACTACCCGCTATAGCATCAGCTGTTAGAGCTATGACTGGAGTTTTAAATAATGGATTTTTCTTTAATTCTTTCAAGGCTGTTTCTCCAGACATTATAGGCATCATAATATCCATTAGTATTAAATCGTATTTATTGCCTAAGTTTATTTTATTAATACACTCTTGACCATTTTCACAAGCATCAATTTGTATCTTAAATGGTTCTAATGAACGTTTTGCTACTTTGATATTTAATTTGTTATCATCTACGATTAAAACTTTTTTATCACTATAATCTGGTAATGGTTCGGCAGCATGTTGCTTTAATAACACTTCTTCTTGTTGTGGAGAATTATCTATCTTTTGAGGAATTTGAACAATAAATATTGAACCTTTTCCATAACTACTTTGAACATTTATTTTACCACCCATCATTTCAACAAGTTTTTTCGTAATAGCAAGGCCTAATCCAGTACCTTCTGTTGTAGAACTTTTTTCAATATCTAGACGTTCAAATTTATTAAATAGTTTGGAAATATCTTCGGTTTTAATACCACGTCCAGTGTCTTTTACACTTATTATTAAAAGACAGGAATCATTTTCATTAATACATTTAGTAGTGAACTCTACTACTCCTTCATTAGTATATTTCAAAGCATTAGAAAGCAGGTTATTAATTATTTGTTTTATATGTACTCTATCACCATATAGATATTCTGGAATATCTTCAGCAATATTTGTTTTAAATTCGATTAGTTTTTCACCAATACGAGTTGAATTTATCTTCGCTAGGAGTTCTGCTTCTTTACGGTAATTGTAAGTAGTTTCAACTATTTTTAGTTTGTCACTTTCAATCTTATTTATATCCATGATATTACCTACTATTTCAAGTAGAGTTTTTGAAGCTTCTAGAACATCATTTAAATCTTCTTTCATGTCATCAGGTGCCGTACCTCTTTCTACCATATCTTCTGATAGACCAACAATAGCATTTAAGGGAGTTCTGATTTCATGAGACATACTAGATAAAAAGTCACTTTTAGCACGGTTAGCTTTTTCGGCTTGTTCTTTTGCTAGATTCAGTTCAGTCATCATCTTTACATCGGGATTTTCAATGGTGAAGTACATTATTAATTCTATTAAAACTATCATAGTTGGTACGCCAATAACAGCTGGATTTATTTTTTGGATTAGTGCTACTATTACACCAAATACTAGAATTGCAAATAGTGGAATTGCCTGTTTTACTTTTTCATTCTTTACTAAAATTACTGATGATATTATACAACATAGTAAGTATATTCCCGAAAGAAAATACACAAAATTAACGCACATTCCTATAGCGTATCCAGCATCTTTATTTATGACAACTTCAAATGGTAAAAATATTGTTACTAATGTAAATATACAATTCATAATAAAAATGTATTTTTTTGTTTTTATATATATCTTCTTATCCGTTATTATATTGTATAGAAGGTAAGTTAATAAGATAGATGCCCACCAAAAATATAGTGGCAAGTCGAGGTGATTTAAAAATAATAAAAAGTGCATATTTCCGTTATTATATCCCATGTATATACCAATTATATTAAATACAACATTTAGTAAACTTATTGTTAATAAACAGGAATATAGTGTTGTTTCATCACTTTTGATACGTTTTTTACAGTAAAAAACGGTCATAATTATAGTTAAAATAACAAATGAATAACTAGGTAATATTAAATTCATTTCCAATACACCTCACTTCTATGTTAAATTGATTATATCATGATAAAATAAAAAAAGGAACTTAATTATTTCCTTTTTTTGCCTCTTTTTTTAGTGTTTTTGGATTTTCTTTAGTTAAGAATGTTTCATTATATCCAAAACCAAAGAATTCTTGAAAGTCAACTGCATCTATATTTGTTCCAGTATATCCATTTCTTTCTGATGATATTCTTTTTATGAAAGGTTTGCCATTTTCGTCATATCTTATTGTACTATTGAAATCTTGAAAAAACGCATATTCATCTGTCTTTGGTGTGAATATAAATTGTGACTCAAATTCTCTTACGCCATTTTTATCTTTTTTTGCTCTTCCATATTGTTCATATAATTCATCAATATGTTGTTTCCAATATTCTGGCTCTATCTCATCTCTTTTTTCATATAAGTATTCCTTGCCATCAATCATCATTGAATGTACATTATCCTTATCTCTATTAATTTCTAAATCATGTTCAATCTCTTCATATACCATAGTAGCCATTCTATCTCGTAGCTCTGAGATTGATTCTTTTAAATCAGGTGTTGGATAAAATTTTTCACCAATTATTGTATGTCTTCCTTCTCCATTAAAGAATGTTACTACTGGTACTATTGGTGTATTAGCTTGTAAAGCAGTTCTTATACAACCATAATTTAAAGGTAAAATTAATTGGTTTGGTGACAAGTTCCATGTAGCCTCTGGATACATTGCAAAATTAATACCTTGTTTTAAATATTCTGGTATTTCCTTTGCTGCTTCTTGTCTACTTTTTTTATCTGTTCTGTGTACCCATCTTACACCATTTAGTGCTAGTCCTACACCATCTAATGTATTTTTATCCTCATCACTTACTAACAAATAGAAATGTTCTTGTACTGCTTGTGCTAACGTCGGTATATCTTCAATACATAAGTGATTAGCAACAATCAAGCAGGTTTCATCAGTTGGAAACTCTCCCTTAACTTCTAATTCACCAGTTACTTTTGATGTTAATACTTTTAATAGATATGGATGAATTGCCTGTTTAAATTTTAAATTTTTGATTTGCATATTGATTCTCTCCCCTTTTCAAATATGTCTCTCTAATTGCTGCATATTATACCATTTTTTATAAGAAATGTCAATTGTTATGTAGTTTAATGGGTTACATATGTTTTTTATGCTTCTAGTATAAGTATAACAAAACTAGAAGATAAAAAAAAGAAAAATCTAAAATGACTTTTCTTATTAATTAATATTATATTTTTGTTTCTTATTCTTTATTTTTTTCTTTTTTTTAATTCATGTAACTCTTTCATACGTTTAAAGTATTCATTTCTAAGCTGTTTATAATGTTCTCTTTTGTCTTTGGCATTAGGGAATGCTTTTACTAAACGATTTAATAAGAAGTTGTGTTGTAGTTCTTCTAAGATTTTCTTTTTTACTTCTGGAGTATTATCAGCACTATATCTTTTAAAACTACTATTGAATTTTATGACAGTATGAGTTGATAAAATTATATCTGATACAAATATTACTGTAAGAATTATACTTAGAATTATCATTAAAGAGTTTGGTAGTAATAGTATTAATTTTTCTAACCAAGTATTTACATATTTAACTACTAACACTCCAGCTAGACCAAATAAAATACCATTTTGTAGACAAATACGTCCATTAATATTAAATAATTTATCAGAATAGTTCCACCAACGAAGATTAAATAATTTTTCAGCAATTAAACTACATAAATATTCAACAGTTAGACAAACTACCATACTCATAATAAATAAAGCAACTACGTCATCTTTATACTTTTGTAAGGTTAATACCATAATCATGGCACCCGTTCCAAATATTGGAATGTATGGTCCTACTAAGAAACCTCTGTTCCAGACTACTTTCTTTTTAATCATACTTACTGATGTTGATTCTACAATGTAACCTAAGAATGAGTAGATAAAAAACAATAAAAACAAATTATAATAATTATATTCCATAAGTTCTCCTTAAATTAATTGCGATAGTAATAATAATACTATACCAATAATTAAACCAATATAACTTACTTTTTTATCAGTTGATTTTTTCATTCTAGGTAGTAATTCACTTATCGCAATAAATAACAACATACCTAGAGTTAGAGATAATAGTGTTCCTAAAAGAAGTGGACTTATTGAATTTAAGTTTAAGAAGAACATTAGAAGTCCACCTAAGAATGTTGATAGTGATACTAGGCCGATGATACTTAATGTCTTCCAAATATTTTCATTACTTTGATAGAAAGTTGCGGCTATTACCATGCCTAGAGGAATATTGTGAAAACCTACTCCTAAGGCTACTGCTACTCCTAGATTATTGTCTGTTAGGAATGTTGAATAAACAGCACTTCCTTCGATAATGTTATGTAATACTAAGGCAAGAGAAGTAATAATACCGATATGAATTAAATTCTCTTTACGCTCTTTTTTATCCATTTTTTCTTCTTCATGATCAGGTATGAAATGATCTAGAAGTTTTAATAAGAAATAACCAATAACTGTACATATTATAAATATATAGATATGGTTTAGTTTTAGATTCTCAACTATTTCTGGTAATAAATCAGTTACAATTAACATACCAATTACACCTAGAGCTAGTCCTATTGAGAAGTCAGCTACTTTGTCTTTTTTCTTTACTAAGAGAGCAAGAAGTGCTCCAAGTAAGATAAATATTCCTAAAAGAAGTGTTGCTAATAAGCCTAATTTTGCTTTATCCATATTACTTTACTCCAATCATTATTAATACTATTATTGCTAGAATGATACGATAAATCATAAATATTTTAAAGTTATGATTATGTAGGTATTTTAATAAGTATTTTATACATAGTAGACCTACTATAAATGATATTAGAACACCAAGAATAAAGGTTGTTAGATTAGCAGTGATAACTGTCCAAGTTGCTTTCTTTAGAAGTTGTAATACTAAGGCTCCACATACTACGGGAGCACTTAGATAGAAAGAAAACTTAGCTGCGTCTTCTCTATTTATACCTAGGACTCTTCCAGCTGCTATTGTTGTTCCAGATCTGGAAAAGCCTGGTATTAAGGCTAATACTTGACTACAACCAATAATTATGGCATCTTTCATAGACATTTTTTTCAAACTATTATTAGATTTACTATACTTATCGGCACAATAAATTATGACACCCATAATAGCCAGTGCAAGAGCAATTATAACGTAATTTTTTCTGATGGCATTTTCTATTACATCTTCAAATAATACTCCGGCTATAGCTGCTGGAATTGTAGCGATAATCAAGTACCATAGCATTTTACCTTGATCATCTTTTATACCTTTAGTAAATCCTTTGGAAATCATTGTAATAAAGTCTTTGAAGAAAAAGATACCTATAGCTAGTAATGTTCCAAAGTGAAGTGCTAAATCAAATGTTAAGGCAAGATGTGCATCCATACCTCTTCCAATACCGAATAACTCCCTGAATATTATTAAGTGTGCTGATGATGAAATTGGTAAGAACTCAGCTATTCCTTGTATAAAACCCAATATAATAATTGATAAAAAATCCATTTATTCATCTCCTAGTTTTCAAATATTGGCATTATTATTGGTACTACGTGTTTTTTACGTGATACACAGCCTGGGATAAAGCATCCTTCTTCGATTGAATCTTTACCATATGCAAGAGCCATAGTACCACTACCACGAGTATTAAAGATTACATAACTACCATTTTTAATTATATCAGTTACATATAAAGCAACTAAATTATAATTATTAGCTTCAGCTACTTCATCTAATACGTGGATGTACTCAGCCATATCTTTTTCTATTTCTTCAAAATTCATAGTAAAGAATTGCCCGATTGCAAACTTCTTATCTTCTACTGTATAAAGCTTAAAGTCGTTATATAAAACATTTTCTTTTGTCATACCTTCTAAAGATGTACCAGCTTTTAGTAAGTCCATTCCATATACTTTGTAGTCTACTTCTGCTATTTTTGATAAGCATTCCACAGCTTCTACATCTTTTGGAGTTGCTGTTGGACTCTTTAAAATTAGTGTATCTGATAAGATACCTGATAGAAGTGCTCCAGCTATTTCTTTAGGTGGTGTTATATTTCTTTCTTTATACATTAGATATACAATTGTACAAGTTGAACCTACAGCCATATTTCTAAAGTTAATTGGAGAAGTTGTTGTAATACTTCCTAGATTATGGTGATCAAATATTTCTAGTATCTCAGCTTCATCTAGTCCTTCAACACTTTGTATTTTTTCATTGTGGTCTACTAAGATTACTTTCTTAGGATGTTTTTCTGCTAAGTCTGTTATCTTTAATAAGCCAAGGCACTTATTACGTCTATCTACAATTGGATAGTTAGTATGTTTTAATTTATTATTTGTTTCTACTACATTATCAACAAACTCAGTAATTTCAAATTTAGCTGGATTGTAACATCTAATCATTGTTTTAATGTAGTTAGTTAATGATACTAATCTAGTTATATGATATGTTGGATATGGAGTTCTTATAATATTAACTTTATTTTTACGAGCTATTTCTAGATGTTTTTCTTTTATTTCAGCGTCCCCTGATAATATTATTAATTTTACTCCAGAATTTACAGCATATTCAATTACACTATGACGATCTCCAACTATTAAAATCATATCTCTTTCTAGTTTTACATTTTCTAGAATTGTTGTACTACGATATGCTGCTACTAAAATACGACCAACTATTTCATCATCAAACTTTAATAGACTCTCACCTTTTAAAACATGAAGAATATTATCATATGAAGTATATAAATCATCAGTATTTTCATTAATAATTACATGAGATAAGTCTTTAATAGTTATTAATCCTGTGAAATATCCTTTAGCATCAGTTATAGGAATACCAGTTAGACTCTTCTCTAGCATTTTTTGATATCCTGTATATATAGAATCAGTTTCTTTTATATAAAAATTCTTATGATAATCTATATCTTTTAGTTGTAATTTTACATCATTTAAATACTCTGGTGTTGGTAGATGAAAATACTTTAAGGCGTAAGCTGTTTCTTTATTTATATCTCCTAATATTCTAGGTTCAGTATTTTCACCTAAAAGGTTTTTCAAATATGATAGACCTATGGCAGACATTACTGAATCTGAGTCTGGTTTTTTGTGACCAAAAATATATGTCTTTTGCATATTCATTCCTTCTTTCTTTAATATATATAAAAAGGGAAATAATCCCTTTATTATCTTTTTTAACGATGAAACATTAATATTAATAAAAATGTACTAACTACTTTAACATGTTGTTTAATTACTTTACTTTGTTCGGCGATTGCTGATACATCGTCTACTATATCAACAATCCAACTCTCCATATATTTTGGAGGTGTAAAAGTAATTGGAAACATATGTGTTTTTATAATATCTATTTGTTTGTCATTCAAATTACAAATTTCTTCTGCATTCTTTATAGCATAATTTGGATGCTTTCGTAATCTAGAAATAAAGTTTTTATCATCTACTTCTTCCATGAAAAAGTCATGTAATAAAGCAGCTTCAGTTGTTTCTTTATAATCCAAGTGTAATAGTTTTGTCACTCTATATGAATAGTAGGCTACTCTTAGGGAATGTTCATATCTAGTTATACCATGATGTTTTATATCTTTTAGTTTTTGAAACTTTTCAGCATTTGCAATTGGACTAATTATTCTTTGAAATTCTTTATTTTGATATTTATTCATTTTTGTACCTCATACTATTCTATTCACTCTTTTACTTCTTAATAATAACATAAGACCTTTAATAAGATAAAAGGTTTATTAGAAGGATTAGTATTTTTGACATTTTTTTACACCGAATAGACTATGTATTGTAGCACTTTTTTCTAGACAAGTCCAGCTAATATTTCATCCATTTCTTTAACGTCTTCTTCTGTTGCTTCTGTTTTATCAATCTCTTTATCAAACCAAACAGGTAAATTAGCCTTTTCTTTATGTTCTTTCTTAACCTGTTCTTTTGGCTTTTCTTTTTCAAGAAGACGTTTTAATTTCTTATGTTCTTTTTCTGAAATATCCATAGCTTCTTCGACTGTTTCGATATTTAGTCTTTTCCATTGACCAGCAATCGTTTCAACATAGCTTTTTTTCAATTGTTGATTATTTGTTTTTAAAACGTATGATATTAAAACATTTACAACACCATAATTTAGTTTCTGATCAACTAAGAGACTTTCAATTAGTTTTTTATCTCTTTCTGTTGGTTCTGCACCTTTATACTTGGCTTTTAGTAATTGATACGGACTAATATTTTCAAATGTATAAATCAATTTAGCTCTTTTAGAAGTATCACCTTCTGGTTTTTTTAAATAATCCGGTTGTTTATTATAGATTAATGTTGGTAAGCTACCTGCTGTTTCAAATTGATAATAATCACGACAACTTTTGCGTAGTCTGTTTTTATCTATTAGGCCTTTTTCATTAATAGCATCACATACTAGACCTTTTATATCTAGTGTATTAAGATTATAAGTAAAACTTAGTGCGTTTATTAATTCTTTTACATCTTTAGAGAATGTTTTATCATTAATAATATTTGAAGGAATACTAGATATTAATAAGTTAAAATCTATTCCTTTATTTATTTGAATATTATTGGTATCTCTTCTAGTAGTGTCTGATTCTATTTCTAAGATATTACCTTTTACTGAGGTAAAAATGTCATCAAAACTACTAGTTATGTCTTCATAGTCTTTTAAGTTAACTCGAGGAATTTTATAATAATTTAGAAGTCTTTCATATTCTTTTTTACCTAAGTTATTATAAAGAACAATATTTAGGATTGGATGAGTAAAAAACTCATGAGCAGACATTGGAGAATAAATTAAATAGACATACTGATTAATACTACCCTTTTTAAAGTAACTTTTTAAAAGACCAGTTGCTTCTAATTTTTCACGGGCAATGACAATGTCTTCTAGTTTTAACTGCATAGTACTCATTAAATGATGATGAGTTAGATCGTCGCTCATTACTTCTAATTTATCTAGGTCATCTATTAAAGTTAAATATAGAGAAACTGCAGTATGACCTATAATTGGTTGGTATAACATGCTAATTAGTTTACGATCGCTTTCGTTAAGAACAGTTTTATTTACTACTGTATAAGTATCAGCTGGTAAAATTGTTATATTTCGCATAGTTATCACCCATATATATAGTACACTAATAGGAAAAAAAAAGAAAGTTAAACTTTCTTAAAAACCTAGCCAAGACATAATTGTTGGAGTTGTTAGTTTGGTAAAGTAAATAAATGCAAAGGCTAAGAGAAGAAAAGGTCCAAAAGGAATTACCTTTTCATTATTTTTCTTCATTAAATATAGGGACATTGGTAGTGCAAAAAGACTTCCTAAAAAGATAGTTAAAGTTCCAAGAAGTGGATCTAGAACTAAACCAAATAAGAACATCATTTTTATATCTCCACCACCAAGGCTTTCTTTTTTTAAGACTTTGTTACCAATTAACATTACAGAATACATTATAGCAAATAATAATAAACCTGTACCGATATGAGTTATAGCTCCTTTTAGACCTGATTTTAGAAATTCAATTATTATGAAATAAATACTAAAAAAGATTAATACTTCATCTGGAATTATTAGATATGTAAGATCACTTACGACAATAATCATTAACATTGTAATTATTCCTAGACCTATTAACATTTCATAACTAAAACCAAAGCTGTAGTAACAAACAGAAAATAATAGTCCTGAGAAGAATTCCATGTATGGATATAAAATGTCTATTTTAGTATGACAATATCTACATCTACCACGGTGAGTAATGTAAGATATTAAGGGAATAGTTTCTGTTTTTTTTAGTTCGTGACTGCAATTATCACAGTGTGGTTTATTACCAAATATTTTTTCTTGTTTAGGAAGACGAAGTCCTAGAATTGTTGAGATAGTGCCAATGAAGCTTCCTAAAATAAAAAAGATAATTAAGTATAGTATTTCCATATAATTATCCTCCTTATTATTATTCGATTTGTGAGTAAATACTAAACATTGGTGTAACAATTGAAAGTAGTATGACACCAACAATTCCTGCTAAGAATACAATCATTAATGGTTCCATCAAACTCTTCATTTGATCGATAATTGATTTATGCATTGATTGGAAGTGTGCTGATACTTTTTCCATCATTAGACCTAATTGACCAGTATTTTCACCAGTAACAATCATTTCATAAGCAACTACAGGTATTGCCCATTCTCCACGGAAAGCCGCCGATACTGGTTCACCTCTTGACAGGTTTTCTAGTGTTTTATTAATTATATCTTTAAATACTTCATTATCAGTTATTTTTTGTAATATTTCCATACTATCTGTAATAAATACACCATGATTTATTAACGAAGCAAAGGTCTTTGTAAAGTTTGCTATTTCATTATAAATAATTATTTTACTAACTACCGGTATATGCATTAAGAATATTTGAACTGCCTTTTTAAAGGACTGAACATGTTTAAATAAATATCTAAAGACAAGTATTATTGCTACTACTCCACCTATTAGAAACATCCAGTTAGTTTGAATAAAGTTACTGACACCTAAAACTATTAAAGTAATTGCTGGAAGTTTGGCATCTTGAGATTCAAACATGGAAGCAAATTGTGGAACTAAGTAAACTAACATGAATACTAATACGCCTAAGGCTATCGTTAAAACTACGATTGGGTATGTCATGGCACTTTTCATTTGTTTTCTAGTTTGGTTCATTGTTGTATAATACTCTGCCATATCATCTAGTATAGATGGTAAGTCACCAGTCATTTCAGCTGTTTTTACCATGTTTATTAATAATGGTGGGAAGACTTTTCCTTGACGAGCTAGAGCTACAGAAAAACTTTCACCTTTTAATAATTCATAAACTACTTGACCATAAATCTTTTTATGGGCTGCTTTTTTACCTTGTTTAGCTAAGATACGCATAGAGTCAACTAGAGGGATTCCTGATTTTATATATGTTGATAACTGAGTCAAGGTAAATGATAAGTCTTCAGGATTTAGTTTTGGTGGACCTGAAATATCAATATCCATTGCTGATTTTGGCTTTATTTCTAGGACTTGGTAATCTTGTCCTTCTAGAAAGGCTCTTACATCATCTTCTGTTTCAGCATCGAAGTAACCTTTTTCTTTTTTATTCATGGTATTTATAACAACGTAACTATAACCATTTAATTTATTTTTTCTTTTTACATCTTCGTCACTTGAAACTTTCTTTTTACTTACACTACTCGTTTGAACTGTTTTAGCTGCTGCATGTTGTTGAGGTTGAGTCGGTGCTGAAGCTTGGTGTTCAGGAGTTTGAAGTGAGGCACTAATTGGTTGATTTGTTATTGTATTTTGGGCAACAGGTATTTGTGTTTGATTGGCACCAACTGATACTTGTGTTGGACTTGTAACCGGTATCCCAGTAGTTTGTGCTACTTGTTGGACTGGTGTTTGTTGAACTACTTGTCCTGGTACTTGTTGATAGACAGCCTGTTGTGTTTGTGGCTGTTGATATACTGGTTGAGGAGTTGCAAATGGTTGTGCTATAGTTGGTGTAGCTTGTTGTTGTGCAATAGGAGCAGCAGTATTTGCCACCTGTTGTTGTGCTTTTGGTGCAGTTTGTTGTACGGTAGCAGTATTTGTCACATTTTTCTTATTGTTTCCAAATAAACCCATTTAATATCACCAGTTACCTTTCTTTTTACTCTATCTTATTCTATAGATTATTGTAGCATAGTATTTTATTTTTGAAAATAAATTATTTAACTTTTTATTTCTGTTGACATATATTATTAATGAAGAGGTGGACTATGTACAACTATCCTTATCCTAAAGTTGGCTTATTTAGTAGATTTAGTAATCTTGCTAAAGGCTTTAGTTTTACTTCATTTTTAGACGGTACACAAAAAACACTTGGTGTTATTAATCAGGCCATACCTATTGTTTATCAAGTTAAACCAATGTTTCAAAATGCAAAAACTATATTTAAAATAGCAGATGAAATAAACAAACCGGTAACTGTTAATGAGACGAGTACTGTTAGAGAAGAAAGTAATAGTATAAGTACTATGCAGAATAATTCTAATAGGCCAATCTTTTACATATAAAAACTACAAGAAATAATCTTGTAGTTTTTGCTTTTTACTTATTATTTTTTTGATATTTAGAAATAAATTCTTCACGATATTCTAAGATTCTATTTTCTTTAATAGCTTCTCTTAGTTCTTCTGTTAGTTTTATTAAGAATCTTATATTATGAATTGATAATAGTCTTCCACCTAACATTTCATCTGTTGTTATTAAGTGACGAATGTAGGCTTTTGTATAATTTTTACAAGTGTAACAGTCACAACCTTCTTCTACTGGAGTAAAGTCTTCTTTGTACTTGGCATTGTTGAAATTTATTTTTCCTTCTCTAGTAAAAGCTTGTCCGTGTCTAGCAATTCTTGTTGGTAGAACACAGTCAAAAATATCAATTCCTCTAATAGTACCTTCAATTATATCAATTGGGTCTCCTACTCCCATTAGATAACGAACTTTATCTTCTGGTAGATACTTTATACCATAGTCAATCATCTTATACATTGTATCTTTGTCTTCACCTACTGAAGTACCGCCAATACTATAACCATCGAAATTCATTTTAACAGTTTCTTTACAACTATATTCACGTAAGTCTTCAAATTCTCCACCTTGGACAATACCAAATAGCGATTGGTTTTCGTTAGAGTGAACTTTTTTACCACGAGCAGCCCATCTTAGTGTACGTTCAACGGACTTTTTCATGTATTCATAAGTTGATGGATATGGAGGACATTCATCAAAACTCATAGCGATGTCACTATCTAGTTTGTTTTGAATTTGAATTGATTTTTCCGGAGTTAAAAATAATTTTGAACCATCAATATGACTTTTGAAAGTTACGCCTTCTTCTGTAATATCTTTCTCTTTGTTTTTTACTAATGAAAAAACTTGGAAACCGCCTGAGTCTGTAAGTATTGGCCCATCATAATTCATAAATTTATGTAGTCCACCAGCTTTATCTATTATATCTTCTCCTGGACGTAACCATAAATGATAAGTATTAGATAAAATTATTCCAGAATGAGCAGCTTTTAATTCTTCAGGGGATAAGGACTTTACAGTTGCTTTAGTACCAACAGGCATAAACATAGGTGTTTCAAAAGTTCCATAATTAGTTTGAAGTGTTCCGTATCTAGCAGATGAGTTTTCATCTTTATGTAGTAATGTATATTTTATTTTCATATAGGTATCTCCTTTTGTCTTTATAATTATAAGGGAAATTTTTGCAAAAAACAATAAAAAAAGGATTGCTCCTTATTTTGTAATAGTTTTTTGTTTGCTATTAGTATTTTCTTTTGTATTAATTTTTTCAACACAACCAGTAATTTGACGTTTATTAAATGGTGATGTTGAAATTGTATATGAGAATACATCTCCTTCAGTTTTTCCAATAACAGCTTGACCAAATGGACTAGCTTTAGTTGTATAATCAGATGTTTTTTCTAGTCCTTCTGTTGTTTCTACTAAGGTAAAAGTTCTTTTTGCTCCAGTTGAAAATTCAACTGTAAAGTTACTACCAATTTCAATAACACAACCTGTTGGTTCATCTACTATTTCAGCATCCTCTAGGGCAACTCTTAATCTAGCAATATCAGCATGAGCTTTAAACATATGTCTTTCAGAAACTTCATCTCTTACGCCACACTCACTTATGTTCTTTCTAAAATCTTCTCTTGATTCTTCTAAATAATCAACATCACTTACTACGTTTATTTTTTCTGCTATTTGTTTTTTGATGCCTTCTACTTGTTCTGGAATTAACTTCATTACATTTCCTCCTCTTTCTTCCACTAAGTGCCCATATTATACCATTTTTTTGGTTTTTTTACAAGGTTTATTTAATTAGCATGGCATCGCCAAAGGAGAAAAAGCGGTATTCTTCTTGAACTGCTGTCTTATAAGCATTTAAAATATTTTCTCTACCGGCTAAAGCTGATACTAACATTACTAAGGTTGATTTAGGTAGATGAAAGTTAGTAATTAGAGCATCGATTGCCTTAAATTTGTAACCTGGATAAATAAAGATATTAGTCCAACCAGAACATTCTGTAAATTCATTATATTTTGTCATGATTGTTTCTAGGGTTCTAGTACTTGTTGTACCAACAGCAATAATTCTTTTTTTGTTTTCTTTTGTCTTTTTTAAAAGTTCTGCTGTTTCTTTAGTCATTTGATAGTATTCAGAATGCATTTCATGCTCTTCTACTTTGTCAACACTTACTGGTCTAAAAGTACCTAGTCCAACATGAAGAGTAATGTAGGCAATATTTACACCTTTTTTCGTTAATTGTTCTAATAGTTCTTTTGTAAAATGAAGACCAGCAGTTGGAGCAGCGGCACTACCTATTTCTTTAGCATATACTGTTTGATATCTTGATTGATCTTTTAGTTTTTCATGAATATATGGTGGTAGTGGCATAGTACCTAGATGTTCTAATATTTCCATTAAGATACCATCATAAATTAAAGTAAAATGTCTAATTCCTTCTGGTTCTTCTTTTATACATTTTGCCTTTAGTTCACCTGATCCAAATGTTACTATTGTTCCTACTTTTATACGTCTAGCTGGTTTTACTAAACATTCCCAGTCATCACCAGAAATGTTTTTTAATAATAGTATTTCTATTACAGCTTTAGTTTCTTCTTTTTCTCCGATTAATCTAGCTGGTAGAACTTTAGTATCATTTAAGACTAAGGTATCTCCTTCTTCTAAGTAATCTACAATATTATAAAAATGTTTATGTTCTATTTTTCCTGTTGTTTTATCTAAAACCATTAGTCTAGAAGTATCTCTTTTTTCTAATGGGGTTTGAGCTATTAATTTTTCAGGTAAATAATAATCAAAATCTTCTACTTTCATAGTATCCTCCTGTTAGTTTTTCTTTTCTATTCCTAAGGCTTCATAGGCTTTATCTGTTACCATTCTACCTCTTGTTGTTCTTTTTAGTAGACCAGTTTGTAATAAGTATGGTTCATAAACGTCTTCTATCGTTGTTACTTCTTCACCAATTGAACTACTTAGGGCCTCTATTCCTACTGGGCCACCATTAAATTTATTAATGATTGCTAGAAGTAAATCGTGGTCTGTTTTATCTAAGCCTAACTCATCGATATGAAGTCTAGTTAGAGCTTCTTTGGTAATATCAAGATCAATTTTACCATTTCCTTTAACAAGGGCAAAGTCTCTTACTCTTTTAAATAATCTATTAGCAATTCTTGGGGTTCCTCTACTACGTCTTGCTAATTCATAAGCAGCATCCTCTTCTATTTCCATATTTAGAACACGAGAAGTTCTTTTTACTATTTCACATAGTTCTTCAGTTGTATAAAATTGAAGTTTTGAGATTATACCAAAACGATCTCTTAGAGGTGCTGATAGGTCTCCAGCTCTAGTTGTTGCTCCTACAAGAGTAAATGGTGGCAAATCTATTTTGATGTTTCTGGTATTTCCTTCACTTCCTACGATAATATCTAGTGAGAAGTCTTCCATAGCTGGATATAGGACTTCTTCTATGTATCTTGGCATACGATGAATTTCATCAATAAATAAAACGTCTCCTGGTTCTAGTGAAGAAAGAATTGCGGCTAAGTCACCAGTTTTTTCAATACTTGGACCAGATGCTGTTTTTATATGAGCACCTAGTTCATGAGCAATTATAAAAGCTAGGGTTGTTTTACCTAGTCCTGGTGGACCATATAGTAAAACATGATCTAGAGCTTCGTTACGAATTTTAGCAGCTTCAACGAATATTTTAATATTTTCTTTTACTTCACTTTGACCAATATATTCACTTATTGTTTCAGGTCTAATTGTATTATCAATTACTTGATCATCTTCTAGAGAATAGTTTTTTATAACATTTTCAGTTTTCATAGAATCCTCCTTATCTTAAGAGTAATCTTAAAGCCTCTTTTACTTGTTCTTCGATTGGTGAATCTTTATTTACTTTAGTAAGAATGCCTTTTATTTCTTTGTCTTTGTATCCTAAACCTAGTAATACTTCTTTTAATTCTTCACTAGTTGTTAATTCATCATCTGATATACCTACACCAATAAAAGCTAATTTGCCTTTTAAATCTAGAATCATTTGTCTAGCTAGTTTTTCACCGATTTTTGGGAACTTCTTTAAGTATAGGATATTTTCTCTTTCAATAGCATCCATTATACCTTCTACATTACCAACTGCTAAGATTGGCATAGCCATTTTGCAACCTAGTCCTTTAACACTAATTAGTTTTAAGAATAGTTCTTTTTCAGCTTGATTTTTAAAACCGAACAAACTATTTTCATCTTCTTTTATTTGTTGATAGACATAAACTTTATATTCTTTTTGTTCTTCAAAGGCATAAGGATTAGAAACATAAATTAAATATCCTATACCATTATTATCTAAAACGATAGCATTATTTTTTAAACTTGTAACTGTTCCTATTATATAGTCATACATAAAATCACTCCTTACTTATTATATAACATTTTTAGAAAAGAAAAAAGAGCAACTATGAACTAATACAAGTTCACTTAAGGTGTGCTCTTTCTTATTATTTCTTTATTTATTATTCTCCTTTTAGATTGTAATAAACATCTTGAACATCATCTAAGTCCTCTAGTGTATCTACTAATTTCATGACTTTTTCTTGTCCTTCTTCATCTAATTCTACTTCCATATTTGGAATGTATGTTAATTCACATTCTAAGAATTCCTTAACATCTGCATTTTCTAAAGCTTCTTTTACAGGAGTAAAATTAGCTGTATCAGTAGTAATAACATAGGTATTTTCTATTTTTTCAAAGTCTAGAGCTCCGGCGTCTAATGCTGTCATCATCATTGTATCCTCATCATAATCTGCTGGTATTACAATTGAACCACGACGTTCAAACATATAACTTACAGAACCATCTGTTCCAAGATTTCCACCAGCTTTTGTGAAAGCACTACGTACTTGAGATGCAGTTCTATTACGATTATCTGTTAAGCAGTCTACCATGAAGGCTACACCACCATGTCCATATCCTTCATAACGAACACTTTCGTAGTTTGCTCCATCTGTTCCACCAGTTGCCTTTTCAATTGCTTTTTGAATATTTTCTTTTGGCATGTTTTGAGCTTTAGCTTTATCAACAGCCAATCTTAATGATGAGTTTTGGTTCGGATCAGGACTACCTGACTTTGCTGCTACCATGATTTCTTTAGCTAGTTTTTGAAAAACTTTTCCTCTAGCAGCATCTAATAATCCTTTTTTACGATGAATTGTTGCCCATTTTGAATGTCCACTCATACTTATACCTCCTCATTTCCTTTTTTATAATATCACATTTTTAATAATAGGAAAAGATTTTATATTATTATTTAATAACTTTTACGTATTATGTTATAATTTTAGTAGGAACTGGTGATTTTATGTATATTAAGATTGAAAAGAAAAAATATGATGTTATTTATTTAAATACTTTCTGGTTAAAACTTAAGAGTTTGAAATTTTATTTAGAACCAATTGAAGATATTTATATGATGAGGAGAAAAGGTTTAACTACTTATTGGTTTTGTCAAAACGTTGATATTATAGAGACTGATAAAGATAATAAAATTATTTATATATATAAGAAGTTTAAAGCTGACAAGATACTTCTTCCTAGAAGAAAAGTTTTATATATATATTTAACTCCTGTTGGTGTTAGTGATAGTTTTAAAGTCGGAGATGAATTTATAGTAAAAGAAAAAGAGTAATTTATAATTACTCTTTTTTAATCGATATTTTTAAAGTAAATTGTTTTTTCTACGACGTGTTTGATATCCATTTCAGTAAATGGTTTAGCTAGCATATCAACAATTTGATAACCAAAAGCTTTAGCAATTGTATCTTTTGAAGAGTCTCCAGAAATGATTGATACTGGCATTTTACCAAATAATTGATTATCATTCATAAAGTCTAGAACAGCAAATCCGTCTACTCTTGGCATGTTTAAATCTAATAAAACAGCAACTATTTCTTCGTTGTTTTGATTAGATTTAATTATTTTTAAGGCTTCTGCTCCATCTTGAGCTACGCCTACATTATATTTTTCACTAAAGATTCTCTTTACGAAATTACGAATAATATTAGAGTCATCAGCTACTAAAATTGTTTTTTGAGTATATGGCTCTGGTAAATCTTCTTCTGGTGAAGGTGCTACTGCTTGTGGAGTTGGTACTACAACTTGTTGAGCTGCTGGTTGTGGTACTTGAGGCACTTGAGTTTCTGTTTCAGGATATAAGTACTTTTTAACAACCAACATCATTCTTTGTATTTCATCAATTAGAGGTTGGAAATTTTCATATATGAAGAAGACATCTCCTTCTCTACTTTTTTGTTCTTGTTCTTCAGCCATTGTTGCTAGTTTTGTGAAACCAAAGTATTTAGCATCACTTTTTAAGGAATGGATATAAATTGTATAATTAGCCATATCCTTTTCATCTTTATATTGTTGAAGTTTAGCTTGCTTTTCTTTAGCACTTACTAAAAATTCTCCAACAATTTCATTATAAGTATTGATATCACCAAATAGTTCTAGACTTTTTGTTACGTCTACACCATTTTGAATTAAATAATTCTCGTCGTACATATTTACATTCTCACTTTCGCAATTTTAATCTAACTTGATTATATCATAAAATGCGACCTAAGCAATTACTTTTTACTTTACAAATGTCAATAATAGTCAACGTTTGCGCTTGTTATATATAATTGGATATGGGTTGTCATACTTTTCTAGTGTTTCAATCATTAATTTACCCATATTGTTTTTAGCAACCAATTTCCTTGCTTCATAGATTTTTTCCTTTTGCCAATGAGTCCAGATGTCGTCTTCTTCTTGATAAAAATCAACCTCATCAAATATATCTGATAAAGCTATCATAAAATCAGTATTGGTTGTGAAAGCATATTCTAAAATTTGATCTGTTGCGGTTGTTGGAGTAAAACCAATTATTAGATCTGGTTTTGGAATTATTAATTGCGTAGTAAAGTTTTTTTTCTTTAGGTTTAAGTTTTTATAAGGTGATGTTGTAGTTATTAGACCTGGATCATAAACGGTAATGGTTCCACTTTTTTGTCTTAGAGCTATGTTTTTACCAAGACAAGGAATTTTTCCACCACCTACTTCTAAAATATGTTTATCTAGACCGAATTCTCTTTCTATTAAGTTAGTAAAACCTAAATAGATATTATGTTCATCATCTATTAAAGATAGTTCACTATATATTTGACGTAATAGTGCATCAGAAAAGTCTGTAAAAAGTCCAGATGAAAAATTCTCCATGATATATTTTTTTTCAGCATCGGTATAGTACTCTTGATGCTCATGAAGATAATTTTCAAGCATTGCTTTTAGTTTTTGTTTTGTTATGTCTTTCTTTAGCACTTGTCATTTTCCTTTCGGTGTAACTATTTATTCAATATTACTTTTATAAGTATAGGATAATGATCACTAGTTTCTATGGTTTTAATTACTTTTTTATCTATTAGTTTAAAATCATTTGATAAAAATATGTGATCAATTGCCCTTTTATATTTAGAGGTTTTTAGTGTTTTTTCTTCTATTTCTACATGATGAATATTTAACTGTTCTAAGTCTTTTACAAAATTATTGAATAGTTCTTTATTGTTTTTTAGATTAAAATCACCTGTTAAGATAACAGGATTAGTCTCTTTTTTTAATAGTTTTAAAATTACTTGTAATTGTCTTTTCTTAGCTAGTTGATATTTGTAATCTAGATGAGTATTTAAGATGGTTATTTGTTTGTTATCAATACTTATTACGGTTTTTGTAATAATTCTATTTAATAGTGATGGAAGATGAGGAAGACGATAAGTTTTTGTATAGATAATATCTTTATTTGTTATGATTGGATTTGACTCATTTATTTTAGGAAAATATAAGTAACGATACTTTCCAGTTATTTTGTAGTCTTTTAGACTTTTACGAAGTTCTTTTTCACAACTTGGATATAGTTCTTGTAAGTTAATTATATCTATTTTATTTTCTTCTATATATTTTAATATATCTATTGCTTTAGTTTTACTTTCTTTATTTTGAATATTAAAAGTACTTATCGTCAACATATTATCCTCCACTTATTAATCTTTATAATCAAAGTAGAAATCTAGAATACGTACTTGATCGCCTACTTCTGCTCCTAGGCTTTCTAGTTTAGCATCTATTCCTAGACGACGTAGTTTTTTGGCAAAGCGATAAATTGCTTCTTCACTATTAAACTTAGTCATCTTAAAGATACGTTCTATTTCTTTACCAGATATTACCCAAGTACCATCTGAATCTCTTGTTATAGTATATGGTTCTTCTTTTTTAAACTTGTATAAGATATGACTTTCTATTTGATTATCTTCATATAATGGATTATTTGGAATAGAGTCTAGTAAATCAGCTAGTCTATCTACTACCTTTTGAAGACCAGAATTAGTTGCGGCACTTATTTCAAATATTTCATCTTTTACTTTTTTCTTGAACTCTTCTAAGTTTTCTTTAGCATTTGGTAAGTCCATTTTATTAGCGATAATTATTTGAGGCTTTGATAATAATTTTGGGTTGAACTCCTCTAGTTCTTTATTTATTAATAGGTAATCTTCATAAGGATCACGCATCTCACTACCTGACATATCAATAACATGAGCTATTACTTTAGTACGCTCAATATGACGTAGAAATTTATCTCCTAGTCCTTCTCCTTTGGATGCTCCTTCTATTAAACCTGGTAAGTCAGCTACAACAAAACTACGTCCATCTGTCGCTTTGGTTACTCCTAGGTTTGGAGATAAAGTAGTAAAGTGATAAGCTGCTATTTTAGGTTTTGATTTTGATATTACAGAAATAATTGTACTTTTGCCTACACTAGGTAGTCCTACTAGTCCAACATCAGCAAGTAATTTTACTTCTACTTTTAAATTTTTTCTTTCTCCTTCTTCACCATTTTCAGAATAGTCAGGAGCTGTATTGGTTTGAGTTTTAAAAGCAGTATTTCCTCTACCTCCACGACCACCTTTAGCAATTATTTCTTCTTGGTCTTTTTTTGATAGATCAGCAATAATTAAGCCAGTTTCTAAATCTGTTACTACTGTTCCTTGAGGTACTTTTACTATTAATGGTTCTGCACCTTTACCATTTTGGTTTTTACCACGACCATTTTCTCCTTTTTTACCTTTTAATATTTTTTGATAACGTAGGTCTAGTAAAGTATGTAGTCCTTGATCAACTTTAAAGATTATATCAGCACCATGACCTCCATTACCTCCAAATGGTCCTCCCATTTCAACAAATTTTTCACGACGAAAAGCGGTACAGCCATCTCCACCATTACCAGCTTCTACTCTTATTTCGACTTCATCTACAAACATAATTATTGCCTCCCTTTTTAAGCAGTTATAGTATAGCAAATATTGATATAAAATTCTACAATTATATTAAAAAAAGAGCCATCTGGCTCTTCATTATGCTTCTTTAGGATATACTGAAGCTTGTTTCTTATCTCTTCCTAAACGTTCAAACTTAACGATTCCATCAATTGTAGAGAATAAAGTATCATCGCTTCCACGACGAACATTAGTTCCTGGGAATATCTTAGTTCCACGTTGACGATATATAATACTACCAGCTGTGATGAATTCACCGTCAGCAGCTTTAGCTCCTAATCTACGTCCTGCAGAATCACGACCATTAGATGTTGATCCTTGCCCTTTATGATGAGCAAATAATTGAATATCTAATTTTAAAAATCTCATAATTCTCCTCCTTATTTTACTTCTACGTTAGCTGGATAACTTTCTTCCAACTCTTTTAAAAGACTGATCATGTTGTTAATTAGTTTTTGGATAGTTAAATCAGATGAAATATTACTGATTGTTAGACCATCCTTCGTAACTTCGTAACTTAGACCTTCCTCATTTAATGATAAAATTCCATTTATAGTTGTTGTTACTATACTGCTTGCTGCACTACAGACAATATCTTTGCCTCTATTTGCATACATAGCATGTCCTAGTAACTTAACTCCTAGAACTAAATCATTTTCTTTAGTAACTCTTACTTTAATCATGATTATCCATTAATTTTAGTAATTCTTACTTTAGTATAAGGTTGTCTATGTCCTTGAGTCTTACGGTTAGATCTGTCTTTACTCTTATACTTGAAAACTCTAATTTTCTTTTGTTTACCGTTTTTGATTACTTCACCTTCAACAGTAACATTAGTAAGATAAGGACTACCTATTTTACTATCAAGCATTAATACTTGATCAAATTTTACTGTGTCACCAACTTCAGCGTCTAGCTTTTCTACGTAAATTTCTGAATTTTCTTGTACGTAATGTTGCTTTCCACCAACTTTAATTACAGCGTTCATTCATATACCTCCTTTATTAATAACTTAAGACTCGCTCTCAAGGTACAATAAATTGTTTAAAACCTTTTCAATGCGGTTTGAGCATGAGGCGTCAAACAGTTAGATTATAACATGCTTACTTAGCTGTGTCAATAGTTGTAGCCTCTACTTTTTCGGTACTAGGGATTATTTTCTTAGTAAATTGAACTGGTTTTGTATTTTCTTCATTATCAAAAATATACTCTTCTAGTTTATAATTTGGAATAAAGAAAGTCTTTGCTTCTAAGAAGGTTCTTAACTCACTTGATGCCACTGGCATATCAATCTCTTTCATTATATAAACTCTTTGCCACTTTACTACTTCGAAGTTTAATAGATCAATGTCTTCTTCAATATCTTTTTTATAACCAGCAGATGTTGCTAGTGTAAGAACTTGATTGGTTGCTAGTGAACCTATAAAATCAATATTGGTATCTTTACCAATTCTAGATAATAATTCTTTTTCTTTTAGACTATGAATATTTTCTTTAACTACTTCAGGTGGAGCAAATAAAGCTATTTTTGAAGAACTCATATATCTAGGATTTAGTCCAGCAGTTATAACTGTATTTATATTAGTAAGAGCATTTTTATACCAAATGTCATCTGAGTTAAATATAGCTGGATAATTTTTTAATACTTCAGGTGAAATTACTTCTTTTTTAGCAAGACAACATAAAGTATCTATAGCTTCTTTATTACTTACTAATAGAACTTGATATAAGACATTTTCATCTTCGATACCAACTTCTCCTAGTTGACCAAGAAGATTTTTTACTTCAGCTGGAGTATATTTGGTTCTTAATCTGGCAACAGTTTCTTCAGTTCTTGGAATTGAATAAGCTCCTAGTATAGGATAATATGAATCTAAGTCTAATTCTAGGGTTTCATTATATATTTCTTCTGTTGGTATTTGATAATCAAGATTGTACTTATAGATGTATTTTAAAATTTCTTGTTTAAATTTTTCATCTGGAATTTTAGAAACTGTTCTTCTATAATCAGTTATTGCCTCATCTAAGCCAGCACTTGTAAAATATGTTAAAAATTCACTATAAGTTTGAATGGCTTTATTTCTTAGCCTAGCCCTACTTTCTATTGCTTTAGCTTTCGTATTGTAATAATTGACCATTTTACTAAATGTTTCTCTTATTGCGGCATAATCTATTGTTTTTGATAAATCTCTATCTAATATCTTTTTTAGTTGAGTTTCACTTTTTATTCCACGCATTGATTCATCTTCAAGTACTTCTTGAATTGTTCTTCTGGCATAAAAATAACCATCACGTACTGTTTTTACAACTATAACTAGTGAAAAAGCATCTGCTAAATTATCTATTTTTTCATTAGATATCTCTTTTAAATTTAGTGCCATTATTTCTTCATCCGTTAGAGTTGATTGCATATATTTTTTCATAAATTTTGTTAAAGCTATAACTTCTTTTTTATGTTCTAGAGATATATTTGATAAAGCTAAACTACTTACAGCGATAAAGTCTGGAGTTAATCTATTTTTTAGGGCTTTAAGAATATTTCCTTGATTTTTATTTTTTATAGATTCTTGCATATCTTCAATTAATTGATCTGTTATAGCACCTAATAATTCCATTAAATCAGCGTCTTCTATTTCTTCAGTTTTAAAAAGAATAATAAAGTCAGAAATCATTGGACTTATTTCTTCAAGATCAAGTGAAGTTGTAGCGGCTAGATAGGCTTTTATTGTATCGGCTTGATTAACATTAATAAGATGCTCAAGACGGTTAAATGAATTGTTTGCTAAGTATTCTCGTAAGAAAAGTAATTTTTCATCTGGTTGCTCGATTGTTGTTTCTAAAATATGTAGTTTTCTATTAACTTCACGTAGTATCTCTTCCCTAGTCATTTTTATCACCTTTTTTCGTCATAACTTTTGGCTTATCTTTTGCCACACCTAAAATATTATATAGTTCCTGTTCATAGTCAGATTGTATTTTCATAAATTCTTCGTTATCAAGATTAGCTTTTAGTGAGTCTACTGAATTAAAGTAATTAGCTGCTCTTAAGTTTACTAATTCAGTATAACCTTTACTTGTCGTAACTTTCTTAGTAAAAGCTGAAATTAAGGCATAGGTATCTGGAGTAAGTCTAGCAAATAAAACACGAACTTTAAAATCTTTTACTTCAAAGATGTCATAAGCTGTAAATCTAGCAAAGTTTTTAAACTTTCCGGTTTTAATAGAGTCAAATAGACTAATAAATTTCTCATAATAAGCAGGGTCAATGTGTTTTATTTCATTTAATACACAAGGACTTCCAGATATATTGGGAACAAAGATAAATTTATTTTGAACTTGTTCAGTTTCTTCTTCCTTTTCTTCTTCTTTTTCAGATAATAAGGTTCTAAGAATTGTCATTTTTTGTTTGTTCTTTTCTAAATCTTTTTCTAGAACTGTTACTTCTTCTGGCTGTAATGATTCTTCTGAGATTATTTGACAGATTTCAGAATTTTGTTTTAATAGTTCTGCTGCTAGGCGTAGAAGAATTGGTTGGTAGTCATAGTCTAGAGGGTCAGGTAACTTTTCTTTGATACTATCAAGAGTAATATCGTCAAGAAAATCTATTTTGCCAAAGAAGTGCTTAATTGCTTCTTCAAATTCGTCATCGTCAAAATGAATATCATCATCTAGTGGTACTTCTGTCATTTCTATTTCAAATGGTTCTTTTAAAGTTATAGTTATTGGTTCAAGCATCTTTTCAGCTTGAGCTTTTTTAGTTTCACTAGCCATTCTTCTTGTTGTTCTAATATTATCATCTATTAATTCTGTTAACTCTTCAGTAGTTATATCTTCGGGTATTTCTTTTATTATTTCCATGCTTTTCCTTCTTTCTATTGTTTAACTTTTACTTGTACAGAAGTTTTTTCTTTAGTTAAATTAGTACTAGCAAATCTTTTTACTTCATCCATTTCAGCAGTAACATTACTATATGGTAATGAAGATGTAATTTCTTCTACATAGTCTTTAGCTCTTGAATCTAGGATAGCAACTATACCTTTGTCAGTTTCACTTCTTATTAGTCTACCAGTTCCTTGTTTTAATTTTAATAACATTTCTGGTAAATATACTTCTCTAAAGCCATCACTATAGATGGAAGCTTTATTTTGAATTATAGGATCTACAGTTGGAAATGGTAGTTTAGCGATTATTACATTTTCAAGGGATGGACCTTTTACATCAATTCCTTCCCAGAAAGCTCCAGTTGCTAGAAGAGATGATGTTTCATCGTTGGAAAACTCTTCTTTTAGACGACTAACATCTTTTCCTTCTTCTTGAACTAATATTTTATATGGTTTATCTTTTTTCTTTAGACGTGAATAAACGTCTTGCATATCTTTCTTTGCAGTAAATAAAACTAGGCTTCGTCCTTCGGTTACATCCATCAACTCTTCTATTTTCTTAGCTAAAGAGTCTAGATATAATTCACGATCAGCACTTTTTGGTGAAATTACATCAGTAGCCATATAAAGAAGGGCATTAGCGTCATAATTATATGGTGATTTTTGTGTAAATTGAGCAATTACTGGTTTACCAGTTATATTGTCTAGACCTAAGTCTTTTTTAAAGTAACCATAATCATTTTTCTTTGTTGTAAGACTTGCTGAAGTAAGAGCTATACCACATTTTTCTCTACCTAGCTGTTTACCAATTATAGTTGATAGATTCTTAGGAAGATATTTAATTTCAATACGTTCATTAGTACCATGTACGAAGTTTGCCCAATATACATTACGACGATTAGCTGGACTTTTTAATAAGTCTGTTAATAATTCTATAGTAGTTTCTATTGTTTCTGTAGCACTATTATGTCTCATTCTACCATCGTGGCAAGCCTTCTTTTGTTGATATTTATGAAGGATTGTTAATTCTTTTAGGACTTTATCAATGGACTCTACTATTGATTTTGTACAGTTAAAGCCAGTTGTTTCAGTATCAAATTTTTCAACTTCTTTACTGGCGTTGGCATTATATACTTTTTTAGCATTTACTCTAATTTTATGGAATAAATCATTTAAAGCTCCTATAGCTAATTTATCATCACAGTCATCCATTCCTAACTGTTCATAGACTTTCCATATTGCAGATTCAATGCTAGCTTTACTTATTGTTTTTTCGTAGGCAAGATTAAATTTTTCTGGTAGTGTATGAGCCTCATCAAAAACTATAATAGATGGAGAAGATAAACGTCTTCTGTCTTCATCTCTTTTTAAATACTCAGATATTAAATAGTCGTGATTACAAATAATTGCTTTACCTTCGGCCCAGCTTTTTCTTTTTAAGGCATAACCACAGCTACCTGAATGGTAACAGTTTTCACAGTTTTTTACATCGACACTTATTTTTTTCCAAGGTAGACCTTTTATATCATCAAAATCTTGCTTTTCTATTTTTCCATGTCTTAATCTTTCTCTTATAATTTCGGCCATCTTTTCATTTTCTTTTCTTGTTTCAAAATATTCAAAACGTTTTTCACAAAGATAATTACTTTGACCTTTTACTACTTGAACAGGTATTTTTTCTCCTAACATTTCAGATAAAATACTAATGTCTTTCTTTAATTGTTCTTGTAGAGCAAGAGAAGATGTAGAAATTATGAACCCTTTAAATTTCTCATCATGAGCACTAGAATAAATCAAGGGTACTAAATAACCAAATGATTTACCAGTACCAGTTCCGGCTTCTACTAAAATAATAGAGTGATCTTCTATAGCATCCAAGATATCTAAGGCTATTGTGTGTTGACCTTCACGATATTCTAAAGTTTTACTATCATGAAGGCTTTCAAAAAAACCGTCAGTTAAATTATAAACATTTTCTTCGATATCTTTCTTTATTTCTCCCATAACCATTCCCCCTCAATTAGTACGCATATTTTATCATAAAATGGGCAAAAAGTCAATGATAACAAGCATTTCACGTTAAACGAAAAGTAAAAAAAGAGAAGATTTACTTCTCTAATTTGTGTTTTTTATACTTTTTATTTTTCCTCTACTTCTCTAAATCTTTCTTCTAGAATCGAATATAAGTAACAAGATACTTCCTTTTTAGTTTTTTCTTTAATTGCTTTACGATAACCATTTAGTTGTTTGTCATAGTTAGAATCATCAATATTTTTTAATTTGTAGTCGATAATAAGCATTCTAGTTGGTGTTTTTATTAATAAATCGATTATACCATGAGCTAAAGTATTATCTTCTTCACAAATAAATTCATACTCTTTATACATTGGATAATTAAGGTTTTCTTGGATAAGGGATGAATTTATAAAAGCTGATATTTTTTGTTCTAGGTGTTTTGATTCTAGAGAAAATGGCTTAGTAAAGTCTAGAGTTTCTAAAAGTTCATGGACTTTAGTACCAAACTCTAATAATTCATTTTCTTCTTTAGTGAAGATATGAAGGGTTTCTTTAGAAAAATGACTTTCTTCTACTTTAGATGTTTCAATAGATATTTCGTCTACTTTTAAATTATCTTGGGGAAGGATAAGTTCTTTTTCAGCTTGAGACTTAGTTGTTTTTAAATAGTCTTTAGTACAGTTTGGTTCTTTTAGAATTACGTATGGTAAAAGAACGGAATATATACTTTTTAAAATTGATAAGAAACTATTATATTTACTACGTTCATAGACAGGAACAATAGAAGTAACTTCTTTTGTCTCTTCCTGAGTTGGAATAACGATAATCATCTTTTCTTTAGCTCTAGTTAAGGCAACATACAAAAGCCTAATACGTTCAGATATTTCTTCTTTTTTAGTATTTCTTTTAAGAAGAGTTTTAATAATTGTTTCTTTATAGTATTCATCTACTTTAGGTAGGACTAGACCGTATTTATTATCGAAAATTATCTTTTCTTTTAGTTCACTAATATTAAAGTTACTAGTAAAACCAGCAAAGTAACAGATTGGGAATTCTAGACCTTTAGATTTATGAATAGTCATGATTTTACAACTATTGGTACTTGATTCATTTACTTTGAATTTTAAGTCATAATCATTGGTGTATATCTCATCCAAGTATTCAATAAAGTCATAGATAGTGTTACCTGATGAGGAATAGTCATTTATTAGATTATAAATATATTCTAGTCTAGTACGGTATGATAAGATACTACCGATAGTTAGAAGTTTTTCTTCATAGTGAAGTTCTGTTAAGATATAGTCTAAGTATTCAGCAGCGGACATAGTATCAATACTTTTTACTAGTTCTAGACAAGTTTGATAAATAATGCTGTCTTTGTATGTATTTGTAACATAGTAGTGATAAATTTCATCATCTGGTAAGTTAAATAAGAAACTTCTAGCAAGAGAGATAAAACTATATTTAAATTCTTGATCGAAAGAGGAAGTTTTTAGACACTTTAAGAACTTTAAAAGACTTTTTATGACTAAGATGTCTTGATCTTTACGAAGAGAAGAGTCTTTTTCTATAGATAGTGGAATGTGTAAGTATTCAAAGATTTTCTTGTAAAGGTCAAAGTTTTTACTTTTATCTAGTAAGATGACAATATCTGAATAGTTTATGGTTCTAAGAATTGATGTGTCTTTGTCAAAGATTTGATAGTTTGAATCAATTTTTTCTTTGATATCTTGACCGATGATAAATATTTCACGTTCATCTTTAGTAATAGGACTATTCTTTTCTAGTTCATAAGTTAAAACATCTAAGTCATAGTTTTGATCAGTTGATCCTTTTTCGATATAGAGATTGTTACCAAAGACCATACGATGTGATTCTTGATAAGCAGCACCTCCTATTTCATCATCCATGAATAAATCAAATAAAAGATTGATATTTGATAAGACTTCTTTTCTGGAACGGAAGTTTTTATTTAGATCGATTTTAATACCTTTATCAGTATCACGATAAGTATCATATTTATCTTTAAAGATATAAGGATTAGCATTTCTGAAACGATAGATTGATTGTTTAATATCCCCTACCATGTAGACATTGTTATGGGAGATTAAGGAGATAAATAATTCTTGAGTATCAGAAGTGTCTTGGTACTCATCGACTAAGATTTCATTAAAAGAAGCGGATAATTCTTCTCTAATATCCGGATTTTCTTTAACTGCTTTAATGGCTAGATGAGCAATATCGGTAAAGTTATAGATTTCGTTTTCTCTTTTATAGTTTTCGATACGTTTATCTAGTTCTTTTAGAATAGAGATTATGACAGATGCATTTTCTTTAGTTGATAGGATTTCTTCTTGCATTTCTTCTTCTGATTCATAGATTAATAAGTCTTTGACATCTGATATAAGTGAAGAAATGGTTGTTTTTATATTCTTACCTTCTTCATCAGAATTTCTTGGGACAGCAGGTAATTTTACATCTAAAAGACTATTTTTTAGTTCAGCATAAGTTTTAGCCGATAAGAACTTTTCTAGGGCATCACTTACTTTAGTTACGTAAGTTCCATCAAAGTATGAATTTAAGTCCGTTATTAAGTTAGTAATATCTTTTTGATAAGAAGAAATTACAGAGATATATTCTGAGATAAGTTTTTGAATGTTTTCCTTAGAATAATAGTTTTCTAGATAAGTAGAAAGATATTCGCTACGGTCATACTTTAATTCTATTTTTTTATAAGAATTTAGAATATAGTCTTTTAATTCTTTATCATCTTTTAGACAGAAGTCTTTGATTAGATTAGTAAATTTCTCTTTAGGAGATAAATAGTTTTCTTCAAAAATCTCGTCTAGAATTTTATTTTTTTCAATATTGATGATAACATCATCAGTAATTTTAATGTTATTACTAACATTTAACTTAGTATGGTACTTTTTAACAACTGATAAGGAGAAAGAGTCAAAGGTTGTGATGTAGGCACCATCTATTAGATTGGCCTCTTCTTCTAGGCCCGGTGTTTTATTAATGGCTCTTCTAATACGATCTTTCATTTCAGCAGCTGCTGCATTAGTAAATGTTAGGACTAGTAATTCATTGATATGAACACCAGTTTTTAGTTTACGAATAGTTCGCTCAGTTAGGACAGCGGTCTTTCCAGAACCGGCTCCAGCAGAGACAATAATATTTTTTCCTTCTTCATTTATTGCTTGTAATTGTTCAGGAGTCCAAGCCATTATTCATCACCTCCTAAGAATGATAAGTCAGTTTGTTTTTCTAAATATACTAAGTCTTTTTCCTTCATGTAACATAAATCATTGAAAGAACAAAACTTACATGATTCATTAATACCAGAATAGACTTTAGGATTTATTTTAAAGTCGGCATCTAAGATACTGTCAGTTGATGTTGATATATAGTTTTTAGTGTAGTTTAGTAAGTTGTATAAGGTATCGTTAGTTAGAATCTTTTTAGAAGTGTTATAACTAAAACCTTTCTCATCAGAATAAGATAGACTTTTTATATAAGTACTTTTTTCATAGGTAGAATCAAAGCGGCTAAGAATAGAAATATCTTCAGTTGAGTAGCCATTTAACATGTATTGGTCATCTTTAAATTTAGTAATGTCTTTATCCCAAGTTGGATAATTGAAAAGAATATTTTGATAATAGATTCCTGTAAAGATCGGACTTTTAATGGCTTTAGAATAATGAATTAAGTAAAGATAGACAGGTAGTTGCATATGAAGACCATATTTCATAGGTTCGATATGAGTATCGATTGTTCCGGTTTTATAATCAATTATTGAGAAGTATGTGTCTTCAATATTTTGATAATACATTATTTTATCAATGGTTCCAGTAAAGATTACAGAAACTTTTTTCTTTAAGTCGATATCTATTTTCTTTTCATAGTAAGCATCGTTATAGCCGGTTATTAAGTCTTGTTTATTTAGGACATCTATTAGTTTTAGAAGATCTTTTTTAATACGAATTAGTAAGAGCTTTTCTTTTAGAGAAAGATCTCTTTTTTCTAAGTATTTTTGATATTCTTCTTCAAAGTTAAAGTTTGTTTTCTTATAGATTGATAAGATGTAATGATACATAGTTCCAACATAGGTTTGGAAAGTATCAGTATATGGTTCTAGTTTTAAGACATGTCTAATGTAGTATTTAAACTTACATTCACTATAGGCATTAAGACTAGTATAAGATAATTTTAATGGATATGGTAAGTTAGTTAGATATTCATCTTTATTTAGACCAGTAAAGTCGTTGGAGTAAGTCTTATAAGGTATTTGATAGTGAGTGTAGAGTTTTGATAGGGCTTCATCTTTTTCTCCATATAAGTGATATAAATCTAGTTTAGTAGCTAGACGAAGACTATTATAGATATTTGAAGAGTCGTAATTGTCTAAGTCTGGTTTGATGATTGGAAGAGATAAATCGGTAATTAGACTTGATTTATAATAACTACTGAATGGTGTTGATATTTTATAAGATAAGTATAAGTTTTTAATAGTAGATAAGATGTAAGTTAGAGTTTCTTTATTACGTTTATTTAAGTAAGAAGTTTTATATAATGGCACTTCATCTTTTTCTTTATCACTGATATAAGAGATATCTTTTTCCATTTTAGGTAAGACGTCTTGGTTGAAACCTAGGACAAAGACATGTTCATCATCAGTAAAACTTTCTTTATACAAATCTTTGATAGAAACAGCATCTTTTAGAATAGTTGGACTTTGATAAGTATTTTGAAGTTTGTCTAGGAGAATAATTTTATATTCTTTAGAGGCTTCATCTAGACTAGTTAGGGATGATAAGATATTAATTATCTTTTTATTTAGAGGAAGTTTCTTTGTATTTTCTAAGTCTAGTTCACCTGTTTCTAGAAAGTCTTTTACTACTTTAGTTGAATAGATTGAATACTTAAAATTGATGTTTATTGGGATATGGTAGTAAGAAAAGACTTTTTTTAAGATGTAGAAATATTCTTGTTGGACATTAGTTAGATAAATCTTATTTAGAGGAACATTTTGTTTTAGAAGGTCTAGTATTTTTAGGCAGACATAGTTTACTTCTTCTTCGATAGTTGTACATTCTACTACGGGAGTTTCTAGTTTTATACTTTGATAAGTTGTTTGTTTTAGATTTAGCATTTCCTCTTCGTATTTATCTAGGTTATACTCATTCTTTACAATAATATGTTTATCTTTTAGATAATCTTTGTAAGTTTTATTGATAATTAAAAGATTTTCTTGGAGTAATTCTTTTTTTAGATCTTTTAAGAAGTTTAGTTTAGGACTTTTATAAGTCTTAGCCTCATCTATTACGTATAGGTTATTTAAGTAGACTTTACAGACATCGATATTGTAGTTATATTTTTTCATTAGATAGGCTAATGTTTTTTCATCATAAGAAAAATAATAGATATTTTTATATTCTTCTTTGGTCATGAATTTTATATTTAGTAATTCATTCTTAGAAGATGAATCTTTTAATAGTTTCATTTTTGTCTCATTAGGACAAATTATTAAAGTTGTTGATTGTGTTGTATTTTGCATTTTTATCACCATGTTTATTATATCGTTAAAGCGAAAAAAAAGAAATAAAAAAAACTGATTACTCAGCTTCTTTTACTTCTACTACTTTGTTGCCTTTATAGTTTCCACATTTTGGACATACTCTGTGTGGTTTAATCATTTCACCACAACTTGGACATTTACTAACGCCTGGTATTTCCATTGCATTGTGACTTCTTCTCATTCTCTTTCTTGTCTTTGAAACTTTACGGAATGGAACAGCAAACATTTGAATGTCTAACTTCATCATATTATCACTCCTCTTCGAAATCTTTTAATAAATCAGAAAATGGATTATTTCTTGTTGTTAGTTCATCTTCACTAACTAATTTCCATCCATCCCCATGAAACTTACTGAGATCTTTAACCTTAGTAAATTGTAAGGGGATCTCCAGTACAATATTTTCCCATAAAAACTGAAATATATCAAGTGTATTTTCATCTTTTTTGCAATTTTGCTCCAAAATATCATCAAAATCGATAGAAATTGGATAAGAAATTGGTTCTAGAGAGATAGAGTCTGTTAAGATTATATCCCCTTCTATTTTGGCTTTGATGTAGTCTTCTTCTTCATCAGCATCATCTGTGGATGCAGCCATATAAACTTTACCAGTTACTTTAATATTTTCTGCTTTTTCAACGATTGTTGATTCATAATACTCTTTAGGAATTGTATAAGTATTAGTAATATCTATTTCTTCTTTTGTTTTACTATGTAATAAACTTAAATCTATCTCCATATAAGACTCCTATCTAACGGCTAAGTCCGTTCCTTTTTCTACTACTTGGATCGTTCCATGGTAGTGAAGACTTTTTGAAACATTTAAATCAGTTGCATTAGTTACCCAAATTCTAATTGAATAATTCTTTTCAGCTAGAGCAGCTATCTCGCCTAAATCTAGAATACCATTTGTAAGTTCTCCTAAAGTATAAATATTATTCTTTGAAGAATCTTCTTTAACAGCTACTCTTATTAACTCTTTAGGTATTTGAAGAGTAGCACAGTCATCAGAAATAATCTTGTCAGCATTGTCAACTAGTTTTAACTGATAGTCAACTGGTTCTGTTAAGTTATTTTTAATAGTTAGTGTATAAGCCTTAGAAGATAGACCAATCGCATCATTTACAAGTGTTGGTTTGGTTATATCAATTTCTGCTCCATCAACATCATGAAATACTATATCAAGAGACTCTGAACTATAGTCAATATCTCTTTCTTTTGTGAACTTATAGTAGATATTATGAGTTGCGATGATAGCAACTAAAAGGATAAAGGTAATTATAATAACATTTTTTAAAATGTATTTTTTTCTATTGTAGTACATGTTCCACCTCTTTTATAATGATAATATTTATAAAATGTTTAGTCAATAATTCTTTTATTTTATCTTTATATTTTTTTATAGTTTACATGTATTATATTTATAAATATTCATTATAATTTTCTTGCGTCTATATTGTATCATATTTTAGTAGAAAAAGAAAAAGTATTTCAAGAAATATGAAATACTTAATAATTATTTTATTTCTAATGTACTTAATAAATCAGTTATATAATCATCTGTTGTTAGGTTTTCTCCATAGAATAAGAACATATAGCTTTGATCATTTCTTATAATATGTACTTCTCTTACTCCTTTTATATTATAAATATAGCCACGATAATCACCAGTAATTAGAGTTATACTTTCTACATTTGGAATAATTGTTGCGGTAAATAAGTTAAAGGCAAAGTTTTCCATAAGAGTACGTCTATCCATTAAAATATTATTTTTTATAAAGTAATTTTCACGGACATAGTTAATATAGTCAACATCATCATTTATATCATTTTTAAGGAGAAAATATTTTCTATCAGCATAGGTAAAACTGCTTTCAGGACATGTAACATTATAATCTTTTGGAATATAAAAATTAATATCATTACTTACAAATAAATCAATATTTTGAGATGATTTAGAAAATGAAAAGTGACTTTTTGTTTTATCATTTTCTTTCAATGTATAGTTAACAACATTTAGATTAGGTTGTTCTTCTTTTTCATAGTCTTTAAAATCATTTCTTAATTTTATATCATCTATTTGTAAATATTCATTTTCTGGAATAGTTCTTTTATATATTTTTAGTTCATTTTTTATTTTTAGTCCTTCGACTACTTCTTTGACATTTTCTGGTTCTTTAAATGTATATCTTTCTAGTAGAATTAATTTATAAGTGAAGAAGCTTAGTGTTAATACTATAATGATTATTAGGGTTGTTAAAGCTATGTTTATATATTTATTTTTCTTTATTTCTTTTCGGCTATAATCAATGGTATTTTCTACTACTTCTTCTGTTTTTTCATTTAGTTTTTCTTTGGATATTTTTTCTCCATTTAATAGTTCAACGATAGAGATATCTAAGACTACACTTAAGGGTTTTAAAAGAGACATATCCATTAGGGAAAGTCCTCTTTCCCATTTACTTACAGCGTTTTTTGTTACTCCTAATTTTCTTCCTAATTCTTCTTGAGTTAGATTCTTTTCTTTACGTAATTCGGCGATTAATTTACCTATTTTTTCTTGATTCATATACTACTACCTTTCTATTTTTTTATTATTTAAATATAGGATAGCATAAGTTTTATTTTTTTCCAAGCGACTGTTGGTTCACCTTAAATTTTTACATAAGAAAAGTATTTCAAGGTATGAAATACTAATCATTATTTTTATTAAATATAAGTAGCAATCTTAATATTTCTAGAACGGCTGCAGCTACTGATGCGACATAAGTCATAGCTGCTGCACCTAACATTTTACGTGAATATTTTATTTCACTTTTTTCTAATAAGTTTAATTCTTCTAATTGTTTTAGGGCTCTAGATGAAGCATTAAATTCTACTGGTAGTGTTACTAATTGGAAAAGTAAGATAATAATTTCCATTAAAATACCAACCCAGATTAAATTAATACTTGAAAATATACAACCAATTACAATAGCAATATAACCTGCATATGATGAGAAGTTTACAATAGGAATAAGAGCATGTCTTATTCTTAGAAAAGTATAATCATCTTTATCTTGAATAGCATGACCACATTCATGAGCTGCAACAGAAGCTGATGCTATTGAAGTATTATGATAGATGTCACTTGATAAGCGAACTGTTTTTGTTGTTGGATCATAGTGATCGCCTAAAGTAGAATGAACTTCCTCTATTTGGACATTTCTTAGACCATTTTTATCAAGAATAGTTCTTGCAACTTCTTCACCAGTTAAGTTATGTTTATTTTTAATTTTTCTTGTTTTACTATAACTACCATTTACAAATATTTGAGCAGTAATAGTTATTAAAAAAGCAAGTATTGTTAATAAATAATATTCCATTTTATCTCTCTTTCTAATTGATTAGCTACATTAATCAATTGACATTATAATAACATATTTTAAGTATTTTTTAAAGGACAGATTAGTAATTATTGTTAATTAAGTGCTCTGCTATTTTTAAACCATCCATGGCTGCTGTTGTGATACCTCCGGCGTAACCGGCTCCTTCTCCTACTGGATATAGACCTTTTATGTTACTCATACCATTCTCATCTCTTATGATACGAACTGGAGATGAGGTCCTGCTTTCAATTCCTAAAAGAATTGCATCATCACGATCATAGCCTTTTATTTTAGTAGCAAAATTAGGAATAGCTTCTTTTATAGATGAAGATACATATGGTGGTAAGATATCATTTAAATTACTTAGAGCATATGAACCTTTAGTAATTACTTCAACTTCTTCTAGAGTTGTTGATTTTTTATTAGCATAGAAATCTTTTAAGAGTTGAGTTGGTATTTTACCATTTTCTAGGTTATAGGCTTTTTCTTCTAACGCTCTTTGAAACTCTATTCCGGACAGTGGATTATCTCCAAAATCATCTTTAGTAATAGTTACAACTAGAGCACTATTAGCATTTTTACTATCACGAGCATGATTACTCATACCGTTTATAGCAAGAAGTCCTTCTTCACTAGAGGCATTTACAACGTATCCTCCTGGACACATACAGAATGAATAGACTCCCCTATTGTCTTTTGTTTGATAAGTTAGTTTATAACTGGCAGGAGGAAGTAGTTTGGCATACTTTTCTCCATACTGACTAATATTAATCATGTCTTGAGGATGTTCTATTCTAAGTCCTATTGCGAAGGCTTTAGAAGTCATAGAAACATTATTTTTATTTAACATATGGAAAGTATCTCTAGCACTATGACCGATTGCTAGAAGGAGATTTTTACAAGGAATTATTTCAGAGTTATTTACCTCTATTCCTTCTAGAGTATTATCTTTTATAATTAGATTAGTTAGTTTAGTATTATAGTAGATTGTTGCTCCTAAGGATAACATTTTATTACGCATGTTAATAATTATTGTTCTTAAAAGTTCTGTTCCAATATGAGGATTTTTTAAATACATTATTTCAGTCGGGGCACCATTTTCTACAAATATTTCAAAGACTTTTTTACCTCTAAATTCTTTATCCTTTACTAAAGTATTTAGTTTACCATCGGAAAACGTACCAGCTCCACCTTCTCCAAACTGAACATTTGAATTAGGATTTAGTTTGCCCGTTTCAAAGAAATGTTCAATTGATTTAAGACGGTCTTCTACTTTTTCACCTTGTTCAATTATAATTGGTTTATAGCCATGTTCTGCTAGAATGTATGCAGCAAATAAACCAGCTGGACCACTTCCTACAATTATAGGGCTTTCAATATTTGCTTTTTCTTTAGGAAAAGAATACTCTTCTACTGGAGTTTTATAAATATTAGAAGAAGCATATTTTTTTAGAAGTTTTTCTTCGTTTTGTACTTTAATATCTACTTCATAGATATAAAATATTTCACTTTTATTTCTAGCATCAAGACTTTTTTTATGAATAGTAAGTTTTTCGATAGAGTCTTTTGATAGATTAAGAGTTTTAGCGATCTTTTCTAATAATTTAGAAGTTGAATCTTCTTCTACTTTTATTTTAATATTATGAATTCTTAACATTTTTATCACCTATACTTCTTCCAATAATTAGTCCAGTTAACCAAGCAAAGCCAAGATTATAGCCACCACATTTACCATCTACATCTAGTATTTCTCCAGAAAAATACAAATTCTTAGTTAGTTTTGACTCCATAGTTTCTATATTTACTTCGGTTAGAGGAATACCGCCGGATGTTACTTGAGCATTATCAAAAGAATTGGTTCCCGTAACTGTAATGGTAAAATTAGTTAGATTTTTTACAAGAGTAGTTTTTTCTAAAGAGGTTAAATCTTCATAATAAGTGTTTGGATTAATTTTACTTAGTTTTAAAATTACTTGAACTAATTTATAATTTAGTATTGTTTCTAATTGTTTAGAAATGGTTGCTTTAGTAATATATGTTTCTCGTTCTTCTAACCATTCTTTTGCGGAGCCTTCAATGAAAGGAAGAAAATTAATTATTAATTCTTCTTTTTTATTTTGTGATAGACCTCTTGCGATACGACTTGATAAATTGAAAATGCAAATACCAGATACGCCATAATCAGTTAATTGAATTTCTCCCTCTTCTACTCCAATTATATTATTATCTTCTCTGGAGAATACTTTAACATCAGTTCTAACACCTGACCAAGCCTTTAAAAAATCTCCTGTTGTTTTTAATTGAACTAAGGCTGGTAATGGGTTGATTATCGTATGATTGAATTTTTTAGCTAGTAAGTAACCATTACCATCACTACCTGTTTTATGAGATGCTTTAGCACCTGTTGCGATAACTAAGACGTCTGATTTAATAGTTTCTGTTTCTGTATCAATTAAGAACACATTTTTTTCTTTTTTTACATTTGTTACGTGACAGTTGGTCTTTATAATTACACCTTTTTCTAGACATTCAGTTAAAAGAGCATTTCTAATACTTGTTGCTTGATTAGAAGATGGATAGTAATATCCTGATTTTATTTTAGGAATGATACCTAACTTGGTAAAAATATTTTGAACTTCTTGACAGTTACTTTCAGTAATAATTTTAGAAAGTAGTTCTTTATTTGTACTATGATAATTAGTTAGTGATTGATCAGCATTCCAATAATTACAACGACCATTTCCAGTTGCTAGAATCTTTTTACCTACTTCACTATTACGTTCAAGTAAAAGGACTTCATTATATTTAGTTTTAGAACAAATAGCAGTCATAAGACCAGAGGCACCAGCACCGATTATTACTATTTTTTGCATAAAAACACTCCTTTTTATTTGCTTTTTAAGTTAGAAATTTTCTTCTTTATTATAGCATTAATACATATTAAAAGAAAGGTGAACCTTTCTTTATTTTTTAGCTAAATAAGACTTTCTCAGATTTAAACTTTTTAATTATTATGTCTATAATTATGATAGAAATTATTATTGAAGATAATAAACATAAAATAATATTGTTGTAACTTATTTTTGTTGTAAAAATATCCATTAGTATTTGTACATGAGAAAGTATTGGAATAACATAATATAATTTAGATATTATAGGGATATTTAACATAGAAATAAACATTGGAACAATGGTAATCATAGTTAATACTTGACTAGCCATTTGAGCTTCTTTATAACTTTTTGAATTAGCAGTTAGGAGTATTGCTAATCCTGATATTAAAAGAGAAGCTGCTAGACAGATTAAAATACCTATTATAATGTTTTCTGGATTTATAAAGAGATTTATATCTTCATAAACTTTATATTTTCCTTTAGCAATTACTAAGCTAATTAGAGTTATTAAGTAACCAAAAAGGGATGCAAATAAACTCATAATTACTGTTGCTAGATACTTACCAGTTATTAGCTCTTTACTAGTTACTGGGAATGTTAGAAGTGTTTCTAAAGTACCCTGTTCTTTTTCCACTGCTGTTGCAGAGGTTGCTAGTGAAGCTGAGGCCATAGCAATTGCGATAATTACATAAGTAAAAGCTAGAGATAAAACAGTTTGTAAGATGTAATTTTCTCCTTCAACTAATTCTGTTTTTATAGTGAAATTATTATATACATCTTCAGGATTAATATTATTTTCAAGAAGGTACTTATTTCCTAAATAAGTATTATAAGTATCAAGATAAGATGTTATAAAGGATGAGGCAGACATACCCTTCATTCCTTCGTCTGAATAAATTGTATAAGTATTTTTTTCTTTATCATAATAAACATAAGCTGATACTTTAGAATTTTTAAAGTCTTTTTCCATCTTATCTAGTGAATCATAATACTTTGTTTTTAGTTGGTTTTCTTTTATAATTTTCTTTTCAATATCAGTTAATTCATAGTTAATAGCAATATCATAGATTTCTTTGTCATTAATACTAGTTTCATAAGTTGATGATAATAAGAAAATAAAGAATGCTATTAGTAAGGGAAAAACAAATATTAAAGCTATTGTTTTTTTATCTCGAAAGATTGATCTTAATTCTTTTTTTATTGTTATTTTTACCATTTTCTTATTCATAATTATCTCCTATCAAAGCAAAGAAACTATCTCTTAAATTAGTTGTTTTAGTATTTTTACAAATTTCAGTTGGGGTACCTTGAGCTATTACTTTACCTTTATTTATCATTACTATTTTATCACAAATATTTTCAGCTTCTTCCATATAATGAGTTGAATATATTATACATTTATTTTCTTTTTTTACTTCTTTTATAAAGTCTAGAATTGATTTTGAAGAAATGACGTCTAGACCAGAAGTTGCTTCATCTAAGATGTAATAGTCTGGATTGTGAACTAGACATCTAGCAATACTTGTTCTTTGATATTGTCCTGTTGAAAGAGTTGAAATCTTTTGATTAAGAAAGGAAGACATATTAAACTTTTTTACGATGTCTTTGATTCTTTTTTCTAAAATTTTTTCATCTACTTCATAGTAGTTTCCAGCCATTTCTAGAAGTTCATAGGGAGAAATATCTTTATATAGTTTTGTATTTCCGGATAAAAAAGCTATTTTTTTCTTAATACCAATCATATCTTCTTGATGAGTTTTATTATCAATTAAAACTTCACCAGATGTTGGTTCCATAATACCAGCAATCATTCTAAGAAGAGTTGTTTTACCAGCACCATTAGGACCAATTATACCTACTACTTCCCCTTCTTTAGCAGTAAATGATATATTATCATCTGCTTTAAATTCTTCTACTTGGTTGTTTTTATTTTTCTTTGTAAATTTTTTAGTAACATTTCTTACTTCTAACATACTTATCTCCTTTGTGAATTTTATTTTCATTTAGATTGTAACACATTATTTAGAAAAAACTATTTATTTTTATAATTCTTGATAATTATGTGAACAAGATCTTATTAGTCTATTGTACTAGAACAGTAGGTTTTATGTCTTCAATAATTACTAAACCAGCGTTATAGAGTCTACTTTTCGTAAAAGTGTAAAGATATTTTGCAGTAAAAATGATTTTAACGACTTTTTCCTCTAGACCATTAGTGCCTGTTTCATAGTTTGTTTCTGTGAAAAATAAGATAACTTTATTTTCTTTTATATAGTTTGATGATAGTAGTTGTTATTTTTAACAGGAAGTTTTTAAATCTAAGTATTTTGGCATCATACTTCCTTGTTTTTATTATACATAGTTTTTATTCATAATAAAAGAATAAGCATCTTTGGTGATACTTATTCTTAGTTCTTTTTACTACTTTATTCTTCTTGCTTCTAGATAATATCTTTTATCGTTACTGTGACCCATTGAGAAAGTTTTTCTTGGTAATGCTCCGTCTAGAGTAACTGTTTTAAATAGTTCATTTTTACTCATGGCTTCTAGGATAAAACCTACATTTCCAGCTTTATGGCCTAATTCTTTAGTAACGTCTTCTCCGTGGACATAGTCAATTTTTCCTTCATGTTTTTTTAAATACTCATCTAAGAATAGTTGTAGTGAACCTACTGGTATATTTGACTTTGGATTTTTAATCCAGAATGTTCCTTCTTTTTCACTAGTTACAAAGTCAACTTTTTGACCAGCTGTTTTTTCATAAGAAATATCATAGAACTTTTCAAGTTCTTTAAATAACTCTTTAGTATTTACATTAAATAATACTCTATGAATGGCTTCAAACTCTAAAGCCGGACTATGTAAGTTTACTAATTCAACTAAGGCATAGCGAGCAGGATTTTTTAAGTACTCATCTTCTGGCATAGTCTTTTTTAGGTTTTCATAGCAAGCTTTAGCAGTTGCTAGAGAATGATTTCCATCGCCCATAGCAAATAATAGTACTTCTTTATCTTTTAGATTATATTTCTTATTAAATAATTCTTTATCGGCTAATTTTTCTAATTTAGTAAGAGTTTCGTTAGCATCTTTGTCTTTCAAAACATAACCCTTAATATGACCACCATTTTTCATTAGGTCAAAGTCATATACTTTTTCTTTTTCTGTTACTTTTTGCTTTAATTTTTCAATAATTTCTTTTTTGTCATCATCAATTAAAATCATAATATGGGGTAATTCAAGTTTGGCATTTTCTCTTACTTTTACTCTTGGGGGAATTCTTTCAATTACAGTTTTTTCAGTTGCTCGTATAAGTGTTGTTGAATCTTTTTCATAAGAATAATCTTCTAAATCTACCATGCCAATCAAACCTTCACGGACTTTGCCATCAGCTTGAGTTCTTTCTAGATAGATTAGAGAATCTTTATATTCTTTGAAAAAGTCGTTAGTAACTAGTTCATCCATATTAGAATTAATCTTTTTAATTCTTTCTTCTACATCCGCTTCTTCCAAATAAATTTCTGGTAGAGTTAATCTTAACGTTGAAGGATTAGATCCTACTATTTCTTCTACATCTTGCCAATATTCTGGTTCTGATGTATATTGATCACAAGCAACTACGCTCCATTTTGTCATATCACAACTCTTTGGTAGTAATATGTTTGCCTTTTTAAAAGGTATATTCACAAATATCATCTCCTAGGCCTATTATAACAGATAATTATAGATAGTAAAATATAAATTAATATTTTAAAAATATACTTTTTTTGACAAATTATGTATATAGAGCTTTTTTATATAGATTATTTAAGTTATAATTTTTATGGTGATTATATGGAGATATTTAATCGGTGGGAATTTTTCGTTATCTTGTATTTGATAGCAAGTGTTTTATTTTCTCAAGAGTTTAAACTAGCAAATAGGCATATGAAAAATGCTGGATCTCTAACAATACTTTTGGAGATTTTTACTGGACTCTTTTCTTTATTAATGATACCTTTTTTTGAAACTAAATTTCAAATTAATAGCAGTATTATTCTTACATTACTGGTTGTTGTATTAATTTATGCTGTTACAGATAGACTTAATATTGAAGCAAGATATGGACTTGATCCTTCTACGTTTAGTATGATGAAACAGTTATCAACAGTATTTATGATTATTTTTGGCTTTGTTTTTTTAAAAGAAGAATTAATTATAAATAAAATAGTTGGCACTATCTTAATAATTGTTGCTAATTTAATACTTACTTATAATAAGGGAAAGTTTAGTATAAATAAGTATTTTGTAATGACATTTTTTGCAAACTTTTTGTTTGCGGTTGCAATGCTCATTAATGTTGATTTGTCAGATCACTTTAACTTAGCATTTTATACATATATAACAGTTACTATTCCTGCTATTTTAATATTTATTTTTGGAAAACATTCGATACGAGAAGTTAAGAGTGAGTTTAATTTGTATGATAAGAAAAGATTTATTCTAGCAGCTTTTTGTTGGGCATTAATGTTAAATACTTCGATTAGAGCTTATCAATTAGGTAGTGTTACAATAGTTGCTCCTTTATTTGCTCTTACAGCAATACTTAATGCTTTAGTAGAGTTTGTATTTAATCATGATAAAAGTAAGTTTATACAAAAGATTGTGGCTGCTATTATAATATTAATTGGTGTTATACTTATAAAGATGTAGAAAAAAAAGACTTGGATTTAAGTCTTTTTTATATGTTTTCATCTGGTATATTTACTTTTTCACTTGTATTAGTTAAAGTAAAATTCAAAGGATAAATAATTGTTTTTTCAATAAATAAGTCACTTTGTTTTATATCGATTATTCTTTCAATAGTTGGAGAAGTATTTACTGTAACAATACTAGATTTTATTTCTTTTATAAATCTAGAAGCGTTAGTAGATGACGATGTAAAAATAGAAGTACTATAAGTATTACCATTGTAATTTATTTGAGCTATAGCTTCATCAAGATCATCTACTAGGATAGCATCTTGATAATCTAGATTAGTAATTTTATTTATATATAAATTAATATTTACACCGGTATTTATAATTGTGTTTAGAAAATCTAGATTATTAGTATCTTCTATATATAAATCAAAGTTTTCATAGCCAGATGTTATAGTTTTACTTTTACTTTTTTCCAATATTAGTCTTTGAAGATGATTGTTACCAATGCAGACTACTAAGTCTATGTTAGCATAGTGAGATAAAACCTCTTCATAATTTTCGGTTATAAATAAACTTAGCATGTATTTAGAAATATTAAATTGTTCTAAGACTGCTTGCATTAGTTTTATTATTAATTGATTAGTTCCATACATGTAGCCAGAGTTTACAAAGATAGTTTTATTACTGGCTAGGATATTTCTTAAGGACATTTCAATAATAACGTATGGGTTACCATCATTTATAACAATTACATTTCCAATATCTAATAGTTCTTTACCATAGATTATACCTTTTTCAGTATCTTTTCTTGAAATAGTAACAGTACCATATTTAGATGTTTCTTTTTCGATATTTGAAAAGATATTATCAATAACTTTAGTTTCCATTATAAAACCATTATTATTTTTTTGATCTATTTTATTAGCTGATATTAGTAAATCTTCATTTACTTTTAGGGACTCTTTAATCTTTTTAATTATTAAATCTATATTTTGAACTAGATTATCATTTGTTACTACTAATGCATTATTTAGAATGGTATTAATATTATCTTGCATGAGATACACCTCTTTCTTTGTCTATTTCGTCTGTTAAGGATTTAGCTTTTTCTAGCATTTGTTGTTGGTTTTGATTTAGGTTAGAAAGAACTATTTCCTTGTCATAAGAAATTTGATCGAGAGCTAATCTTATTTGAATTTTTACTATGTCAGAAATATCTATTTCTTTATCAGGAGTTTTTATTTTGGTATTAAATAGTAAATCCCCTATTCTAACTTGTGATGATGTTGTGTCATATATAATGGCAAAGTTTGGATTCATTACTACTTTTGTTGTTTCGGGATTTAAATTGTAGTTTCTAGCTAAGCCAGTTACTAGATGGTTAGAGTCTATCTCACTTGACATAGCAGTATCTAAATATAGAGGATCATCTTTAGTAATCATTTCTAGTTTTTCTAGAGTTATTAAGGACTTTTCTGTAAAGTTAGAATCATCATATAATGTGTATAAATCATTATGTACTGGTAAAGTCTCTTTTTCTTCTTCATTTCTTCCTTCAGTTTCTTCTAAAATGTATTGAGTATTAGAATCACTTGTATATAAGCCACTTCGTAACTTTACAGGAGCTTGAAATGGTAATGGTCTAGTAAGTAGACTACTATCAAATTCTGAATTTCTTTTTATAGATTCAGCAATATCGTTATAGCCTAAACCTACAGTTACTTTTCCTAGTCTTAAGGACTCATATTCTTCTAAAGTTATTTTTCCTGTTTCTAGAAGATTTTTATAAACTTCTTGATCTTTTTCAATTAATTCACGAGCAGCTTGTTTATAAACTTCATATATCTCATCAGTAAATTCTCTTTTTCGGCTTTCTTTTCTTGACTTTTCTAGGGCTTTTTCAGGTATTTCTATATTGTCAAAACAAAGAACGTTATTATTTCGCCAAACCCAACTTTGAGCGACTATTTCCCCTTCTTCATTTCTAACTACAAAGACACGACCGTTTTTATCAACCATACTATGTTCCATGCAGGTTTCAGCTGCATTTCTTAATTCTTGACAACAATCAGTTAGAGTTCCGATTGCTAGGGCAAGAGGATCATCTAGTCTTAACATTTCATAACTGTATTTGGTAGTTGTATTTTCTATACGAGGAATACTACTAAAAGTTCTTTGTCTACCATAGTTATATATTTGTTGAAGAATTTCAAAGTCATCTTGAGAGTATCCGGCAATAGATGATATCTCAGCTAATTTTTCGTTTCCCGGTAAAACTGATGAATACTGATTAGTTTGAATGTAGCCAACAGCTAATGGTAATGTTAAGTGTCTATTAGAGTTTATTCTTTTGATATCAGAAAATTGTTTTTGAATACCACTAAGAAGTGTGGCATAATCAGGATTTTCCATAATTTCAGTCATATTTTCAAGAAAGAATTCTCTAAAGTCACGATCATATTTTAATTCGAAACCACCAAATAATCGATGAGCTTTGTGAGGCGTTAATATTGGTAACTCTCCAAAGCTTTCTAGTATTTCTCTAATTACTTCAGTTGTTTTAGGATAATTTTGAGGATTGATTATTAGTGAGTATGATTCATCTTGATTTTTATGATATATTTGATTAATTATATCTTTCGAAAAATCTAGTGCAACATTTTCTCTTTCTAGACAACTTATAAGTCTTAGTAGAGTTTGATTATCAAATATACTAGTTGTATATTGACAGTTATCAGATTTAATTTCAGAAATTAGTTTTTGATAAAATTCTTCTTTTGGTAATTGACTAGGGTCTTGATTATTTGATTTTAGTTTATCTATTAAGATATCTTGATATTTTTTTATACGATAATCTATTTTTTCAACTACATAACCGTGCTCTTTGGAAATACTCGATGGTATCCCAGTTAGTAGTTCGTAAACCTTTTTGTAGCCCCTTTGATCGTGATCAAAAGAACCAAATGAGTAAGCAAGTTTTAACATAGCGGCACTTGCCTCTGGTGTTTTAGCATAACGTTTGATACGCATTAAGTTACTCCAGTTAGAAGCTGATGTTAAAAATTTATCTGCTTCTTCTAGAGGAAAGTTTTGCATTACAACGAAACTTGGAATAAATTTACAACCAGTATTTTCATACCAAGCTTTCATCATAATAACTTGGCCTGATTTTATCATTTCTTCTACTGTTTCTGATTTAGTGGTACCAAATTTAATTGCTAATTCATTTCCAAATAAATTAAAGTATTCAGTCATTTCATTTTTATCATTTGTCGCTCTTAGAAATGGTGTTAAAAGAGACTTGTCTTTTAAATAAGGTATCCATTCTTTATGTTGACTTAAAACATTAAATGTTAAACCAGAACTTCCTTTTGAAGCATAAAAGTAAGACTTTAAGGTTTCTGGTGCATCATCATTTAAAAATAATTCACTGTATTTTTCTTTTAAAAATGTTGGTGCATCTTCTGGTGAATATAAAATATTACCATTTTTACATTCTCTAGCAATAATTTCTTCTATTCTTCTTGCGATATCTTCAAAATCTAGTGTACCATCAGTTCCTTCTTCTCTTGCTGAAAATTTCATATACTTTCCGTTAATAACGGTTATTTGTTTATGAAGCTCTTTACTAATATTGTTCATATATCTACCATATCTAGAACATAATTCTAAAAATTTATCAGGACCAAATACATTTAATAATTCTAAGTCGCCATCTGAATAATTAGAAGAATAATAACTAAAATTAGATGGAGAGTAAGAAGAAAAGATAAAATGTAAATCTTTATTTTTAAGGGCATCTTTTAAAGATGGATGTTTCTTTATATCTTCATAGGTTAGTTCTTTTTTATAAAAAGCTTTTTCTAGTCTTTCTTTTTCAGCAGTACTTATTCCGTCTAAAGTAGTAAAATCGATAAATATTTCTGGGTATTCTAAGACAAAATCTTTATCTTTTAATAAGGATATATAATTAACACTTTTATGAGATATTTTTTCATAAATACCTGCTCTAACAACTTTTTCTAAGGCTTTTTCATCAGAAAGGTCTTTATTACTACATGTTAATTTTGTATTTGCTATTAAATCGCCATATTTTTCTATAAGATGTAGTGTTTTTTCATTTCCATATCTTTTAGAATATTCTTCTATGAAGTTTAGAAGATCATAACGATTAGAATATGTTTCTTCTTGATCTTTAGTTGTTTCTAAACTTATAACTGTATTTATAGTATTAGCTAAGTTTTTATCAAGTAAATATGGAATATAGTCTGGATTGTCTTTTATCAACTGAGGAGTAATTTTGTATTCATAAAAAGCTTTTTTTAACTGGTCTGGGGCATTTTTATCCATGAATATTTCTGGATGCTTTTCTCTAAATTCTCCTTCCATCCAGTCAAAGTCAACTTTAATACCATAAGGTCTTTTTCTTATAATATGCCCAATTAATTCAGCTAATTTATCTTGAAATTCTTCATATGTTAACTCTTTCTTTTCTTTATCAGAGAAATTCATATAATCTCTGTTTGGTAGATAAATTGAAAAAGTATGTAACATAGGTAAATCATTAGTAACCCTTGAGGTGTAGTGTGAAAAAAAGCCTGTTTCTCTTTCAAATCTTTGCATATTTTTTAAAGATAGTTGTTTTATAACTGTTTCCTGGGATGAATCTAATTCAAATAACCCTGGTTCATATAATAATAATTGTTCTTTATTTCTAATGGTATTATGTATTCTAAAGAATGTCGTTAAGTACTCTTTTAGCCCTTCATTAGTATCAGTGGTTTTATTTATTACTGAAAACATAGTTTCTTTTATTAAAGTATAAAATGAATTACCTAATTTACCTTTTATAATATAGTTTAATTGTTTTGGATAGGACTCAACAAGTATTTTAAATACACCAGGTCCTAGGATTTGAACAATGTTTTTTAGAGCGTTGTTGTCTTCTTCTTGGGTATCTATGAAGCTTGCGATAGGTACATTTTTGAAAAGGTTCAGGCTATTTAGAAGATCATCTAAAGTTAGACTCTTGGCATAATATTTTTCTCTTAGTTCAGTAGGTACTTCTGTATCTAATAATAGTATATCTTTATTGCTTTCAATAAAACCTGGAGTAAGTTTAGAAAGTTCTATTTTAATTTGTGGCATTTCTACTATAAGTTCACGTATAATTGAGTAAATTTTTGTCTTTATGCCTTGAACTGGAGTATTTTTTAGTTCTTCTGTAAGGTGTGAATTTTCTTCATAATATGGCTTATAGGCATAATAATATCCATTTATAATATCATATACTTCTTGATAATCCTCTTTTGATACATAGTATAATTGAAGAGTTTTTTCTAGACCTAGTTCTCTAATCATATATCTTGTCTTGGTGTTGAAACAGTTTAGAACTTTTTTATCCCCTATTTCATTGATTTGTTCTTCAGAAAAAGAAAATAAATCCTCGATAGTTAGTGAACGCTCATAAATTTTTTGCTTTGTATTTTCGTCAAAGTTATCGGAAAGAAAAAACTCTTTATATTGAGAGATGACTTCTCGATCAAAATTATTAGAGTCTATAATACGATTTATTTGATCAAGATTACTTATAGTACAGCTTTTATAATTTATATATTCTCTATAATCAAGAATTGAAAAATCAATATTAGCTCTGGTTTTTGATAAGTCTACTCGATGGTCTTTAGAAGAGGCAAAGGAAAAGCCTTTCCACTCTCCTTTTGGAATAAGACTTAAATCATGACTTATAAGATAGTCTTGGTTGGCAAGATAAGTGGTTAGAAGTTCATCTTCATCGTCTTCAGTTTTATTTTCATTAGAGTCTAATTTTTCTATGATTTCTTGTTGGTTTCTTTTTAATTCTCTAAACTCTTCTATAGTCATAATTTCTGCCATAACTAACACACTTCCAATTCCTTTATACTTATTTAATCTTTATAATTATCATATCATAAATTTAGATAAATAACTATCAGTAGAAAAGAAAAATACAGTTATTTTTGATTACTGTATTTTATTTATTTCTATCTTCAAAAAATTTTTTCCAATAAGGATTTTCTTTGTCAAATATTTCTTTTTCTTCTTTAGTTAGCTCATGTGGATAGTCTTTAAATAAATTATAGATTTTTTTCTTATCAAACGTAAATAAATGTTCTCCTATACTATCTGTTTTATTAACCCAGTAGATTGTGTCTTTTTCATTATTTTTATGAAATTCATAATTTTGTTCTGACATGTGCACTCTCCTTTTTACTTCATAATGTTAGTATATATTATGATTTTGGAACCTTCAAGAATAATTTTTACATAAATAATAAAACTACATTTGATATTTACTAATATTTAGAAGTATACCAATAGAAGCACAAGTTATTAGAAGACTACTACCTCCATAAGATAAGAAAGGTAGTGTTACACCCTAAGAATAACATATGATAACTTTTTTTGACTAGGTTACACCTGAAAGATAACTTAAAAATGATAGTAATACTTCCAAATAACTGATTTTTAAACTTGCTCTAATAACTCTGGAAATTTTAAATGTACATATATTTTTTTATCTTTATCTATTTCAATTCTATCTATAAGTCTTTTAATTTGATCCTTAGTTGGATTCTTTAAAGACATATAATCTAAAACTGAATGTTTACACCTACTAAATCCAATATTTTCAGATGTTTGTTTTTCATTAATTTGTTTTTTATTATTTAATTCCTCTATTTCAATATTTAATCTATTAATTTCTTGTTTGGTTTTATCGTAAATTCGTTTATACATTTCCTCATCTACTAAACCTTTTACTTTATCCATATATAGATTATCTATGGTAGATTTTTGAGAATTTAATAAATTGTTTAATTTTTCAATTTTTTGATTAATTTCTTTTAAATTTTTCATAACAATATTTTCTGAATTATCTTCTAATTCATTAAAATCATAATACTTACAAAACTTTTCACATACATCTTGTAAGTATTCTAAAATATCTTCTTCAAGCCAATCATAATTAATTCTATGAGATGAACATATTCCATATTTTCCTTTTCTAGTATATAAATTACATTGAGTATAATGTCTTACACCAGATTTTAATATATCTTCACTTATTCTTATATTGCGACCACACTCATGGCAATAAAGCAATCCTCCTAATAAATAATCTAATTGATGATCAGTAACTCGAGTAGTTGTTTTTTTATTAAGTATAGCTTGAACTTTATCAAAAGTTTCCTTAGATACAATTCCTTCATGAGTACCCTCAACAATAATTAATTCATCCTTTGATGTTTTTCTTAATTTCTTTGAGTTATAACTAATCTTATTATGAGTATTTTGTACCATATTTCCAATATACATTTGATTTGTTAAAATACCTTTTACTGTTTGTCTTTTCCAAATTCCAAAGCCATCATTTTCAGTAATATCTTTTGCTCTAGGTTCTTGTTTATGAACAATTGGTATAGGTATTTTTTTATAAGTTAAATGTTCTGCTATTTTATTAGGACTTTTTCCCTCTAAAGCCAAATCATAAATCAATTCAACTATATGTCTTACTTCTTCATCAATAATCAATTTATGTTTATCATTTGGATCTTTCTTATAACCATATAAAGGAAAGGAACCAATATAATCGCCACGATTTTGTTTTGCTCTTAGTGAAGTCTTTACTTTTTTAGATACATCTCTTAAATATAAGTCATTTACACTCAATCTAATTCCAAGCATTGAATCGCCAATATTAGAATCATAGGAATCATTAATTGCAATATATCTAACACCTTTTTCTAAAAAGTATTCTTCTATATATTTACCAGTTTTATACATTTCACGACCAAGTCTTGATAAATCTTTTGTAATAACACAATTAATTTTTCCAGCTTCTATATCTTTAATCATTTCTTGAAAGGCAGGTCTATCAAAGTTACCACCTGAATAACCATCATCTATATAATGCTTATATATTTTAAGGTTATTAAATTTTGCAAAAGAATCAATTATGATTTTTTGACTTTGTATAGATGAGCTTTCATCTGTTTTACTATCGGCATCAGATAGTCTATCATATCCACCACAGATATATTCCATTAATGAAAGTCCTCCATACTAAGTAAATCCAGAATATTGTTATTGGTAAATCTATATTGCATTATTAAATTCCTCCAATCCTAAATTATGCAATACCATTACCTCACGATGCCATGTTACCATCATTACTTCAAAAAAGCAAATCATTTGACTTTTAAATTTCTTAAATAGCATAAATATCCCTCCTTTAGTATTTCTTCAAGCTTGGTTCCATCTTTTTTATAAATATATTCAATATTAAGTTTTCTTCTTTTACCATCTTTATCTATTCGTTTCATAGAGCCACCTCTATTAAATTTATTCACAAAAAAAGGAAATAATGAATATCTTTATTAGACATTATTATTTCCTCTTTAACTGTATATAATGGTGTATCATTCATATTTAAACCTCCCTAGAAAGCAGACTTAAAATGAACTTCTATAATAGTAGTAGTATCTTTCTTATTATTTTCAATGTGATATTTTTCTTTATCAATTTTATTTTTAACTTTTATTAAAGTTCCATTATCTAAATCATCAACATTAATTCTCATAAATGCTCTATTATTACATTCATCATAATCTACTTTATATTCTTTATTTGTTAATACTTCTTTTAAAATTTCTTCTACTTCTTTGAATAAGTTTTTCTCATTCTCTAATTTTTCTTCTATCATTTGTTGATTTTCCTTTGTTAATCTATCTCTGAATCTTCCTCTTTTATTCTTCATTTCATATTTAATATTTTCAACTGTAAAGTATGTATAAGATAAATCTTTTAAACTATTAATAGTTCTATCAATCATACCCTTTTTATAACAAGAAAACTTTTTATATAGAATAGTATCTCTAAATATAGGATAACCTATAATTGGAAATATTATCATTTTGTAATGTAATTGTTTTACTTCTTCTGGAGTTAATAAATCTCTAGCCATCAATGAAGTAGATTTATTACCATTATAATTAGTTAAACTAATTGATTGACTTACTGATGATTGTTCTATTGTTCTTTTACCTAATCGTTTAGATATTGCCTCAGCCGTTTCTTGTGTGTTTGTTTTTAAATATACTAAGCCACAGTTATCCAATATTATTTGAGCAACATCTTTGCCATACACATTATCTAATTGAGCAAAAGATTGTATAAAAAAATGAAATCTCATTCCACGAGATCTCGCTACTGATACAATTGCTTCAATATCTGATAATGGAGGACAGTTAGCAAATTCATCTAATATAAAATCAATTTGTACTGGAAGTCTTTTATCTTCCATACTGTTTGCAACTTTAACTAGTTCTCTATATAACAATCCAACTATAACTGTTACTAAAGTAAAATATGTTTTATCCTCATCTGGAACAATAACATATAAAACAGTTGGTTTCTTTCCTAATATTCCAAAATCAAAATTACTTATGCTTGTAACATTTGCTACATTAACATCATCAAACAAACTCATTTTAGAACCCCATACCGAAGTGATACTTTTATATGTGTTCTCACTAGCTGTTATTATAGATGTTAAAGAATCTTTAGACTTTGTTCCATACTCTCTAGTTTCTAAATATTCTTTAAATTTAGCAAAATTTTTTTCAGCCATAGAACTATTTTGAAATTTTCTAATAGATGTCATTGTTATTTGTTCTCTATTAATATTACCTAATTTATATTCTTCTAAAAAGAATCCAATTAATCCTTCAAGTAATTGTCTAGCACTATTATTCCAAAAAGGATCTTTTGCTTCTACTTTTTCTTTCATAATCATTTCAGATAATGAAGTTATTAATCTATTTGTTTCTGCTAAATGAGATATAGCCATATTATTAAAAGATATGTCTGTATCTTTTATTTTGTCATAATACATATACTCTTCATATTCTTTAATAATAGGTTCAAGTATATTTAATTTGTTAGACTTTTCAGGATTACGAAAATCTATAGTTATTACTTCATATCCCCTATCTTTAAACATTTTAGAAGTAGTTGCAAATATTTCTCCTTTAGGATCTGTAATAAATGCACTTCTTTTTGTTTCTGCAGAAGATAGGAAAGAACAATAAGGAATAACCTGAGTTACTGATTTACCAGAACCAGTAGAACCTAAATATACCCAGTGAGGTGTTTCTTTATCCATCCATACTGTTTTCAAATTCTTGTCAAACCAAATAGGAAAGCCTACATTCTTTATATGACTTACATTTTCTTTATCAAAAATCTTCTGTACTTCTTTAAAAGTTGAAAATCTTGCACTACCATATTCATTACTGTTTTTAATTTTATGTTTTGCTAACATAGGTTCAATATATACAAATACTAATAAAAAAATACCTAACACTACAAGAATTAATATATATGTTAAACTCATAATCTACTTCCACAATTCTTTTTCTTCAAGTATCTTTTCTATTCTAGCATTTGATATATCAAAGTATTTTTCATTAATTTCAAAACCTATATATTTTCTGTTTTCCATAATCGATGCTACTGCTGTTGTTCCACTTCCCATAAAACAATCTAAAACTATATCATTTTCATTACTGCTATTTCTAATCATTCTTCTGATAAAATCAACCGGTTTAATAGTAGGATGATGATATAAAACTCTATCTCTTGCATTTAAGGGAGAAGTATAAACTGTTCTAGCATCTTCATAAGTTGCTGGATTACATTTAGATTCTTTTCTAAAGTATAAACAATACTCTTTATCATTTATATACTTATTACTATATAATGGCATAGCATTTGTTTTATTCCATATTAATATTTCATATCTACATTTGTGTTTATCAACAAAATATTTTAAATAATCTTCTATTTGACTTTTATTACACCAAATATAAATATTTACTTTTTTCATTATTCTTATTAGTTCATCTAATAAAGAAAAATCATAACTTTCAGTTAAGTTATGATCTAATAATGTATTTTCTACTTTTAATATTGATTTAGCTATACGATTGTATCCTATTCGATTTCTTCTTGTATCTATATCATATGGAGGATCTATTATCACTAAATCAACTGAGTTATTTGGAATGTTTTTAATTCCAATATAACAATCTTCATTATATATAACATTTGTTTCCAAATCTTTACCTCCTTTATTTCATAAAAAAAGAATAATCCTGTACTAGCAACTATTCTATTCTGACATTGTGAATATAGAAAGAAGTTTCTATGTCCGGCAAAGTCAAATGGTTCAATAATATAACCTTTCGGTTATAAATATATTATACTATTTTCGACAAAATTCGACAATTCCTTATTTAGGGAATATCTTACTATTAAATGATCATAATATCTTAATATTGCGATGAATATAAATTTATGGTATATTTATAAAGGTGAGAAAATGAAAATTAATAAGAACCAATTAAAATATATTGCATTAATATCAATGATATTAGATCATATTGGAATGTTTTTTATTCCTGTATCAAGTGGATTTTTTGGGATTTTACTTAGAGTATTTGGTAGACTTGCAGCTCCAATTTTTTGCTATTCACTTGCAGAAGGGTTTGGCTATACATCTTCTAAGAAAAAATATGGAATAAGACTTTTATTATTTGCAATTATTTCACAATTTGCTTATTCATTTGCCCATTTTAATAAAATATTTACATTTGAATTTAATGTAATAGTTACTTTCTTTATATCATTTATGATGCTATTAGCATATGAAAAGATTAATAATAAAATTTTAAAATGGCTTTGTGTTATTTTAATAATTACTTTATCATTGCCTTGTGATTGGGCAATTATTGGTCCATTGTTTGTATTGACTTTTTATTTAAATAAAAAAAGTAAAAAAGAAATGACAATCTGGTATAGTATTCTTGTTTCAATTATGATAATTTTAAATTCTTTCTTTTTATTAAATAATGGATATCATTGGTATGGAGAATTATGGCAACTAGGATTATTTATGTTTATTCCTGTTTTATATATATATGATGGAAAGAAAATAAAATTAAATATATTTAATAAATGGATTTTTTATGTATTCTATCCATTACATTTTATTATAATCGGAATAATAAAGCTACTGATAAATTAGGTTGCTCGTAATATTACTATTTTCCGATGTATAAGATTTTTCTATATTTCCATATCTTTAGATTTTGTTTTTTCAAAATCTTTAAATCCATCTGGATCATATTGTTTTAATAAATCAAAATCAACTTGAACCATATCATATTTACCCATGTTATATTGATATGTTTCGATTGTTTCACTTATTATTCCTTTTTCTTCTAAAAAATTTCTTAAATCTCTTGTCATATCTCCATTAACAAAAATATAATCTTCATCTGGTATCATTAAGTCTGTTAAATTTATAGTAAGGTCGGCATATGATTCTTCTTCAGTATCTACACCAACATAAATTCTTTTATTATTTTGATAACTTGCAACAGTTAAATAAAGGTTATCTCCTTTAAAATTTCCAATACTTTCTTTCAATTGAATCACCTCTCATTTTTTATCAATTTAATTATAACATATTTTCCAATTATTCCTCTATATGCTCATCAGATTTTTTTGCTATGATACATAAACACATCATAACTATTCCCATTAACCCACCAACGATTAATCCTAATAAAAAAAATAGAAAGTTTGTCATAGACTATCACTCCTCTCTTTTCCATAATCAAACAATTTAGAAAACTCTTCTGATGCTTTTTCCATTTCATCATTTATATTTCTAACAGCATTTCTAATCTTTTTTTTATTCATATAAGTTTTACTTGTTAAAGAATTAGTAACAATATTCTTTTTAGAATAGTTTTTATTCTTTCTATAATTATTTAAAATAATAGCTTGAATAACATCATTTGAATCAATTACTAGTTTCTTATTTTTCCTATAATGATATCTTGAATGATTAACTATAGCATTTAATATATAGTTATCAAGATATTTCTCTTTATTATTTGTATAAGATAAATCTATATCTGATTTCTTTAATCCATTATTCTTTGCTACTGAGATTAAATAATCATTCATATTATCAATTCTTTTATTAAAGTCATCTTTTGTATAAATAAGATTCTTATTCTTCTTGAATAAATCTTCTTTTATATCTCTAGTTAATTGTTTTATTTCATCATCTTTAATTGAGTTAAATTTAATTCGTGAATTATAACTAATATCTCTTTCATCTAATAACTTACCTAATCGTAAAATTTTATCTTCAAGAATAACATTGTCTTTATCATAAAGAACAAAATTCCTAGTTTTAGGATCAAAGTATTTTTTAAATTCATCTATATCTTTATTTATATCCATAGACATAGGTTTAAATTTAGATTGTCTTTGAATAGTTAAAACTGTTTCATTTTTTATATAGTTAATAACTTTTCTAGGAATTTTACCTTTTCTTCTATAACCTATTGTTTTATTTTGTCTTAATGTATTTGGTTTCTTTTCCATAAAATAAATATGATAATGTGGATTGTTAGTATTCATATGTCTAGACATTCCATAAGTCATATTTTTTAAATCTTTAAAACCCATTCTTTTTAATGCCTCAGGTATTATCTTTTTAGATACTTGTTCATCCATATCTTCCCAACTAATATTTTTATCAACTAAATCTTTAGGAATAGATAACATTACTTGCCATAAGTTAGAATTATTAAATTGTTTAGATATATACCTTTTTCTTTTTTCTTTTTCTTCAGGAGTAGCATACTTACCATTTTCCATTATTAAATTAATATCTTCGTGTTTATTAATCTTACCAGTAAAATAATCTATTAAGTTTAATGCTCTTTTTGAATCATCAGAAAAATAATCAATAACACCATCAACATATTTTTGATCCTTATCCTTAAATGTCTTTAATCTATCAGGATTATTTAAAGATAATTTATATTGAGTTCTAATAACTATTTTAGACTTAGTCATTCATATTCCTTTTATGATATTTCTTATTAAATTTATCTAATGAATCACTAGAACTAATATCTACATATTCTAAGTTTAAATCTGCATATGTTTGAATTAATAATTGTTTAATATAAGATATATCTTTTTTTAGATTAATAAAATTATCTGATAATTCTGTTATTCTTTTATCATTGTCATTAATCTTAAAAGATAATTCTAAAAGACTCGCTATTTCATCATTAATAGTTGTTTTATGAAGTATAGATAAATCTGATATTTTAGAATATAATTCATTATTGATTCTTAGATGTACATCTTTTCTCATTTTCTTTTTCCTCCATTAATAAATCTTTTAATTCTTTATATATTTTGAATCTATATATCATAGCTTGATTTTCTTTATTATCAATAAATACTTTTCCATTAAAACAATCTAATAAAATAGCATAAGTCTTTTCTGAAACAAAATAATCCATACCATATCTATAATAAAGATTTTCCCAGCTCTTAATTCTAGTTTGTGGTAATTTAGGATTCATTAACTTAGTATTAAATCCAGCATATTCAAATAACTCTCTGCAGGTTTTCTCTGGATATTTCTTTCTTTGTAAAATAGTCCATAATTTAAAAAGAGGATCATAATGTATGAACCTCTTTTTGTTAACTTCTAAAACAAATGGACTTTTCTCTAAACTTTCAACTTCTAAATCTGAATAAATTTTAGATTTCATATTTAGACCTCCATTCTATAACCTTTAAACATTTTAATAAAGTTAGTTAAAACTCTACTTAAATCTTCGCCATATATTACTTCATCTGATATCTCTTGAACTTCATCAATTTCTAAGTTTTCTCCCAACACTTGGGATGCATTATAAATAGCTTTATCTAATCTATCAAATATACCATCATAATAGAAATACATATTAATATCATCTTTATCAAAATCAACTTCTGCTATATTTGGATTACAAGATATACTATTAAATATATCTTCTTTATGTTCTTCTAAATACTTTTTAGAATCATCATCAAACTCTTTTTTATAATCTTCAAAACTCTCAATATAGTTTCCAGTTGATGTTTGTTCCATTCCATGATGAACAATATCATTCGCTATTAAATCACTAATTGTCGCTTTCATTTATATTCTCTTCCTCCTTAGTTAAGAATCCAATTTGAATAAGTTCTATCATTAATTCATTAATACTTATATGATAAAATTTAGCCATAGCTTTTAACTTATCATAAGTATATTCATCTATTCTTATACTTCTAGTTATCATATTTTCCTCCTTTATAAAATCCCAAAAACACCAATTTTTAATTGGTATTTTTTTATCAGGATAAGATGATGGCACCACAACACACATTTTACCTAAGTAAAATCTATGTTTTGTGTGGTACCAAACTTATTTTGCACTTGCAAAATTTATCCCAAAATGAAATTAATTATTCATTTTATCCTTATAACATAAGGATAGTTAATATCCCATTTTATAAACTCATTTAAAATATGTGGGATGTCATACTTTAAGGTTGATATGGATTATATCCATTAAAGTTAGGATTATTTCCATTCAAATTTGAATTAAATCCATTGTATGGTTCTAATGGTGGCTTAACAAATGTTTCTGAATTTGTATCAGTAAAATCTATTAAACTCATTCCATCAACTGTACTACCATCTTTTGAAACTTGATAATGAAGATGAGGACCAGTTGAATATCCTGTCGTTCCGACTTCGGCGATTTGTTGCCATTGTTTAACTTTATCTCCTTCTTTTACTTTTGAACTTTTAGGATATAAATGTGCATACCAAACTTCATAAGTTGTATCTTCATCAACTTCACATTTAATCTTTATTTGATTACCTCCACCTCCAGAAGTATCTATTTTATTTTCTGAATAAGGAAACTTAACTTGTATTACTTCTCCATCACAAGTTGAATAAACTGGGGTATTATTTGGAGAAGAAAAATCCCAAGCTTCATGGACATCAAATTTACCATAAACTGTTCTTTGTTCCATAAAAAAACTAGTAACATTCATATTACTAATTTTAAGTGGAGCTGTAAAAGGTTTTATTATATCCTCATCACTTTGACTAGAATCAGATAATTCTTCTGTCTTACAAACTGACATACTTTTATATCTAGGCATTTCGCATACTTCAGATATTGGTTTTTGTTTTTTAGTTTCCTTATCAAGATTATCAGAATAAATCATACTAAATGATAATTGATCATCTTCTAAATAAAAATATAAAATTCTAGATAGTGAAACATAACCATTTCCATACTTTATATTTTGATTTAATACATTCTTATAATCTTCTGCATATGCCTCATTTTCTTCTACATATCCATCTGTTTCATTTGTTCCAAAAAAATCTAAAGTAACTAATGCACAAACAATAACTAAGACAAAAGCTCCAACTAAAACTACTGGAGCAAGTGCTAATATTATTTTCTTTTTAATTTTCTTTTTTAACATAATTATATATCCATATCTTCCGACTTATCTTTTCCATTAAGATAAATATTTAAATCATAACAGATTCTAGTACAATCATCATATTGTTTTTTTAAGATAGGATCTCTTAAATCCTCATATTTTAATAACATATCTATTTCTTCTAACATTTCAGTTAATAATCCATTATCTGAATTTGCCATTACTTCATAAAAATTCTTATATGCATCTTCTTTTGAATCATAGCAATCATTCATTTCATAAGGTCTAACTTCATATTCATATTCAACAACTTCTGTAGCTAATTCATCAATGGTTTTCATTATTCGCCCATCATCTTTCTTTCTAGCTCAGTAGCTTCAATCTTAATTCTAAGTCTAGTTTTAGAATCTATATTTAATAAGAACTCTCCTCTTTTAGCACTTAATAAGAAATTCTTTTGTGTATCAGTTAATGGGTTTTGTTTAAATAATTCTAGATATGCTAGAAGATCATCTTCTTTTAGCATACCAACCATTTGATACTGACAGTTATTAAATATTGCTGTAGAGTGTCTTAATATTTGATTACTACCAACAAAGTCTTTAATAGATTGTGTTGCTACAATTAATGAACCTGAATATTTTCTAATTCTTCTTGCTAGTTGCCCAAAGTTTCTTAAAACTTCAAAATTATTTTCATCTATGAATAAGTGAAATTCATCAGCTATTATAGTAACATGTTTTCTGTCTTTTACTTCTAATTTATCATTTCTGATTTTATTAGCTACTATACTGTTATTAAGATATGTTAATAAGTTTAATGTCTGAGTATTTATTAATCTTTGATTTTCTGAATATAATAATTCTTGTAAATTAAATGCAATTAAATCATTGTCAAGATTTATATTTGTATATCCATCAAATAAATATGAATCTGTACCAGTTAAAAATCTAGATAATAGAATATCTAATTGTTCTACTATTTTTCTTTTTTCATTACTCTTTAAATCTTTTGAGTATTCTGGTAAAAAATTATATAAATCTGAAAATATTGGATAATCAGTTGGCTTAAATGATTCTAAAGTATTTATTGAAGTGTTTTTATAAATACCTTTTTTGTTATATAATTTTTCAACTATAGCAAGTAACATTACAAGTTCCTTTTCAGTAATATCTTCAAATGCAGATTTAAAGAAAGCTTCTAAGAATCCTAAATGTTTAGCAAGAGGACAATCTGTTTCTTTTGTATCTTTATCCTCTTCATCAGTTGCTATATATCTAATTTGAAGTGGATTAATAATGCCACCTTTCTTAGAATATAAATCAATATATTCTCCACCATTAGCATCAACTAATTTCTTATATTCGTTTTCAGCATCGAATATAAATATTTTTGTTCCTCTAGCAAATTCATTAACTATTATCTTTTTCATTGTAAAAGATTTACCTCCACCAGTGGAAGCAATAATTGCTAGGTTGTGTGATGTTCTAGAATTATTTAATGTGAATGGATCATAAAAGATAGGTAAAGAAGTATGAATATCAACACCCATCATATAACCATTAGCATCATTAAAATATGTTTTAGTAAATGGAAAACCTGCAGATAAAGTCATTGTAGGAAGATATACAGAATAATCATCTAAAGACTTAGTTCCTAAATCATAAGTTTGCCATAATTCCATTTGTCTAAGTCTAGGTATATCAAGTTTAATCTGATAAGCATCAGCCAATCTTTTTAATTCTCTTAATATCTCATCTCTTTCTTTTTTATCTCCAGTTATTACTAATATAAGAGATACTTCTTTAATCTTTTCATCTCCATTTTTAATTTCTTGCATAAGTACTTGGAAGTTCTCTTCTTGTTTGTCTAACTCTGTAGCATCACTTAATTTTTTAGTAGTATTTCTATCACTTAATAAGAATTGATATTGTGAGTTAACCCATCTAATTAATTCTTCTTGTGATATTGTATCCTTAATTGAAATACAAGCTCTCACATTTGGAACATTAAATATACTTTCAAAAAACAATTCATCAATAAATGGTGGAAGTGTTTTTATTGTAGCAAGTGAAAATTCCATATCATCAAATTTTAGACTACTTGGTCTTTCAATCAAATTCATTGGAGCAACCATTTCTGGTAAATCACTCCATACAAGTTGATCTAATGTTGTATTAGTTAAATACACATTAGTTAAGAACTTATATATTTCTAATTTATTTTGAATAATTTCATGATTTATTTTAGGACTAATATCGTTTAATACTTCTTCTACTTCATCAAGAATCTTTTCTAATTCTTCTTGTGTTTTTGCTGTTAATACAAAAAAGTATTTACTAGATACAGTAAAATCATTTTTTTCTAAATATTCAATTAAGTTTTTACTTTCTTCAAGTAATGCTTTTTTCTTTTCATTACTCTCAAAGTATTCAAGCTTAGAATCTAGATTAACTTTATTATTATTTAAATTTAATCTATCATCTATCTTATAACATTTTAAGTTTATACCTCTAATTTGATATAAAGCTTTTAAAGTAACAAAGAAGTTGTTTTTTTCTTGATTACTAGTCAACGATAAATCAATTGCCTTAATCTCAATTAATGAAGATACCTCTCCAGTTTTAAGATAAATTAGTCCATCTTCTCCAACTTCTTTAACATTACTCATAACTCTAGAATTTTTCATTCTAGATCTCATAATACCTTTTGGTATATATTTTGAATCTTTATGCTTTTTTATTTTTGCTAAAGATTTTTCTTCTTTCGATATTTTCAAAATCATTCACCTCTTCTTTCTTATAAATAAATTCTTTACTTTTAAAGATATATTTAAATACAAGAGCCATAACCTTGTACATTCTATTTTTCTTAGAAAGTTTTATTGGTATAAGTAAGAATAATACTATACTTAAAAATACAAGTGAAAATAATCTAGTGAATGGAATTGAAAACAATACTATAAAAACAACTAGACATGGTACTCCAATATATAAATCTGTAAATTCTACATATTTACCTAATGTCTTTTTTAAGTTATTAACTGTTATAAACATTATATTCTCCTTCCATTATATCTACTGCGATACATATTTCTTGTAGGGCTCATTGTTGAAATAGCATCTCCTACATTTCTATATCCAGAAGTTCTCATATTTTTACCTATTGATGATGGTGTATGTTTTTGTACTCCTCCACCAAATCTAGTAATAGCATTACCTATCTTATTCATAGGACTATTCACTGGATGATTACCAGCCATACTTCTACCAAAATTACTTATACTTTTACCTATAGAATTAGCAAGTTTATTACCACCTAATCGACCAGCGATAGATGATGTTGCACCTGCTCCAACTTTAGCAACTCCTAAAGCTCCTACTCCTCCAGCAACAGCAGTTGTTTTCATACCTTGTCCAAATCCCATCATGCTCATTAATTGTTCTCTTCCCGAGTTTGCTGATACATTTCCACCAATGAATCTATTAACAACTTGAGATCCAGTAAGTAAGAATGTTCCACAACCTATATACAATATTGATTTAATAACAATATCTTTTGCTGTTGAATTTGGAAAGAAGTTTGTTCCTTGTATAGACTTCATAAGTAAAGCTGTAAGACCTATTATGAGCATTACAACAGCACCTTGTAGAATTAAAGAAACTAATTGTTCAAATACTGCACCTCTTCTTTGTTTATTTCCTACTGATGTAGCAAATATTACTGGAGATATAACAAATAAGAATAAGAATTCAATCTGCCTACGAGCGAGCATCATACCACTAAAGAATAAAGCATATAAGAAGAATCCTCCTACTATGATAGCCATTATCCAATTGATATCATATTTGTACTCTTTTTCATCTGGTAAGATAAAGTGAGCATCTGTTACGAATTTATCTTTATACATTTTCTTTTTAGTGAATGTATCATTTTTTATTGCTTTTTCATAATCATCATTTTTAAATTCATCTGAAACTTTATAAGCTTCTTTATATGACACATATTGAACAAGCATATTATCTCCAATTGAACCATTATCTGTTGTGAATATGTTTGCTGTATATCCACTAAGTTTAATTGAAAATGTAGAAGATTGAACAAATAAAAATGTGGACATTATTACTAACATTCCACACTTAATTATTTCTTTTACTATTTGTCCTGTTGATAATCCTTCATCTGGATCCATTATCTTTTTTACAAAACTCCATATTGCAAATAATCCGAGAACTGTAACAGCTATCGCCATTAATCCAGTATAGAACTTCGTAAACATTGATTCATTTGATACTGAATTAACAATATCAAGTGCATTGATTTCTTTTAAAATATCAAATAAAGAGTCTATTAAAGAATAAATAAAATCTACTATTCCCCAACCTAATGTTCTTAATAGGTCGAGTGCTTTCATAAGCATATTTAACACCCTCTTTCATTTAAAATAAGTCTATGATTAAATTTACTAATGATATTGCTAAGATTATTCCAGCAATACCTAACATTGTTTGAATAATTCTTTGCTTAACTCTTGCTTTTTGTTCAACATCAGCAATTGCATATAATATAAATCCAATAACTAGTGAAACACCTGCAGCTGCAATACCAATAGATAAAGCCCAACTAGTAAGAGTTTTAATTGCTTTTAGGATAGAGTTAACATCATAACTACCACCTTCAAGATGCTCAATTTTTAACATATTAAAATAATTTGCTAACTTGTACATTATATCCCTCCTTATACTATTGCTAAAATTTCTTCTGTTGTTAATTGTTTAATAAAAAAGTCAAAAGGGCTAATTTGAAGAGCTTTGCATAAATTTCTAAGTAAATTAAAATTTAACATACATACATATCCTTTTTCTATATCTTCTATAGTTTCAGGATCTGTATAAGCAAGTTTTGCTAATCTTCTTCTAGACATTCCCCATGCTTTTCTTTCGTATTTCAGTTTCTTACCAGCATTATCACTGATAAGTTGATAAAATAAATTCATGTTGTTTCCTCCTATAAAAATTTGAAGAAAAAAGCAAAGAAGTGATATAATATCACTAGAGTTATTTTGCTGGCTGGCGATTTAACTCTTTTTTCTTTGCTTATTCTCATATTACTAAACCTCTAAATCTTGTTCTTCAGTTTTATTATTTGATTCTTTTTCAAGAATTTCTTTATTGCTTGATAAGAATGTTAGTTTTTCGGCGATTACTTCAGTTATTTTTTTCTTTTCGCCATCTTCATTCTCGTAAGTATTTGTTTGAAGTCTTCCTTTAACTCCAACCAAATCTCCTTTTTTACAATATTCTGTTGTTCTATCAGCAATACCATTCCATAAAGTACAATCAATGAAATCTGCCTCATATTCGCCATTTTCATTTTTGTAACTTCTTTGAACAGCAACAGTTATATTACTAACTTTCTTACCATCTTCTAGTTCCTTTAATTCTGGATCACGAACTAGTCTTCCAATTATACATGTTTGGTTCATCATATCTTTACCTCCTTATAAACCTAAACTATTTGATAAAGCAATCTTTCCAATTGCTATATCTGTTTCCCTAATTGATTCTTTATCGAATCTTTTTTTATACTTTTCAATTTGTTCTTCCGTTAAAGACAAATCTTCTCCACTACCATCATCACCAACTAAAATAAAAGTTCCAGCGATAATGTCATGTCCTATATCTCTATTTAGTGGTAACCCTAAACATTTACCTTCTTCATTACATATTAAAGCAACATTTTCATCTTCTTTTAAATATGTGTATTCAATATAACCATCTACTATTTCTTGCTTACTATGTAAGGTATTTTTTATTTCCTTTTCATAAGGTAACTTGTAGGGTTCTACTACGAGAACTTTGATATTCTTTTCTATATTTCATCACCTCCTTTAAGAATTTATTTCCATATCATTGGTATTCATATTATCCTTAACATAATCATCATCAAAATATCGCTCTACACATGGATATTCTAAATCTTGTTCTTCTTCTTGTTCTGATTCATAAGATTCTTCTTCATAATCATCAAAGTTTTCTCCAAGTCTAGCAAACCTATATGATAAGTCCTCATCTTTTAATTTATGAAGTCCTTCCATAACAATATCCACATCTTCGTAGTACCATTTAACATTGTTCCAACCAAAGTATTTTGAATAACTATTATCATGCTCAAAACCTAAGTTTTCCATTAAGTTATACATATCTGGATTTTTACTATTTGCTATTTTGTTAGTAACAAATTCTTTTAATCTATCAAATCCTTTTTTTGAAGTGATTATTCTAACATCTGATCTATAACCCATAAACTTCACTCTCTTCTCTATCATCACCTTCATTTAACCAATCATAGTCAAATATTTCAGTGTATTGTTTATGTTTATTTAAATTTCTATAATTATTAGCTATTAAGATTATGTTGTTTTTATTATCAGCATCTTTGAATGCTTTTATCTTTCCAAAAATGTTTATATACTTACCAACTTCAAGAACTTTTTCAAAATTCTTAAATTGACTTTCAAATAATTTAATATTAATAAAAGATGGCTCATCTACTAGATTGCCATCTTTATCTTTATACTTATTATTTTGTGCTAATTGAAAATATCTATATTTAGTTCCATTCTTTTGTTCTTGAATATCTCCAATATAAGAAATGTTCCCAATTAATGAAAATGAATTAATATATTCTTTTAACATTTCATGCCTCCTACAAATAAATGTTTTAAATAAGTTTAAATGATTTTAAAAGATTAAATGATATAATTCTCTATTATATTCTTTATTCTATTCTATATTAGTAGGATGTCTGCATCCATAATCATAGGATGCATTTTTCTATACTTAATAGATGTATTCTTCCTCTTTATCAAAACTTATTTTTCTAAATGTTTTGAACTTATCGTTCTTATTTCTACAAGAATTTATATATCCCAATTCTCGTAATTTTCTTATACAAGAAGATACTGTTCTAGGATTTATTTTTAAAATATCAGCCATGTATTGATTAGTAGCCCAACAATATCCATTACTTCTTGTTAATCTTAAAATGATTCCATAAACAAGTTTATCTATACTACTTAAATTATTATCCTCTATAATATTTTGAGGAATAATTATATAGTCTTTATCATCCATTATTAATAAGCTTCCTTATTACTTAAATATCCTATAAATACTGTTTGTTTATCTTTACTATATTTCTTACAAGTTATTAAAGTTATAGTTGTTCTATTTTTATCTCTAGATATATTAACAGTTCCAGTTTTATCAACATCATATATGTCTGCTATTTTATATTCATATTTTATACCATCAAAGTAAACATAGACACTGTCATTTATATCCAATTTATATAAGTTCTTAAAGAAAGAAATATAAGCAGATCCATTATGACCTGCAAGTATTAGATTACCATTTCTAACATAAGGCATTAAAGAGCCATCGACTATTTTAATATTATAATTAACATTATTGTATTTGCTATCTGTACTTACTAAACCTCTCTTAAGATTTATCTTAGGTATTTCTAATACTGCAATATAATCATAATTTATTTGTTGTTTTTCCTCTTTAGGTTCTTCTACAACTTCCTCAACTACTTCTTCTATTTCCTCTTCTTCTACTTCAAAAAACTCTTCTACTTTATCATTATCTTGTTGTTTTAATCTTTCATTAGAATAATAATTAAATATAAGATATGAAGTAGCAAAAAATATTAGTAATGTTCCTACAACAATAAATATATTATTTCTTTTTGTTTTTCTTCGTTGCATAGATAATTAATCCAGCTCCTAAGACAATAACAATAATAGGAGTTACCTTATCATAATTTATTTCTGATAAACCTGTGTTTGGAACTTCAACAATCTTTTCATCTTTCATAACAGACTTAATTACTTGTCCATCCTCTGTTATTTCAAAATACATTTTTTCTGGATTAAGTTGATATCCTTCAGGTGCTTCCTTTTCTAAAATGTAATATTTACCATATTTGATTTTATCAATAGTGATATTACCATTTTCATCAGTTCTACCAGAGAATACTAACTCATCATTTTCAGCATTGTAAATTTCAATTAGAGTATTTGGAAGTGGTTCATCTGTTGAGATATCTACTTTAGTAAATTCTAATGTACCTGTGATATTTTCATCTTTCATTGTTGATTTAATTATTTCTCCATTTTCTTTTATTTCGAATGGCATTTTTTCTTCGTTTAATTTATATCCCTCAGGTGCTTCTTTTTCAAGAATATAGTACTTTCCTTGTGGAAGTCTATCTATAACTATTTTACCTTCTTCATCAGTTCTACCAGAGAATACTAATTTATCGTCTTCTGTATAGATTTCTATTAAAGTGTTAGGTAATGTTTTTGATTCTGATATATCAGTTTTAGTAAATTCTAATTTGCCAGTTTTTAATATATTTAAAATAGATTCTGAATATACAATTACTGGTGTATATTGATCCTTATAAACAAGTTCTGCTTCATATTTATTTTCATCTAAAACATAATTGTCTAATGTTTCAATTTCTTTAATATAGTATTTACCTAAGTAAAGATTATCAAACACAATGTTACCATCTTGGTCTGTTATTTTTTCTTCTACTAAAGTATCTTTAGTATAAATCACTTTATCATTCCAAATAATGTCCTCTTGTGCATATAATCCGAACTTAACACCCTCTAATGAACTTGCTTTAAATTCAAATCCATTATCAGTTAATTCAGCTACTTCTCCAGTTTTCTTAATTTGAATTTCTCCTTTAACTGGTTGATTTTCAAAATCAGTATCAAAGATAATTCCATATTCTGAATCAGTTCTTAAATTTGAATCTTCATCAATTGAGAATTCATGAGATTGACTATTCCATAAATAACCCTCTACTACTTGATCTACTTCTTCAAGTCTATATGTACCTGTCATTAATGGATAAGCAGTTGTAAATTCTCCCTCTGAATCAGTTTCCCAAACACATATTGTTTGTTTATTTGGATATGTAATAGTTTGACATACATATTCATTATTTTTTATATCAAATATTTTAAACTTGATATTTGCTCTTTTAATTACTTCTTTAGATTCTGCATCTATTTTAACTACTCTTAGTTTAGCAGTAATAGGAGCATTTGAAATGACTTTCTTTACAACTTCTCCAGTTGTTTTAACTTCTACATTAAAATCATCTATTTTTTCGTGACCTTTGGTTGTTGTTAATTGTTTAACTGTATAAGTTCCATAAGGTAAAGTAAATCTAAATACACCTTGGGAATCTGTAGTTACTTCTTCTACTTGTTCTCCAGCTCTATTATAAATACCAAACTTAATTCCTACTTCTGGTTCCATTATTTGAGTTTCAGCACTAGCATATACTTTTGTAAATTCAAAATCTAATTTAATTACTTGTTCAAATACTTGTACCTCAGGATTTAAGTTATTCTCAGTTATTTCAAAATAGTATTTATTACTATCTAATAAATATCCCTCAGATGGTTGTTCTTCCAATAGATAGAACCTACCAAGTTCTGGTAAATAATCAGATGTATTTCTACCATCTTCATTTGTTACAACTTGTCCTACTCTTGTTCCATCTACTTTATAAATACCATAAACAGCTCCACCAAGTTTTGCTTCTCCTTGTGGAGTATTTGTTCTTGTTTCAACATCAACTTTAGCTGGTGTTACCCTACCACCTATAACCTTTAATGTGAATTTAGTTCTAACTGGATCATAATTACCAACTCTAAATACATTTTGAGAATGATCACTAAAATATACTATTGGTGGTATTTCATATTTAGTAGCTCTCTTTTCAAAAGTTACTTTACCTTCACCAATACTATTTGCTGTTACTGATAATGTATTACCATTAATTGAAGCTGTAACATTTTCAGTTCCAGTTATTGTGTAATTACTTAGAACTCCATTTGAATCATTTAATTCTTTAGTTTGTCCTATTGGTAAAACTACACCATTTTCTAAGTTAGGTGTTTTATAATGATTGGCTACTAATCTATCAAGTTCTGCCATTTCTCCATCAAATCTAGATGTATAACTACCATTTAAAGTATCAGTGAAATAAATATTAGATTCAGGATTAGTAGTTCTCCAAATCATAACTTGTGTAATAGCATACCACTTATGATCACTATGATCGTATCCATTATCATTATATTGATATCCATAATAAGCAAGTAAAGATATTCTTTCCCATTGTTCTTCACTAAAACCTAATACTCTTTCATAATCAGACCTTATTACATCATAATAAGGTAAATTATTATCTATATCAGCATAAGGTTGTAAACAATAAACAAATTTATTATCTTCACTTCTTCTAATAAATCTTGCTTGTTGATATTTTGAGTATCCATCATTTCTATCTTTTTTAATATAGATATTGCTGATATATTCACTAGGCCAAATTGCTTGACCAGTGTATTGCTCAGCATGAACTGTTTGAACACCAAAAATAGTCAACAAAAAAAGTATGCCCATCATAGCATACTTACCTATTCTTGATTTCATATAATTATCCTTTCTAGTATTTTACTCTAAGCATATCTCCTAAATAATTTCCAGAATAACTATTTATATTAGTACAAGAAAAACTAATTATATCTTCCATTTGATTACCAGCATTAATACAAGCTTGATGTGTTGCATCAAATGAACCATAATCTTCTATCTTATAATCTACTCTAGCCCAACTCCACATTGGTTTATGATAATAATCATATTCACTAATACCTAATTTCTCCCATTCAGTTTGTTGTTTAGGTTGTTCTTGTACTGATTGTTGTACTGGAGCAACTTGCACACTTTCCTGTTTTGGTTCTTCTTTAGGTTGAGTTGTTGTAGTATTCCTAGTTACATTATTAGTTGATTGCTTTTGTTCTGTCTTTACTTCTTCTTTCTTAGGTTCAACTACTGGTTGTTGCTCTTCTTTCTTCTCTTCAACTGTTTCTTGTTTAGAATCTTCTACAATTTGAATTTCTTCTTTTTTAGAAGTTTCTTTTATATTATTATCTTGAAATACTTGTTTTGGATTGTCTGATTTTTTAGTTAATACCACAGTTATAGAAACAATTAAAATAATAACGGCTGGTATTATTAATAATAATTTTTTCTTCATAACCTTCTTCTCCTTGATGGCATGTTACCATCACATGTTAAAAAAGTCAAATCACTAACAATCCTTGTTTACAATCATAAAACCACCTCCTTTAATACAAATAAAAAGAAGTCCAAGACTTCCTAAACAAATTTATCTAATCCAAGTTTTAATGAGAATCTAATAATCGCACTCTTTTTTATTCTATTCACAGTTTTTGTGGATAATTGATTATCCTCACATATTTCTTCATATAACGAACCATTAATAAATGTTGCTATGAATATTTTCTTTTCCATAGGATTTAAAGATTCAAGTGCTTTAAAGTACTTATCTATAAATTCTCTTTTCTTTGGTTCTTGATTATACATTTTTATTAACATACTTTCTATTTTTGAGGTTGTACTAAACTGGTGTGATCCCATACATAATTCATATTTAGCTGTTGAAGAAGAATTATATTTGTTTTCATCACCTAACTCTAAAATAAAATTTTCTACTATATCAATTACATTCGTTATTAACCCCTTTAACTTATCAACTGGATATTGTTTAGAAACTTCATCACTGATATATGAACTTCTTTTTATTTTCATAGTAACCTCCCTGAACTAAAAAGAGGGAAAAAGTCACTAAGACTTTTTCCCTCTTAAACTGATAACAACTCCTAAAAATAAGGATACTAAATAAACAACATTTGATTTGCCATAATTAGTTAAGTTTAACTTAGATGTCATAACCATTTTCATCACATCCTTTGTAATTAATTGCTTTCTATACTATCACTGGACATTTTTAAAGTCAATTCCTTATTTAGGGAATGAACTTTTGTGTTCATTATGGATTGATGTGTTCATCTATCTCCTAGAGTTTTCACTCATTATAGCAAATTTACCATAAACTTTTTTATTATACAAGTTTATTTTTCTTTCCTTTTTTTGTACTTATTTTGTACTTAATGCATGATTATACCTTGTAATATAAAGGTTAATAGATTTTGAAAAATTCTTATTTTTGAAAAAACACTAAAAAAATAAAATTAATTTTTTACTTTTATTTTTATTAAATCATCTATTTTACACTCTAAATATATGCAAAACTTTTTCAAAATTTCACTATCATACCTTACTATCTCACCATAATAATACCTTTTGACTATATCATATTTAATATCAGCCAATCTACTTAATTCGCTAATACTTACACCTTTACTATCCATTACTTCTTTTACACATAGTTCTATTTCTACATCTTGATTCATAATGTCAACCTCTTTCTAAAGTCAAAAAAGAGGTAGTACTACTCAAAAACAGAATAATACTACCTCTGTATGTTTTTAACTTATATGTTAATTATACCACAAATTTTATAAACTTTCTTTAATTTTTGAAAAAATTTCTTCTACTTCACTCTTTTGTACATATTCTACTAGTTCATTATAATAATCTGTAGCTTGTTCTTCTTTCTTAAATTGTTTATAAAATATATTATCAATCATATCATCATCTTTATTGATAAGCATATATGTTCTATACCAAGTAACAGTTGGAACTTTTTTACCAAGATCCTCTAATCCTTTATAATCTTTATATTTACTTTTTGTAGTTACAATTCCAAAAGTGAATCCATCTTTTTCTATCTCTTTTATATTTATTATATTTTTTCTTAATTCTTCTTCACTTCGTTTAGTACCATTATCTAACAAAGCATCAACAAAATTATTCAAATCTTCAGTTGACTTAAATCTCTTTTTATCACGAGAATTCATTTTATCTAAAAACTCTTTATCTCTTTTATCTTGTTGGTTCTTTATTATTTGTTTAAGTTCTTCGTAACTGCTCATCAGTTCCACCTCTTATTCATATTATACACAATATTATTATATTTAAAACACCTAATTAATCTCAATGAATTTTTTATAATTTTCTCTTTTCTTAATATACTCATCAAGAACATTACACCAAGCCCACATAAAGAAATCAATTCTTTCAGGTTCTATAGTTTTATTATCTATAAATAGATTAAATAGATTATCATGTCTGCAATTAATCATACCTCTAAAGAATTCAAATACTTCTCTAGCATCATTTTTCTTTTTAAGATTATAATCTTTTGGGTTAAATGATAATTCTTCTAATCTTTCTTTAACTGGATCTAACATAGCCATTACTCCTAAAACACCAAGTAACCTTTCACTAGCTATTTGCCAAAAATAAACTTCAAACTTAAATGAATCATCTTCAAACAATTCTTTAGTAAATAATATTTTATCAATATAATTACTCTCAATTAAATATCCTAAATAAATTCTAAACTCAGTAGGATTAATAAATAGTCTATCTTTTAAATAATAAACAAACCTATCTAAGTTATGGAGAAATAATTGATATTTCTCTACTTTATTAGTTCCTAAAGCCATCTTAGATTTAACAGTTACTGTTCCATCCTTAATCTTTGAAACTAATCCTTTCATATAATCTTCTTCTAAAAGATTATATAACTCTGTACCACACAAAATTTTACTACTACTACACATACTTCTTAATTCTTCGTATTTGTTCATAATAACCTCTTTTCTTGTACTGCAATTTAATTATAGCACATTTCTACAATATGACCCATAGAAACGATAGTATTTCTCAAAAAAATGGGAAAATTAATATGGGTGATAAAATGATGTTAAATAATAATATCAAATATTGTAGAGAAGAACTTGAAATGACACAAGAGGAACTTGGTTATGTTTTTGGAGTTACTGGAGCAACAGTATCTGGTTGGGAAAATAATAATGATACTATGCCACTTTCTAAAATGGTTAAGTTTGCAAATATGTATCACTACTCTTTAGATTATATCACAGGACTATCTAGAAAAAATGAATACGAGGTAATAAAGAAACTAGATAAAAAGATAGTTGGTGCAAAACTTAAAGCATTAAGAAAGAAACTAAGATTAACTCAAAAACAAATAGCTGATGAATGTATGATAACTCAACAATCATACAGCTTATATGAAAATGGTAAAACTTTAGTTACTTCTCTAGTACTTTATACAATATGCTACAATCACAAGTTATCAATTGATAAAATATTAAAATAAAAAGGATTTATACAAACATATTTTGTATAAGTCCTTTTTTTAATGAATTAAGACTATCTAATTTAGATAACTCTTTATTTATTATTTTATCTATCAATGTTAATATATTAGCATTTTTATCTTGAATAGTTTTGTCTGGTATATTTAAATTAATATTTAATATATCATCTTTCTTTAAATTAGTTTGATTTACCCCATCATCAAATTTAAGATAATAAGGATTTCTATTCAATGTATAGAACAGATATTTCGGATTAAACTCTTCTTTATCTTTTATACTTATTCTACAGATTCGTTGATTCAAACTATATTTATTATCAAATTCAATATAATAACATTTAGCTAGAGCTTTACCATTTGGTAAATCACTCATAACCATAGTTATATCATCTTTATATAATGGTGTTAATTGTTCACTACAGTTTTTAATTACACTACCCTCTGTTGAAATAAATTTAGAATTAATCAAAATATAATTTCCATTCTCATCAACAATTTTTTCATGTCCTTTACCATTTTCAAATTTAGCTATATCAGATAATAAATAATCTTCTCCATCTATCTCATTAAACAACTGATTATGTAGTCCCTTTTTAAATAACTTAAGGTCTTCTATTTTCTTTGATTGAAGTTCGATTTTTTTGTCTAATAAATTTATTAAATTAGTAAGTTTGTTTTGTTCATCTATAGATGGATAAGAAAATTTAAGTATTGATACTGAACCAAAGTTTAGTGCTGGCATTGCTGATGAACCATTAGAAGAATTTAATTTATTATATATTTTGTCTTGTTTTAAAATTGTATATAAGAAATCTTTATTAATATTAGAATTTGGAGTTACTGTAAACATGTTATTAGCTATAACTCCTTTTATTCCGTGACCAACAAAACCAGCTGTAGCACCATATCTAACCAATACAACATCATGTTCATCTACATAATTAGCATTTGCTGGTTTAGAGATATATCTTATATCTTTAGTATTTTGTGTATAATCAACTATTCTAATAAATCTAACAGAATTATCAAAAGGTTTTGAAAATTGCTTATCCACATCAACTTGAATCCCTTGTTTAAATGTTGTAGTCTCGCCAAGTGTAGTTTCACACCATTCATCACTAAATTCTTTAAATCTTAGTTTAGGTTTCATTATCTCACCACCAGTCCTTAAGTTTAATAATGAGATAATGAACAACTATAATATTTCTTTGGAAAGGAGGAATATTATATGTTTGCTAAAAAGAATAAGATTTTATATAGTGATTGGATTTATGAATGGTTAATTGAAAAAAAAGAATACATAAAAGAATCAACATATGCCAACTATTCAAATAATATTTTTAATCATATTATTCCTAAATTGGGTAATATCTATATCCAAGATTTAAATCATAAAATTATTCAAGACTTTTTACTAAATTTATTTAAAAGTGGTAGAAAAGATGGAACTGGTGGATTATCAGAAAAGACAATTAAAGATATTACAATCATTATTAAAGGAAGTTTGAGGAAAGCAATAAATGAAGAAAAAATAAGACATTTTGAATTATCCTTTATATATCCTAGAGATAATAAAGATTCAAAAATTTATATCCTATCAAAACATGAACAAAACAAACTTACAAATTATGTTTTAGAAAATTTAACTAATAGAAATATAGGATTATTAATATCCTTATATTCAGGTCTTAGAATTGGTGAATTATGTGCATTACAATGGAATGATATAGACTTCAAAAAGAATATATTATCTGTTAATAAAACTATCCAAAGAGTTTATATTAAAGATAAAGATAAGAATATTTCTAAAGTGATAATAACAACTCCAAAAACAAAAAATGCTAATAGAGAAATACCTATTAACAAAGATTTTTTGGAATTATTAAAACAACTTAAAACTAAAGGTGAAGACTATATTATTACTGGATCAAATAAATACTTAGAGCCAAGAACTTATAGAAAATATTTTAATAAAGTATTAAAGCAAGTAAAAATAAAACAATTTAATTTTCACTCATTAAGACATACATTTGCAACAAATTGTATCTCTTTAGGTGTTGATTATAAAACTGTAAGTGAGTTACTAGGACATGCTAATGTTAATATAACATTAAATTTATATGTACATCCAAGATTATCTCAAAAGAAGAAATGTATTGATATGATATGCAAAGTATTTCAAGAAAGTATTTGAAATACTTTTTATGTAGGTTAAAAATAAGAAAAAATGTGATATAATTATTATTAGTTAAGTTTGTATCTTTTTATTAAACTTAAGGACTTAGAAAAGTGGTGAAAAAATGAATGTTCCAAAAATTAGATATGATAATTTTACAAAAGAATGGGAAAAAGTTAAGTTAAGTTCTCAAGCATCGTTTTTACAAGGTTTAACATATACACCTAATGATGTTAGCAATGATGGAACAATAGTATTAAGATCATCAAATATTCAGAATTCTATGGTGGATTATAATGATATAGTTAGAGTTAATATAATAATACCTGAAAAATTAAAAATAAAAGAAAATGATATATTAATGTGTGTTCGTAATGGTAGTAAATCCCTAGTTGGCAAAACGGCATGGTTAAGTAAAAATGAGGAAAAATGCACTTGGGGTGCATTTATGAATATAATTCGTCCAAAGGAAAAAAATAAATTTGTATATTATTATTTGAATAGCAAATATTTTTATAATCATGTATGGAAAGATCTAGGAACTGCAACGGTTAATCAAATTACAAAACAGACTTTGGAAAGTTGTTATTTAAATATTCCGTCTATTGAAGAACAAGAAAAAATATCAAATACTTTATCACTATTAGACCAAAAAATTAAGTTACAGAGCAAAAAAATAGAAGACCTTAAGTTATTTAAAAAAGGACTGGATATAAAAATTTTTAATAACAAAAAATTGTTTGATGTTGGAATTATAAAAGAATATTTTGAATCAGATGGTGGAACTGCTTTAGAAAAATACATAGACGAAAAAGGAACGTACAATATTATTTCGATTGGAAATTATACACCTGATGGAAGGTATTATGATAATGGTCAAAAAGTTATATATAATGAGAAAACTAAAATGAAATTATTGAGTAAAAATAATTTGGCTATGATATTAAATGATAAAACTACCACTGGTGATATCATTGGTTCAACGATTTTGATTGATGAAGATAATAAATATATTTACAATCAAAGAACGCAAAAGTTAATATGTAAAAATATTAATGCTGAATACTCTTGGTGTTTTTTTAACAGTAAATATTTTAGAGATAAAGTATTTAGATTATCCCAAGGAGGAACACAAATATACGTAAATTATTCTCAAATAGAAAATCAAAAAATATTTATTCCAAAAAATAAAAAAATAGAAAATGATATCGTAAAATCTATTTTCTTGATAACTAAATTAATAGATAATGAAAATGATAAATTTTTAAAACTTCAAAAATTGAAAAAAGGACTTATGCAAAATATGTTTGTATAAATCCTTTTTTAATTTTTATAATTCTTCTAAGCCTAATTCTTTTAAGTAAACATTAAGTTCTTTATCTACTTCTGCTATTTGCTTATCTATATCTTTAAGATCTTGTTGAACAGCTCTAATATCTATTTCTTCTTCCTCTTCAAAAGTATCTACATATCTAGGAATATTTAAATTATATTCATTTTCCTTTATTTCAGACATTGGAGCAACATGGCAATATTTTTCAATCTCAACTCTATTTTTATAAGTTTCAATAATTTTATCAACATCTTCATCTCTTAATCTGTTTTGATTTTTTCCAGCCTCAAAATCTTTTGATGCATCAATGAATAAAATATTATCTTCATTTTCCCTACATTTTTTAAATACTAATATACAAGTTGGAATACTTGTTCCATAAAATATATTAGCTGGTAATCCTATTACTGCATCTAAATAGTTTTTTTCTTCAATTAAATATTTTCTAATTACTCCTTCTGAAGCTCCTCTAAATAAAACTCCATGAGGAAGAACTACTGCCATAGTTCCATTAT